>MDSV01123751.1_pt1 | contig 36361 bp, 18 predicted proteins | sample 810851 | NCBI WGS metagenome assembly MDSV01 (sample SAMN05326640, study PRJNA326480) | marine metagenome | isolation source: seawater | place: Atlantic Ocean: North East | collected 2012 | reverse complement strand
GCCGCTCTTGAGCGCGGCGAAAGCCGCCGCGCCGCGCATCACACGCGCCGTCGCCGCCAGCGAGCGGCGCGCGACGCGCCGCCGGCTCGCGCGCGCCTCGGGGTCGTCGTCCGCGCCGCCAGTCGCGCCGGTGTCGGGCTTGACCGCCGCGCAGAGCACGTCCACCGCGCGCCGCTTCGCCCGGTACCGCTTCTCCTGCGGAGCGTTCGCGAACGCCGACGATACAGACCGTTTCGGGTTCGGGCGCGGTCTCGTCGGCGGTCGAGTCCCGTCGCCGGGGACGCCGCCGCCCGACGCGCACGCCGGGGAGACGTCCTCCGCGGGGACGTCCTCCGCGGCGCGCCTCCGCTTCTTCTCGTCCTCGGCCAGCCTGCGGCGGAAGTCCTCCGCGACGCCCGGCGCCCTGGCGTCCTCGCCGCGCGACATGGACGTCGCCTGGGCGAGGAACGCCGAGAGCGCGGGAGTGCTCGCCGCGGGCGCCGAGTCCGGCGCCTCCGCGGGATCCGTCCGCGCCGCGTCGTCCGCGTCGTCCGCGCGCGTCGACGACGACGACCCCGCCTCTGTCTCGGCGCGCTCGTCGGACGCCTTCGCGTCCTCCTCCTTCGCGGACGCCGCCGCGGCGTCCGCGGAAGAAGCCGCCTTCGCCAGCGCCGCGCGCGCGACGGCGGCGAGCTGCCTCTTCAGCTCCGCCTCGCGCACGTACGCCTCCTTGACGCGCGCGGCGAGGCGATCCACCTCTTCGCGAAGCGCCTCGGCGATCTGCGTCTTGGCCGGCGAGAGCGTCGCCTCTTCGCGCGCGACGAGAAGCTCCTCGCGCGCCTGCGCGAGCTCGCGGCTGAGCGCGGCGTTGCGCTCGCGCGCCAAGCGCACGTCCTCCTGCGCGCGCGTCGCTTGCGCGCGCGCCGTCGCCGAGGCCTCGTCCCGGCTCTCCACCAGTGCGTGCAACGCGCGCGTCTCCGCCTCGAGCGCGCGCTTGCTGGAGGCAACCTCCTCCAGCTCGCGTTCGAGCAGCGCGCGCGACTCCTTCTCGCGCTTCTTTTCTTTCTCTGCGCGCTCCAGCGCGTCGAGGTCGGCGTCGCGCGCGCCGTCGGCGGCGCGCGACGACGCGTGCGACGCCTCGGCGGCGGCGATGGCGGCGGCGGCTCTCTCCTCGTGAAGTTTGCGGTCGCGCTCGAGCGTGGATTTCTTCTCCTCGAGGTCCTCCGCTCTGCGCTTCGCCTCGTGAAGCTTCCTCTCCAGGCTGCTCGCCACGCCGTAGTTCTCGCGCGCGTCCTCCTCGAGCATCGCCACGCGCTCGTGCGACAGCCGCAAGTCGCGCTCGACGGCGACGTTGGAGGAGCGGAGCGTCGCCACCTCGCGCAGTAGGCGCTCGCGCGCCGCCTTCAGCCACTCCACCTCCTTCGCCGCCGCCTCCTTCGCCGCCGCGAGCGCGCGCCTCTCATCGGCGGCGGCGGCGACGGCGGCGGCGCGGGACGCCTCCACCTGCGCGGCGCGAGACTCGGCGCGCGCGGCGCGCTCCAGCGCCAGTGGGAGCTCCACCATCGCGCGCTTCGCTTCGCCGTCGCCGCGTATCGGCGCGGGCGACGACGCGCGCGTCCCCGCGCGGGATCCCGATTCCGACTCGGAGAGGTGCTCCTCGAGCGCCGAACTCGCCGCCGCCGCCTCCGCTTCGGCAGCCGCCTCCTCGGAGCCGCGGCGCAGCGACGCCAGCTCGCGGTCCATGCGCTCGTTCACCGCGCGCAGCTCGGCGAGCTGCGCGCGGAGCGACTTTTCGCGCGCCTCGCGTGCGCTCGCCTCCGCGTCGGAGCGCGCGCGCTCTTCGCCGGTCCCCGCATACGCGCTCGAGGCGCCGAACCCCGCGCCGGAGGAACGCGCGAGGGACATGGTCTCCGCCTGCGAGTGCACCTCGTCGCGCGCGCTGTGCAGCGCGTCGTTCTCGTTGCGCGCGCTGTGCGCGCGCCGCTTGAGTCGGTCGCGCGACTGCCGCAGGCGGTCGGCGGTGGCTCGCACGCCGGCGAGCTCGGCGCGCAACGCGGCGATGTCGGCGTCGCGCGCCGCGCGCGCCGCCTCCTCCTCGACGTCCGTCTCGGGGCGCCAGACGCGTCGGATCGCGCGGCCCACCGCGGACGCCTCGGCGTCGTCCAGCACGAGCTCCTCGTCGTCTGACGCGGGAATTCTTCCCGCCTGGGTCGGTCCCGCCGCTTCGGATGCCGAGGGGACGGGCGCGGCGGCAGACGTCGACGCCGTCGACGCCGCGGCGGTCGCCCGGGCCGCGTTCGTCTCGGCTTCGGCGGCGGGTTCGACGGCGTCCGCCGCGTCGGCGGCTTCCGCCTCCGCCTCGGCGTTCGCCGCCTCCCTGGCCCACGCCTCGCTGGGCACGACGAGTTCCTCGTCCACGAGCGCGACGCACTCCACGGGCGCCGCGAGCCGCTTGATTTTCCCGTTGGGCGCGGAGAACACAAGCGCCCAAGACCCGAGGCACGCCGCCGCCAGTCCGGCGACGGACACCGCGGCAAACGCCGCCGTCTCCGAAGCCTTCCCGGTGATCGGCTCCACGCCGAGCACGCCGTAGGACGCGCCGGAAGTGGCCGCGCATCCCGCAGCGACGCACGCGCCGAGGAGGTACACCTTGGCCTGCGCCCTGCGCTCGCGGGTCGCCTCGCCGGCGAGCGCGCGTACGCGCCCGGCGAGCTCGGCGCGCGCGGCGCGCTCGGCGGCGATGGTCTCGGCGTGCGCGTCCGCCACCGCCGTCATCTCGAGCATCTCCTCCCTGATGGCTCTCGCCGCCTCGCGCGCGGTCACGCCCGGCGCGCCGTCACCGCCCAGGTCCTCCATCAGATCGTGGTTCTCCAGCCTCAAACGCGCCGACTCGGCGAGCAGACGATCGTTCGCCTCGCGCAGCGCCTCGCTCTCGTCGCGGAGCGCGGCGGCTTCGCGTTCAGCCGCTTCGCGCGCCGCGGACATGCCCGCCCGGAACGAGGGCGAGCCGAGCTTTAAGTCGCCCGCGATGGACGCGAACGTCGTGCTTTCGTCAGGATGCGCCTTGAGGTGCTCGCGCACCGCCGCGGCGGCCACGGCGGTGGCGTCCAGACGCGCGCTCCGCAGCCGCTCCACCTCGACGCGAAGTTTCGCGAGCTCGGAGCTCTGCTCCTCCTCGACTTTGCGTAGGTTAGCCCAGCCCCCCTCGGGCGCCGCCATGAACGCCGCCTGCGCGTCGCGCGCTTCTCGGAGCTTCGCGCGGAGCCAGTCGTTGTCGTTCCTGACCGCCTCGTTGAGCTCGGAGGTTTTCCGTAGGTTCGCGCGCATCTCGTCCACGACGGTGCCCAAATTTTTGTCGTCCTCAAAGTCGACGTACAGCCGCCGCGCCGCCTCGGCGCGCGCCTCGTTGGTCGCCGTCTCGGCAATCTCCGCGCGCTCGCGCATAACCTCCGCGTCGTACTCCGCGCGCTTGAGCCCGTGCCGCACGGACGCGAGCGCCGCGGCCTGCGCGAGCAGGCGCGCCTTCGCGAGCGCCAGCCAGGGGATCGCCGAGCGCGACGCCGCCAGCACGGCCAGCCCGGAGAGCGCCGCGGAGAAAAACGCAAAGAGATAGGCGTCGTCTCGCGTGTACTCCCTCGGCTCGTAGGAGTCAAGCGTGCCGGGGGCGAGTCGCCACCGCGACTCAGCCTCGCGGAACTTGCGCGAGAGCGCCTCCGCGCGCAGATCAGCCTCCTCGATGGCCTCGAGCGCGGCTTCCGCCGCTGCGGCGGTCGCGGCAGCGTCGAAGCCGGCGGCGACGCCGACCGCGGAGTCGCCGCCGTCCGCCGGCGCCGTCGCCGGCGCCAGCGACGCGAGCATCGCCTCCTCCTGCCTCGCCTCGAGCGCCTCCGCCGCGAGGCGCAGCTTGTGCCTCTCGAAGAGGTCCGAGGTGTCCGCCGCAGCCTTCGAGGCGACGAACGCGCGCTGGGACGCAGCCGCGGCGTGGCCTCGGCAGCTCTCCAGCGTTGCGCGCGCCGCGCTCCGCTCGGCGGCGAGCAATTTGCGGTGCTTGTCCGCCGCCGCCATCAGCGCCTCGGCGGCGCCTGCCACGGCGCTCTCCTCGCCTCTCCCCGCGGCGAGCGCGAGGGAGACGTTCCGCGCGGCGTCCAGGTCGATCGCCACGGCGTCCGCGCGCTGCTCCGCGCGCCGCGTCGCGTCCGCGGCGTCCGCCAGCGCGGACTCGCACACCGACCCGGGACCGGCGGCGGCGGCGACGCGCGCCGCGTCCAGCCGCTTCTCGAGCGACGCGACGCGCCTCCGCAGCGCGTCTCTGGTGGCGGGGTCCTCCCCAAGCACTCCGGCGACGATCCAGCCCGCGAACCGACGCACGAGCGGCGTGGTGTCGCGGAGCCTCTCGCGCGCGGCTTCCGCCTCGGCCGCGGCGTCCGCGGCAGCCACCGCGGCGACGCGTGCCGCCGCCGTCGCCGACTCGGGCGTCGCCGGCGGCGGTCCCGCCGGCGTCGCCGCCGGCTTCGCCGTCGCCGCCGCCAGCGCCTTCTCCAGGCGCGCCACCTCCGCGGTGAGCGCGGAGATCTCGCCCGAGCGCGAGAAGATGGGCGGCAGCGCCGAGCTCCCGCGCTTCGACAAATCCTTGGCGCGGGTCACCTCCAGCTCGCGCACGGACGCGAGCTCGACGCGGAACACCTCGGCGCGCGTCTCGGCTTGCGCGCGCGCCTCCTCCTCGGTGCGGAGGCGGTCCGCCGCGCGGCGCTCCACCGCCTCGCGCGCGCGCGCGACGGCGCCGGGGAGCTCGGAGACGTACCTCTCGGCGCGCTCCACGACCCCCGCCGTCCCGTTGCCGGCGACCAGCGCGCGCAGCGTCTCCAGCTCGACGCGACGCACCTCGGCTCTGGACTCGGCGTCGCGCAGCGCCGCCGCCGCCTGCGCGACGCGCTCCGAAGCGAGCTTCGCGGCGGCGACGAGCTTCGCCGCGCCAACCACCGTGCGGCGCGTCTGCGCGGCGCGAAACTCGCGCTTGAACGAGGCGGACGCCGCGGACCCTCCCGCGGCGTGGGAGGGCGCGTCGTACGCGTAGGAGGCGGTAGGAGGGTCGTCCAGACGTCTCGCCTCCTCAGCTTCGGCCTCGTCGGCGACGACGCGCAGCTCCGGCGCCGCCGCCTTGAGCGCGTCGAGCTCAACCTTGTACGCCTCGGACTCGCGCTCAGCCTCGCGCCGCGCCTCGGCGTAGGCGGCGAGCTTCTCGCCCATCAGGCGCTCGGCGGTCTGCTGCGCGTGCGCGCTCGCCGACGCGGCGGCGGAGACGCGCGCCTCCGCCTTGGCCTCCGAGACAGCCGCCCAGCACGCGCCCGCGCCCGCCCCCGCCGCCTTCGCGCCGGGCACGAGCCCCTCGTCGATGAGCGCGCGCAGCACCTCGTTCTCCACCTTGGCCGCCTCGGCTTCCTCCTCCGCCTCGCGCGCCGCGGCGACGGCGTCCGCGACGCGCGCCTCCGTGGTCACCGCCGCCGCCGCCGTCGCCGCCGCCGCCACCTGCGCCGAGAAGCCCACGCTCGGGTCCGCCAGCCACGCCTGCGAGGCGCCGCTCTTCGCGAGCCGGCGCACCTCCTTGTCCCCCGCGCCCAGGGTCGTGGCGGTCGCGCGGAGCGCGATCACCTCCAGCGAGAGCGCGCCCGCCCTCTGCTCGGCGGCGCGCGCGCGCTCCTCGGCGTCGAGCCGCGCCGCGGCGTCGCGCGCGCACCCGCCGCACGGCGACGCGGCGTGCGTCTCGGCCAGCGCCGCCGAGGCGCTGGCGAGCTCGCGCTCGAGCACGTCCACGCGGGCGCCGAGCGCGCGGTTTCGGTCGCGCAGCACGACGTGCTCGCCCAGCTCCAGCCGGGACGCGAGCCCCCCGCGCAGGTAGCCGTGGTCCAGCGGCGCGAGCGCGCGCGCGGCGCGCGCCGCCGCCGCCGCCGAGTCCGCCACCCGCGCGTACGCGGCGTGCCTCGCCGCGAGCGCGCGCGCCGCGCCGCTCGCGGCGAGCACTAAAAACACGTACAGCGCGAAGAAGCTCAGCGCGGTCTTGACGAGACGCACGCACGAGGCTCGCAGCTTCCTGCGTCGCTCGGCGGCGCGCGCCGCGGCGCGCCGCTTGGCGCGCGCGGCGCGGAAGTTGCGCTGGATGGCGACGACAGCTTTGAGGCGGCGGCTCTCTTCCAGCAGCATCCTCTGCTCCTCCCGCTCCTCCGGCGTGAGCTTCCGCTTGAACAGCAGGTGCATCAGGTTCCTCTTCTCCGCGGACTCCGCAAGCGCCACCTCCGCGGCGCGCACGGCGTCTTCGCGGCGGCTCGTCTCGGCGCGCGCCGCCGAAAACTCCGAGCGCGCCAGCAGCAGCGACGAGCGCGCCGCTTTCGCGCGCTCGAGCACCTGCCCGGAGGCGCGCGCGCCTTTCGCGGTGGCGTCGCGCAGCGCCTCCTCCGCGAGTTGCGTCTCCTTCGAGGCGGCCACGAGCTTGACCTGCGCGGCCGCGGTGGCCGCCTCCGCGGCGGCCGTCTCCTCGCGCAGGAGTTTCAAAGATTTGCGTCCCTCGAGTTGGCTCGTGAACCCATCCGCCAGCTCCTCCGCGGTGGTCTTGATCTCGTTCAAACCCTGCTCGAACTTCTGGACGTTCTTCTTGTGCTCCTCCTCGATGAACTTGATGGTCTCCTCCGCGTCCTTCTGCGTCTTGCGCCACAGACTGTCCAGCCACCCGTCGTTCGCGCCCGACGCGTCGGAGGAGGCTGAACGCGCATCTTCACCCACGCCCGCCCGCACCGGGGGCGGGGCGGGCGCGGGGTCCGGGGTCGGACCGGGCGCCCCCGACGCTTTCGCCATCGCGAAACGGCCGCGAAGCACTCGCGACCGCCCTCCGCCGCGCCGAACCGCTCGTTCAGCGTCGGACGGAGTGAGCCGAGGGGCGGGTCTCGCACCTCGAAGCGAGGGACGAAGGCTCGTTCCTTCGACTACGCGCTAAAAAAAACGCGAGGATGAACAACCGATTACGACTGGAAAGGCATACGGAGGATGTTACTCCAGTCCAATTCTGCAACATTTCGAGACTGATGAGACGCTGTGAGAATGATTTTTTGCGTCATGACGTTTCGCCTCTTTCGCCGAATGCGCGAGAACGTCGCGTGATTCCGCACGCGTCGCGCCACGACGTGACGCGATGTCGATCGTCTCTCGTGAGATGTGAAACGCGGGTTTCTGGGAACTTACAGGGCAGTCGGCGCTCGCGCGTTGCATTACACGCCGCGCGCACGACGCAGACGCACCAACATCGAACATGTCCGTCACGTTCCACAGCCTTCCCCCGTCCGCTAACTCGGCGTGCACGCGATGCGTGCTCGCGTGCGGCGGCATCGCGCACGAAGAGGTGAACGCGTACGGAAAGACTCGCACGCCGGAGTACCTGGCGAAGTTCCCGACGAACTTCGCGCCCGCCATCGAGCACGACGGCGCGCGCCTCTCCGAGACGAATGCCATCGCGCGGTACCTGTGCGCGGCGTTTCCCGACCAGGCGGGCAAGTTCTACCCCGGCGACGCCAAGAGTCGCGCCAAGGTGGACATGATCGCCGAGTACTCCGGCATCTCCGTGTACAACCTCATCGCCAAGGCGACGTACCCGACCATCGGGTTCCCGCTGTACCCGGGCGACGTCGCTGCCACGGACGCGCTCAAGGACGCGGTCCCCGCGTCGCAAGACGCCGCCACCGCGGGGCTCGCCACCATCCTCCAGGATAAGTACGTCGACACTTGGCTCAAGGACTCCACGTTCCTGTGCGGCGAGGAGCCCACCATCGCGGATTTCCGTTTCGCGCCCATCATGTACTTTGCGCGCGTCGCCGTCAAGCTTCCGGATCGCATCGTCAAGTACCTGAACGACCTCGAGACCAAGGTTCCCGGTTTCATGAAAGCCACCGAAGGACCCCGCGGGTTCACCGCGGATAAGGTCAAGGCGTAGGCGACGAGCGCGTCGACGAGCGAGCGAGCGCACTGTCGTGACGACAGAGTTTTTGTCTCCAGGGGAGTTTTCTTAAAACGCACGCTTTTTCTCATCTCAGACCTTGAATCGTCCCCGGGCCCCCGATCGATCGCGTCTCGGAAAAGAAAGGGACAGTCAGAGAGTGTTTTGGTGCATGAGTATTTACTTGGCCGACGCCCTGGTCAACCGCGCGGCTCGCTTCGCGGGCGTCTTCTCCTTCGCCGGAATCTTCGCCTTCTTCGCGGGCGCCTCCGCGACCGCGGCCTTGCGCTTCGCCGGAGCCTTCGCCTTCGCGGGAGCCTTCGTCTCCTCGGGCGTCCGCTCGGGAGTCGCCTTCGCCGCCGCTCGCTTCGCCGTCGTTTTCTTCGTCTTCTTCGCGTCCTCGGTCTTCTTCGCCGCCGCCGCGTAGCCCGGGAAGTCGTACTCGATGCCCGCCTTTTCGATTTTCCGCCGCCTCGCACGCTCGCCCGCGAGCAGGGCGGCGTCGCGCTTCGCCAGCTCCGCGTCCGATCGCGGCTTGTCGTGCGCCTCCGCCGCCTTGCGGCGCCACGGCACAGCCTTGAACTTGCGGTTCGCGCCCTTCCACAGCTCGGGGTGGCACTCCTCGGCGGTCATCAGTCGCACCTTCAGCACGCTCTCGAAGAGCAGGTAGTTGTCCATGCTCTCGGCGACGATCGCGGCAACCTCGGGGTGCTTGAACTCGCAGTACGCGTAGTGCTTCGATTTGCCCGTCTTCTTGTTCCGCGACAAGCGAAGGCGCGTCACCTCGCCGAACTGCCCAAAGTACGCGCGCATCTGATCCTCGTAGAACCCGTGCGGCACGTGGCCGATGTACAGGACGCGCGGCCGGTCATCCTTCTCGCGCCCGAACGCGCCGCGCACGTTCGTCTTCATCTTGGACTTCATCTTCTTCGCGGCTTTGCGCGCGACGTCCACCGGGACGGCGCGCGCGTCGACGTCCTCGTTCCCGTCGGAATCGGGCCCGTCGGGATCGCTGAGCTTGATGATGTCATCCCCGCGGACGTCGCGCTTGCCACCGGACCCACCCGTGGGCGTACCAGCGGAGCGCTTGGGCGTCGCGGCTTTCTTCGCTTTCTTCGCCTCACCCTTGGCGGGCGCCTCGGCCGCCGCGCGCTTGGGCATCGTGACTGCGAGGAGGGGCGGGACTGACGCTCGATCCGCTCGACCACGACACTACAGACGGACCGCCGCCGCCGCCGCCGCAGGAGCGTGCGCTCGAGTCTCGCCGCGCTTCACGGGGACGAGGTTCGGCTCGCGGACCACCGAGGGACGGTCGGCGCGCGTGAACGAACGAGAAGGTCCGTACGCCGGGGCGTGCGTGCGCGCGCGGTTAAGTGGCTCGACGCGGCTCGGCTCCGAGTGCTGCCGCGACGGGGCGGCGCCGAAAGACCCACCCACGCACACAGTCCGGGCGCAAGTTTTCGCAATGCCCTCGCGAATCTCGCATCATCATCGCGACGCGGAAACGGACGCGCCGTCTTTTCTCTTTACTGCTACTTGTACCCTCGAAGAGTCGACGTTCGTCGACGCGCGGCGAGTTTCTGGACGAAGTGAGTTCTACGTTGGGTGTGTTGGTGTATCGTACACTGTTCCGTCACGTCAGCCCCGAGGAGGCGAACGCGCGCGTCAGCCCTCCCCGCGTCGGGCTTCCCGAGTCCTCCGTCAAGCGGCTTCGCTCGAGCACCGCGCGGAACGACGCCGGCGGCGGAGCCGCCGCCGTCCCCGTCCCCGTCCCCGGGGACGCGCCCGGACGCGCCCCGGAGGGCGACGTTCCCCACGCGGGTACAGTTTCATCGCCGCGTCCCCAACCGTCCCGACGAGGCCCCACGCTGTCGCTCTCGGGTGCTGCGGCGCCAGCCCGGGGCGCCGCGGGGGGCGTCTCCTTGCGCCAGCTCGACGCCGCGTCTCCCCGCGATCCCGTGTCCGAGAACCGCGGGCGACCCTTCGGTAAGCGCGCGCCCTCGCCCTTGGCGGCGGCGGCGCGCCGCGGCTCCGGGTCCGTCCCTGCGTCGCGGCCCGCTCGTCCGGATGCGTCCGCGCGGTCGCCTTCGGCGGAAGAGGTGGCGCGCGCGCCCGCGCGCGTGCTCTCGGCGCTTCCCCAAAACGCGCTGAACTCGAACGGCTGCAGGTGCCTCCGCCCGTACACGAAGCGGCCGGCGGGCAGGTGCTGCAGCCGCGTGGTGACGGCGGCTTGGTACGCGGCTTCGCTCGCCTCCGTCCCCGTGGAGTGCGTCGAGGATGCGCCCGGCGAGCGGCTGCGGCTCCGCTCGGTGCTCGCCGGCGAGCTCGGCCGAGCCTCGCGCTCGGGCGTGGAAGGCGCCGCCGAGGCGTGCTTCGAGAGGAGCTCGGCGGAAACCGCGGCGCGCGCCACGCCCGGCGGCGACGCGCCGAACGCAGACGCGCTCGTTTTGGTCTCGCGCGCTTTCGCGCCCCAAGCCTGCGTGTGCGCGCCGGCGCGCGCCGGCGCGCCCTGCGCCCAGCGGGGCGGCCATGCGGTGGCCGCCTTGGCGCCCGCGCGCGTGCAGGTCACCAGCAGCGTGCCGTCGGCGGCGTGGCCGGCGGCGACTGGGGACGACAGCGCGGTGGTCGCCGCGAAGACTCGCGCCGTGCTCGCGTCGAGGAGCACGAAACTGAACGCGCTTCCTTTCTCGCTGAGTCCGCACAGGTGGCGCTTCAGCGCCAGCGCTCGCAGCCTCGGCTCGTCGGCGTGCGCGTCGCACGCGTCGCGGAACGCGTCGGCGACGACGGACGCGCGGACGTCCCTGGAGACGAGCGCCAAGACGCACCGCTCGTTCGCCACCACCTGGGGGGCGAACGCGGGCCCCGCGCCGGGAGAGGGCGCGCCCTCGCCGAGGAACGCCACCGCGCCGCACGCGCGCTCCACCACGCGGTACCGGGGGGGCATATTCTGCAGGCTCGACGCGATGCGCGCCCTGCGTTTCGAGAAGAGTTTTTTCGGGGAAGCGCGGGGAGAGGAGGGCGTCGGCGCGGGAAAAGCGACCCGATGTCGGGTTGGAAAAGCGGCTCGCGCTTCGAACGAAAACGAAAAAGCCGGGGAACCGAACGTCGCGGGTTTGAACGCGGCGCGAGCGGCGCGAACCGGGAAACGGCTCGCGCGAGCGCGGAGGCGCGGTGCGACGCGCGCGCGACGCGCGGTCGCGTCGCCGCGCGGAAACGCGCGTCGCGGGAGCGCGTACCTCTTGTCTTCCGGCTCGAGCTCCGTGGGCGGGACCACCACCGCGAAGATGGCTCTGCCCGGGGGGCACACGCTCGGCTCTTTGTCCGGGCTCGAGGTGGACGCGGCGGCCATCCGGGGAGGCTCAGGGCTGTCCCTCGACGGGAACGGCTTCGGTGGAATCGCTTCGGCGCGAGGCGGCCGCTTGGGCGACATCGCGCCCCCCCGCGAGCGCGGGAGGCTGTGCGCGCGGGACGGGCGCCTGCAGTAGCCGTCGGTCAAAAAGCAAAAAATCACGTCGTTTTGATGCCACGGAGGACAAATTTTGGCGCCAAGTTCAATTTCGGACCACCAATCATGCCAATCGTTCGATGACCCGTTTCACCGGGAGAATCGGTTTTTGTCCTCTCGAAAAAGGGGTTAATTTGACCCAAATTTTCGCGGGAGCACCGATCAAACTGTCAAACGCTCGAAGAGAAAACCTTAAAAAATCTCGCCACCTGGACTCGCAAACTCGGCTGCACGCATAACGCGATGGCGACGCTATGTCCAAGGGGAACACCGAACTCGGTGCCTTTTTCCGTAACGAGATTTCGGGCGGGGACGCCAGACTCAGGCGCGAAGGCGTGCGCCCCCCACTCGCTCGCGTCTGAGTGGGGGTGCGATGCTATTCCTCCCGATGGTGACCTCGGCGCTGGTGGCGTCGGCGGTGGGCGCGCACAGGAAGATGCTGGACGGCGGGGATTATTTTTTCGGGATAGACGGGTCCGCGCGATCACAAAACGACCGGTCGTTGCTGGGTTCCTCGGACCTGGCCGCGCTCGAGGCTGGGTCCGGGACGCACTTCGCGCTGTACATCATCATTCCCTTCGTGAGCGCGATCGTGGGGTACGCCACGAACGTGGTGGCGCTGAAGATGACGTTCTACCCCCTGGAGTTCACCCCCGCGCCGCTGAAGTTCGCGCAACCCGAAGGCCAGCCGTTCGGGCTGCTGGGCGGATGGCAGGGCATCATCCCCGCAAAGGCGGGCAAGATGGCGGCTATCCTGACCGACCTGATGACCTCAAAGCTGCTGGATGTCAAAAAGATGTTCGGCAAGATCCACCCCCAGCGGTTCGCGGAGGCGCTCGCGCCCGAGATGGCCCCCGCCATGCACCGGATCATCGAGGACGTCGCGCGGAAAGAGGCGCCCGAGTTCTGGGAGGGCCTGCCCGTGTACGTGCAGGCGGAGCTGGTGAAGCAGGCGATGGCGGGCGCGCCGGAGTTTTTGGCGGACGTCATCGAGGACCTGCAGAACCATGTGTACGAAGTGCTGGACCTGAAAGCCATGGTGGTGAAGCTGTGCGAGGCGAACAAGCAAGACGTCGTGCGCATGTTCCAGGAAGTCGGCGAGAGCGAATTCCGGATCATCGAGAACAGCGGCGCGTACTTTGGTTTCTTGTTCGGCGTCGTGCAGATGTGCGTGTTCTACGTGGTGGACACGTTGGAAAAGTCGTACAGCGGCCCGCTTCTGCCGGTGTTCGGGTTCATCACCGGCTACCTCACCAACTGGGTCGCGCTGAAACTCATCTTCCGGCCCATCCACCCGACGCCGATCCTGTGCGGGCTCGTCGTCCTGCAGGGCGCGTTCCTGCGGCGGCAGAAGGAGGTGAGCGAGAAGTTCTCCAAGCTCAACGTGGAGCTCTTCTGCAACGCGAAGAACCTGTGGGAGGAGATGATGCACGGCAGGCTGCGCGAGGACTTCGGGGAACTGGTCATGCGGAACACCAGACACTTCACGGACGTCACGCTCGGACCGGCCAAGCCGGTGGCGACGCTGGTGCTGGGTCCGGAGGCGTACGGGCGCATGCGCGAGCGCGTCGCCGAACAGTTGGTTCGGGAGTTGCCCAAGTGCGTGCCTTGCAGCTACGCGTACCAAGACGATGCGCTCGAGGTGGAGGAGACGGTATGCGTAGCCATGAAGGGCTTGCCCCCGGACGAGTTCGAGGGCGTTTTGCACCCCGTCTTCGAGGAGGACGAGATCAAGCTCATCGTCATCGGAGGCTGTCTCGGGGCGCTGGTGGGGTTAGCGCAGTACCTGCTCGTCTTCTCCAACGCGTGAGCGAACGACGCGCGAAGACTCGCGTTTAGTCACTTTTCATTCATTTATTACCGCGTAACAGACACGCGAAACGACCTGACCTACACACGCCGTCCATAGCATACGTGCCCATTTCACACGAAGACCCGTGTTCGATGGCGTTTAGGGCGACCGCGCGCGTCGCGACGAACTTCCGCGGCGAGCCCGCCTCGAAACAAATCGCGAACCGCGTCTTCGGGTCGTAAGCGCGAACCGTCGGCGCGCGTGGCGCGAAAAGCCGGAGGCGTTCTTGAGCAGCTTCTCCACCTGGTCCTCAGCACGGGGGTGAACGAAATCTTGCCGCTCCCCATAATATCATCGTGGATGATCGGCATCGCTTCCTCGGCGATGGTCGATGATGTCTTGAGCGATCATGCGCATCACGATGAACTTCTGCGGCGAGCCCGTCTCGAAACAAATCACGAACTGCGTCTTCGGGTCGTAGGTGCGAACCATCAGCGCGTGGCGCGAAAAGGCAGAGTTATTCTCCAGCAGCTTCTCCACCTTGTCCTCAGGCACGAGGGTAAACGAGATTTCGCCGTTCCCCAGAACCTTCTCGTGGATGATCAGCATCGCGCGCGCGCCTCTCGCGATGCCGTGTTCCAACATCTTGGACATCACCTCGTACGTCTTCGTCCCGGGCAAGACCTTCGTCTGGAGAATCTCGTTTAACCGATCTAACAAGCCCCTCGTGCCCTCCATCTCCGGTTTATTCAACGCCTGCTCCGACCGGGGTCTTCCCGCCCCCTGCGATTCATTAGCAGCGGCTAAAGCCGCGCACCGGTGTTTGTGTCCCTGTTTGTTCGGACGCTTCCAGTCCAGGGTTTGACACTCCTTCGAGCAGTACCACACGCTTTGGCACTTGGCGCACTTCTTCGCATTGCTCGCTTTGGTCAGCGTCTTTTGGCAACCCCCGCAAGGGACGGTCCAGGTCACGCTGATGCCCATCGTGGAGCCGCGAGAGGTCGATGCGCGCGAGTGGAAGAAGGTCGAACGTCCACCGGCAGCGACGACCGTACGTACGCGCGCAGAGTTGTGCGCGAATGGGGCACTTTCGGGGCTCATTGCTGAAAACGTGTTCGCCGTGAAATGTGGAAATCGGTACCGTCCGTCTCCGTCTGTCCGTCGAAAAGAGCGCGAAGTGCGCCTCTCGGGCGCGCACAGGTTGGGGGCGCATGCAGCTCGTTGGGGTGCGCACGAGCGTCGGAGCTCCGCGCGGCACGCCGTCGTTCCAGCGGTGTGGCGCGGAGAGACGCGCCATGGCAACACGAGCGGCGAAACGCCTTGGGGCGTGGGTGTTCGCCCACGAGAGCGCGATCGGAAACGTCGGCGGGCACGTGCCTTGGCGCGTCGCATCCTCTAACCGGCGCCACGCGGTGACCGCCGCGTTCCACAGCCCCCCTCCCACCCCTCCGCGCGATGAGGCGTGGCGGCAGTCCGTGAACAACTTGCCGGTTTCGCCTCCCCCGTCTACCGCGCACCTGGACGGCATGAACGACGAGCAGAGGGCGGCCATCCTCGCGCCGATCGCCCCCATGAAGGTGCTCGCCGGGCCGGGATCGGGAAAAACGCGCGTGCTCGTCGGCCGCGTGACGCATCTCATCAACGAGTGCGGCGTCCCCCCGTCGCACATCCTTTGCATCACGTTCACGAACAAGGCTGCGCGCGAGATGAAGGAACGGCTCGAGCTGAGCGTGGGCGTCGACAACGCCAACGCCGTGACGTCGGGCACGTTCCACAGCGTCGCGAGCCGCATGTTGCGCAAACACGTGCACCTGCTCGAGAGTTACGGGCGCGGGAACGATTTCGCCATCTACGACGAGAGCGACACGCGGGCGTTGATACGCAAGATCCTGGTCGACCGGTTCAAAGAGGACAAGAAGAAAGTCGACGCCGGTTTAGTCAAGGGCCGAATCAGCGCCTCGAAGAGCGCGGTGGACCACTGCGTTGGCGTCTCCGGCGAACGCATGCTTCGCGCGCTGATCGAGACGCGGCCCAACCTGCGACACGACCCGGGCGTCGCGAACCAGTTCGCTCGCCTTTACGACGAGTACGAAGCCAACTTACGATCCAGCAACGCGCTCGATTTCGATGACCTGCTCTCCGCGGCGGTGGCGCTGCTGCAAACCTCCGACGAGGCGCGCCAGCACTACCAGCAGAAGTGGCGGCACGTGCTGGTGGACGAGTTCCAGGACACGTCCCTGTCGCAGTACGAGCTGATTCGCGCGCTCGCCGCGCCGCAGGACCGCGTCTTCGTGGTGGGCGACGTGGACCAGGCCATCTACAGCTGGCGCGGCGCCGAGGTGGCGAACATCCGCGACAAGTTCGACGTGGACTTCGCGGGCGCGCGCACCGTCCTTCTGACGAAGAACTACCGGTCCACCAGCACCATCGTCAAGGCGGCGCGCGCCGTCATCGGCGCCTCAAGCGCGCGGAGCCCGCTGGAACTCGACGCGGTGACGCCCGGCGGCCGGGACGTCGCCGTGGTGGCCGTGGAGGATGAGATCGAGGAGGCTGAGTTCTGCGCGCGCGAGGCGGTGAAGGCGCACAGGGAAGGCGTCCCGCTGCGGGAAATCGCCGTGTTGTACCGCACGCACTCGCAGTCACGCCCGCTGGAGGAGGCGTTCATACGCGCGGGCGTGCCGCACGTGGTGGTGGGCGACACGGCGTTCTACACGCGCAAGGAGATCAAGGACTGCGTGGCGTACCTGCGCGTGCTGAGCAACCCGCGGGACACGGTCTCGTTCCAGCGCATCATCAACACGCCCCCGCGCAAGATCGGCCCCGGGACGCTGGACAAGCTGCAGGTCTGGGCGGAGAGCCTGCCGTGGGAGGACGGCATGCCGCAGACGCCGGGCGCCGCGCTGCTCCGGCGGCGCTGGGCGGACCCGGACGTGCCGGATGACCAGATGCTCCCGGACGCGGAGGCGATGGGCCTGGGCAAGGCGGCGCACCGCGCGGTGGGCGCGTTCGTGCGCGTGATGCGCGAGCTGGAGGACTTCATGGACGTCTCGACCCCTGGCGATCTGATCCAAGAGGTGGTGGACAAGGTGGGGTTCGAGGCGTACGTCTCCGACCAGGAGAACGGCGACGAGCGTTGGGGCTTCGTCAAGGAGCTCGTGTCCATCGCCGGCGACTCGGACGCGTTCGCGCCGCCGGGATTTTCAGACTCGGCGCCGCTCGCGGAGGCGCTCGCGGACGGCGCCGACCGATCCAAGGCGGGTTTGATCGGCGCGCACGGCCTGCACGCGTTCCTGGAGGGCATATCGCTCTTGATGTCCGCGGAGACGCGCGGCGAGGACGAAACCGCCGACGCCGCGCGGCTCATGACCCTGCACGCGTCCAAGGGGCTGGAGTTCCACACCGTGCTCGTCGCCGGCTGCGAGGACGCCTTGATTCCGTTCAAGCGGGACGAGCGCACGGGCCAGCCCGAGGACGAGGAGACGCGCCTCTTCTACGTCGGCGTGACGCGCGCGAAGCGCAAGCTGTTCCTGTGCCGCGCCTTCAAAAGGCAGAGGTTCGGCAAGACGGAGTACTGCGACCCGTCGCCGTTCCTGGACGTCGTCAAAAGCGCGCTCGCGCCGGCGGGCGCGCCGGCGGGCGCGCCGGCGGGCGCCTCCGCCGGCGGGGACGGCGCCGCCGTCGGGTCCTCCCCGGGGCGCGAGCGGAGGCTCGCCGCGCACCTGGCCGCGGGGAGCGGGACGCGCGTCGCCATGGGGAACTCGCCCGCGTTCAGGGGGAGAGGCAGGGGCGCACCGGGGCGCGGAGGGCGCGGAGGCGCGGGCGGCGGCCGCGGCGGGGTTTCCGGCGGGACGGAAGCGAAGGCGCCCGCGGATCCGGAGGCGAACGCGCGGCGCGCGGCGCGGCGCGCGGCGGCGGCGAGGAAAGCCGCCGAGGCGGCGGCGAAGAGCGCCGAGGGACGCGGCGCGCGTCGAGCCGGACCTCGAGCCGGACCTCGCGCGGCGCCTCCGTCCCGGAAACCGAGCGAATGAGGTTTGTCTTTTTCTTCCAGACGCGAACGCCGGAGCGCGTTTTTCGTTTCATTGTAAAGGTACACCTCACGACGCGCGCGGACGAGGTTCGAGCGCGAGCGCGCGTTCGCATCTTCGCGAGTCACGCGCTGATCCCCTCCTCCTCGCAGAACGGCCCCGCGATGAAGTTCGTGCACGGGAAGAAGACGTGGTCGTGCGATACGAGATTGTCGATCTCGTAGTCGATGTAATCCTGCGGCTTGCCGAGCTTCTCGCCCTCCTCGATGATGGTATGCACCGCGCCCTCGTAGAACGTCGGCACGGTTGTCGACAACTCGTACCACACGATCTCGTAGTAGTACCGGCCGGCGGGCTGTACCGCCACCACGGACTCGAGCGTCCCCGAGAGGGTGTTTGTTTCGTGCGTGGCCGAAGAACGTTCGGACTGTTCGCGCGTGTCGACACCGCCGGTACTCGCGGGAGTCGCGCCGCCTTCGCTCGTGACCGCCTCGAACGCCCCGGCGACGTCGAGCTCGAACCGAGCCGAGACCGAAAGAGACGCGTCGAGGTCGGGCGGCGGGCGACTCGCGTCGTCGCCCGCGTCGTCGCCCGCGGCGTCCGCCTCGCCCCGCGCGTCCGTCCCGCCGAGCCAGTCGAAGAGCCCTCGCGCCTCAGTCTCGGCGCCGTCCGCGCCGTGCACCACCAAGCGCGGGTCGCGGATGAACCGGGCGTCCACGGCGTGGCCGGCGAAGAAGACGTCGACCGAGGTCACGTCCAGCGACTTGCGCCGAACGTTCTCCGCCGTCACGCCGAAAAGGCTCTGCTCGACGCATATCGTCTCGGACGTGAACAGGGACGGCGGCAGCGGCTGCCCGCCGCAGAGCCGGAGCTCGCCGCGCACGGCGACGCGGGGCGCCTCGCGAAGGGCTGTGCGCGTCCCGACGCCGTCCGCCGGGGCGTCCCGCGCGCGAGTCGCGGCGACGCCGTCGGAGACCGACCGAGAAGTCGGGGAAGTCAGGGGAGGAGCTCTCCTCGCGGAGGCGTCTTGCGCGGCCGTGGACGCGACGAGCGTCGCGACGAGGGCGAGAGCGAGCGCGAGACGCGTGGTGCGCGGTCGCATGGCACGTGCGTGGGCGAAAACGGCACGTGTGACGCGCGCGGCGCGGTGTGCGCGCGGGCATCACGCCGCGAGAGCTGAAACGACGCGAGAGTTCGAGCGTCGGGCGCGTGGGAACGACGAAGCCGACAACTGCTCACGATTGTCGAAAAAAAAGGGTCCACACCGACGCGTCGCTCCGCTGCTCTCCCCTCCTCCGCGGCCGACCCCCGCCTCCGCTCGCGCGCGCGCGACTCCGACGACCGCCGCCCACCGAACACAGCCAGCACAACGCGGTCATCTTCGCCGTCGTCTCGCGGCTACTCGCCAGACGCGGTTTTCAAATGCCTGTGAGCAACAGCTCGAGCGCCTGCTGCTCATCCCCGGCCGCGCGCCCAAGCGCGGCGCGAACGGCGTTTTCCGCAAAGCCCATCTCCTTGAGCCGCTCGAGCTTCTCGTCCTTGGCGCCCGCGGCGGCGTACTCCTGGGTCCACTGCTTCGCCTGCGCGTTGAACGCATCTGGGTTGTCCATGTACTGCTTTGCCACCACCGCGTCCTGCGGGTCGCTCGGCTCGGGCGACGACAGCAGCGCCTGCAGCGACAGCATCGCGGTCTTGATGGAGAGCGCGGGCGACCACTGCTCCTTCAGGATGTCCAGGCAGATGGCGCCGTTCGCGGAGGAGACGTTGGGGTGCCACACCTTGGTCATGAACCGCATCTTCGGCGGCTCGAACGGGTACGCGTCCGTGAGCTGGATGTCCACGTAGAACACGCCGCCCTCGTACGGAGACTCCTCGGGGCCTGCGCGGGTTCGGGTCGGGTTCGAGCGTTCGGGAATGCGGTCAGACGAGAAACCGACGCACCCGCCGGGAGAACCGAAAAAGCGCCATCGCGAGATCGGCAAAGTGTGGGCGATCTGCTTCTCGCGAGTCGTTCTTTGCGTGCCCCGTTCCGCGACGCACCTTGCAAAGTACCCTGCATGTGCGCGAGGTTATCTCCGAGGACTGCTACCGTGACCCCCGACTTTGTGTCCGCCGCGATGTCCCTGAGCTCCTTCGCCAGCCTGTTGGTGTCCATGATGGCGCGCTCAACCTCGAAGAAAAGCGAACGAGTTTCGATTGAGATCGACCGAGGGGTCGGGTTCGGGTACGTCTCCGAGCGAGAGAGCGCGTGAACGACGCGCACGAGCGATCGAGCCGCGTGAGGGGGGCAGCCGCCTGCCGCCTTGCCGCCGGAAGTGCGAGATGCGCGCGAACGAAGTGGCCACACCGAGTGCGTCACAACGCGAAAAGAAGAACCAGGGGATTTTACTGGAACCAGTACCGCAGCGGACGGCGGAGGCGCCGGCACTTGTGGACAAAACTCTTCGACTCGACGACTCGACCTGCACAGCGTGGTCGCGGCACACCCATTCCGCGCGCGCGCTCGGTCTCTGATCGAGGCTCGCGCATCCCGCGATGTCCCATGCCGCGGCGCGCATCGCCCCCGCGCCAGTTGCCGCGTCCCGCCGCGGGACGAGCCGCTCGGCGCTTCGTCGTGCCGACAGGTTTTCGGCAGCCCCCCGGTTCCCGTGCGGCGTGATGGGCGCCGCGTCCGTCCCCCCCGAGTACGTCGCTCTGGCGAACGACCTCGTCGACGCCGCGGGTGAGATCACCACGAAGTTCTTTCGCACCAAGCTGGAGATCGACGATAAGAACGACGCGTCTCCGGTGACGATCGCGGATAAGACCGCCGAGGCGGCCATGCGCGCGATGGTGAAGGATCGGTTCCCCGAGCACGCCATCTTCGGCGAGGAGCACGGCATCGAGCTCGGCGCGAACGGCGAGCAGGAGTGGACGTGGGTGTTCGACCCGATCGACGGCACGAAATCGTTCATCACCGGGAAGCCGCTCTGGGGCACGCTCGTCGCGCTGCTGCACGACGGCAAACCCGTACTTGGGATCCTGGACCAACCCGTGCTCCGCGAGCGATGGCTCGGCGTCGACGGCGAGCCCTCGACGCTCAACGGCGACGTCATCTCGACGCGGCGCTGCGGCGCGTTGAGAGACGCGTACATGTACGCCACGACGCCTCTGATGTTCGAGGGCGAGAACGAAGCGCGCTACGCGCGCGTCGCGGAGGCGGTCAAGGTACCCATGTACGGCTGCGACTGCTACGCGTACGGCTTGCTCGCCGCCGGGCACTGCGACGCCGTGGTCGAGGCGGACCTGAAGCCGTACGACTACATGGCGCTGGTGCCCATCGTGGTGGGCGCCGGCGGGACGTTCACGGACTGGAACGGGGAAGAGCTGCGGTGGCAGGGCTCGGTGGACGCCATCGCCGAGGGCGACTTCCAGGGGGAGGTGTGCGTCGCGGGGGACGAGAAAACGCACGCAGAGGCGCTCGCCGCGCTCGCGCGGCGATGACGGTTTTTTAATCGCGACGAAACTCCCCCGCGCGACGCCGCGCGGTTCACGTACGAGTGATGAGGTTTCCCGTCGCTATCTAGCTATAGTCTACGAAACTTTCGCGGCTCCGCGCGCGCCTCCGCCTCGGAGGTTTTTCCGCTTTCGACGCCTTCACTCCGCGCCCAGGCTTCCCGCGTGTCTCCTTTTGCAGTCCGCGCGGTAGCCCCGGGCGACCGCGCGCGCGCGCACGCGCACCTCCTCGGGGGTCACGCGCGGCTGCTGCGTCGCGAACATGCGCTCGACGCTCGCGGCGCGCGCGTGGAACGGACCGTGCGCCTCCGCGGCGCACGCGTACGCCAGGAGCAACCACTGGTCGCCCTCGTAGGCGCAGTCCCAGGGCGGGACGTGCACCCCGGCCCGAGGCTCGCCGGTCTCGTCCATGAGCTCCCAAGGCACCCACGGGCCATCCAAGTGAGCGTTTCCATGGCCTGGCCCGAACTCGCACCTGTCGGGGTCGTCGCCGAAGGGATCGGCGAGGCCGTGCGCGTCCACGAACCTGAGCGTCTTGCCGAGGTCCTTCGCGACGACGAACAGCGAAGCGTCCAGCAACGGCGCGCCGCGCGCCGCGACGGCGTCTCCCATCTCGAGGCGCAAAACCCGCATCGTGGCGGCGGGATCGAAAGCTGGGTCATCTCCAAACGCGGACGTCGCGGAGACGGGCGCGACGCACGTTTTTTTGTGCCCGTCGCGCCAGTGCGTCCTCTGGCAGTCCGTCGAGCAGTAGAACGCGGATGTGCAGCGCGAGCACCGGAGCATCTTCCGCCCGGGCGCCAGCGCGTCCTCGCGAGCGACGCACGTCGGGTTCGCGCACTCGCGCTCGCCTCCGCGTTCTCCGCGTTCTTGCGAAAGCGTGAGCTCCGCGAGGTCTTTCTGCGAATCATCGAGGAATGTCAAGCCATTACGGAAACATTGAACGCTGAACGCGGACAGTTCGCTTGCTTCGCGAAAACACGCGTGCGTGAATTCAGGGTCAGCAAAAATGCCGGCGTTCGTGGCCAACGCGTCGCTTATTTTGACGGACGCGGCGCAGTATAAAACCTCCGCCGTCGCCGCCGTTGAAACCGCCGTACTTCGTTTATCCTCCAAGAGCGAATGAATGAAACCCGAGCCTCGCGCTGCGCACCTCGCGTGCACGTACAATTCCCTCCCCTCAAACAAATGTGCGCCGTGGTTCGGCCAGATAAAGGTCGGCGTTTCGATGAGTTCGGCTGTCATCTGAGGGTATGCGCCGTAATCGTCTTGCATGTATTTCTGCTGGTGCGCCAAACCTAAAATCCGACCGTACGCGTGTTGCGCCGCCGCGAGACGATCGAGGGAGTGGGCGTAAGACAACTCCAGCTTTTCGGGTACGCGTCCAGTGGACTCAGTCCATCGCGTCTCAGCCGCGCGCCTTTTCTTTTCGAGGTATCGCAGTTTGCTGTCGCGGAGTGAAATCCTGCGTGGCGGCGAGAGCGCCTCGTTGATGGTTTCCATCGTTCCCTGGTTCGCTCGCATGAGGTCATCCTCAAACTCCCTCGTCGTACGGTCAACCACGTCCTCGGTCTCCATGTCACGGGTCGTCCGATCGACAACCAACCTCGCCAGCTGCACGGTGTTCGCAAACGTGCGGAAGTCTTCTTCGCCCATGAACGGCTCCACGAACGTCCCGGCGTACATCGCTTCGCAGCGGAGCTCAACGACGAAGATGTAGAGCTCGTTTGCCAGCGCGCCGGAATAGAGGACGCGGTCGTCGTCGAAGAGCGCCACGTGAAGAAGCGCCGAAGCTTCTTCGAAAAACCCGTACGACGCCAAACGCCGCGCGACCACGACGACGCGGGGCACCGCGAGCGCGCGCACCTTTCGGTGCGTTTCTTTCAAGAGATCCCGATACGCCGAAGCGGCGACGCGCACGCACCCGCGCATCGCCTTCGCGAAGAGGTCGCGGAACGCGTCCTCGCGATCGGCGTTTTCGGAATCCGGCGCGAACATACGCGTCAGATGATCGCACGGCGTTCCGAAGAGCAACCAGCACGCGATATCGCGTTTGCCGGGCGCCTTCGTCCAGAAACTGCCTTGGGCGTGCATGTCGTTCCATTTTCGCATGTCCTTGTGATTGAACTCTCGCACTTCGCGTAACGAAGCGTTGTCAAAGTACGCTGTGAAGTCTCTTCCGATGAAGGACGCGAGTTCGTAGTCGCTGGATTCGATCGGCTCGTCGATGTCCGGAATGGTCTGCGCGAGCGGTATGAAGTACGCGCGGTCCCCCTTCCCCTCGCGGCCGTCATTCGCGGTATCGAACTCCTCGGTAATCCGGCGCACCGCGTCCACGCAGAGCTTCAGCGGCTCGCCCGCCATCTCATGGAACGAAGCGAGTACACTCGCGGGCGAGTCGCATCTCGAAGCGAACTCGCGCAACGCCTCCCAACTCGCTTCCTCCGCTATCTGGGGATCTCTGAGCGCCAGCACGACATTCTCCAGGTCGTGCGAGTCCAGTGGTGACAGGACCTTCGCCAGAATCTGCCGCGGTAGGGTCTCGAGGGACGCGTCTTCGGCCATGGTGCACCGCGCGTGTCGTTGTTAAAATATCTTTTCGTGAACGTGGAACATGGTTGCTTCCGAGAAAAAGCGAAGTGTGTCTAAGCAGAGGTGCAGAGCAACGACACCGACGTCCTCGCGTCACTTCACCATGTCCCCGACGTCTCTCTCTCCCGAGGCGTGCGCCGCCGCGCGCGCCGTGCTCGAGACGCCGTTCTCCGAGGTGATCCGCGTTGTCACGAGTATCCCGTCTCCGAAGCAGCGTACCCCGGCGCAGGCGCGTTTCGTCGGCGGGACTCAAGGGCGACCGCAACACGTTGTTTCACTCAACCACAATATGACCCTCAGCGACAGCCTCGAGAAGCTCGCGCGCCACAGAATCCTCGGCGCGCCGGTGCTGATCCAGCCTGACCCCCTGCACGCCGACGACATTCACCACGACGTGCACTACGACGACTCCGTAGGACGCGAGCGACCCGTGCTCCTCGGGTTCTTCGACGTCGGGGACGCCCTTCGCGCGCTCGTGAAAGCGCTGCCGAAAGACGACAAAGACGACGAAGGCGTCCCTCCTTCGGACCCTCGCTCGGCGCCTTCGGTCCCGACGCTTCCGAAGGGACACCGGAACGTGCTTTCCTGGATGCGCGTGCTCGAGAGTGTGGAGCGCGATGTGTCCAACACGCGCCTCATCTCGCTCCTCGGGGACGACTCCGAGCTCCTCTTTCGCGCGGACGCGGAAGCGCCGGGGCACTCGTTCGGGCGCACGATCCGCGAGGGGTTCCTGAACAAGACGTCCGCGAACGGCGCCGTCCACCGCATCGCCATCTTCAACGCGTCGGGCGAGATCGATCGCATTTTCAGCATGAGCGACGCGGTGCGGTATCTCGCCGTGAACGCCGAGAGGCTTGGGGGAATGGCGGACGCGTCGCTGAAGGACCTAGGTCTGTGTTGCTCTGGCGCGGCGGAGACGGCGACAAAGAAAACGTTCGTCGCTGTGCCCCCCGCGACCCCCGCCATTGAGGCGTTCGCGCGCATGTGCGAGGAGCACGTGAGCGGCGTCGGGGTGCTGGACGACCGAGGCTCGCTCATCGCCAACCTCAGCGTCTCCGATGTGCGGTGCATCCAGCCCGAACACTTCGGGATTCTCGGGTTGCCGGTGGCCGAGTTCCTGGCCCTGCTGCACGGCACGTCCTACGCCGGCTTCTCCGGCGCGACCCCGTCCGAGTTCGCGTCCAACCCGTTCTTCGCCAAGATGAACGAGGGCGGGTTCAGAAGAACCGGGCCGTACCTCGTCACGGCGACGCCCGAGACGCGCTTTCGCAAGTTGCTGCGCGCGTTTTGTGAGAACGGCGTGCACAGGGTGTACGTGTGCGAAGACGGAAGCGAGCCCGTGGACGTCGTCACGCTCACTGACGTGCTGCGAACGACGCGCCGAGCCGCCGACGCGGCGGAGACGGGGCCAGGCGGATGAGAGACGCTCGCGATCGCGCGAGACGTGTTTCTTCCGTGCGGAATGAAGTGCGACAGACGATTCGTGAGACTACGGTACCGCGGTATGTAGACAAGCCACGAAAAGTGACAGGCAGCGCGGTCTACTCCCGCGTAGATCCCGTTCCTCGCTGCGCTACCAGTCGACTCGCTGCGTCAATCGTGGTTCATCCCGGCGGTTTGCGGGCGCGTCTCGGTCGGCGCATCCGCGCTCGCGCTCCGCCGCCGCTCCCGCGCGGCGGCGGCGGTGGCGCCATCCACGCCGCGCACGGGATCGATCTCCAGCACGCGCTTGTGGTTCAGTGGCATGCAGTACATCTTCCCGCACGCGGACATCACCCCACCCTCCCACTTGTTCAGGCCCTTGAATGGCCCGCCCACGGTGCGCACCTCGGGGTCATCCCCCGGGTGCGCACCGGGCGCGATGGTCAACACTGTCTCCGCCTTGAGCGGTATGCCCCAAATCACGCCGTCCTCGCCGATGAAGCCGTTCTGCCACTTGTTCTGCACGATCTTCTCGTGCTCGAGGCTCGCGCCCACCTCCCTGACGGTCTCTGTCGCGCACTCCACGCGCACCACGCGATCGGAATCGCTCGGGATGAAGTACAAGCAGTCATCCTTCCCCAGCACGCCGCCGAGAAACTTGTACTTGCCGTCGGCGCGGTGCTTGCCCGTCCGCAGCTTCGGGCCGATTTCCGAGAGCACGGGGACGTCCCCGGGGACGATCTTCAGCACCCTGTCTGCGTGCGCGGGGATGCCGTAGATCTCCCCCCGCGGGCCCACCGTGCCGCCGTGCCACTTCCATCCGCCCTCGGGGAAGGCGCCAAACACCTCGCACGGGTTCGCCGCGTTTCGGGGGTCGATACGCAACACCCCGGACGCGTTCTGCGGCACGCCGTAGATGCGGTTGTCCGTGCCCAGCAGCCCGCCGTACCACTTGTTCCTTCCCGGGAACGACGCGCCGATCAGCTCGCACGCGTCCGTGCGCGGGTCGATCTTCAAGACGCGCTCGGCGAACTGCGGGATGCAGTAAAAGCACCCGTCGTCCGGAGACAACACGCCGCCGTGGAACTTCCAGTCGCCGGAGCCGCACGCGCCCAGGCCGACGAGCGAGACGGCCGGCGGGCCGCGCGCGCCGTCCCGCCCGACGACGCGGCTCGGGACGATCTTCAGCACCGCGTCGTGGTGGCACGGCAGGCCGTAGATGGCGCCCGTCCGCGGGCACTGCACCGAGCGCAGCCACTTGAACGGCGCGTTGGAGAAGTCCGGACCGACGTACTCCGCGGCGCCGGTGCTCGGGTCGATTCGCAACACCCGCCGCGCGAACCCAGGGATGGCGTAAATCATCCCGTCGAAGCCCAGCGCCCCGCCCAAGTACTTCTCCCGACCGGCGAGCGGGCCGCCGAGCAGCGCGAGGCGCGTGTCTCGCGAGTCAGGGGAGCGGGATATCGCGGGGGGGGTCGAGATCCCGTTTCCCGTTTTTCGGGAAACCCGTTTCGCCTTTCGCGTCGTCGTCGTCGCCGCCGAAAGCGCGTCGTCTTCGTCTTCTGGGGGGGACCCCTCCCGGGGAGGCTTCTTCGCCGTTTTCTTCTCGTGCGCCTCGTAGCGCTTCGCGGTGCGCTTGCACCACGTGTCGAAGCGCATCTGCTTGAACTGCCCGCGCGCGGGCAGCCTCGGCGAGGGCGGCACGCGGAGCACGGCCCACGGCGCGGGGCGCCAGAAAAACGTCGCCGCCAAACGAGGAACGCCGGCTTCGTTCTCGTTCCCCTTCGACACCACCCTGTGCCTCGCCGCGGGGAACGCGCCGCCGGTGATTCGGTCCAGCACGCTGCCCGTGAACACGGTGAACACGCCGTGGCCGTGGTGCGGCACCTCCGTCCACTCGCCCTTGCCGCCCGTCCGGGGGGCCAGGACCTCCAGCCCGCGCGCGCCCTCCCGCACGCCGGGCGCGTCGTGCGCCACGACGCTCACCAGCGAAGGGTCGGTGTGCACGGGCAGAAGCACGTGCTCCACGCCGTCGGCGTCGGCGTTCTCGGAGACTGGTACCACATACCGCTTGACGTGCCACTGCGCGTGGTTTCCGAGGGGGCCGAAGGTGTGCTCGAACCACCCGCGCTCCAGCGCCATGCGCCGCTCGAGCGCGAAGAGCACCTCGCGCGCGGCGGCGAGCGCCGCGCCGAACGCGCGCCGCGTCGCCCGCTCGAAGTCGGCGGCGGCTTCGGGGTGGTCGGCGGGCACGCCGAAGGAGGCGCCGTCGGAGAACACGAAGCCCTCTCTGTGGGCGTTGTACGAGGAGCCCCAGCCCGCGGCGTGCACCCCGGAGGCGTGCGCCGAGTCCGCGTCCGGGGGGATCGCGAGCGGATCGCCGGGCGGGAGCGAGGAGACGCTCGGCATCGCGCGGCGCGCCTCGCCGAAACACGTCGCGATGACTCGAGCCGTGTCATCGTCTACTCGAACGCACCCCACGCCGCTGCGGTGCAGACTCTCGGCGACTTGGTCGAAGCCTGAGGGATCAGAGTCGCACAGAGGCGGGGGTCTGGGAGGACGCCCGCGCCGAGGCTTGCCGCCTCGGTTGCCCATCACGCCTCTCGGCAGCGGCCGCGCGCGAAAAAAGTGTCGGCGGTGGGCGCTGGGGCAGGTTTTCTCTCTGCTGGTTTCGGCGTTTCCGAGACTGTCGTCGCAACGAGGACGACGAGACACGAGCGACCGCGTGCGCCGAGGTCCGAGAAGAGGTCCGAGGGACCGAGGGGTCGAGGTCGCGACACGAACCCACGGCAGAAGTCCAGGACGCTAATCGAAACAAGCCCCTGTCGTCGCTCAGGCACTCCGCTGCGCGCGAGATACCGACAGGCGCTCGCCGCTTTCGGTTTCCTCTGAGGAGCAGGCTCGTTCGAGACGTCCCCGACGATGCCGCCCACCTCCCTGGTGCGTCTCGCGGTCGTGCTCGCACTCGCCGCGACACACGCTGTCGCGCAGGCTCAAAACGCGCCTCCGATCCTGGACGTTTCCCTGGACTCCAAGCCGGCGGGGGTTTCCCGGGGCGCGGCGCTCGTCGTGACCGCGAGGGTTGGCTGGAGAGGAAAGGGCGGCTCGGGCGAGAAAGTCTGGACGCGTCGGGGCGACGCCGTCGAGGCGCAACTGCGGTACCGCGCGATGTGGGGTGAGGAGAAGTCCGTGCCGATGCGCCCGGCGACGGGCTCGAACGCGGACGACGCGCGGGCCCCGTACGCCACGCTCGCCGGCGCGATTCCCGCGAACGACCTGCCGAAACGAGGCGAGATGGTTCGGTACTGGGTCGCGGTTTTCGAGCGCGGCGGCGAGCGCGCGAGCGCGCGGAAACCGAAACGGGAAGACGAGTTCTACGGCGCTGTCGTGGACGCCGACGCGATCGCGCGAGAGAGCGCGCTCCCCACGCTCCACTGGTTCGTGGAAAACGCGGAGGGCGCGCGGTGGGACACCCCGGTGGAGTGCTTCTTGGCGTTCGACCAGAGCCGCGGCGGCGGCGCGCGAAAACTCAAGTTCTACGGTAAGGGCGTCACGGCGCGCCGGCGCGGGTCGGGCCGGCGCGGCGACCCGAACATGTGGGGCAAGGGCGGTACGAAAGACTGGCCCAAGCGCAAGTACAAGTTCGACTTCCGGGGGAGGGACTTCGACGTGTACTGGGGCGACGGGGACCAGAGCACGAAGGTTGAGGAAATCAACGCGCACTCCGCGTACGACGAGCCCGGCTCGGAGAGCTGGCTCCGCGAGACGCTCGCGGCGGCGGCGATGCGGAGACTCGGTGTCCCCGCCTCCGCGGCGCAGCACGTCGTGCTGCGGCGCAACGGTGCGTTCCACGGCCTGTATGTGCTCGTAGAACAGGTGGACGACGCGTTCTTGGAGCGAAGGGGACTCGATCCTGGCGGCGCGCTCTTCAAAGCCGTGCACTGGAAGCTGTCCAACTTAAGACCTCCGGCTCCCGAGTGGGCGCCGTGCCGGTACGACCGCGACTGGGAGCTCGGGTGGGGCGCCTGTCCCGAGGTGTACCGCTACAGCACGCCGTCGAAGCACGCCGCGGACGGCCGCGCGCGCGACGCGGAGTGGCACCTGGGCGAGCTCCTCGACGCCGTCGCGCGCGTCAACGGCGGCGGCGACGCCGGAGACGCGCTGTACGCGGCGGTGGACGTCGACGCCGTGGCGCGCGAGATGGCGGCGCAGACGGCGATGCTGCACCAGGACCGGTGCGCGAAAAACTACTACGTGTATCGGGATTCGCGCGACGGCAAGTGGCGCCGTATCCCCTGGGACATGGAGGACGCGTTCGCGACGGATTACCGTTCGCGAGACGCGAGGTGCGACGCGAACGGCGCGACGTCCTGCCGCGCCGACCGCGGGACGTATTGCGTGTTGTCGTGCGAGTGGTGGAACTCGCCGTTCTTCTGCGACGCGAATCACCCGCAGGACATCTTCACCGAGAGCGACGGGCGGTCCACCTGGAACCATCTCGTGAACGCCGTCTTGAAACTGCCCTCGTCGCGCGCCGCCTACTTCCGAGAGCTGCGCCGCGCGATGGCGCTGCTCCACGACGACGGATGGCTGGAACGCGAGGCGAGGAACTCGGCGGAGGCGATCGCGCCGGACGCGACGCGCGACGCGGAAAAGTGGGGCTTGAACGCGCCCGGCGTCGGCGCGGAGGCGCTGCTCCGGCAGATCCGGCAGAGGCGGGACACGCTGACGAACGAGTACGGCCATCTCTGGAGGAACGCGTGAAGCGAAGCGCGAGCGTCGACGGCGCGCGCTTTTCGCGCGGCGAAAAAAATCTCAAAACGCGCTTCGAAAAGCTCAACTCGCGTTTCAACTGAGCGACTCGTTCCCGAGCGCTTCGAAGGCGATGCCACTAAAGGCACGCGGACGCCGTTCTTCCCGCCCGCGCCTGCGCTTTACTTCCCTTCACGTCAGCACGAGCCCGATCTGCGACGGCTCCACGGTGTCGTTCAGCCTCCAGTTGTACAGATAGTACCTCAGGTTCCCGTCGCCGACGCCGAACTTGAGGTCCTTCAGGAAGCGCGCGTTCTCCATCAGGTCCAGCGCGTTGAACACGTCAAAGTCCTTGGACCTGGCCAGGATGAGCGCGTCTTCCATGAGCCGCTTGATGTCCGTCTTCGCGGGCACGTTATAGTACGAGTACGCCGCGCGCAGCGTGTCGTGCCCGCCCTGGCCCTGGATCACCGTCGACGGCAGCGAGTAGAACGACACGAAGTCGGTGATTGAGCCCGGCGCGTCGGGGTCCTCCACGACGTACGAGTACACCACCCCGTCGCGCACGGAGAGGTGGTGCTTCACCTCCTGCTCGGTGAAGTGCGGCGCGACCGCGAACTTGCGCAGATACGCGTTCACGAGCGCCGCCACCTTGGGCACGTCCGCGTCGACCATGGGGCGGATCCCAGGCGTCGCGGGTTTCGATTCCAGCTTGAACAGTTTGATCGTGCGCGACATGGTCGTACGCGCGTGCAGGTGCGTGAAACCAATCTCGACGAGTTTCTTGACGTTCAGGCTCCTGTGCCAGTACCGCGCCGTGCCGATGGGTTTGGGAAGCACCACGCCGGCGGTGTACGCCGCCTGCCAGATGCCACGCAGGTTGACGCGCCGCGTGATCTCGCGGATCAGCATGGGCGCCAAGCGCTTCGCACGGAGCTTCTTGTGGATGCACAGGAAGTTGATCTCAGCGAGATCGATCTCCTTGCCGTTGACCACCATGCGCGCGGGCACACCGCTGATGAACGCCACGAGCTTACCCGTGCCCACGACGCGCACGCCGAGGTGCCAGTCCATGTGGTACCCCGGCGGCTGAAGCGCCCACCGCAGAAACTCCTTGCTGTAGCAGAATCGGAACATGGCGTCGTCGTCCTCGACGTAGTTCTTGTCCAGCAGCTCGTACACCTCCTCGTTGGTCTTCGCGTCGTTCATGTCGCATGAGCACCACTCGAAAGAGTCGGGCAGCGAGTACCCCTCCTGTCGGACGTCCGCCACCGTCATCGGATCGTCGATCGGGCCCTCGGGGCCGCGCTTGTCGAGCTCGGGCTTCAACTGTCCGACGGGCTGCGTCTCCCAAAACTTGTGATCGGCGATTTCAGCGACGTGCAGCGACGACATCGACCGCTCCGCCTCGAAAACCGCCGCCTCGCGCTGCTCGAGGGAGTCGGGCGCCGGTCGCTCGTCGTCCCCCATCTCGTAACTCGCCACTCGCACGCGCACGCGCCTCGTCCCCGGCAAAGGTTATGGCGTGGGGTACGATCGCGGCGACGTTTCTTTCCAAGTGTCTTCGCTCTTCCTTCCGGCCCTAAAATCGGATCAATCGCTCGCAGGCGATCGCTCGCGTCTCGACGACCGTTTGTGTTGTTGCCTTCCAAAAGTCCGTCGCAGAGCGAGACGCGCGACGCGCACACACCCGTCGCGACCCACCTCCGCGTCGCAGGGGGACGAGCGAAGGTCCGTCGTAGCGCGGATCCCGCGTTTCCGCCTTGAAGGGCGGCCGGCGCTCGGTTCCCCCGCCGCATCGGGCCCGGTCCACTCGAGCGAAAAGGCACACGTGTCGGTGTGCCGACCTCGGGCGTGTGCCGCGGGTGAACGGCCACGATGTTCCAGGAACCCGCCACGCTCGGCATCACGGGGGTGCTTTGCGTCACGGCGACCATCATATCCATGCATCAGGTGCGGCAGGTGACGTTTTTCTCCCGGGGGTCGACGCGAGCCGCGCGGCGCGCTTCCACCCTCCCGTTGAATCCGTCGGATCTGACGCGAGACACTCGAGCGGACCTTTTCCGCGCTCCCGCGCGCGCCCGCGAGAGGCGACATTACCCCTCCGAGCCCCTCCGAACTGACGAACGCATCCGACGCTCCCGCGTGCTTTTCCATCACCGCCCCGACCCCGAACGCGCAGATCTTGATGCACCTGTCCCGGTATACGCAGCCCGCGCACCAGCGGTACATCATCCGCATCCTGTTCATGGTTCCGGTGTACGCGGTGTGCAGCTGGATCTCGCTGCTGGACCGCTCGGCGGGGATCTACCTGGACACCATCCGCGACTGCTACGAGAGCTGGGTGATTTACAACTTCCTCGCGCTTTGCCTGGCGTACGTCGGCGGCGCCGGGAACGTCGCCAACCGCGCGGACGGACGCGAGGTGGAGCCCTCGTTTTTCACGGGCACGTGCTGCTTGCCGCCTCTGCCCGTGGACGGCGCGTACGTGAAGGCGTGCAAGCGCGGCGCGCTGCAGTTCGTCATCATCAAGCCCGTTCTCGCCGCGCTCACGCTGACGCTCGTCTGGGCGGGCGTCTACGGCGACCAGGAGATCAGAGGCGACGTCGCGTACCCGTACATCGCCTTCGTATACAACGCGTCGTACACGGCGGCGCTGTACGCGTTGCTGCTCTTTTACCTCGGCGCGCACGACTTACTGGAGCCGTTCAACCCTCTGCTGAAGTTCGTGCTCGTGAAGTCGGTCATCTTCCTCACCTTCTGGCAGAGCATCCTGTGCGCGGCGCTGGTCAGCCGCGGCGCGCTGCGCGACGGCGAGGACGGCCGCGCGCTGCAGAACGTGCTCATCTGCTGCGAGATGATCGTCGCGTCGTGCATGATGCTGTACGCCTTCCCGAGCGCGCCCTACGTCTCCGACGGCGGCGTCGGCGCGCTCGGCGTCCTCCGCGGCGCCGCGCACGCCATCGCCGTGGACGACGTCGTGAGCGACACCGTGCACCAGTTCGCGCCGACGTACCAGGAGTACGTGCTGCACGGCTCGGAGGGGGGGGCGCCGCGGAAGATACGCATGAAGACGCACGTCATGATGGGCCAGGAGATGCGGGACGCGCGCCGCTGGAACGGCGGCGAGGCCCGGGGGGCGCCCCCGGGCGGCGCGCCGCCGCGCGCGCACTCGGAGCGGCTCGAGGCGGGCATGCTGGCGAACGCGGGGTTCGAGAACTCGTACGGCGAGCGTGAGGTGGAGGATGACCTGGAGGACGAGTTCGGCCAGGAGTTGGGCTGGGACTCCGACTCGGACTACGGCGGAGGCGCGGCGACCGGGACGCGCGGCGGAGGCGTTCGCGGCGGACCGGAGCGCGCGCCTTCCCTGTCGCCGCTCCCGGGCATGGCGCCGCTCCCGTCGGAGGCTCGGCGGGGCGGCGCGACGGTGTTCGACGCGGTGGTGGACTTGACCCGGGGACCCGCGTCCGTGGAGCGCGCGCATAGAGCTTCTGGTACCGCAGACGCGAGTCCCCAGGCGAGTCCCCTGCCCGCGCCGTTTCTGGTGGCGGACCCGGAGCCGGGGCTCGCCGGCGAAGCGTTCCCGGCGGGTGCCGCGCCGGCGGCGGCGCCCATCGCGCCGCCGCCGGCGTTCCGACCGGCGCCTTCGCTCGCGCCGCCGCCGCGGGGACACGACTTCGCGTCGTTCGAGGCGGTTCCGCCGAAGAACGGGGACGATGCGGTGTAGAGGGAAGCGCGCGGGAAGCTCGCGTAGTAGACGAGCGTTTTGATTTTAGAAGTCGAAACATAAACACTCTTTTTTTTATCGTACACCCGTCTCGTCCCTTCCCGTCGTCAGTCCAGGTAGAACAGCGCGACGAGTTTCCTCTGCATCTTCGCCTCGTGGCACGTGTCCAGCAGCAGGTTCGAGTCGTGGAACGCGAAGCAAATCACCTGCTGCACCTTGGCGAGGATGTCGTCGTTGCACTTCCGCGACGCCTCGCCCAGCGGCAGCGCGTCGAATTTCAGCTCGAGCACATTTTCCACTTTTTTCAGGAGCTCGCGCGACTCCTCCGGCTGCTTACTCACGGACTGCGGCAGGATGACCGTCAACAAGTCCGGACGCTCCGCGCGGAGCGCGCCTCGAATCACCGCGGCGTTCGTGCCCGTCGCGCCCGAGGTGAAGATGTGGTTCTCCGTGAGCACGAGCGCGTAGGAGAGGATCTCGACCAGCTGCTGGTGCAGAAACCCCATGTTGCGCGTGCCGAAGAACCCGACGTTCTTCGGGCCCCCGGCCTGGATGGCGATGAGCTCCTGCAGGTAGTCCAGGTCGCCCGCCCCGCCATCGGGGTCTAGTGCACGCTCGAGAACGGCCGCGGCGTTGCCTTTGGTCACGGCGTCCGCCTGGTTGCCCAACCCGCCGGAGTCGTCACCGCCGCCCCCCACCAGGAACTCCTTGTCCAGCTTGCGGATGAACTCGTCGGGGTCGAACGCGCCGACGACCGAGTCGTCGCCGACGGCGCCGCCGCGAGACTCGGACCGAGACGCCCCGAAAGAAGCGCTGCGCGAAGATGTCGCGCCCAAGAGATCTTCCCAGACCCGCTTCTGGATCGGAACGGACGCGCGAGGCGCCTCGGGCGGGGATCCGCGGGCTCTCGTCGCGTCCCGGAGGATCGCATCATCATCGCCGCGAGCGGCGCGCGTCGCGAGACGGGCGCCGCGCGTGGCGCGCGTCGCGATCGCCTCGCGAGTCACCGGGTTTCCGACGTTCTCACCCGAGACGGGGGACGCGCCCATCGCGCGGACTGGTCCCGCGCGGCGACACGCCTTCGCCCCGATCGATCGCCCCGCAGCAGGCACCGGCCCAGTCACGATCGCCGGCGCGGCCATCATCGTTCAACCACCGACAGACCCCCTCGCACGAGCCTCCGTTCGCCCGACCGACCGCGTTCGGTAGTTCGCGGCGTGAAACCCGGTATCCTCGACCCGTCCCGCTCGGGTTCCTCGGACAGGCGGTGAGGCACGCGCGGAAGTGATGTGGGAATGGGGCTTTTGCGAGAAAACCGCGCGAGCCTCTGGGGAAAAGTGCTTTGGGTCACAAGTTCACACTCGACACTCGACACCAGTCAGACGTCGGCGAAACTGTCTTCTCCACTACAAAACGACTCACAGCGGGAACTCCCCCTGCAACCTCGCGAGATCCTTGTTATCCACAGCCTCCATGAGCTCGATGCGCCCGCAGCACCCGAGGCTTATGCGGAGGTACCCCCAGACGCTCTCGGCGCGCGGGTTGAGGGAGAGCGCGCGCACGTAAAACCCGACGCTCCGCTCGTACTTGCCCTGGTTGGCGTACCCGATGCCCATGTTCGCCCACGCGCGCACGTAGTTGGGCTTCAGGTCGAGCGCGCGCTGGTACGCCGCCATCGCCTCCGCGCTGCGCGCGGAGTTGGCCTGCGTCGCGCCCAGCTTGTTCCACAGGCTGTAGTCGTTCGGGTTGATGTCGAGCGCGGCGTTGAACGCCGCGATGGCCTCGTCGTACGACCGCGCCAAGTGCGCTAAAACGCCGAGCGCGGCGTGCACGTCCGCGTCGCGCGGCGCCAACTGCGCCGCTCGTTTGAAGAGCGCCAACGTCGCCGCGGGGGTCGCGCCGGCGTCGCCGCTTTCCAAACTCGCGCGCTCAGCCTCCAGCTGCGCGAACCTCGGCTGGTGTTTGAGCCACGCGCGCATGTACCCGGCGGCTTCCCGCGCGTCCAGCTCGTTCGTGTGGCTCACCCCGAGCGACAAAAGCGCCTCGAGGTCCGTCGGGTCCGCCTCGTGCGCCTTGGTGGCGGCGGCGATGGCGCGGCGGTCGTCGTCGTTCTCCGCGTGCACGGTGCTCAGCAAGCGCCAGCCCTCGCACGACGCGGGGTCCGCGCGCACCGCCGCCTCCAGCGCGAGCGCGGCTTCGGACAAAACGCCTCTGCGGAACAAGTCGCGGCCGACGGCCGCGGCGTCAGCGCGCCCGAGGTACGGGTTCGGGTCCACGAACTCGTACCTCGACCGCTCGCGGGCGCTTTGCTCGAGCGCTCGCGATTCCTCGCCGATCGCGTTCCACACGGAATCGTGCGTCCACCGGTCCACCTCGCCTCGGGCGGCCATCTCCTGGAACTCGCCGGCCCAGTCGCCGCCAAGGTCGGCGAACTCGTCCGCCCACCGGTGCGCGCCGCTCGACCCGGAGGGACCCGCCACCGCCGCGCGCGCGCCCGAGGCGGCGCGCGCGCCGAACTCGCTCGCCCACCCGCTCGGATCCGCCGCGCCGACGGATCCGTCAGCGGTTCCCGTCGCGCGCGCCGCGGCGTACTCGGACGCCCACGCGTTCCCGACGGCGTCCTCGCCGGCGTTCGGCGCCGCACGCCGTTCCGTCACGCCGTCGCCCTCGGCGACGAGCTCGCCGCGCGACATGCGCGACATGAACTGCAGGAACTGCGAGTTCCGGAACTTCCCCTCGGGGTCCGCCGCCAGCGTCGCGGCGAGCCGCGCGGATTGCGCCGCCGTCTCCGCCTGCGCCGCCGTGAGCGGCGCGGCGCTTTCGGCCGCCTGCGCAGCCTGCTCCTGCCGGAACTCCGCCGCCCACGCGTCGCCGGCGTGTGAAGACGGCTCCGGAGACGCGCGGAACTCCGCCGCCCACGCCGCGCCCGCCGACTGCTTCACGCCGCTGAACTCCTCCGCCCAGCGCTCGGCGCCGGGCGGGCCCGCCTCGCGGCCCCCGGGGCCGGGAACCGCGGCGGCGGTCGCGGGACCCGCCGCCGCTTCGGCGGCGCCGCGCGACACGCGCAGCCTCGCGAAGTCGTCCGCCCACCCGG
>MDSV01051882.1_pt1 | contig 36362 bp, 12 predicted proteins | sample 810851 | NCBI WGS metagenome assembly MDSV01 (sample SAMN05326640, study PRJNA326480) | marine metagenome | isolation source: seawater | place: Atlantic Ocean: North East | collected 2012 | reverse complement strand
CCTTGGCCTTCGCTTCAGCAGCCTCCTTCTCCGCCTTTTCTTTGGCTTCCTTCTCGGCCGCAGCCTTGGCTTCGGCGTCTGCCTTGGCCTTCGCTTCAGCAGCCTCCTTCTCCGCCTTTTCTTTGGCTTCCTTCTCAGCAGCAGCGGCTTCCTTGGCTTCGGCGTCTGCCTTGGCCTTCGCTTCCTTCTCTGCGACAGCAGCGGCAGCGGCCGCAGCAGCGGCTTCCTTGGCTTCGGCGTCTGCCTTGGCCTTGGCTTCGGCTTCCTTGGCTTCGGCTTCTGCCTCAGCGGCCTCCAAAGCCAGGATTTCCTCTTCGTCTGGACCTTCTGGGGTCACGTCGTCTTCAAGCGCGAGCACCTCGACAGGCCACTTCACGTAGACGGAATTGCGGCCGAAGCGGAGAACCGCCTCGAAGTGGCCGCCCTTGACGGTGTTGAAGGTCTCGTCATCAAAGCGCAGACGGATCTTCAGGGCACCCTTTTCATCAGCGGTCAGGATCTGGCCGTTGAGTTTCTCGTCCTTGACGTCCACCATGGAGAAACGCCCACGCTCATCGCTGGACACCAATTCCGTCAAGTGGACCTCGATCCGCGGCGTCATGCCGTGGAAGCGGATGGTTTGCTTCGACATGCAGGAGCCCATCGGTGCGATTGGCTTGGGCGACTTCAGGATGAAGGGGTCACGCTCGGTACCGGTCCCGGACGTCGCTTCGACGTCCACCGTTGTCCGCTCAGGCTCTGGGCCCAAGACATCTTCACGCTCGCGCATGAACAACAGCAGCAACAAGAGCAGAAGCAACAGGAGGCAGCAGACCCACCACGGGAACGGTGCGCTGGAGTCGTCGGTCTCCGATTCCGCAGTCAGGCACGTCACGCCGTCGAACTCGACGCCGTCCTCTGGCACCGAACTGCTGTCGTACGGATTGCTGCCGCACGCGGCTTCGTGGGTGTCCGGATAACCGTCGTCGTCATCGTCCAAGTCAGACGGCAAGGGGCCAACCTCGGTCATGACGTCCTCGTCAGGTTGGCCGTCTTGGTCGTGGTCGGCGAAGACGCCGAGCACGAAGCTCGTGTTGATGCTGGTGTTGTCCACGCTGTTGTTGGCCCACACGGTGTAGGTGGTGGCGTCGCTGGCCGCCAGGGGCACGCCAGTGATGGCCCCAGAACTGGTCCGGGCCATGCTGCCGAAGATCAAGCCCTCAGGCAAGGCCGGCTCAATGGCCCACAGGTCGGCCTCGAAACCGCCGAGGTCCGGCGTGAGGTTGACCTCCTCGCCAACGCCGAACCAACCGTCGCCCACGTTGTAGGACAGGCTGATGGCCAGGTCTTGATCGCAACTTCCGTCGCGGTTGGCGTCCACGGGCACGCTGGTGGTGTTCAGCGGGTTGGTGCCGCACAGGGTCTCGGTCAGGTCGGCCCATCCGTCGTTGTCGTCGTCGGTGTCCACAAGGTTGCAGATGCCGTCCCCGTCGGTGTCCGACGGCATGTCATCGGTGTCGCGTGGGTCCGTGCTGCAGAACTGTTCCTGCACGTTGGCCCAGCCGTCACCGTCGATGTCGGGGTCGGCCCGGTCGCAGGTCCCGTCGCCGTCGAGGTCGCTTGGGACCCCGTTCGCGTCGAGCGGATCGGTGGCGCACACGGCCTCTTCGCTGTCCAGCCAGCCGTCGTTGTCGTCGTCGTCGTCCATGATGTTGGCGATGCCGTCAGCGTCGGTGTCCTCGTGCACGGTGATGAGCACCCACGTGGTCGTGCTGTGCTTGCTGTTGTTCGCCTCGATCTGAACGAGCACGTCGGCCACGACCTCGGTCGGTGTGCCGCTGATGGTGCCGTTCTGGGCATCGAGGGAAAGGCCCGCAGGGAGTTCGCCCATCGCGGCCCAGGTGATCACATCGCCACCGGTCACGTTGGCTTCCACCGGCGTCATGGTCACGTTAACCGTCAGGTGAAGTTCACGCGGCTCGTGCGTGACCGTGATTTGGAGGTCACTCACGTCGTCGAGCAGGTCACAGATGCCGTCGTTGTCCGAATCATCGGGCATGTCTTCGGCGTCGAATGGATCGGTCGGTCCGCATTGGGCTTCGTCCACGTCGCTCCAGCCGTCGTTGTCGTCGTCGGGATCGACCGCGTCAGGCAGGCCGTCGTCATCGAAGTCCGCGTCCTCATCGAGCACGGCGATGGACAGGTTGACCGTCGCCCAGTTCAGGTCGTTGGAGGCGTTGATGGTGTACACCGCGAGGTTGGACACCACGGTCGGAATGCCGCTGATGCGCCCTTCGCTGTCGATGCTCAGGCCAAGCGGCAAGTCCGGCGTCACGTTCCACGAACGCACGTCGGCACCGAACTGCAGCACCTCGAAGGGTGCCATCGTCGCGTTGACCGGCAAGAGCAATTCCGTCTCGGTCAGCACGAGGTAAATCGGGCGATCGTCCACGTCGTCAAGCGCATCGCAGAGGCCGTCGTTGTCGAGGTCACCCGGCCGATCCATCGCGTCGAGGTCGCTGTGGTTGCCACACTCGGTCTCCTCGGTCTCGGTCCAGCCGTCACCGTCGTCGTCGTCATCCGCGTTGTTGCCGATGCCGTCGTTGTCGGTGTCCACCCACTCGGTGGGGTCGACCGGGAAGGCGTCCACGCCGTCGCCGTAGCCGTCATCGTCGCAATCTGGGTCCAGGCTGCAGCCCGCTTCTTCCGCACTGTCGAGCACCCCGTCGTTGTCGTCGTCAGGGTCGACGTGATCTGGGATGCCGTCGTTGTCGAAGTCCGCGCTGATGGTGATGGTCAGCGTGGCCGAATCGTTCGCGCCGGAGGCCGTGTACGCAGTAATGGTGTAGACGACAGGGCCACTGACGTTGGTCGGCGTGCCCCACAGGGTGCCGTTCGACGTCCCGAAGTTCAGGCCCGTCGGCAGGTCTGGCGTCACGTTCCACAACACGGCCGCGTCACCCGAAGTTTGCCCGGTGAAGGGCTGCATTGCGCTGTTGTTTGTCAAGTCGAGGCTCGTGAGCGGCAGGGTCAGCGTGATCTGCTCGACCGGCTCAAGCACCTCGATGTTGAGGACGTAACTCGCCGTGGCGCCCGAGATGGACGTCACCGTGACGGTGTGGTTGGCAGCAGCAGCGAACACCGTCGGTGTTCCATAGATGGTCCCGTTGGTCGAGCCGAGATGAAGGCCAAGCGGCAAGCTGGGCGTAATCGCCCAAGAGGCCGGCGTTTCACCGGTCGTTTGTCCGCCGAAATTCTGCATCGTCGTGCCGTTGACCAAGGACAGGTTCGAAGCAGGGAACACCAGCGCGATCCCCGCTCCGGGGACGGTGACGTTGACCTGCACGGTGAACGAACCGGCGTTGTTGGTGGCCGTGATGTTGACGCTCGTGGTGTTCTGAATCAAAATCGCCGTACCCGTGATGCGCCCTGAGAGGTTGTCGAAGGACAAGCCCATCGGCAGGGTGCCGCTCATCGACCACGTTTCCACCGCGCCACCGAGGTTGACCGGATCCTCGTTGACGACGCTATCGCGTGGGAACCACAGGCTGTTGTTGCCACCGTAGGTGATGTCAGGCAGCGGTTCCTGAATCTCAAGGACGATGACTTCCCGTTCACAATCGTTCCAATCGTTGCACACCTCAACCACGTACGTCGTGGCAGTCAAGTTCCCAGAAGGTGTCCCGACGATGCTGCCGTTGGAAAGCAGGCTCAGGCCGCTTGGCAAGTCTGGGCTCACTCGAGCGGGTTGCAAACCACTGCCGGTCAAAGCAGTCGCATGAACGGCGGTGGGCACGCCTCTGGTGGCGGTGATGGTGTCTGGGAGGTCGAAGCCGACCTGAATGTGCATTCGACCGAGCATGATTTGATGGCTGAAGGTTCGCCCGTCAGCGCTCATGTTCAACCAATAGGGAACCGGAGTGAACGTCGCGGATGTTGTGGCGAACGTGATGGCTCCTGTTGCGCTGTTGAACGTGAGACCATTTGGCAACCACGTGCTCCCATTTAGACCCACAAGCGACCACGTTTCGCCAAGGTCTGAAGCAGAGGATGGAGTTTTTGTGGCAAGGTCAGGATAGCGGACATAGTTGGTTCCGAGCGGTTTGGGGTCGTGTTCAGCGGTGTGTCCCATTCCTGAAGAGAATCGGAGCACGCTGGCCACGATACCGTCCACCTGTCGGCCGTCGACATACTGCCATGTGATGGGTTGAGGATCATTGTTCGATGTCCCGTAATATTGGTCCAGCAAGATCATTGGGAGGCCCGCGGCATCCAGCCTGATGTAGGAACTGTAGCGCATGTCGCTCCAATCGTTGCCTGGGTCATCGAACATCGCTGCGGCCGAAGAGACCACCGTGCCGTTGCCTTCCACCACAAAGAAATCAAGACGGTTTTCGCTTGAGCTTGCCCTGGTGTTGGAGTAAACGTACACCCGTTGGCCGTCGTCAATGCCCCTCACGTCCATGTAATGCGTGCCTTCTCCGAGGTCGACCGTCGTATCAAGGCCGCTTTGCAGGTCTGCACCCTGAAGAGCATCCACCCCGAGGCGAGCACCGTCAGATGCTCGGAAGTGGAACATGTGCAACGGATGAGCGGGCATGGTGCTTGCGTTGTACGTCAGCGCCCCATCGACGTCGGATCCAGAGGGGAGGCCGGCCGTGGTGTTGGTCACGCCAGCGTCGAGATACACTCCCGTGGCGGCCCCCTCTGGTGTGGAACGGACCACGACGATGCTGTCGTCGTCGAGGACCATCTGGTTGTACCGAACGTACTCCTGATTGAGGCCGTCGTGTTGGTACCACATCGCAGAACCGTTCGTGTCGAACATCACCATGTAATGATCGCCATACCGGTCCAGAGTCAATGAGGATTGAGGCAAAGAGAAACTTGGATCGGCATCGGGAAGAGGAAGGTCATCCCATCCGTGGGATTGCACCGAGACGTAGGACAAGAGCATGCTCCCGTTGCTCGTTCGGTCCAAATCCAAACGCTGGAAATGGGGTTTGTCGTTGGACGAAGACGACCAGGCGTTCGAAAGTTTGACCCACTCGACTTCTCCGTCGCTGGTCAATTTCGAGAGCATCATGCTCGGCATGTGTGCGGACGTACTGCTATCACAATTGCCGCTGGTTGTATCGGTGATGATGGCATGACCACCAAATGTTCCGATGTAGTTCAACGTGCTGCAAAATTGAATGGCCAAACCGATGCTACCGTCATCTGAAACGCTGATGTGCTCATCCACCATGGTCATGGTATTCGTCATTGGATTCGCGTTGCCATGCCCCCAATACCTGCCCCAAGCCAGGCGGTTGCCTGAACTGTCAGAGAACTTGGTGCTTGACCCGTTTCCTGCAGGGTGCTCGTGATGTTGCGTCCAGCGAACCAAACCCTCCTGTCCGAAGGCTGCTAGCACCAGTTTGGGTGCATAGAACCACTCGTCGCACACGGTTTCGGTGCTGTAGAGCGTCGTACACGAATCGGCGAAGGCAATGTTCTGCTCACTGTTTGCGAATTCGACGACATGAGCGGGTGCGCTGGATCCGCTCGGGGCGTTGAACAACACCAGCGGGTCACCGTTTGCATCAAGGGCAAGATCAAGCGGGCGGGTGGAACCATAGGTGCTGATGGCTGAGGTCCAATTCACCACATTGCTGCCCCCTGGACGGTAGGCGGTAAGCACCAAATCAGACGAGTGGATGCTGCGTCCAAATGAATCCGTGCCGCTTTGTTGTGTGGTGAGGGTGTACAAGCGACCGTCGCTCGAGGTGATCACATGCGATGCCTTTTGGATGCTGTTCGAGTACACTGGGCCTTTGTCGGGTGCGTTGACCAGCGCCGCTTCGAAGACGCGCAAGGTCACCACCAAGTCCACCGTGGCGCCGTTCGAAGCAATGCGAAGGGTGACGTTCACGCCTTCTGGCATCGGCACGGTGGGCGTACCTGAAATGGCACCTGTCGTGGGGTTCAACACCAGACCGTTGGGCAGGCCTGATGGCGCTGTCACGCCGGTAACGGCATATCCTCCAAACGGAATGGGTTCCGCGTTGCTGGCCCGATCCACCTCGAAAGTGAGGTCGTCCTCATTGAAATGCAACATGGCGCCTTGACTGGCATCGCAGGTCCCGTCACCGTTGGCGTCCGCAGGCGTCCACGTGGGGTCGGCAGCAGGATCGGTACGCAACACCGGTTGGAACACCTTCACAGGTTGCGAGTCGCTGTTTGCCGTGGTCACCACGACGGTGGACAATCCCGCGTCGTCCGTGGCGTGTCCAATGGTCGAAATGCTTGTCCATGAAAGGGGGCCACCGGGAAGCACAGAAACCACCGGTGATGCGGATGCATTCAGTTCAGCAAGTCCGATGGAACGGTTGCTGAGCATGTAGGACAAACGAACGCCGCCAGCGGGGGTCCAGTCCAATCCAAAGGAGTTGGGAGTGGGATAAGAATGAGCGTACCCCCCCGTGACTGAACCAACGTGATGGACGAACGGTGATGTTTCGTTGATGACCACATGCTCGTAGTCGATCAGCCCGTTGGAAGCGGTGGGGATCACCCAATGCACGTTGCCTTGGCCGTCCATGACCATCTTCCCTGGAGCGTTGGTGTAGGAGGTGTGCGAGGTCAGGGAGGTGGGCAGCGTGTAGGGGGTCGCATCAATGTCGAAGTCGTCGAACGTTTCGTTCCAGCGCTGAAGGCTGACTTGGACGTCAAAAACCGTCTTAAGCACGCCGAAACTGTGTGTGGCAGGATGGTCGTTGCTTTCGAGAAGAAGCAGGTCTCCGTTTGGTAGGCGGAGGACTTGGACCGGATAGTCTCCGGTGTTCGTCACCGACCTTTGGTGGGCGTTGCCGTCCTGGAGGAAATTGGAACCGCGCCAGTTGACCTCTCCAGTGGAGGTCATGAAGGGAGCCATGATTTGCCCTGGGTTCAATGGCGCCGACCGATGCGTGTCCACATCAGGCACGCTTCCGTCGTAATGGAGCAACGTCGTGCGGGTGTATCTGTTATTGCTGCCAGCCCATTCGTAATCGGTCACGGCTGCAAAGGCACCAAAATCGGCCACACGCATGCCCTTATCGTTGCTTGACCATCCCGCATAACGCTGTCCAGTCGCCATTGGATCGTCCTCCGTCAGGTCGAACACGTAGGTGCCGAAGCCTTCTGCTTCTGCAGCAAACATTGGCGTGTCCATGCGGGGGCCTCCGAGGAAAACCGCTCCGCGGTTGACATCGATGTCGGCCGGTGGCAGGTCTCGAAGCACAACGCCTTGAGGCGAGCACATGCGTTCATCGGCATCGTCCCAGCCATCGCCGTCCATGTCTGCGTCGAGCGCATCGCAGGTGCCGTCGCCGTCAAGGTCACCGGGAAGGCGGGTGTTGAGCAGCGGATGCGTCCCACAGGAGACCTCGTCAAGGTCGCTCCAACCGTCGTTGTCGTCGTCCGCGTCCTCGAACAAGAAGGTCGTACACCCGTTGACCAGTGCATCGGGGTGACCGTCGCGGTCGGTATCGATGGAAGCACATTCGTCCCTTGGGAAGGCGTCCTCATGGTCGAGGACGCCGTCATCATCGTCGTCGTCGTCCCAGAGGTCTTTGACGCCGTCACCGTCGGTGTCGTGATTCCGCAAATCAAGATTCACCGTGCCGTAGTTCAACGCCATCTCGACGGTGATGGAGCTGCCGTCGGTGAGCTCACCGGCGGCGCCGAGCAGGCCGGGGGCACCAAGGCAGAGCACTTCAGCGTCCAACCGGAGGACGCAAGGACCGTCCATCTGCACAATCCGTCCACCGAACACGGAGGAACCGCGCGAACCGTCGACGCACTCCGGTGAAGATTCCGGCCCGATGCCACAAAGCACACCGTCGTGATCCAGAGCAAGGCTCCCGGGTTTCAGCACAGGAAGGTCAAGAACGGCGCCGTCTTCGGTCAACTCCAGAGGACCCCGCAGCGTGTATTCAACCCCGACATCGCTCAAGACGTCGTGAAGACCATCCGCATCAGTGAGGACGATGTGGTTGATCGTGCCGCCAGAGCTCGTGACGTCGAAGCAGGTGGCCCGCACCAAAGAGGCATGGATGGCGCACACTTGGGCAGCCCCGTTGGCAAATCCTTCGTGAAGGCTGACGATGCGGGCGCCGGCGAGGTCCACCTCAAAGTGCGAACGGTCGTTGCTCGGCGACCAACACCGCACGCTACCGTCGGCCAGGAGAGCGCACGATTGAGCGATGCCGACGACGTCCGTCAAGACACCGCTGGGCGTACCCGATCCGACCACATGGCGGGCATCGCCATCGGCCCTGATGTGGTTCTGGTTCTGTCCATACCCGTTGATGTTCGCGCTGACGCCGGCCCAGATGGCCCAACCCCAACACGTCACCGTGCCGTTTTCGAGCAGGGCACACGTGGTGGTTGGCGAATTCGCAAGGATGTGAATTTGGGTCAAGTCCGTCGCATACACCTCGGTGCCGAGGTCCACGAAGGGCATGTTGGCACCCATTTCATTCGGTGCGTCCAGCAACTCCCAATCCAAGTAGGCAGGATCGTCGTTCCAGCACTTGACGAGCCCTTCGTGCGAGCGAACACAAGGCATCCCGGTGGTTCCGGAAGCCACAAGTTCAGCGACGTCCCACGGTTGCCGGTCCAATTCAAAGGTAGGGGCATCGAGTTCAAGCGCTGAACTGTACAAATTTACCGACGTGCTTGGCGCACCGAGGTCGGGGCCAAGGCCACCGCCGTTTCCAAGGCCGCCGTACGTGTCGGAGCCCCAACAATACACGCGATGGGTGTCCGCTGCGTTGCGGAGGATGGCGCAGGCGCGCTGGTCATAATCGCTGACTTCGACCGCGACAGGCACCCAACCTGAGGGCAGGCTCACCGTCACCGGCGTGGCCGAAGAGGAGGTCAAACTGCCCCCGTTGCCAAGAACGCCCGTGGTTTCGTTGCCCCAACAACTCAGCGTCCCGTTCAATATGGCGCACGCAGAGGTTGCGCCGATGGAAAGGGACCTGGTCCTGTTTTGGACGTCCTCGTACACGAGGTTCCAGGTTGAATGGTCTTGCGATTGAGATTCGCACGCCAATCCAACACCGTCCAAGGGGATGGAACACGTTTGCTTTGGCCCGACATCCGCCGTGCCGAGCAAGGCGTCGGAATTCGATGAGGAGGAGGAGGTGGTGGTGGTGGCAGGGGGAGTGGTGGTGATGGATGTCAATTCACTTGACACTGCAGAACGAGCCTCAGCGGTCGGAAGCACGTCGCCCACTTCGGTGACCTTGAGGGTGTATTCCAGGAGGCCGTTTCCGTTTTGATTGGTCTTGACGCCGATCACCAACATCGATGGGTCATTCCATGAAACCGAGTGAACCAATTGGTTTTCAGGCCCAGAACCTGTGGCTGAGGACCCTATGCGATCCTTGACCGACCCGCTGCTTGAATCGTAGACTGAAATCTTTGTCTGTCCATAGATGACGTTGCTGCTGCCCGCGTTGTGCCGGTCTGTGGTGAGCGCTTCGATCAGATAGGAACGGCCGACCTCGACCGGCACGAGATGAAGGTCCTCCCAATTCGAATAGGTCACCCCGCTCACGGTGGCCTTGCCGACCCGAAGACCAGAACAGTCCACTGGAAGCGTGGTGTGATTCGCCATCGTGACGTGTCCGTTGGAGGTGGAGGCCCCGATGGGCAGCACTGGCGTACCGTCGAGGGGATCGGGCACTGAGTTCGAAGTGTAGGTGAAACCACAACCAGACGCCGTTGAGGCGTTGTCGATCAACCCTTGCCATTCGGTGGTCGGCGACCTTGGAAGGTTGGTGGACGGTGTGTATCCCGTCCAACAGGTTGTGCTTCCTTCGACGTCCGTGGCGCAGGTCCTGTTGGGGCCTGCGTTCAGGTCGGAGGTTGGATTGACGTCGGTCAATTGCATCACCGGCATGGTGGAGTTCGCAACGCTGTAGGCTGCACCTTCCACGACGTCGATGCCGTGAACGGCGGCGCGGAGCGATAATCTGTTTTGGACGGTTGGATAACTGTTCGTTCTCGTGGACCATTCGGCTTGGAGGGTGTGTGTGCCTCGCTCGAGATCAATGGAGATGTTGATTTGTTCGTTGCTAGTTGTGCTCACCGCGGCGAGGGTCTCACCACCGAGCGTAAGCTCCAGCCCAAGTTGCGCGTTGAGCGCCGTCAGGTTGAGGACCAAGGTGGCATCCATGGGGAGGGTGAAATCAACCTCTGAGTTGTAGACGTTGACGTGATTGCAGCAACCGATTCTGCTCAAGGAAACCGTGTCGATGCCGTGCTCAAACACGCTGAAACGGTTGTTGGCAGCGACACTGCCACGCCACGATGAAACCAACCAAGGGGTGAGTTCCGTGTCAACGTGCACCACGCCGCCAGGATTGGCCGCCACGTGCTTCCCAAGGCCACCCTCAAGGTTCGATCCCCAGCACCACACGTCGCCACGCTGGTCGTGAATGCACGTGTGGTTGTTGCCGGTCGCCACGCCGAGGGCGCGAACGTCGTCTTGAAGGGCCACCAAGCCTGGAAGGGCGCTGGCATAGGACGTGTTTCGGCCCAACTGGCCGTGGTCGTTCGCACCCCAGCAGTACACGTCTCCGTCCGTGGTGACCGTGCACGCGTGCCGCTCCCCGGCATCCAGGTCCACCGCGACGGACCAATTTGGCAAGTCGACGCCGTAGCCAAAGGTCTGCGATGAAGAAGAGACAGCGGAGGCGACGCTGCTTCCAAGTTGGTCGTCGCCGTTTTCGCCCCAGCACACCACAGCGGGTTGCGTCAAAGAAAGGTGAACGTCGCCGGTGATGGCACAGCCGAACCCGTCGCCGAGGGCAACCGTCCGTGTGCCGCGTGGATGAACGTCGTCGTCGACGTCGTCATCGGCATCGCAGATGCCGTCCCCGTCGGCGTCAGTGGGCGTGGATGTTGCATCGTTCGGATCGGTTCCGCAGGCCATTTCGTCAAGGCCAAGCCAGCCGTCGCCGTCGAGGTCAACGCCGAGACCCAACCCGCCGACGGCCTCTTCACGGACCAACCAAAGATGGCCGTCGCTGGCGTTTCGGACCGCAGCGAAGAGGGTCCCCTGGGAGGTCAAAGCGAGGCTGACCTCCTCAATGCCGTGCGGCCAAATGGTCGTGGCTTGACTCAAAGTTCCGGCCGGACCGACCGACCGCAGCACGGTGCCCGTGCTGGTGTTGTGCACAAGGTGGTGGACCTGATCCAAGTCGGTCACCATGGCCATCGTGGTCGAGTTGATGCCAGACAGGCTGGCGTCCACCGTCCAGTCCGAGGCCGTGGTGCACGAAGACCACCCGTCGAGGCAGGCGCTGACGGTGGCGTCACCGGCCGTATCGGCCGAGGCGCTGCTGGCCGTTGTGGTCACGTCCCACGTGTGGCTTCCTGTGACGAGACCTGGCACGTGTTGGGTGGTGGTTCCTGCGCCGTTGCCCAGCGTCCCGGTTGCATCGAGTCCCCAACACTTCATCGACGCGTCATCAAGGATGGCGCAGGTGTGGAGGGTGTAGATGTTGATGGCGACCGCAGTCCGACCCGTCCCAAGGTCAACCGAGACAGGTGAGGGTTGAGTGGCGGTAATGGATGCTCCATTGCCCAATTGACCATAGGAATCACCGCCCCAGCACTTCACGGAACCGTCGTCGAGGATGGCGCACGTGTTGTACATGGCTGCAACAACCGCCACAGCGGTCCGTCCCGTGCCAAGGTCAACCAAGACAGGTGAGGGTTGATCGCCGGTCACGGCTCCATTGCCCAACCGTCCATCATCGTCGCTGCCCCAGCACTTCACGGAACCGTCGTCGAGGATCGAACAGGTGTGGATATGGCCTGTCGAAACGGCCATCGCCGTTCGGCCCGTACCAAGGTCAACAAAGACGGGTGAGTGTTGATCTGCAGTGGTTGTCCCACCGTTGCCCAACTGTCCTTTGTGGTCACGTCCCCAGCACATGAGGGAACCGTTGTCGAGAACGGCACAGGAATGGTCCGTCCCGACGTCAAGGGCAACCGCCGTTCGGCCTGCGCCGAAATCAACATACTCTGACGGAGAGAGCCTGTCGGTCACCCCTGCGCCATTGCCCAAATCGCCCCAGGTGTCATCGCCCCAGCACTGCACAGAACCGTTGTCAAGAAGGGCGCAGGTGTGCGCATTCCCCATGGCAACCGCGTCCGCCGTCCGGCCAGCCCCAAGGCTGACCGCCACGGGCGAATGCTTGTCCGCAGAGGTTCCGTCTCCAATTTGCCCATCATCGTTTTTGCCCCAACACTTGAGTGACCCGTCACTGAGGACGGCGCAACCGTAGTGTTGGCCGAACGCCACAGACTCAGCGGTCAGTCCGGCTCCAAGATCCACCCAACTTGGGCTTTGAAGGTTGGAATTGCTCGCGAGGCCGTTGCCCTGGGCACCCCAGTTGTCTCCTCCTCCCCAACACATGAGGGAACCGTTGGCAAGAATGCCACACGATTGTGCGTTGCCCGTGGCGACCTTGTTGTTGGCGTAAGCCAACGCCGAGGCGTTCGTCAAGGACACGGAAAGCATGCCGCCAAGCGAGCCGACACTGCTGACCAGGCTCTGGCGTTCCACGTCACCGTCGTCGGAAAGGTCACTTCGCACGTCCACGTGGGCCGTCCAATCGTCTGCGCCAACGCCATCGCCACCCGCAGGCCGGCTGATGACGCGAAGCGTTCCGTCCACGTTGTAGGACGCGTAAGCAACACCGTCACCGTCGATGGCCACGTTGAGGTCGCTCCACGTCGCGGTGCTGCCGTAGTCACGGCTGATCTCAAGGCCCCAGTTTTCGCCGCCGTCGGTCGAAATCATCGAACGAATGACATTGGTTGTGCCTTGAATGAGAACGAGTTCAATGTCCCCGTCTGGATAGAGCAACATGCCCACTTCATCGGCCCAAAGGACCTGTGAAGTATAGTCGGTGGGAGACCATTGCCCCATGCTCTTGAAGGCGTGATGCACGGTGCTCGTACCCGATGTATGGGTTTGCGTCCATGCGACGTGAACGCGCCCGTCGGGCCCGATGCCGGCATCGAGGTCAACCACTTCTTGCGACGTTTCGAACACGGTCTCTTCGACCCAACGGTTGTTGTGGTACACGGCCATGAGCACGGTCGAGGCATCGTCATCGGTGTAGACGATGATTGGACAGCCGTCCTCGTCGGTCAAGGCCTTGACGTGACGCGCGGCATCCGCGGTGTCAACCTCAATCTGCGCCTGCATGCCCGCACCCAAACAATCGCTGTACGTGTATGGGTCGTTCAACTTGAGTTGAACGTCGTCCGTCGGAATCATGTCCGAAGAACTGTCACCCAAGGTCTCGGTGTTGCCGTAACCGAGGCGACCTTGATCAGAGACGCCCCAGCACTGGACCTGAGGATCGGTGTCGTTGACGTCGGACAAACGCATCAAGCATGCGAAGCGGTCCCCCACTTCGAAGGCCATCAGGCCGCCGACATCAAGGCCCATGCCCAAGGCAGGAAGGCTTGAGCCCATCTCGCCTGAACCGTCGCCTCGGTGCTGGTCGCTGCCCGCCGTGGCGATGCCAAGTTGACCGTCACCGTTGCCGCCCCAGCACTTGACGATGCCCGCGGTGCTGCTTGTCTCGACCGCGCTGCACACATGATCGCGCCCGGCGTCGAGGATCTTCGTGCCGGAAGCATAGGTGGAACCGAGGTCGATGGCGCTTAGGGCGCTGACGCTTTCCCCGTTGTCGTCACCAAAGTCGGCGGTGTTTCCTTGGCCGAGTTGGCCCACGTCGTTGCGACCCCAGCAGCGAATGGATTCGTCGCTGAACACCGCACAGGTGAATCCGTCCCCGGCGGTCAAGGACGTGACGTTGAGGCCCGTGGGCAGGCTGATGTTGACCAGGTTGCTGCCCATCTCGCCGGCGCCGTCGCCGATCGTCGTGCTGTGCCCCAGGCCCAACTGGCCGTAGGTGTTGTCGCCCCAACAGGCCACGTCACCGGTGCCGTACAGCACACAGGAGTGGTCCCATCCAAGTGCAAGCGAGCGCACGGTGGTGCCTGCAGGCAAATCCACCAAAGCGAGACCGTCTCCGACCTCGTCGGCCGCATCGCCCAGGAAGGTGGTGTTGCCTGTTCCGAGTTGGCCGTGGGCGTTGTCGCCCCAACAACCGACGCTGCCGTCGTCGAAGACCGCACAGGTGTGGTTCCAACCGGCTTCGATGTGCGTGGCGTGGCGGCCCGCGGGGAGGGGCCAATCGGGCATCGCTGACGCATCTTCGAGGTACGCGTCGCCGATGGCCCCGTCATCGTCCCAGCCGTACCCGAGCAGGTTGACTTGGCCCACGCAAAGGGGCATGCCGTCAGACGTCGTGGTGGTCAGCAGATAGCAGGTATGGCGGCCACCTGCAGAGACGTCGGTGGCAAAGGTGGACGTCGGGAAGTTGACGTAGGGCAAATCTTGGCCCATCTCTTCGGCTTCATCGCCCATGTTTTCGATGTGACCTTGACCAAGTTGGCCGACGTTGTTGGCGCCCCAGCATTTTGCGTCGCTGTCGGACGTGAGCACGCAAGCGTGGTCGCCGCCCAACGACATCGAGGTGCCAGAGCCAGCGCCCGTGATGCCAAATCCGTAGAGCATCCAGTATCCGCCGCCGTTGGAGCCGGCAGACGTGACGTCAAATCGAATCGAGACCGTCGAAGAGCCGGAGGGAACAGGAATCTGGACCTCCCCTTCGTCATCTCCAGTGGTCACCATCGTGAACGTGGTCGAGGAGATCAACGAACCGGATTGAAGGACATCGACGTACAAATTCGAAGTGTTCCAACCGTTCTGTTCGCCCTTGGCCGTGAACGACAAGATACCTGCCACGGTCAAGTCCACGCTCAAATTGGCCCTGGAAAGAAACGCTTGCTGGACGGAAATCTCGCTTGTGTAGCGGAGTCCACCTTGTTGGATGTCGTCGCTGAAATAGGATTGCGAACGGGTGCTCCACTGGTTGTAATAGACACCCTGGCTCCAATCTGCAGATGAGCCCGGGCCAAAGCCTTCGCAGGTATCGTAAGAAGACCAAGTGCACGCACGTCCAGAGGCGTCGTTGGCGGGGCCATCGCCCCTGGAAGACCAAAACGTCCAGTCGCTGATCTCTCCGTTGCGCAAGTCTTGGTCGAGGTTCGGGAATACCGAGGTGGAATAGGCAGCCCCTGCGACCGTTTCTTCGGCGGGCAAAGGCGCCACGATGGGCGATTCATCTGACCCAAACCACGACGTGTTCTGGACGTAGCCCACTTGCCCCATCAGCACCATCAGCACCGTAAGGAGCATCGCTTTGCGAGCGGTCGGGAGAGAGGCTACGCTCACCATATCGCGTGAGATAAAGTTCAAACCCATGAGCATTTCACCCTATCATGATAGGGGGGTGTTGGGAATGGACGGTTCGCTGCGACACATTTCGATCGACATGAACCTGAAACAAGGTGCTGACCTTCCCGGAATGACGCTCATGGACGTGGCACACCGCATCGAAGTGCTGGCCAGCCTTGGCATCAACCCCGATGGATTGGTCGTCCTCATGGACATCGACATGAGGGCAGGCAAGACCGTCAAGGACTTCAAGTCGAAAACTGGCATGAAGATTCTCGAAATCCACACGCAAAAAGGGAGGAACGTCATCGCAACGGCCCTCACCACAGGCCCCATCATGCGCCTGTTCACGACCACCAAGGCTTGCTGGATGTCCAGACCAACGTACCTCGACGCGGAAACCGGATTGCGCATCACCATTTCCGGCACCAGCGATGGCGTGAGAGCCTACAGAAAAGCACTCGACACGCTTGTCCCAGGCGACCTTAACCTTCGGATTTCACGGACGCTTCCAGGGCCAGCGGGTCGAGGGCCGCCGATGTCCCCAAGGCGAAGAGAAGTGATGGAAACTGCTCAGTCCATGGGGTACTACGATACGCCGAGGAGGTGTTCGCAACGAGAATTGGCCGAGCGACTCGACATCCGACAGGCCACCGTGGCGGAACACCTTCAACGTGCTGAGCGGGACTTGGTCGCCTTCTGGCTCGAACAACAAGCGACCTGATCAAGGCCCTCGAACGACAAGGGCCGCAAGAATGAGCAGCATGAGTGCCCCGAGCACCAGAAGCACGCGACGACCCCAGACGTCGTCCCTCACCACGCCCGTAAGCCGACCGCCACCGATGCTCCACAACGACATGGCCGCCACGCCACCGGTGCATGTGATCGAGGCGATGAGGAGAATGCCGACCACCCCACCGCCGAAGCCTTCCAATGCAAATCGCATCATGGTGATGACCAACGCCCATTCTTTGCCGTTCACGAACTGCATCAGAACACCGGTTCGGAAGCCCAAACGTGGGATGCTCCCGTCCTTCAATTTCAACAGCGATTGAAAGCCATCGGTGTCCATGGCTTCACGGATGGACGCAGGTTTGAGCGTCAAAATTCGCATCGCGATGAGGCCCAAGAAGATCAACCCAAACCAGTGCAAGCAGAGCCACAAGAGACTGTCTTCTTGGACTTCTTCAACCAGCAACCCGCTCACGAGATGCACGGTGAGAAAGCCGACCACCATTCCGAAGATGAGGGGGGTGTTGGCTCGAGCGCCGTGTACGCCGGCGTGTACGACGCATGTGACGTTGTTTGGACCTGGTGTCACCAAGCCGATGGCGAGCACGGCCAAGACCGTGAACAGCGCTTCGGTCTCGACCATGCCCATCGATGGAAGACGCCGCTTCTCATCCTTGTCCCAGCGGGTGCAAGCCTTTGTCGGGCGGACAGCCCTTCGTCATCAGACGATGCCTTGAGCGATCATCGCGTCGGCGACCTTGCGGAAGCCGGCCACGTTCGCGCCGAACACGTAGTCGCCTTCGCGACCGTATTCCTTGGCGGCAGCGGCCGCGTTCTCGTGAATGCCGATCATGATTTTCTCGAGGCGCTCGTCCACTTCTTCACGGCTCCACGACAAGCGGAGCGAATTCTGTGACATCTCAAGACCGGAGGTCGCAACACCGCCGGCGTTGCTGGCCTTGCCGGGTGCGAAGAGCACGCCAGCTTTCTGGAAGGCGGTCACGGCTTCGGGCGTGCATGGCATGTTGGCGCCCTCAGCAACGGCGATGACGCTGTTCTCGACGAGCATCGCGGCTTCTTCGCCGTTGATTTCATTCTGGGTCGCGCAAGGGAGCGCGACGTCGACGTTGACGCCCCACAGGCCGTTGAGGGAGGGTTCGGGCTGGGACGCGGTGTAAGTGACGCCGGCGTGGTTGGCCATCTCGGAGATGCGGCCGCGACGGTTGTTCTTCAGGTCCATGATCTCGGCGAGCATGGCGCGGTCGATGCCGTCAGGAACGTGAATCCAGCCGCTGGAGTCGGACATGGTCACGGGCTTTCCACCGAGGTCGAGGACCTTCTCGGCGGCGAACTGTGCGACGTTTCCGGAGCCGGAGATGGCCACGGTGGCGCCCTCGAAGGACTTGCCCTTCGTGGCGAGCATCTCACGGGCGAAGTACACGCAGCCGTAGCCGGTGGCTTCGGGACGGATGAGCGAGCCACCGTAGTCGAGGCCCTTGCCGGTCAGGACGCCGGCCTCGAAGTCGTTGCGGAGCTTGCGGTACATACCGAACATGTAGCCGATTTCGCGACCGCCAACGCCGATGTCGCCGGCGGGCACGTCGAGGTTGTGGCCGATGTGTCGCCACAGTTCCATCATGAAGGCCTGGCAGAAGCGCATGACTTCGCCGTCGGACTTGCCCTTCGGGTTGAAGTCCGAACCGCCCTTTCCACCGCCCATCGCGAGGCCGGTCAGGCTGTTCTTGAAAATCTGCTCAAAAGCGAGGAACTTGAGGATCGACGCGTTCACCGAGGGGTGGAAACGCAGACCGCCCTTGTAGGGGCCAATGGCGCCGTTGAACTGAATGCGGTAGCCACGGTTGACCTGGAGGTCACCGTTGTCGTCCATCCAGGACACGCGGAATTGAATCATGCGCTCCGGTTCAGCGATGCGCTTGACCACGTCGGCGTAATGAGGATGCTTTTCGAGCACAGGCTCGAGGCTTTCGAGCACTTCCCACACCGCTTGGTGGAATTCTGGTTGGTCTGGGTCGCGTTGCTTCACGGATTCGAAGACGTCGTGGACGATGCTCATGGGGTCACCTTCAGGTTGCGTCAAGCGACCCTCAGGCCGTTTCTAACCGTTGCCCCGGCCTGGGCCAACAACACCCCCACTGAGTGATGCGCTTTTCGGTCAGAAACCGCCGCCACCGCCGCAGCCACCGCCGCCACAGCCACCGCCGCCGCAGCCGCCGCCACCCCCTCCGTCGGAGCCAGAATCAGAGTGCACCCGATGCGTCTCAAAGATGGGGGAGCCGTGCTCGTCATGACCGACCAGCTCGGCGCCGTACCCGTAGGCCACGGACGCACCGAACATGGGCCAACCCAGCGACGCATAGTCAACGGCGGTTGTACCCCGCTCTGGAAGACCCTCGACCATGGTCGAACCGGCGGCAAGGCCCTCCGTGACCAAACCGATGAAGAGTGGAATCAGGCCGCCAAACAAGGGCCAAACGTTTCCTGTGTGAAGCGCGAAATGGTAGGGTGAAACCGAGCCAAAGGCTGGGCCTTGTTCCACAAAGGAAGCAGCAACGAAGACCCCCGCCAAAGCAAAGCCCGCCCATGCTGGAGCCCTGAATGCCTTCCACCTTGACCTGAAGGCATCGCGTTCAACGTGGATCCGCTCAACATCCTGACCGTATTCAAGAGGCGTGAACGCCACAGAAGCCTCAACCTCTTGCCGCCCTTGGCTGGTGTGAAGGTCCATCTCTTCGAAACAAGCCTCGATTTCCGCCAACACCTTCCGAAGTTCCTCTTCCTCATATTCCTCGATGGGCTCGTTGTGTTCGATCAGGGGCTCTCCCCTCTTCCGGACACCCGTGACCACATCTCGGTACATCGCCATTTGCTTCTCAATCGCTTCGATGTGCTCACGATAACGCTCCATCGAGCCAAAGTTTCCGTCGAGGGTCATACGGGCGTGAATCAGCACCGCCATTTCCCTGTAGGCACCCAACGCAAGCCGATTTTTGGCCGGCTCGGATGAAATCTGCGCTTTTGTGTTGCCTCCGATGACCAGGATCATACCCAGCACCGCCACGACCAATCCGCCAATGAGGGCGGTTTGCACCACGGCTGAGTAGGGCTCCGTTTTTCCTTCCGAAACAAGCAGCCCAAATCCGACGTGCGGCTCCAACGCGTCTTCCCACGAACCGTACCCGTCCGCAGCGTCGCTCAAGCGCCAACTGTGGGTCTCAAATTGCTGACCGGAAAAAACCTGTTCCGACGTGGTGTGGTCGGGCATCACGTAACGGAAGCGTCGGTCTTCGGTGGAGACGCCAATGAGCATGCTCGGCTCGTCCGTACCGCCCATGCCGTACGCTCGGAACATCCGTCCAGCATAGGAGTCGTCCGTTCCATATTCAGGTTCCATGGTGCCGCATTCATAGCATTCATCGAAGGTCCAATCGATTTCGCACATTCGGAAGTCTTGTTCGCCACGGTGCAAGCGCTCATCAAAATCGCACATGCGAGAGATGGTAACGATGCGCACCAAGCGCCCAGTCTCCTCATGCGTGGCCCGAAGGCTCGCCTCCCACTCATCTTCCGTTTCGTTGGAAATCACGTCTGCAGCGTCAAGGATGTACCATTCACCATCGGGCTGAGGTGGGAAGTTGGAGACGGATTCCGTGCTTCCCTCTGCGGCAGCCGCGCCGGAGAAGGTGAGCGGAAGCAGAAGCATCATCACGAGCATCGCAAGGGCAGGCCTACGGCTGAACATGACCGAAGCATCGGCGCTCAGGCATTGAGGCTTGCTCCGAAACCGGCCATCAAGAGGCCAAGCACCAGCCCAACAGCAGGCCTCCAAGGAAGAGGAGTGAACAGATGATTGTGAGCGTCCTGTACGGCGTCAGCGTATGCTGACGAAGGTCCACCCAGCGCTGGTGGGGAAAGGAAGCGAATCGCTCTTTGGCCGGCGGCCAGAGGTCAGCAGGTGGCGCACGCCCGAAGACCTTGGCGTAGGCCGCCTGCGTCGCCGCATATTGGGCCTCATAACGCGTGTCTTCTGCTTCCCCACCAAGGGTCGGGCCGTGGTGCAAGGCTTGCCCCAGCCGCTCCGTGAACGGACCCCAGTAATCTCGGCTGTAGGTGAGGTGCAGGTGCCAGACCTGATCGACCTCCACCGAAGGCGTGCATGGGCCAGCATGCACACAAAGGTAGGCAAATCGAAGGTACTCCTGGACCGCGCGTTTTGCAAAGCCAAGGTCCCAACCTTGCTCATGAGCCAAGCGCTGTTCGAAGGTGAGGTCCGCCTGCTGCGGGCCGATGGTGATGGCCAGCAGGCCTCGGTGGTCGTCGATGGAAATGGCCCCATCGACCGGTGCACCGAGCGCGTCTGCGGCCATGGAAGGGGCTCGACGACCTGATGCTTGAGGATGGCGCCGTTGCTCACTCGAGCGGGTGCGCCACGAGGTACTGTTGCAACCGCTCCAAGCGACGTTCTCCGTTGTCGTCCTCGTCGGCCATGCTCCGGATGGCTTCCTCGATGGTGGCGTGGTCCTCAGGCTGCAAGCCGAGCAAGGAACGGAAGAGGTTCAGCATCGCCCACTCGTCTTCCGTGATGACCTCGTCGTCAAGCGCGGCGATCAAGGCGCCTTGGTAGGTGGTGGCGTCACCCATTTCCAGCTTCGTCAGTGGAGCCTCCTCCTTGGTGAACGGATCGTCCCCGCTGCGCGCGGCGGTCAGCATCTCAAGTGCGTCCATGGGCGAGAGTCCCAAGGACCGGGCAATGATGCTGAGGATTTGCGCTTCGTCACCGGTCACGATGTCGTCTGCGTAGGCGGCTTCTGCGATGCGGTAGTAGAGCCATTGGGCCCGGCGCTCGGCGTCCATGCCCTTGCCCTGGGCGGGAGAGGCATAGCCCTTCTGCTCTTCACTCAAGATTTGCCCAAGGAGCGATGTCCGCTTCGGAGCGCAAGGATTCAACCTCAGCCGGCGTCTGCTCCTCAGCCTCGCCATCCTCTCCAGGAATGATGTTTTGCAGCAAAGCGACAGCTCGCTCGAGCGTCGAGGCGGTCGGAGCGTTGTAAGCATGGGGCCCGATGCCCTTGCGGTACACCATGAGCCGGTAGGTTTCACCCTCATTCTGCGACTGAGTGACCCCTTCGACCTTGAAGATCTCATTATGGGGGATGTGCTCGACAAAGGAGGGCACAATGACGCCAAGCACAGACACCATCCGGACTTCGTGCTCGTCCACTTCCATGAACAGCAACGGTTTGGTGACGGTGAGCAGTCCTATCGCGCCGCCCCATTCGATCAGCAGCACCACGAGGCCTTCGACGACCGCCGCGGGGATGCCAAGGACGGCGTCATCCGGGAAGAGCACGAACGGGCCGAACAGGCTCACCACGATCAGGAAAACAGGGCCACCGAGGGCCGTCATGACGGCGATGAAGATCAACGGATGAGGGAGAAAAACGCGTTCCATGCCAACGAGCAGCGGGGGTCAGGTTTGGCCCTTCCGCCGAATTTTGCTGTATTACGTTCTGATGTTATCTGTGATACATTCATATACCGTATGCCTTTCTCTGAATTTGAGCCCCATGACCGCACCGACCCAACTCGTCTCCCTCCGCTTGTCGGAGGACGACATCGCGCGCCTCGAGCAGCGCGTTGGATTGGACGGCACGCGAAGCCGATCGGACGTCATCCGTTTGGCCATCAAGAGCCTGCTTGACGACGAACCGCTCAAGCCTGGCATGGGCCGCGTCACCATCGACCTTGGGCAGGACCTGATGCCTCAGATCGAAGCCGTCCATGCCCTGACCGGGATGGACGCGAAGATGCTTGCACGCCAAGGCATGGACTTGGCCGTGCGCCACCAACTTGCCGAGCGCGTCACCATCGACGAGCTCATCGAAGCCCGGGCCGAAAAGGCGCAGGCACGTCAGAAATTTTCCAGCGAGGACCACCAGTGAAACCACAGGGTGAGAGCAGCAGACAGAGGGGATGGGAAAAATGATCGGAACCGACGGTGCCCCCAACCACCGATGGAACCGACCCTTCGTCGGAGGCGGACGACCCGCTGCCTTCGGCTTCGCTGCCTTGCGGGAACGCGCCCGTCGCGCGCATTCGGGTCAACCCCCACAACCCCCAACAACCCCCCCCGGCGACGGCGGTGGGGGGCCCCCCAGTCCTGCCTCCTGAGGCGGACCGGAACACGTGCCGCGGACTCCACGCCGCGGCACCCTTGAATCAAACACCGGCGAATGCGTTCGCCAATCCTTTTGGAGGCTCGACCTCGGTCGCCTCCTGTGTCGGTCAACGTCGAGGAACTTGGCCGCCGCTGGTTGGCCCATGAAGAAGCTCGACCCGGCCAACGCGAGATGATTCACGACGGCATCGAAGCCCTTTGGGAGCGCGGCCACCTCGTCGCGGCAGCACCGACGGGCATTGGCAAGACGGCCGCATCGCTTGCCGCCGCCCTCGCGGTCGCCAGGGAGCGAGAGGGACGGTGCACGGTGATGTTCCTGACCTCGAGGCAAAGCCAGCACCGAATCGTGGTCGAAACCGTTCGCTCGATGAACGACCGTCGCCTGCCCGAGGATCGGGTCAGCCTCGTGGACATGATCGGCCAAGCCGGCATGTGCGTCCAACCCTTTGCAGACGAGCGGCCCGCGGTGTTCAGCCTGCTGTGCGCCAACGCGCGGAAAACGCGCTCGTGTCGACCGTACATCACCCCCGCACCCAGCCTGCCCAACCGCATCCTGGCAAGCCCATTGCACGTCGAAGAATTGGTGGAACTCACGCGCCATCACCGGGAGCACGGCGAACCCACCTTGGCGTGCCCATGGCGCGTGGCCCGTGAAGCAGCCGCCCGGGCCGACGTGGTGGTCGCCGACTACAACCACTTGTTCAACGAAGGCGTGCGAGACAGCACCTTGGCCGCGTTGGGCTTGACGCTGGAGCAACTCATCATTGTCGTGGACGAGGCCCACAACCTGCCTGAGCGCATTCGAAGCGGCCTTGAGCGTCGTTTGACCCCGTTGCTCGTCCGCAACGCTAAACCGGATTTGGAGGAACATGTGGGCAACGTCTCCGAGCGCTTGGGGCGGGGGCCACACACGGACATGATCGAATGGACCACGCAGGTCATCGACGCGTTGGCTCCGCTTGTGCAAGGACACTTCGCCCGTTTGCACACCGACCTTGCAGAGGCGGCCGACGACGCCGTTCGTCGTCGAAGGAAAGGCGAGCGCGGCGTCTTCGAACCAAAGGAACTCGAAGTGAAGGCGGACGATCTCCTGGCCCTCATCAACCAGGCGTGCGACACCGTTGACGGCGTTTCCGGCCAAACCACCCTGACCACACCGGCACCCGCTGCCGCCGTGGAGCGCCTCGATCGGCTCAACGTGCTTCGCGAGGTGCTTCGTGACGCAGAAGTTGAGGTCGACCCTGAAGCGACCCAAGACGCAGAATCCGACGCTCAGCGGCTTGGCGCGGTGCTGGACGACCTCGTGCGCTTTGGCGACACCACGGGGCACCTCTTCTGCTTCTCACCCGAAGGCCGAGCCGGTCGCATCACCTCGCACCTGCTTGACCCTGGCCTCGTCAGCGGACCGGTGCTCAACGCCTCGGCGGGCGCGGTGCTGATGTCGGGCACGCTTTACCCGCCGTCGATGTACGCTGACCTGCTCAACCTGCCCGTCAAGCGCACCACGATTCGCAGTTACCCGTCTCCTTTTGCCTCGCAACGCAGGCCCGTGGTCGTCGCCACCGACGTCACCACGACCTACCGACAACGTTCACCGGCGAACACCGCACGGATGCAAGAGCACCTTCGTGCCTTGATCCAAGCGGCACCGGGCCACGTGGCGGTCTTCGCACCGTCCTATGCTCTGCTGGAGGAGATCGTCACCGACGCGCACTGGCCCGTGCACCGCACGGTCGTGGAATCCTCGGACTGGGACAAATCAAAGGCCGACGAAGTGCTTGACACCCTCGAACGAGAACGTGAGGCTGGCCGGAAGGTCCTCCTCGCCGGCACCTTCGGTGCACGCTTGTCGGAGGGCGTCGACTACCGTGGCGGTCTGCTGGATGCCGTCGCCTGCATCGGCTTGCCCATCGCCCCTCCGGGCGTCGTCCAAGACGGGTTGAAGGCCTTCGTCGGTGAACGCTTTGGAAAGGACAAATCATGGCGGTACACCATGACCCAACCTGCGGTCAACCGTGTCCTTCAGGCCATGGGACGCCCCATCCGCGGCATCGATGACCGCGCCGTCGTGCTCTTGTTGGAGCAGCGTTGCGAGCAGCCGATGTACCGCAAGTGCTTCCCAGGCGACCTGCAGATGGTTCCAATGAGCGACCCAAGCGGTCTCAAGCGGTTGGCTGAACGCTTCTACCGTCGGGTGCCTCGTGTCCCCACACCTTGATGAAGGGTCGAGCGGACCATCGCCCATGGAGGAGGAGACGACCACGCCCCTCGCGGCACGTCCTGAGGACCTCCATGCCGAGGTGGCCGCCGAAGCCGGTCACCTCGATGAAGTGCGTCAGCGGCACACCTTCCACCTCGTCACAGCCGGAATGCTACCGGAGACGCACTTGGCCAACGTCGAACCTGAGCGACGCTTGGCGTGGATGGTGGAGGAACTGCACGGCCGGACCGACCCGGACGGCCTCACCTTCCCCATGGCCGGTGTGCAAGACGGACAACTTTCAACGGAAGTCGTCGAAGCCGAGCAAGGCAGCATGCTTCGAATCAAGATCGAACAGGACGGAGCCCCCACCTTGGAGCGTGAACTTCCCCTTGCGGCCGACGCAAAAGACGTCCAGCACCACTTTGTTGACGGACACCTTGTGGTCCGCTGGTGAAGCTCAGTACTTGCGCTCTGCCTTCGCGTACTTCTTCGTCTTCGGGGCAGGTGTGGAATCGCCACCACCTCCCCGACGCCCAAGCAGCATGCCGAGCACCAGAACCAGAACAAGCAACGCGGCACCGCCACCGATGACGGTCAAGATCTCCATCGAAGCAAGGTCGGCGAGGCCTCCGTCCTCCGTGGACTCAACCGCGCTGCGGTTGGCGTCGTCGGGGAAGGCATCCGTGACATCACCCACGCCATCGCCATCACGATCGCTTTGTTCGGTGGCATCGTCGGGGAAGGCGTCCTCAGAGTCAGCGACGCCGTCGCCGTCACCGTCACGCTCGAGGACCGTCAGCGCATCCTCAATGACGTAAGACTCGCGCTGACCGCCAATCGTGTACGCCTCGATGTGGAGGGAGTACGTACCCACGTCGGTACCAAGGGGCAGATCCATGCTGAGGTCCCATACCCCGTTGTCCGGGTTCGTGAGGAGGGTGCGAAGGTCGCCGTCGCTGGCCCAACTTGCTGGTGCAGGACCAAACGCTGAGGCGAAGGGGGCGTCGGTGAAATCCACAGGTGTGGCTTCCTCTCGGTTGCCGGTGGTTCCCGTTCCGGTTTGACCCCAGCTTGAGCGACCCCAACATTGGACGATGCCCTCCTCGTGAAGGGCGCAACTGTGGTCTGCTCCAACCTCAACGTCCACGAAGCCTGAGGTCTGGTTGATGACCGAGGGCAACCAAGTGTGCCCTTGGTCGGGCCCGTTGGCCAAGCGGCCGCGATGGTCGTGTCCCCAACAGCCCATGGACCCGTTGGCATAGACCACGCAGGTGCTGTGGTAGTTCACGCCGACGTCAAGCACCGTCAGATTGTCTGGAAGTTGAGCGAGGGTTGGGACGTTGCGCCGAGTGGTTGTGTTGTCACCGAGTTGGCCGTAGTTGTTCTCACCCCAGCACGCCAAGGTCCCATCGTCAAGCACAGCACAGGAAACATGCCCGCCCATGCTGATGGACGTCGCTCGACGGCCGTCAGGAAGCATCGCGTTGGACCCGGGTTCGTATTGGTTTGCGTTGGTGCCGTTGTCGCCGAGTTGCCCGACATGGTCCCGACCCCAGCACATCACGCCACCGTCGTTCATGAGCGCGCACGTGTGCGCTTCTCCGCCGTCCACTTGCACCGGTTCACGGCCTTGGGGGAAGGCCACGGTGACCGGAGTGGCCCGAGGGTCGTTGTTGTCCTGGCCGTGGCCGCCTTGGCCATGGTTGTCGAGGCCCCAACAGACCATGGACGCATCATCGAGGATGGCGCAAGCGTGGTAGCCACCCAAGCCAATGGACACGGCCGTGCGCCCTGCTGGGAGGATCACAGCATTGGTCGGCGAACTGTAGGTGTTGGTCGTCCCATCACCGAGTTCACCGTTCGATCCGTAGCCCCAGCACCACACGGCGCCGTCGTCCAAAAGGGCGCAAGCATGGGTCCTCACGGCGTGAATTTCCACCACATTTCGCCCATCAGGCAAATCCACGAAGGTGTTGGGCCGGACCTGATTTGCCATCTGGCCTCCATCGCCAAGTTGGCCGTGGCCATCGGAACCCCAACACATCAGGGAACCGTTGTCCAACACCGCACAGCTCATGCTGAGACCGACTGCGAGCATCGGGCCACCGGTTGGCCGGGCCTCGCTCGAATCAACGAGTTCGACGCGAAGGCGAGAGAGGTCCTGGTAATCGCTCAAATCGAGGGTGCAGGTGAGAACACCGTCTGCGCGAACGGCATCCGAACCGCAATCAAGGGCGTCCTCGAGTGCGACAGGAGCAGTCTGCGCCAGAGGAAGTGCCAGGGCACCGAGCATCACAAAGGTCAGCCACAGGCCTGTACGCATGTCGCGAAGAGGGGAAGACCCTCATTCAACCGTTCGGTCCTTTCACAGCCCACGCGGGATGATTTTCTGGATGCTGGTGACTTCCGTGGACATGCGGTCCATGGCGACCTTGGCGGCTTGTGCGTGCCCTTCACTCATTTCGTCCCGACCGTAACGGGCTTGTTCGAACACGTTGTCAAGGGCCACCAAGGCTTCCTCGCTGACGGCGGGCATCGCTTGGCGGATCGCCGCCTCGAATTCACGCACGGTCTCGAAGTCCCGACGCAGGAATTCGCGCTTCTGAAGCACGACGCAAAGGTCGGTGTAGCATTGGAAGATGGCCTCACGGACGCTGTCTCCAGCGGCCAAGAGTTCGGCCGTGTAGGCGAACACTTCAGCGGCCTCTTCCATCAGCGTGGCTTGCTGCCGTCGCCGGTAGAGCACCAGGCCGACCGCGAGCGCAGCAACCAAGAGGACCACGAAGCCGACGAGCGTCCGGGCGGTGGACGAGGCCTCGTCGCTGTAGGCGTAACTTGGAGCGAACCCATCCGCTGCACTGGCTTGGAAATCGGCAAGCGTGGCGTCCGTCAGACGCTCTCCGCCAGCATTGAGCAGCACCAAGAGGGTCAATTCACCGAATTCAGAGGCATCACCGTAGGGTGGGTCGTGGTTGAAGGCAAAGTCTCGCTCGCCGTTGGAATCGGTGACCACGATGAGATTCAGGAGTTGACTGCTGCTTCCGTCCTGAACGACCCGGCTGCCGTTGGCGTACTCGAGGTACAACGAGAAGCCCACATCAGGAATCCCTTCGCCGGTGTCGTCGGCCGTGACGAGGATGCGCCCTGCAAAGTCCTCCTGCTCGTCTTCGACGATCTTGTCCATTTCCACGGTGATGGTCGCGTCCACCTTGATGAGGGCGAACGTGACCGCCGCGCCAGAATTGAGGTTTCGGCTGGTGTTGAGCCCGCTGGTGACGTGGAAGGGTTGCACACCGAGCGGATTCCACGAAGGCACCCGCAAGGTGATGCTGAAATTGCCGTCGTTCCATTGCACGCGTTCCAACGTGTAGCACGTCGGTGTGCTGGAAGCGGACGTGCAACCAGAACCGTTGCTGAGGGTCAGGTCGAGGTTTTCGAAGACCTCTCCTTCACCGCCCACTTCCGACACAGAGCCGGTCAACGTCAGGGTTCGCAAGGCATCGGAACGCACGGCGGTACGGTCGGTCACCGCATCGATGGTCACGACGACGTTGGCCCATACCGTACCCACGACCGAAGCGTCGGTGGGCCGATGTGCAAGTTCACCCTCGAAGCGAACCTCGAGGTCGTGTGCCCCGCGTGTAAGGTCCATACTGACCGGCACGGTGGCCACCCAAGAACCGTCTTCCAACGTGGTGGCGACCGTGACGAGGTTTCCGTCAAGGTACACCTGAACGTCCCGACCGGGCAAGCCCGCTTGCGCAGCATCATCGACGTCGTAGAGGCGACCCGAAATGCGCCACAAGTCACCGCGCGTCACTTCGTCGTCGCCGTCGAAGGTCATGCTGATGGCCGAGCGGTGGCTCAGGTAGAAACTCGCGTTCCCAGTGCCAGCGCGGTACCAACCTTGGGCATCGGCATCGGCCACCACGACGTGGTCCCCGAAGGTGAAGATGTCCGGAACGACCCAAGAATAGGTGAAGGTCCCGTCGGCAGCGGTGATCACTTCCCCGATGTTCACGCCTTCCACCTCAAGCATGACCATGTGGTCGGCCAGGCCAACGAGTTGGTTGTCCACCACTTGACCTGTGATCAGGACTTGGTCGGCAACCGCGATGACGTCGTCAAGATCGACCGTCACCAAAATCGGCGCGTAGACGTTCCATACGCCTGTGGCGTTGCTGGGCAAGTAGAGCACGTCGCCAACAAAGCGCACTTCCATTGGCGTTGGACCAAGCGTTTGGTCTGCAGGCACCGGATGAACCGCAGTGAAGGTCCCATTTTCGTCGGTGGTGACGTTCGTGAGGAAAGCACCGTCCAGCCACACCTCAACGGTGGCGTCGGCGATGGCTTCGTCCACTTGGCTCAGAAGCACGCCAGTGATGAGAATCGTGCTCTCACGGTCAACGTCGCCGCTGCCGCGCGTCAACAAAATCTTGCTTGGCATGCTGACGTTGAAGCCCACGTCGGTCTGGCTTGGCAAGTAGTACTCTGGGTTGGCCGGGTCGCCAACGCCGATGGGATCGACCCAATCTCGGCCGCCCTTGAACTGGACCGAGATCTGGTGGAGACCCGGGTCGGTGGAGGCCGGAAGCACGTAGGACAACAGGAAGCTGCCGTTGCTGGCGTCGGTTTCGACGCTTGAGACCGGCACGCCGTCAACCAGCAGGTGCACGATGGCAAGGGAGGGCGTGCCGTCCTTGGCCAGAGGCAGGCCAAGGTCGTCCAGCAGGGTGCCGCGAACGTCGAACGCGTCGCCGGCGACCAGGCTGACCGGTGCTTCAGTGATCACGATCTCCGTCGAGGCGAGCACCACAAAGCGAGTGGTCGTGTTGCTGCCAACCAATCCAGTGGTGCCCGACAAGCCGCCATACTCCGCCTTGAGCGTGGCTTCACCGACGCTGAGATTGGCCGGGAGCGTCATGACGTCTTGGGCCATGCCGCTGGCGTCTGTGACCAAACTGATGACGACCGGCACGGCGAGCGGCCCGTCGGAACCGATGAGGGTCACCGTGACGTCCGCATTCACCACCGGCGCACCCGTGTTGTCCTGAACCATGACCCGGAGGTCCATGTCAGAACCGCGCTCGGTGCGGTCGTTGAGGGAGGGCGCGCCAAGGCCGTCGAGGACCGGGTCGAGGAAGAGCACGCTCGTTGTCCCGCGGCTGTCGAAGGGCGCGGTATCGTTGGACCCGACGTAGAAGTTCACGCTCGGGATGTAGGTGGCGCTGATGTTGTGCGAACCGCGTTCGAAGGTCTGCCCAAGGCTGATGGAGGCCGTCCAGACACCGCCGGTACCGACGCTGCCCCCGGCCACGGTAAACCCGACAGGCAAACCGTTGATGGCGAACAGGACGTTGGCCGGCAAGACGCTCCCGTCCCGGTTCTGAAGACCTGAGCCGTTGTCGCTCACGACCGTCCCTGTGACGTTGAAACTCGAGCCAGACGTTGGATTCGCCGTGATGGCGTCGATCACCAGCACGGTGGTGGAGCGCACCGTCACGGTGCTCAAATTCGCTCGGTCAGCGACAAGATCGAAACTCCCGTTGTAATGGAATTCGACCGTGATGATGCCCAAGGGGTGGTTCAAGTCAAACAGGAACGTGGTGTTGGCGAAACCCTGCGCGTCTGTCTGCACTTCCGTATGCCATGTTTCGTGGACCTTGACCGCGACGGTTTCACCACCCAAAGGAGCGAACATGTCGCTTGCTTCCACAAGTTGAGCGCTGAGATTGACGCTGCGTCCACGGTTGATGATGAGCGCGTTTCGCGGTTGGAGTTGCTCAAAGTCGGTCACGCCCTTGACGAGCATGTCCGTGGTGGTGTTTGATGGCAGGTAGAACGGCGAGGAGTCCTCGATGACCTGCACCACCAGCGAGCGGTTTCCGCGCGTGGTTCCGTCGTTCAGCACGTCGCTGGTCAAGGAGAGGTTGAAGCTCCCATTGGAGGTCGTTTGTGCCCCGGTGATCAACACTTCTTCGGGTTCGTCCTCCCAGTAGGCTTCGAGCCGCAACAGCCCGTTGATGGGGCGGTTGTTGTCGTCCGCGTCCAAAACACGTCCAAGAACGTTGAACCTGCTGTCGGCCTCAACCACGGTTGGAGCAGAATCGATGACGACCACCGATTCCGTCTGGATGGTCAGGTTGACGATGCTGATGTTTCCGATGTGACGACGGTTGCCGACGGCGATCGGGTCGGTGACGTCGTCGGCCACCACGACCCCGATGTCGTAGTAGCCTGGGCCGAGCGTGTTTGCCGTCAATTGAATGGAAGCGTTTCCGTCGGCCAGGGTTTGGGCGGTTCCGAGCGAGGTGTTGGCTCCGTTCCAATCGAGGAACCATTCGACCGTGGCGTCCTCGAGGTCGGAGCCGTCAGCGATGTCCGTGATGCGGGCCCTGAGATCGATGGTGTCACCGATGATCAACTGGATGCTCTCCAATTCTGGCGTCACAACGACGTCAGACTCGATGCCCCAATTCAGGGAAATGCCGCTCGGAGGTCCCTGTGGACCGTTGGGGTCGACGAACTGGTAGTAGGGACCTCCCTCCGGCGCGAAAGCGAGGAAGTCGGCCAGCAATTGCACTTCGTACACGCCTCCGGGGAAGGTGGTCGGAGCGGTCACGTTGAACGAAAAGTTCCCCGTGGTGGTGTTCAGGGTGCCGATGGCGAGGTCGACTGGACCTTCTTCCGTACCCATCAGGATGGACAGCGCGCTGCCGTTGTTGAGCACCCGATCTCCGTAGAATCCGTCGGAGAGGTTGCCGAAGAAGCGCGTGCTGTTTCCGATGTGGACCCAATCGTCGGCCACCGTGAAGTTCCAACTGATTTCGGCCATCACGCGAAGGCTGCTGTTCCAGGTGCTCGGCACGAAATCGTCTGAACCGTTGAAGACGATGGCGAGGGGATAATCGCTGGCGCGCAAGTCAGCATCGAGGTTCCACGTCGGGCTGATTTGGTTCGAAAGCGGATCGACCACGCTGGTGACCAAAGAACCGTTGAACAGCACGTCGAAGGTGCCGAGCATGGCAATACCAACGCCGTTCCCAAGGTGATCGACCACCTCGAATTGCGTGTTGGTGGCCTCACCCCGCAACTGGGATTCGGAGAGCATGGTGTAATCGTAAATTCCACGCAAGCGGTATGGCGCGTTGTCGGACATGTTCTCAATGTCCGTGGTGGGCAAGGATTCGGGGAAGAAGCGGAGACGGGGCTCGACTTCACCGGCCGAAATTGGAATCAGGCTGGCGTTGAGGGTGTGTTGGACGGCGAAGGTCCCGTTGACGGTGACGTTGAACACGTCGATCCATGCACCGCCGCTGAGGACGTCACGCAACGAGAGCACGAGCGAGCCGTTCATCCCGGTGGGTGAAGCGCCAAAGGACACGACGGTCCCGTTGACCCAGATGTCGTCGCCAAGATCCAACACGCTGACGTTGGTCCCTGGACCCTCCAACGTCGCCGTCAGGTTGGGGGCATCGCGCACGTCAAGCACCAAGCCGATGGTGGATGGGCGAAGGTGAACGTCACCCGTGATGGGCACGCTCGTGTCGGTCCAACCCGAGAAACCAAGCAAAGCAGAGATGTTGGTCTTGGATTCAAATTCGTCGAGGATGAGGTCGAAAACCCAACTACCGTCTGGGTTGACGGGGGTCGTCAGGTTGACGCTTCCGTTCACCGACGACGTGTAACTGAGCCACACTTCCAATCCCTCGATGCCACCAAACACGTTGGTGGGGAAGGTTTCGGCCTGCAGCAATCCCGAGATTTCCGTCGTGGCACCCGCGCCCACCACGGGAGCGTTGAGCGGGGTTGGGCCCTCGTGGCTCAACGTCGTGTTGTCCGAGACGTTGATCGCAGTGGCATAGGGAATGCCACCGTTGGAAACGTAGCCCTGCTCAAGGTGTTGAATCACGATGCCGGCGAAGCCGGGCGGGATGGCTTGAGCAGGGATTCCGCTCATGTTGAAGGTCCCGTTTTCGTCGGTGAAGGTCGAACCGATTTGACGGTCGGGAGTCGCAGCGATGCCGGGGACGTTGGTGACCTCGCCAATGGGGACAAAGAAGGCTGCAAGGGGTTGGTCCGCAACGGGAGTGGAGTTGTCGGCGTAGCGGAGTTGCCCGCTGACGTTGAACCAGGTCTGTCCGTTGCGCTCCCAACTCAAGGGAGAGAGGGATTGGTTGACGATTTCCAGCGCTTCGGCGTCAGGGCAGGCGTCAAAGGGCACCCAGCCCATGTCGGTGTTGCCGTTCGCAGCGTCTTGTTGGAGGTGAACTTCGGCCCATGTGGTGCGGTCGTCGTTGGTCACCGCATACCCGTTGCCGGTCCACGTGCCACCGACGAAACCAGACACGGATCGAGCCGGAAGACCCGCCAAACGGGCCATGGTCACGAAGGTCGTGGTGAATTCTTGGCAGGTTCCCTCGTTGGCCACCTCGAGAAGGTGCACCGCAAGGTCTTGGTCACCGGGAAGGCCCGAGCCGTTGTAATTCCGCTTGAACAAGGTCGAAGCGTTGCCTTCTCGGAGGTAGGTGGCGATCGCGTCTGCCGTGCTCCAAGCATCGGACACGCCGGCTTGAGCCACGACCGCATCGGTGATGTTCAGGGCGATGGACCAGGGATTGCTTCGGTTCCTGAGACGGTCGTCGAGTTGCAGCGCGTAGGTGTCGCTCTGGTTGGCGATCGTAGTGGAGGCCAGCGTGTCCCAATCGAACCAGTATTCTGGCGCCAAAGCGATGAGGCTCTGGAGGAAGCCAGAGTCGACGGTCACGATGAAGGTGTCATTGGTCCTGCTCAATTCAGCACTGGCGTCCGCCCAGAACGAGTGGTTGATGGTGGACAGCGGTAGAGGGACACCGGTGCCGAGGAATTCTGTATCGTATTGCACGTTCCATGAGACCGTGCTGTTGCTGAAGCCGAGGTCGGCCATGCCGGACAGGTTCTCGAAGTTCACGATCAATTCGTTGCTCGGATGAACCGTGGCGATGTGCGCGTAGGTGGAACCTGTGGGGAAGTCGTTGGTCAACTGACGCCATCGGTGCACCTGATCGAGATCGACGGTCCCGCTGGTGTTGTTGGCCCAAAAGAGCACCTGGGATTGTGGGAAATCGTCCGACGGGTCGAACGGGTCTTGGGGGGCGCCGACGCAGCCGGTGGCCCAGAAATTGCCCGGGCATTCAATGCCGTCCGACACGCCACCGCCGTCGGTGTCGGGGTTGCGCCAGTCGGTCCCGGTGATGTTCTCGACCGCATCGGGAATGCCATCGCCGTCGAAATCGTCGGGCAGCACGTCATCGGAAGGATCGTTCTCGGGATTGGTGCCGTCGAAGTACTCGTCGAGGTCGTTGACGCCACCGGCATCGGTGTCGAAATCGTCAGGATCGGTCACCCAGACGTCAGAAGATCCGTTCAGGATACCGATGCTGTCCAGGGTGCACCCGGTTGAATTCTCGAAGTACGTGTTCAGGCCGTCGCCGTCCGGGTCAAGTGCGTTTTTGCAGGGATCCAAGGGGTCCGTGTTGTCCCGCACAACTTCACCGAAGTCGTCAACGCCGTCGTTGTCCGTGTCCGCCAAGGTGGGGTTTGAGAACCAGCCAAAGACACCCAGCAACTCCTGCCAGTCGGCCAGGCCGTCGCCGTCTGAATCGGTGTAATCGTCGTCGCAATACAAGCGCGACGTGCTGATGGTCCCGTCCGAGGTGGCCTGCGTGTGGCAGAACGACCCGTTGCGGTTGGCCACGTCGCTGACCGAGGACGGAGGCGCCAAGCTGACGCCAATCAGGACATCGTTGACCGTCGCCCCATACGCGAAGGAGGTCCATGTGCCAGAGACGTTGTACCAGCCCGTCCCACCTTCAGGATTGAAGCCTGAAGCGTTGGCCAACGTCAGCCGGTTGATTCCGTTCCAGTTGGTGATGGTGGTCACGAAGTCCACCAACGAATCGCAAGGATCTGTCCCGTGGGAAACGTTGCGCTCGTCACCGTCGTTCACGCCACCAAAGTCGGTGTCTGCGATGTCCCATGCGGTGCAGGAGAGGTTCTCTTCCCAATTCTGAAGGCCATCGTTGTCCTCGTCGCCCGCGTCTTCTCGCCGGGTTGGGTCGGTTTCTCCAGCATCGACAAGACCGTTGCCGTTGACGTCTTCTTCACCGTCGTCGAAAGCGTCGCCGTCGGTGTTGTTGTCCCTTGGGTCACTGGCTTGGGGCGGGGTGCCGTATGAGGCACCGACTTCCACACCGTCATTCAGGCCGTCGCCGTCCGTGTCGGCAGCGGTCGGGTCGGTGAGAAGGGTGAAGGCTTCGTAGGAATCGTTCAGACCGTCGCCGTCGGAATCCGCTGCCGTCGGGTTTGTGGACGTGATGCCGTCCACTTCTGCAGTGAATGCCGCACAGGCACCCGGACCGATGCCGCTCACAGGGTCGCAGGGCGTGATGGTCTCCGTGGGCGTCCCGGGCTCAGGATGGAAACAAGGCGAGGAGCCACAATTGGTGGTCCATGACGGGTTGATGTATTCGAAGAGGTTGGGCAAACCGTCGTTGTCGGGGTCGCCGTTTGGTCCGTCGTCGTTGGAGGCAGACGTGGCGTTCAGGCCGTAGGAGACTTCCCACCCATCGGGCATGCCGTCGCCGTCCGTGTCGTAACCTCGGCGGTCTTCATCGATCAGCCCGTCGCCGTCGTCGTCGTCGCTCAAGCAATCGGCATCGCCGTCACCGTCGCTGTCAGCACCGTCGACGGCGCCGTCTTTGTCGTTGTCAAAGCCGTCCGCACAGATGTTGCCAGCAGGGTCTTCGTCGCATAGGATGACCGAACCGGTGCCGTCGCTCCCGGTCGAACCGCATGCGGGCGGGTTGAATTGCATGGCGTGTTCTTCCGACCAATCGTTGGTCGGGACGGTGCCGTTCCACCACACGCCGTTGTCGAGAAGAGCGGGCGTGGTGGCGATGTCCCACCCGGTCGGCATGAGGTAGGTGTATTCTTGCAGGTTCGACATGCCGTCGCCGTCGGGGTCGCCCACGGCGCCGTCGCCGAAGGTGGACGAAAGGGGATCAAGCCCGTGCTTCCACTCCCAGCCGTCGGGAAGACCGTCGTTGTCCGAGTCGGGATCGTTTGGAGAGGTGTTGATCAGGTACTCAAGCCCGTACGTCAGGCCGTCGCCGTCCGCATCGGACGCTGCGGACACTTCCTCGCTCACCAAATCGATGCCTGCGAAAAGCGACAGGAGCATGAGGAACGTCAGTCCAAGGGCACGACGTCGCACCCCTGCATCGACAGCATCAGGCGAAGCCGCACGTCGCTGAGACAGCATCTGCTCTGACATCAATCACAAGGCGGTTCCGGCGCCTCATAAGGGGAATGGTGCGCTGTTCAGACAACGCGTCAAGCCGCACCCTTGATTCAGAGGTCGGAAAGCTCGTCCAAGAGTTCCAAATCGTCGTCGAACTCCTCGGTCACGGCCGGCGGCAAATCGAGTTCCTGCTCGACCGGCGTTTCAAATTCAAGGGAGTCGGGAAAGGCCACGTCCTTGGTGGGAAGCGCAGCAGCGATGGTCTTGTTGGCGCCACGGCGGTAGGTCCCGTAGAGGACGATGGCCACGAGCATGCCAATGAGGCCAATCGTGCTGGGTTCAGGATCACGAAGTTCGTTCGCCAGGCACGCAACTTCGGTGCAGGTGGTCGCGAACTCAAACTTGGTCTGCTGCTTGAAATCAATGCCGTAGGGGACCTCGTCGTCGTAGGGTTCGACGATGATGGTCAATTCTGCACGATCGTTGTTCTTGACCGTGGTTGGGGCGGTCAAATCAACGGTGAATTTCTCGTTGCTGTACGCGTCCACGGTCACCAAGAGTGTGCTTCCCGCTTGCTGGAAGGAGTTCACGCTGACGGCGCCGTTCT
>MDSV01063826.1_pt1 | contig 36363 bp, 37 predicted proteins | sample 810851 | NCBI WGS metagenome assembly MDSV01 (sample SAMN05326640, study PRJNA326480) | marine metagenome | isolation source: seawater | place: Atlantic Ocean: North East | collected 2012 | reverse complement strand
TTCTTTTGGCATAGCTTTTGTCGCAGGCAAAAACCTAGTCCCAAAACCCGCCACAGGAAAAACAGCCTTCCTAATTTTATCTCTACCGCTCAAAAGTAACACGCAACACTATTTCATTAAAACGCTCACTTTGAGTATGATATTTTAACAAATCTAACAACTATTAAACTATAAATAATATATAAATCTTATAAAACGTTTGAAAGATTAATTTTCTCATTTAACTTTATATTCATTTAAATAAATGGTTTACTTCTTCCAAAGCTAGTCTCGTAAAAGACGACCTCTATAATTTAATCTAATAAAATGCTGATTTATGACTTTTCATATTCTACATTTCCACTCAGAAAAGCAAGAACGGGCTATGTCAGTTCTTTCTCAAAAATGTAAAGTGATTTTTAATTTTATTAATAGAACTAGCCACCCTCCAAGTATAATTAAGATCCAGATCAGGAAAAATTACAATTCATAATCCTTATTCCCACTTCCTGTATTACCAGCATATCTAATTGCACAAATCTGAAATGAAACGGTTTTTTATTCTATAGCAAACATGGATCCAAAGAGGAATAACATACCTAATTGTAAAATGATCAATAATCGTTTAATGCGCAGATACTCCGACGTCCTGCTCACTATTTTGATAACAGCCACCTTAATGATTTCCATGCTGTGGCCAATTGATGAGCTACCACCAAACCCGAACAGCAGTGACAAAATTATCCACTTTGTAGCCTTCGCTACACTGGCTTTTCCGCTCTCCTACACTGGCCGCATAGGGTTGCTGTTGATTTTTATTGTAGCTAGCTCATTTGGTGGCATAATTGAATTAGTGCAGCCAACTTTCAATCGCAGCTCAGACATCAATGACTGGATTGCTGACATAGCTGGAACATTTTTTGGTATTGCCTGTGGGGTAGTTTACCGACGCCTAAGAACGCATAAATAGTTTGTAAATCATTTAGTAAGCTCGCCTCATTCTAAATTTGTATCAGTTATACGAGTTCAAATTGCCAAAGTATGATATTAAAAATATCACTCAAAGCTCTAGGAACAAAGAGTAATTGTATACTTAAATTACTTAAAAACGATATTACTTTTCAATTTATCCATAGCGACAATGTATACCTTGATCCTCAAATTAGTTCTAAATTCATTACGACCAACTCATCAAATCGCATACTTTCTATATTTTAAGATTTTGGCAATCTACCTTGTTCAGATCCTCGCATAAGCATCTTCATATCGAATGATATCATCCTCTCCAAAATATGTACCTATCTGTACTTCAATTAAAACCAGGGGTATTTCACTTATATTTTTCATGCGATGCTTAGCTCCAAGTGGTACGTATACTGACTGCCCTGCATTTACCAGTTTAACCTCATCTTCTACCGTTACTTCAGCTACACCTTCAACAACAATCCAATGTTCTGATCTATATTTATGGCTTTGCAAACTTAGAGCCGCTCCAGACTTTACAAAAATTCTTTTTACCTGAAAATGTTCACCTTTTACTAAACTTTCAAACCATCCCCAAGGTCGAAAATCCTTTGGATACTCAAGCGACTGCTGAACATCGTCTAATTTCAACAAATCAACTATTTTTTTTACATCTTGTGCTTTGTCTTTGGATGCAACTAGTACAGCATCTGGCATAGATATTGCCATAATGTTCTCTAAACCCAGGCCAACAATGTGCTGGCTACTAGACTCGGAACGAAGAAGCGTGTTTTTGCAGTCGATTTTAAGCACGTTACCACTTGTGGCGTTTCCCATATCGTCTTTTTCACTTTCGAACCATACAGATTTCCAATCTCCAAGGTCAGACCAACTTGCTGTATATGGAACCACTGAAAGATTTTCTACATTCTCCATAATAGCATAATCAATACTAATATTTTCAAGCTTTGCCCAAGATTTGGGTTCAAGTCGCAAAAACCCAAGGTCCACTGCCGCATTTTTGACTGAATGCATCGTCAGTTCAAACATTTGCGGCTGTATTTTTTGATAGTCGTCGATTATCTGTTTTGCTTTAAAAAGAAATATACCAGCATTCCATAAAAAATTGCCATTATTGACCATATCGGAAGCTGAAATAAGATCTGGTTTTTCAATGAACTTCTCAACTTTTGATGAAACTCGATTTTCAATGATATTGTTTTCTAACTCCAAATAACCATAACCTGTTTCTGCGCGAGTCGGTTGTATACCAAAAGTTACAAGTTGCCCCATCTCAACCTGGCTAAGACCGCTGACTATCGCATTATGGAAATCAATTTTTTCAGGAATAACATGATCGGAGGGTGTTACAAGTAGAGTAGCTTCCTCATCTAAAGATTGTGCATAAAGGCTGGCCGCTAGAATCGCGGGAGCAGTATTTTTCGACTGTGGTTCGATTAAAATATGTCCAGGATCAATTCCAACCTCTTGTAATTGCTCAACAATAATAAAACGAAAATCAGAATTAGTCAGCGTAATATGAGGCGCGAATAAAATTTCATCTGATTTACTCAGTCTAAGTGCTGACTGCTGAAATAATGACATGTCGCCAATCAGGCTGGAAAACTGTTTGGGATACGACTTTCGAGATAATGGCCAAAGTCTAGTTCCGGATCCACCAGCAAGTATAACAGGGTAGGTTTTTTGCATGCTGCGTTTAGCCTCACATTCGATATTCGGGTTTATTTGCATTTTCAAATCTTTCGACTGAACAAAGGCTAATACCTTTTTCACCCAACTTTACAACTTCAACTGCCCGAATTTCTTGGTTATTTTAAAAGAACTTACCAATTCCAACTCGTTTTTCCTTAACCTACGTGGATAAACTGTGCAGTGGATAAAAACTGTTATGAGTTAAAAAAGATATACCAATATTAGCATAGCTTAATCGAATCTCAGTAACCTGCGGTTTTTTTGTCAAACCTTTGGATCCTTTTATCTAGACAACTTTGACTGATAATACCGTCCTGAAACCAATCCCTGCAACCGAAAAAACTACCCTCCTTGTTTTATTATTTTTCATCATAACTTATGCCTCAATAACCAAAGTTATAGACAGCATTATTATAAGTATGCAGTGTTTTTAAACTAACAAACAATACTATGTACAATCCCCAACTAATTATTTTTATCTCGGACTGTCTCCTATCATAAAAAATACTTTGCGGTTGCTTTAATGTTGGTACCTGTTGAGAATATAGTTATGTAAATTGCGCACATGCGCCCCATCTAAATCTTTAAGATTTGTGTTTGGTTTAGTGGAAGATACATATCCTATTTGATGGTGCATACCGTTTTTTATAGCCACGAAGACTACTAAGTCTTTAAATAAAACATCTCCGCCATCTGGAAGGTTTATCCTATCTGTATCTTTGATTTCGTGCGGATAAGTAAGAGTAACAAATAACGATTGCCCTCTGTTGTCTATTTGACCAAATACTCTTTGCTCACACAATCTTATATTTTTTAATTTGTTTTCTACCGAAACAGCATGATTTTTGTCAGAGCATTCGATAAGAAAATCTCTAGTCATTCTAGGAAAGACAGAAACCTTCTCACCAAGTAACTCCAAGAACTTTTGATGATTTTTCAATCTATAATAAAATTTTATATTGTCATATGGAACTTGCTGTAAGCCTGTTGCTATTATAATCTCCCTGTCTTGCATCTGTTCAAAATGTTGAGCAAAAATTCGATCATACACATCCAACGCACTTGTAAATGGATCCGTACCCACATCAATGTACCAGGCTGGGTTATTCTGTTTGCCATCGTAAAATTTGGAAGAGAAAAAGTAATGATGTTGTAGATGGGCAAACCCATTTAAAAATAATGTAGTAAAATCTGGCCTAGTTTTCCTATAGTATGATAGATGCAGATCAGAAAGAAACAGATCTAAAAAAAGAGCTTTGTGCCATTTTTTCCGACGCAAAACTTGAGTAAATAATTTTATGTACGTTTTCCAATTCTTTTTCTGTGAGGCCGTCAATAAGCCATAAAGCAACTTGGCAATCGTTCTATTTGTAAGCTTACCCGTGGCATTATCATTAACTGCTTGATGTAACGCGGTATATATTGCGTCGCTTGTAGATGAACCGTCTGTTTTGGTAACTGTCCAAGGATCGGGTATGAAGTAGGATGGGTTTTCCAGTCTATTTTCAGCATTCATTGCACTTATGCAACCAACACTGTGCCCATTTTGCTCAATACTCTCAAAAATCTGCCTGTGGTAAGAAGTATTTATGTCACCCAAACGAAAAATATTATGATCACGAGCATTCAAACCTGTATGTATAGATGTCCATTGTATCCATGGTTCCAAAAGATCATATTCTTTCTCACTTGATGTTTTAGCTTTACTGAGGGAAACGTACTTTCTTATCGCTGGCCACTTATTTTTATGAGCATTATCTGACAAATACTTTTCAATAAGTTCCATGTTAGCTTCGTTAAAAGCTATCAGTGAGACCTTTGGCTGATCAAGTTTGTCGACTATCTTATTCATTACACACCTAAAATGTATCTATTAATTATTTTTATGTTTTCCATCGTATCACATGGTTTTTATGCTCACCCATTTTCTTTAATATACTCCGTCATGTAATTCCATTTCAATTTTTTGAGGCCTCAATAGTTAGTACCACATTTATACCACTAAGCTTAAAATCAAACTAGACCTGCTTGGGATCGAAAGACTGACAATACCAATCAAACATTTTCAACAAACCTTGATTAAGGTTTGTTGAGGGGCGCCAACCCAACTTTTTCAGCCTGCTATTGTCCATTATTTTCCTAGGAGTTCCATCAGGTTTACTTTTATCCCAAATTATTTTCCCTTGAAAACCGGTTACTTTTGCAACCATTTCAGTTATTTGTTTAATAGAATATTCTTCCGAACTCCCAGCATTCAATAAACCGCCGTCGTTGTAGTGCAACATTGCAAATACGCAAGCATCTGCCAAGTCATCGCAATATATTAGTTCACGCAAAGGTTTGCCACTACCCCATGCAATTACTTCATCTAACTTATGCTTTTGAGCATGATAAAATCGTCGCATTAAGCCTGCAACAACATGACTATTATCTGGGTCAAAATTATCACCAATACCATATACATTTGACGGCATTACGGTGAAAGCATTAAAATTAAATTGCTTCCTGTAGGCATCACACATTACCTTACCAGCAATTTTAGCAATTGCATACGGCATATTAGTTTGCTCTAATTCACCTGTGAGTAACGAGTTTTCTTTAATTGGCTGCTCTGCATCACGTGGATAAATGCATGAAGATCCTAAAAATAGTAATTTTTCTGCCCCATTACGATAAGCAGCTTCTATGGTGTTAGTCTGTATTAACAGATTTTCTCTAATAAAATCACCTCCATAAGTATCATTAGCCAAAATACCACCAACTTTTGCTGCTGCTAAAAATATAAACTCTGGTTTTTTTTGCTCAAAAAATTGTTCCGTTTCTAGCGAGTTTAGCAAATTTAGATCACCCTTGTTTCGCGTAATTAGATTGTTGAAGCCTCGTTTCTTCAAAGCTCTAACAATCGCACTACCGACCATACCTCTATGGCCAGCTACGTAAATTCTAGAATTTTTTTGCACTACAATAGCTCATTTAAAGAAGGTCCTTGTCGATGTTCTTTATACCAATTTGTTGTAATAGCTAGTCCATCACTTAAATTTACGTTTGGGTTATAACCTATATTTCTCATTTTAAGAAGATCTGGACACCGACGGTTCGTACTACCTTTATGCTCAGGCCCAGGCACTATGACGGGTTTTAGGCCCACAGCGCGGCCGATTTCATTAGCCAGTTTTTCTATTGATATTTCATGATCATTACCAATATGGTAAATTTCTCTATGCTCTCCATTTTTATACATACAAATTATGCCCTCCACTACGTCGTCTACAAAAGCAAACGCTCGTGTTTCTTTTCCACTACCAGAAATTTGAAAGCGTTGAGAATTATTCTCTACAAGCTCTAAAGCCCTTACGATAAACTGCGGTATAACGTGTTTCCACCCCATGTCTGGCCCATATACGTTGTGAGGGCGAAAGACTTGTAATTTTCGAAAATGTTCGCGAGCATAATTAAAAGCAATCAATTCAGTGGCAATCTTAGAACCTCCATATGAATAACGTGGGTTTAAACTGTTGGGTAACATCAGTTGAGCATCTTCCGAAGTTGGAACGTGTGATGGCGTTTGATATACTTCAGCAGAGGAAGCAACTATCAAATCTGGTACATTTGCACGTCTACAGGCATTCACAACCGACAGTGCCCCCCGTATCCCAACGTCTAAGACCAATTCAGGCTGAGTATAGAAATTATCTGTGCCATTTATTGCCGCCAAATGGAAAACAACTTCACAACCTTTTATTGCAGAAACGATTTCGTTTTCATCTCTGATGTCACAATTTTTCAAAGTAACATCCTGAATAACAGATGAAATACGAGATGTTGAGCCTCTGGCTAAATTATCAACTACAATTACGTTCCATCCAAGTTTTACCAAGGCTTTTACTAAATACGAACCAATAAATCCAAGACCCCCAGTTACTGCACATATTTTCATCATTTTAAGCCACCTTTTTGGGAATTCCCAACCCCATAATAGAAATTCTCAGAATTAATCGCTTTTCTATCTGAAAAATGGTTCCAGTAGTCATAAATAAAGCCCCCTGGTGACAACAGTTCATAAATCTCCACTGGGTGGATCGATCCCAAGTCTGCATGATTATTAGTAATAATTAGGCAATGGGATTCTTTAATCGCATCCAGTAATGTGTCTCCATAATGATCTGCATGCACCCCTTCCTCCTTGAGCTGGTCTGGGTTACATACAGGATCATATAAACTTATTTTTGCTTTTGGGATGTACTTTCTGATTGAATTCAAAACCTTTAAAGCCATTGACCCTCGCAGATCATCCGTTGCAGGTATGCCTTTAAAAGCGATGCCTGCTAGTGTAATTTTTGGCACCCCTCCACGCACTACTGACTTCAAGCGTTCTTTAATAAATTCTACAGTTTCATCAGGCTGACGCTCGTTAACAAGTCTAGCGGCCTGGGTAATTTCTAAATTTATACCTTTTGCTTCCAACGACTGCGACAGAATGTGTGGATCTTTTTCTAAACATGGTCCGCCAACCAGACCAGGCATGGGAACATTAGTGCGGGGATAAGATAATTTACCTCCATTGATTACCTCCATTGCATTGATCTCAAATGTATCACATACCCTAGCAACTTCATTGGCAAAGCCAAACTGCACATCCCTATAAGTGTTATCGACTAATTTTATTACCTCAGCAGTTTCTAGACTAGAAACTTGGACAACGGTCGGCGTCATTTTATAGAAAAACTGTGCTGCACGTTCCCTGGTATTAGTATCATCAGCTCCAATTATTTGAGGTAGGCTCCTAAGCTCGGACATGGCTTTGCCCTCTAATGTCCGCTCAGGGCACATAGCAAGCTGGAAAGCTTTACCAGTTTTAGATAAAATCGGCTTAACAACATCTCGTGCCGTACCTATGGCAACAGTAGAACGTAGGATTATTAAAGCACCCTCACGCATATTTTTTGCAACCTCTTCCGTTGCAGCTCGGATGAATTCAAGATTGAATCTCCCATTTTTCAAGGGTGTGCCTACTGTAATTATGTAAATGTTCGCACTAGAAGAATCTGGAAAACCACTAAAGGCTGAAAGTCTACCACTTGACTGGACGTGACGTAGTAAAACATCAAGTCCCATTTCGGAAAAATGCGGAATGCCAGAATTTGTTTTATCAACAACCTCCTTTCTTTTTTCAACACCAATTACATTATTTCCAATATCCGCAAGCACAACACCCAAGGTTAGGCCTACGTAGCCTAAGCCAACAACTGCAACGTCAAATCGCTCCATTAAATCTTCCTAAACTCCACTACAAATTTCATACGCAGATTATGCGTATTTTTTAGATAATCTTTTTAAATGTGTAGATGCCACATCCATATTCTACTTTACCGACCGCATCCGACGGTATTTTTTCTAAATGAAGGTCACCTTCATCATCAACGTAGTCGAAGCGGAGGAGACTTGTTTGTTCCATTATCTCAGGTATTTTAAGTAATGACTCCGGATGGAATACTCTGTGAGCATTAAAATGCACGGCATCTGATCGCCCAATAGGTACGCTGAGGTAAAGCGTGCCATCATGATCTAAAAGTTCCAAAAGATTATGTATTCCTTTTTCATGACCAAACAAGTCAAGAGGATCTCCATATCTTCCGAGCCCAAAATGCTCAAGGGCGTGTAAGCATGATAGTGAGTCCGTCTTTCCCAGGTTAGTTTCCAACATCAAATCAGCCATTTGGAATTTGATATTTTTATGGCCAATTTCAGGTGCTGGGCGAATATCAACCACCTCAATCTCTCTAAAGCTAGCAACATGGGCAACAAACCCATCAATACGGGAGCCCACATCGATATGTCGACTGGGGCTGTCTCCATATATCAAACCTGCAATCAATAAATCTTGGTGAAAATAATGTCCTTTGGTTGTGCCCGCAGCGTCTGAATAATCGTTCAACATTATGAATGTTCGGTCAATTTTACCTCCTGAACGTTTCCAAAAATATCGATCTTTAACGTAGCGCGGCAAATAAATTAGGTTCACTAACTTCCTTACGTCTATACCGATAAATAAAATTTGTTTTGCAAAGTTTTTAATAAATTTTTTCAAATCTATTTGCCTGTTTGTAATATTGTTATAATTAGCTTTGACCGCTTTACGTAGTTGCTTATATTTAATTTATTTTAAAAAACAACTGCATACTAAACCCACTATTTACAAACCCACATTTTTCATAAAAAGCAACATTGTGTTTTTGACATTGCAACGATACCTTATAGCATTTTTCAATCTCAGCAATCTTATTTAAACTACGTATCAATAACTTACCATAACCTTTTCCTTGCCTGCTAGAATCTATGACGATGTCCTCTATGTGACCCATTTTTCCTCCTCGTATCTTTATCTCGATCGATATTGACCCAAACCCAATTACTGTATTTTGGTCCACAATAACGATAGCTCGAACATTTTCTTGGGCTATGTAATGTCTCCAAATCAAATCAATCTGGTCGGAATTTGGGTGAAACGGAGACATATTCTTGTGCAATAAGTTTACCACTTGCTCATAGTGAGCTTTGTTTACCTTCTCGATACTTACTTTGTCCGTCATTAAGTACACCTAACGATAATTTTCTGAATTTATAAAACAAATACTATTGATGGCCGCTATTAATTCTTAATTTATATTTTTTAATTACCCCAAAAATTAAGTTTAAAAGAATTAATGGGTTTCGTGATATGAATAAAAAACGAAATCTATCAAAAAATTGATACAACAGTTTTCCACTCATTGAATTCCCATGTTTGCGAATTTTAACAGATATGGTTTCGCCGACAGCTACCTGGTTTTGTGAAAAAGCTTGGTAAACAATAGATTGATCTATCATTCGATTATATCTTAAATCCACCTCAATTGTTCCTGGTTTCCAAACCATTGCAGAAAATGCAATTGGCGTATGTATCAAAACATCTGATCTTTGAGCGGGTAACATATGTGTGCCCAAAATAAGCTTAGCTGTAATGTCTACAAAATTGCTTCGTCCGGCATAAAAGGTTTTAAATTCAAAATTTTTTGTTTCAGAAAGCGCCAAAGATAAATGATTAGGCAACCAAATATCATCAAAATCCAGCACAGCTCCGATCCTGTATTCATAATCATTTATCAAGGACAAACATGAAATGGCATCCGATCCATAATTCGTAATAGAACAAATAGGTAGGTTAATTTCACTAAAGCGATGATATTCACGGAGATACCATGCGCTGGTGTCCCTGTCAGATAACCAAATAATAACTGTGTCAATTTGATTGCTATTGTCTTTTATAGATTTAATCCAGGAGTCTAAAAAATCAGCATGCCCAATGTGTATCCTCGTGAATACATTAACTTTCAACGGCTCAATTTCCCCACTTGCTCAACACTTTCCTCAAATCCCAAAATGTAGCTATACCATTTTTGAGTTACATACCGAGCATCCGTAAAATCCAAGGTCTGCAAGCCTTCAATTAGCTCCACTAAAACTTCTTTTTCTAAGTAATCTGGGCTAAAAGCGTAAAAGCTCTTTAACTTGTCTATACTAACGGAGTAATCTCTTTTGTCATTGTCATCAGGCACGACTACGGTTTCAACATTCTTTCCTAAGTATTCTTTTACGAAATGTGATAATCTGTGGGCTAATTCGTTCATCTGCACATTTCCTTCGGCTAAATTAACTATATCAAAATTACCTTCAGAAATAAAATTTTCCTCCCTCTTAGAGACTTCTGATAAAAATTGCGCAATAGTTCGTAATGAAAGAAGTGGGCGGCGCTGATATCCACCACCAGTTATAAAAATTCTTCCATTTTCAATAGCATTTTTGCACATTAAATTCACAACAAGGTCTAACCGCATTTTTGGGGAAAACCCATAAACGGTACCATGCCTAATACATAATACTTTGAATTTTGAGCTAGACATATCTAATAATTTTTTCTCCATTTGAGCCGCCGAGCTGGCATATGCAGTTAATGGAGAAACCTCATGTGTTTCATTCACTGGCTTCTTCGACATGACGGCCCCATATACTGAACAAGTACTTGCAAAAACGTATCGCTTTACCCCTGCTTGTTTTGCACATTCTGCAATTTTTGATCGGCCAGTTATATTTATGTCAGTTGTTAAATTTTCGCTTATATCGCCACTCGGATCATTGCTAATACCACTATAGTCAAAAACAATATCAGCACCCTTAAAAATTTTGTCTTCGACGTCACGAATATCGATTTTTGTAAATTTGTTACAGTGTTCTACGTTCTCCAAAAATATATTCCGGTCGAGGATATGTGTATCATGGCCATCATTATACAACTTCTTCGATATCACACTTCCTATATAACCCGCGCCACCAACTATTATAATTTTCATTGTTTTACTTTCCCACTTGTGAAGTAATTTTTTAGTACTCCAACTGTTTCTTTAATATGAGATTCTGGCATATCTGGATAGAAAGGTAGCGAAATTGTACAGTCTCCCCAAGAAGCCGCATTTACTGGTCTATTATGATCTTTATAAAAGCTCAATGAAGGCAGGTCGCGAAAATTAACTGCAACACCAACATTTTGTTCACCAAAGTAGTGTAATAAACTGTCTCTGTCGTGCTTATCCACTGCGATAGCAAATAAGTGGTGGGCATGTTCAACTTTTTCAGGCATATGCTGTAATCTTATAAGACGTCGATCAATTAGCCAATCTAAAGAGTCCAAATAGGCTTCATAAAGTCTAACCCGATCCTTCCTGACAGATAAACAATTAGATATTTGTTCTGGAAGTAATGCCGCTAATACATCAGGCAGGTTAAATTTATAACCTGGGCTTTCGACATCCCAATGGGAATAAATTTTTGATGTGTATCTATCTATAGCCGTTTTAGACATTCCATGTAATCTCTGACTTTTGGCATATTCGACTAAATTTTTTTGGTTTGAAATTAGAGCGCCACCTTCGCCACAGCTTATATTTTTAGTCGCATAAAAGCTAAACATAGCTCCATTTGAACTATTACCAGGTTGTATTCCATCTCTCCGCCCCTCGAAACAATGCGCGGCATCTTCATAAATTGCAATATCCGGAAAATTTTTTTCAATTTTCTTCATGTCGGCCATTAAACCGTACAGATGCACAATTAAAATTATTTTAGTTTTCTCAGATATATGAGGTGATATTGTTTCAGCTGTAACAACCAATTCGCCTGGTGAAATATCGCAAAAAATGACCTTTGCCCCACGCCTAGCAACAGCATTTGCGCAGCTAACAAAAGTCATACTAGGCATTATAACCTCATCTCCTGGCCCAATATTATGGTATGATAGGACAATTTCCCAACATGCTGTCCATGAGCTACACAGTGCAGCAGACTTTATAGCGAAAAATTCTTCTAATTGTCCTTCAACATCCTTGACTACTCTTCCAGTTGTCAAGAAACCAGAATCTATCACTTGATTTACTCTTTCATATGCTTGAGGCGCATATGATTTTTTAAAGAATGGTACCATAGCTAACGCTCCTAAAATTCAAACCTGCAATCTCTACTGCCATACTTTTTTCATCCACTAATTTGACATTTTACTTGCATAAAATCTAATCCGCTGCGCTGCGCACAGAGCCTATCCGCCTCACTATCACCAATAAAAATAGATGCAGATAAATCCAAGTTCCAAGACTTAGTAAGGTCAAAAACCATTCCAGGTTGTGGCTTTCGACAATTGCAAGCTTTTCTATAATTTCCAATTCCCGCTACAGGATGATGTGGGCAGAACCTAAAATCATCAATAAAAATATCAAACTGAGATAACTTTATTTTCAATTCCTTGTGAAATCTTTGTACTGCTTCCTCTGAATAGTATCCCCGTCCAATACCACTTTGATTTGACACAATAAATGCTTTATAACCCTGTTCAGTGTACGATTTTATAATCTCTGGGATACGATCGCAAAGAATCAAATCATCAACTTTGTATGTATAGCCAGTGTCATAATTTATTGTGTTATCACGATCGAGAAATATCGCCCTCTCTCGCGGTTTTTCAGATAGATGGGATTTTAATTTTTGTAGATCTTCCGGGATACCAAAATCAATCAGTGAGTGATTATCAATTTTGAAATGTATTAGGGATCGATCAGATACTAGGTTTGGTAGTAAATCTTTTTCCAAACTAGATACAGAATATTGATCTACCAGATATTTCTCTAAAGTATCTTTTTTTAAAATATACATACCAAGATTGATTAATCCTTCAGACCCTTCTTCCTCTTTTTCAGCTAAATTTATTACTGTATTTCCAGAAACCCTTACCTGACCGTAGCGCGATGTATCTAAAACCGATCCAACACCTATAGCGCAAGAGTAATCACAATTAACTAATTGCCACCACTTTGCAAATTTCCAAAAATCATATTCTACGTAACTATCTCCATTAGTTAGTAAAAATTCTGACGCTAGGAATTTAAATGACCCTAAAACTGCCCCAAGTGTACCAAGCGGATTTGGTTCAACGATGACCTTGATATTTACACCATTAAAAACCTTATCACTATACTGCGCATATATTTCGTCTCCTTGATATCCGGATAAAAGTAAGATTTCATCTATTGGATATCGACTATATTTTTTGATCAGGTGAGTTAGAAATGGCTCTCCAGCGAATTTCAACATTGGCTTGGCAGTAGCTTCAGTTATTTTGCCTAAACGAGAGCCACGGCCACCACAAAGGATGACTATTTGTGTGATCATGACATCAATTTTTTGTAGTCAGCATTTTTTTCCACTAGACAACAAAGAATATGACCAACAACAAATTGCTGTTCTTGAACAAAGTTGGTACTTTCCCCTGTGCAATGAATGCTATGATCTGAAATTTTAGACATTTCTGTTTCTTCTGGACCCATCAATGCGACAGTTTTTATTCCTTTTTTGCTGGCTTCTTTAAATGCCTCTATTACGTTTGGGCTTTTACCGCTGGTAGAAATCCCTATTAACACATCCCCTGAAGCTCCAATTGCAGCAAGTTGTCGTTTGAAAATCATATTATAGCCATAGTCATTAGCAATTGCGGTTATTGCCGAAGTGTCGGTTGTTAATGAAATTGAAGACAGCGCAGGTCTTTCTAATAAAAACCTACCTGAAAATTCTGCTGCTAAATGCTGCGACTGTGCTGCAGACCCACCATTACCGCAGAATAAAATTTTTTTTCCGCTATTAAGTGTATTTTCCAAAAGCTTAGCAACCAAAATAAGTTGATCGGTACAGTCCAAACACCGTTCGATACTCGCCAAAGACTTCTTGACGTACTCATCTATTAAATTCTCATCTCGCATCTAAAATCTTTCTATATGTTGGAATGACCCATTTTCTTAACGGACTGTAAACCATGCTTAAGCTCTAAGATACCATCAAACAAATTCACGCTTGGCTTCCAACCCGTTCCCTCGAGCTTACTATTTGATACTAAATAATCTCTTTGATCTGGATCAGTTGCAAACTCTGCACAAAAATAGTTGAAATCAGGAAATACTTTCTTGATGTTTTCACACAGATCTATTTTTGTTAAATTTGCCTCAGTTAGACCTACGTTATAAATTTCAGACAGGTATGTCTCTGAATTATCTATCGCATTCACAAATAAAGATACTACGTCCTGAACGTGTATGAAATTTCTTCGAAAATGGCCTTCATAGAGAACCATAAATCCATCAGTCATAGCTCTGTAACAGAAATCATTCACTAACAAATCTAATCTCATTCTCCGCGACATTCCAAAAACTGTTGCCAAACGAAAACTTATTGACGATTTTCGTTCCATCAAACTCTTCTCAATTTCAACTTTATCTATAGCATACTTCGAAATTGGGTTAAGCTCCGTATTTTCGTCACAATAACCATCTTCCTGACCCGTACCATATGCGCTGTTTGTAGTCGGCATAATTATCAATTGATCATCTGAGGAACGTTTGAACAAATCTAAAATAGCTGTTTTATTAACTGACTCAGCAGCAATGGGATCCAGATTGCATATCGGCGCTCCAACTAAAGCTGCCAGCGGAATTATTACGTCAGCCTCCTTTTCCAATGGAGCCATAGTTCTGGGTTCTCGTATGTCTCCTTTCACGAACGTGAAGCGAGGATTTGAAAACTCTGATCCAAACGGGCTTTGCTTATAAAAAAGGCTGTCAACAACCGTAACATTATGGGAAGTGTTAGCAAGAAGCTTTTCCACTAACATTGAACCAATATAACCGGCTCCTCCAGATATAAGAACTTTCATTCAATTTCCTCCTTGGATTAATTCTTAGTTCATTCTACCAATGCGATAACTTGTTCGGTTTGAAACACAAAAAGTAAGTAACAATAAACAAAATAACATATCTCAATTGATAGAAATCAGCTATCATAGCTACGATAGTACAGCCAATAACATAAGTGCATAAAGTTTTAACATTTCGTATTTTTGAAAATAAGATGAAAGAAAGAAAAATACTTTGAATTCTAATCAGATTACTTTGCCAACTTAAATCAAGTTGATATGAAAATAGGCTACTTATAGGCATAAAAAGGTAACCTGAAAACCTAATTATCGTGTTGCCCGATCCTTGAAATTTACCGTCCGGGGGTCCATTAATTAAAGCTGTATTCACCACACTAGATATAATCAAACCTAGTAAACAAAATAAAAACACCATTATTATTAGCGGGTTTGCATGCCAGTTTTTTACCCGCTTCCAATAAAAAATCCAGCTTGCCAAGACTAAGATTGTAAATTCCACCTTTGCCCATACAGCTATCAGTAGGCCAAATGATTTTAGCCTGTAAATAGAAAACAATAAAGCTACTCCTATTAGAAATAAAATGTCATAAGATGGCTGTATGCCCAATATAGTCAATAACGTTTTATTTTGCATTGACGTATTTTTTGATACAAACAACAAGATCAGGAAGGGTAAATCAAAAAAATAAAATAGAAAAGAAGAATATTGGTATAATAAAAAAGCTAGCAACTCTATTCTGTAGGAATCTTCATTAACCCCCAAAAATTTAGAATGCCTACAAAAGTCGGAAAAACATTCATCAATTGAAAAGAAATAAAACCTGAATAACAACACGAATATAATAAGTAACAATGTAACGAGAAAATGCTTTTTTAAACGCATTTTATTTCCCAAGGATGGTATAATTTCCTTTTTACTCCAATATTGAAATCACTTGGGAACATACATTCGACTCTACCTAATAAACTAGCCCACCATGCAAATGTGCTTCTGCTTCCAACGATAAGCTCCGCATTTATAAGCAACTTAAAATCTGTCTCCCATTTACTGTCAATTTGTTCCCTATGGCTTAAAATAATGCCTTTCGTCTCAAAGAACTTAATTATTTGATCCGCATATTGAGCATCGGAACAACAAAGTTTACCACTAGAAAAGTCATTTAACCTTGATTGCGTTAAGGCATGCTCGTAAAATTTCATTTGATGATCATGTGATAGACTATCTTGGAGGAAGTCACCTCCTCTTGCATGAATAACCAAACCGGATGCCTCTTTTTGAACAAAATCATTCCTGAGTTTACTTCGAAGAAACGCAATGCTGTCACTCACTTCGTTCCAACCCTGTTCATATTGGAAATAACCGTCTAAATAAATAATTTGTGCATGGCGATTTTTATTCAACGTATAATTTTTATCATTTATAAAAATACTTGGTATATTTAACAATCTCGGCAACCGCGATTTAAGCACAACAGAGTTTAACCTATTACAAAGTTTAGGTTCAAAATCTAGCAACTTACTTAACTCATATTCACGAGGCACATCGTAATTACCTAAGTCTCCCATATAGACATGCAAACTTGAAATATCATTCTGGCAGTAATTGAGTGCGCAACAAAGTTGGAATAATTGATTGCCCAATCCACCCGCTAGCCGTAAATTTATCATTATTTTTCTTTCATACAAAAAAGGCTTATTAATTCATCAAACTTAGGTACTTTTATTTTCCGTTAACCTAAGACTTTTCTCGAATAAACCATCTATTTGCGTGTTTAACCTGTGGGATATGTACAAACAGTTAATAGAAGCATAATTTTGCTTGATACAATATAAAACTTGATATTCCAATTCTTCCGGTAAGCCTGATAAACATTCATCCATTATTAATAATCCTGGTGAAGTAGAAATAGCTTCTAGCAACTTGAATCTTTGGCTTTCGCCTTCACTAAGGTGTTTACTATATTCTTGAATTTTTAAAACATTATATAAATTTTTATTTTGATGTTTTTCAATATTGAAATATTTGTTCGGCTGTATTTTATTACCCAGGTATGTAGCAGATCTATTCAGGTTTTTGTTTAAAATGAATTCAATTTGCCTACTATATTTTTTTATTATTACATCCTCTTTATCAACAAATATTCTGGGTAATAAATTTAATTTAAATGCAACATTTTTGGCTATTGTACTTTTACCAGATCCCGACTCGCCATTTAATTTAATCCACATATCAATCACCTTTCCGGCTACCAGTAAAATAGATATTTTTAGCACTATCCCCAAAACCTAATGTGCTTGCTTGAGAAAAAATAGAAAATAGTATCGGCGCTAGTCTTGAAAAAATCAAAAGAAGGATGATTTCTGGTTCACTTGCTTCAGCTGAAGTATTACTTTTCGTAATTAGAATACCAAGAGCGACTAATATAAATACGGCAAATTCGACAGCAACCCTAAGTGCACCACTTATTGAATACCTTATTGACAAATATTTATTTAATTTTAGCGACAAGTTGGAAAAGTTTAGTATTAAGTTTTTTACATCTTCATAATTCCAACCATGTGATCCACGTTGGTTAATTAATTTTGCACATTCGACTAAATCATTTTCAGTTTTGGTTGTTTTATGGCTTATAATGGAAAAAAGATAATATAGAATTACTCCCGCCAACAAAACAACGATCCCAGAAATCGCCATCATAATTAATTTATGAAAGTCTAAGTATTTGATTAGAAGACCAATAAAGAGAACAACAAATATAATATCTATTAGTATTCTCAGACGAGCCAGATAGTAAAAAGCAATCAATTGTTCGAATACTGTAAGCATATAAGATGGCAATAAATCAGATACTTTTTCATCTCTCAGCCACTTGTTGTGCATTGTGATAATACGGCGGTCATGCGCAAGGTTCGTAGAAAGAACGGCCATGAGTGTAACTACTGCTAAAGATGAAATGAGCCTAAGGGCCGATATCGGCACAAGACTCCTAATGTCGTTATCCACATCAAATTCTGCAATATTTAATATGAGAACAAATTCACAATAAAAATAACACACAACTGATGTGATCAATCCAAAAGATAATAGATATACTCGCATATAAATTTATTCTGTAAGTTTTAATATAATACTAGGGTTTAGTCCAACAGTCGATGTCGCTTCAAAAGATCTCTATACTTAGGATATGCTGAAGAATGATATTCCTGTAATAAGCTACAGGCAACATCATACGCGTGATAACAAGAGTGCATTGTGCGGGCTGCTCGTTCCGCATCTTCGGTAGTTTCATAATTCTTCTTCATGAAAACACACAACGCATACGCCAGATTTCTTGAGTAATAGTAATCAGATTTAAACATACTAGTTCCACCATGCGGATACCGCTTTACATCACCTAAACTAGTCAAACCTAGACCACCAAAAGTAAACAAGCGAAATCCTATTTCATCAAAAAAATCTATAACTTCCGCAAATAATGGTGTGCCCTTAAATAATGGAATAAAATCCACTTCTGTTTGTATAACCAATGAATTTTTAACTGTCTTAGGCGATGCAGCAAGAGTAAGTTTTTCGGCTCCTTGAATATCCATTTTCACTAAGTCCAATTTTTCTGTGTCTGGTATCAATTCATCAAGAGTCTTGGTTTTTACTTTAAAGCTATTCACCGCTCTATGTGGAAACCCTATATCATCCCAAAGTTGTTCATCTGGAGGAAAAATGCCACTTCCTGATTGTGGGTCACATTCAAAGAATGTGTGTTCAGAACCATCTCCCACAAAACTATCAAGAGTTACCCATTGAGATTTTCCCTGAGCAACACCCTTGAGATTTTCATTAGATAATCCATCAACACAATATATTTTTGCAAAATTATTCTTTGCCAACCTCTTATAGGTGTTATCAAAATCTCCCGTGTAACTTTCTGAGCCCAAATCTAAAATGTTTAATTCTGGCGATATGGAATTTAAAAAATCAGGAGTAGAAATCTCTACTGTTCTGTTTGATACTTCAATCCGAAACCCAAACCTAGAAAATATTTTATTAATAAGACGCACAGAAGCATAAATAGTATTTTTGAGTTTCAAATTCATGTTAAATTTTTCCTTTTTTAATATCGCGTAGGGGTGTTCATTCACTTTTATAAAATTCAAGTATTTTCTGGTAGTAATAGCCAAAACCGCCAAATGCTATAAAGCAAAACAGCAACATCAGGATGGAGTATAATCTTATTAAGGGTGTATATAATCCAAGGTCAAATTTAAAAATTTGACGATACTTTAATTTTCTAAAGTCTTTAATTGATGCTTTGCTTTCCTCTGCAATTCTTGCCCCCCATTGTCCAGGGTGGTGTCTACCAAAAGTACTTGTCTGGTTTAATACTGCAAACTTGGCTTTGGATGCATACAATACTTTAACAAAACCTAGAAATGGATTTATTTTCCCATAATTAAATTTATCTGTAATTTCTGGAAAATATTTTAAAAAAACCTCCCTTTTTACTAGCCACCCCATGTCTGGAAATGGAACTGCATGTTGAACAGCGATTATTTTATGCCATCTATATGGTAACATGCTAAAGAATGGTTGTACCCAAGGCCTCCATTTATATAGTGGTTTTCCTGTGTCACTTATTTCTTGGGCGCCTGAAGAAAAAATCGCATCATATTCAATATTGTTTTCTAAAAAACTAGTAGCTTCGAAAAGAAAATTTGGATCGAAGTATCCGTCAGTGGAACACAGATGGCAGATAAAGTCACCATTGGCAGCGGCAAAGCCCTTTCTACAAGCATCATTTACCCCACCATCTTTTTCCGATATCAATCGGATATTGATTTTGTTTTCGTATGATCTTATCACGTCCAAGGTTTTATCAGTGGATGCTCCATCATATATTATAAGCTCGAAATCAGTGTATTTTTGCTGTGCTACTGAGGTTAATGCAAATTCTATGTATTTTTCCGAATTATAAGAAGGCATTATTATACTAACTTTTGCCATGCCCTATCCTTTTCCAATCCATTAGTAATAATCTTCACGTATGAAAAACAGTTCTAATCTTATAACGATAAGTCTTCAGAGCAGCCGGTTAAACGAAGGCGACGCACACCATCCGTTGCATGCGCAATCTTAACCGAATACTCAAAGCCGACATTATTTAAATGATATGCTGACATTTGGCTTTTAAATCTGCACAATAAAAAACCACCTGATCCTGCTCCTAACAATTTTATTCCTGTCCCACCTAAATTCCGTAATCTTTGAATTGCCGCATCTATCTCTGAGTTTGACACACCATCTGAATAGAACCTTTTCAGTTCCCAGCTTCTATCAATGAGACCGCTAAATTCATCAAAATCATTTAATGCAATCGCATATAAAGCTGGCTCAATTAAGGAGTGCATCTCTTTATACAATTTTTGTTTTTCAGAAATAGAAGATATTTGCGCCTTTGACACCTCATGCGCTTTCCTAAGTTTACCTACATGAATTAAATAACAGTTTTCCAAGTAATCTTGAATAAATTTCTGTGAAAGAGGCGTTACTTCAAAAGAGCTTTTAAAGAATTTTATATGGTTGAATCCGCCATAAGCTGTTGCTATTTGATCCTGCCAACCACCGGCCTCAGATAGCAACTCTCTTTCTACCCTTATGGCCTCTTCCGCGAGCCTCATGCGGCTAAACTTTTCTTGTTTTTTATATTCATTTATACCTAAAATCATGGCTCCGCAAAATGCACTACTAGAGCCAAGGCCCGAATTTCCAGGCAAATCTGAAGAATATAATATCGATAACCTATCATCAGGTTTAGCATACTCTTTGACGCAAGTCCTAATGAGTGGATGCTGGATCTCATCTGAAGTACTAACAGTTTCGATTTTTGAATAACTAAATTTATACTTAGTACCCCAAATGGGCGCTAGCTCTGATAACATTACATGTACATACTGATTAATAGTTGTTGAAATGACACCGCCAACATTTTCCTTAAACCAACCAGGAAAGTCAGTTCCTCCCCCTAAGAAAGAAATTCGTAGTGGAGCACTGATAAAAATCATCTAACTATCTCGCTCAGATTTAATGAATTGTACGTTTGGCCAAAATATATTCAGCCTGGGATCATCGTGTTTAACAGTAAATTGCTTAGTTCCATAATAAGTAGTTTGTTTATATTGAAAAACGGCTTGCTCTGAAAGCACTAAGTGTCCATTTGCAAAGCCAGGGGGTACCAACACAAAATCTGCCTTTTCAGGGGAAAGCGTAAATGAATCCCAAGAAAGAAATGTGTCACTATTCTCTCTCATATCAGCAACGACAAAATATATTTCCCCAAACACACATGTGACCAGTTTCCAGGTTTCAGCATCACCATGCAGTCCCCGCAAAACATTCTTTTTTGATATTGAGAAATCATCTTGGACAAAATTTAAATTAAAGTGTTTTTCAAAGAATGCGCAATTAAATGACTCAATGTAGCGCCCACGGAAATCGATGAATGGTTTTGCATTGAATACCGCGAGATCATTTATTTTTTCGGAAAATCTAATATTATCCATTATTAAGCCCTCTTATTGGACTCCATATCACATAGCTTAAGGTATCATTATGACGTGACCCAAAATGATGACGGTGAGTTTTCAAAATTGTTATTTTCTGAGCCTTTTCTAACTCCTCCAAGTAGCTTAAAAAGCCAGTTAGATAATTTCGTTCCTTATTGTATTGATACGCTAAATAATCAAACAATTGTTTTTGATCATATAATTCGTCTAAACCCTCTACATGAATACAAATCTTAGGATCTTTTTGAAGAAGAAAATCAATAAAATCGGCATATTGGTCACCACATTGCTCCAATGCACCAAACGTCAATACTGCACTGTTTTTATCCAGGTTTAACTTCTCATCTGGTTCAAAAAAATTAAAAAGACGCCCCTCGACATTCAATCCTCTCTGCTTTTTTAGCACTTCACAAATTTGAACAGATGCTTCCGCCCAGTCTAGTCCATAAATTTTCTTCGCTGGAAAATTTTGTGCAAAATAAGCAACGTGAGAACAAGAGCCACATCCAAATTCATATATGCTGTCATATTGTACTAAAAATTTTTGAGACAGCCAGCTGCGAAAAAGTGCAATATAACGTTTTTCAATTTCTGCATCCTCAAAAATAGCATATTCCCCATTCAACCTCATTATTTGGCCTGGCCTTACATAGCCGGGCACTAGGTTGTCTAAATCATTTGAATCCTCACTCAGTTTTTTCAAATTTTCCGACCAACCAAGCTCCCAGTCTGGAAGGCGATCTGATCCTGATTTTGTAGCAAAACCTTTAATCAGTCTGTCAATTGACTCAATCAGAGCTTGTTCTTTTTCTCGGGGCTTTAAGTTACGAAATCGACCGTTAAATTCTTGTAATTCTTTCTCACATAAATCTTTGACTTCCTTTGCAGGTGCGCCAAACAGTGATGAGATTTCTTTTAACTTTAACTCATCCATGTCACACACTCACAAAATTCTTCATTATTTTTTTTGAACATAGAAATTATTTTCCCTGTAAATCTGCCGCAGATCATTTATTACTGTCTGGGGCAGCTGCACTGTATTTGAATAATTTAAATTTATGTGGTCAGGTTTCATAGCTCCTGGTATCACCCTATCGACTTCTGCTATGCTGGCACAAAAACTCAATGCCAGCTCTTCTATCGATAACCCAATCCCACTAGCATATTCTTTAAATTTTTCAGCTCCACCCCTCCATACAGCAATCTGCTCAACACTCCAATTTCTAAGGTGCGAGGTTGGTTTTTGTATGTCTTGATCCGCCATACCTTGGCTCGTTAAAAATCCAAAGGCTAAAGGTGTTCGGGCAATAATTCTTACATTATTTTTTTTCAACAGCGCAAGTAACTTTCCATTAACTAAAAATCTCATATCCATTAAATTAAAATTTAATTCAACCCAATCTATAAATTCAAATGAAACGCCTTCTAGGTCACTTGGCGCTCTTACCGAAACACCGAACTGCTCTATTAAATTTTCTGACTTGAGTGTTTTAGAAATCTGAGAAAAATTGAGTCCCAACATTTGTTGGCCTGTAGGGGAATGTAAAAGAAAAATTGGAAGATTTGCTACGCCTATCCTGATACAAGACCTTTTTATTTCAGTTCGAAGGCTATCTAGCCCAAAATCCGTAGGCATATCAAAACCAGTGTGTGGCAATAGACCAGCTTTAGAAACTATTTCTATTTGGTGATCTGTAATTTCTCTGTACTTAGAAAACCATTCTCCAAAGATCACTTCAGCCCTGCCTGCCCCATATAGGTTTGAAAGATCATAAAATCTGATCCCAGAATCATACGAAAATTGCAATAATTCTATTGCCTTAGACACAGAAATGTTGCCATAAGCATCACCACCTAAGCCCCAGCATCCTAACCCTATCTTTTCAGATGCTAACATATGTCATCCTTTTGTTTTCTCGTAATACCTAAAGCTTGGTGAACTAATATTTTCCTTCAACCACTCGCAAGTGTGCCTCAGGCCTTCAGCAAAAGGCGTATATTGGAAGTTAGTCAAACTAACAAATTTTTCGTTACTTACACTCTTCTTAAATACCCCATTAGGCCTATTAGTATCGTATACGATGCGATCTCTACTTACGTTAAAATAATCTGCTATGTGTTCGATAATCTCCTGGATTTTCAGTTCTTCAGTAGTACCACAATTGAGCACTTTTTCGCTTGAATAATTGTCTAAAGCCCAAACAAAGGCTCTGGCTATATCATATGAAAATGTATATTCTCTCAAGGGCTTGCCATCTCCCCAAACCACAATGTCAGAGCCAGTTTCACTTGCCTTTAATACATTCAATATTTGAGCTGGCAGCATTGGGGCATGCTCTGGGTGAAAATTGTCATGGGGACCAAAAATACCATTCGGTATCAACCCTACACAGTCGAGTGAATATTCGTCTCTGTAACCTCTAATCATTGGCTCAATCATTCGCTTCGCGAATGACGAACCATAATTTGATCCATGAGGCTCACCTTGATGCATTGTTTCCTCACACAGCGGCAGCTTTGCATCTGGCGGATACATGCCAGTCGTAAGGCAAGCAACGAGCTTTTTGACCCCAAACTTTCTGGATGCTTCAAAAACATTTACATTTATCAGAATATTGTCGCGAAACATCGATGCATTCCGACTACCAGATAGTCCGATCCCACCACTTACAGCAGCAAAGTTAATTACACCATCTGGCTTTAATTTGTTAAAATACTCATCAACTTCAGCTGCATTTCGCAAATCACAAGCCTTCGAGTCTGAAAATATAAACTCATGATTAAACTGACTTTGGATTGCATGTAAGCCTTTGGCCGCAACGCCCGACGCCCCAGTCACTAATACTCGCATTACATATTCTCCCACACTTGACTAATGGAATACGGATCTACTCCTGAAGCCTTTAATAATTCTATTCTGTCGTTGTATCCAAAACGGGGTTTTCCATTTAATCCAAGTGATCGCAATCGGGCATGATCAAAATTAATGTCGCGTTTCAATACTGAAGCTAAACCAGTCAAAGTAACATGCTCCTCGGCAATAACTATCTTGGCATATTCGTTGATACACTGCTGCAACTGTCCACTTTTAATCTGAGCAAAATTTTCGATAATACAAATATCAAAATTAGTGTCAGCAAAATATTCAGCACACTTCGATGCCAGAAAACCGCAACTAATAATAAGGTTCTTCTCTTTAGACTTTGAGTTATCTTTTCTTCCATGCAAAATATGAAAGCCGGAATCACTGGCAGGTATATCAAGGCAATTATCACGATCCAGCCGCAAATATACTGGCTTATTTCTATTCAAAACAGAATCTTTAAAATAATGAACTGCGGATTGATTTGAAATTGGGACAATTACATCAAACTCGTCAAAATTATTAAATAACCCAATGTCTTCGATACTATGGTGTGTCGGGCCATCTGCTGAATACCCATACCCTGCACCAACACCAAGAAAGATACTTTTTACCTTTGGAACGGCGATATCAACTTTTATTTGTTCCGCTGCCCTCATGTAAAACGAAGCGATACTATAAAATATAGGAATCAAACCGAATTTTCCCATACCTGCACCAACACCAATTTGATTTTGCTCTGAAATTCCACAGTTGATAAATTGTTTCGGATATTGATCGCGAATTATATCTAATTTCTGTGCTCCAAAATCGTTCGAAAGGATAAAAGTATTTAAATATTCGTCTGTTTTGTATTTATGGTAAAGATCTTCAAATATCGCTTCCCTCATTTGCATTTTATAAACCTAACTCTTTCTTTCCAGTGTTATAAGTAGTAAGATCTACTTTTTTTACGTGCCAAATTGGATCATTTTCCACGCAAGATATACCTTTTCCTTTGGTAGTATTCGCAACTATTACAGTGAATTCTTCAGTACTTTTTGCTAACGCTTCGTTAATCTGTGGTATATTATGGCCATCTACTCTTAAAGTTTTAATGCCAAAACCCAAAAATGCGTCAAAACGATCAAACTGGACATAGTTATCAACAAAATCAAGCGACCCAATTTTATTGTCATCAATAATAAAAGTTAAGTTAGTAAGCTGATTGTTTTTCGCAAAAATAACTGCCTCCCAAACGGACCCCTCAGAGCATTCAGCATCTCCTAATAGACAATAAACTTCGCCAGCCAAACCTAACTTTTGCTTCGCAAGAGCAATTCCGCATGCGACACTGCATCCATGTCCCAATGCACCCGTTGAAACCTCAACTCCTGGTACTGATGAATCAACGTGACCTCCCAATCGAAATTCACCTTGCCTGTAGTGTGAAATCAACCAGTCCTCAGGAAAATAACCTTGCTCAATTAAAAGACTATAAATCGCATTTTCTCCATGACCCTTACTCATCACAAAAACGTCACGGTCAGAATTTTTTTCTAATATCTTATCTTTGCGCAGTCGATCAGGGTTAGCGCAATACAGTGCAGTAAGAATTTCAACGCACGACATTGAAGTCGAAATATGGCCACCACTCGCATAACTGGACTCTAAAATGCGAGCACGACACCGCCGTGATATTGTTTCAAGTTCTTGTAAATCATTCATTCTTTAAAATTTCCTCTTAATCCCGTTTATTGAACCATATTTTGTTTTACTGACTATTAGATAAATAAACTGCTGTAAACTCGATCATTAACGTTGCAAATGTTTTAAGCCATCTTGGATTTGCCACCTATAATTATCCAGCTAAGGTAAAGATTTTAGTAAAGGGCCTTTCACTTCCCTCAAAAATTCTTGCGAAACTATTTTTAGATTATATTTAAAGCGCTCTCGCACAGGAACAATAACCTCAACGGGATCTATGGACTCTACCACAGCAAACGTATTTAGCTCGTTCTACAACTTTCATCAAAACAAGTTACATCACTTGTTTAAACGCGATTTCTTCGCCACATTTAACCCAAAAATATAAGTAGATACAAAAGCAACCATCATCAATAGTGAGCATAAAATGGTCGCTTTTAGATTATCCCAATATATTACTCCCAGAACTTGAGGAGTGGAGATAAGTGGTAAGAGAATTATCGTTGATATTGGATTCACTAAATATCTTCGACCCCTACCAAAAAAACGAATTTCAAGAAAACGCATTGTCAGCTGATGAAAGTGGAGGCGATCTGGCCGATCAGCAGGGTTTCCTAATTTCCAGCGTCTCCATATTGCTAAACCAGTGTCAGCCACTGGCCAAAAGAAGATCAAGAGAATAGAAAAAGAGCTAACTTCTGGAGCATGATTGATCAACAAAATTGCTGACCAAACGACTAAGTGGCCTAGAGCGTAAGCTCCACCATCACCCAAAAATATTTTTCCCAAGGGAAAATTTAACACCATAAATCCCAATACAGCAGCAACAAATAAAACAAGAAAAATTGAAGTCTGTGCGTTTCCGGCTTGGTAGGCGATGATTGAAAGTGAGACTGCAACAGAAACTGTGACATAGCTCGACAGGCCATTGAGGCCGTCAATCAAATTGAAAGCGTTAACCACACCCACCGTGGCAAAGATTGTGAACAAAATACCAAAAGGCGCAAACATGAGAAGCGTATCGATGCCTGGTATGCCAAGTTTGGAGAGCCAAACTTTGAATAATAAAATCACAATCAAGCTAGAAAACACAGATGCGACTAGCCTAGACTTCGGCGACATTTCATACCCTAAATCCTCTGCCAGTCCCACGGTAAATACAGGAGCAGCTGATAAGATCAACAAAGTCAGCCATTCTGCATCGAGATCAAAGACAACAGATATTGGAATGAAACCGAAAGACAGGAGGGGTATCAGCACGAGGATGCTTATGTAGATCGCAAGACCGCCAACCCTGGGGGTGAAACCGCTGTGGGCACTTTGAACAGCCGTCTCATCAACTTCGCCACGGCGAGAAAACCCATAGCCACTGGACAATATAATGATAAGGCAGAGGGTAAAGCTCACAAAAAACAAAGTCGCGTAGCTCTGCATCAAGAGGGGCTCCATTATTTTATCAAGATATTGCTTCATGAGTGGTATACATTTCTAAATTTAAGCATCTGATTTATTATATTTAGGAAAAATAGCAATTTTAATTATAGCTGCTCAATTAAAAGCTTCAGCTCACTGGTTTTTTCTTTGAGTAGGATATCATCGTCTCTGGTCTCAATATTAAGGCGGACAAGCGGCTCCGTATTGGACTTGCGGAGATTAAAGCGCCAGGTATCAAAAGACATCGATAGGCCATCAAGCTCGTCTATAGAGGTTGACTGTGATACAAAGTGATTTTGAACCCTGTTTATGCAGTTCGCAGCATTAGGAACTGTAAAGTTTAACTCTCCGCTAGAAGGAAAGCGGTTTCTTTGCTCTGAAATTACGTCTGATAATGAAAAATTGGAGACTGATAGATATTCCCAGACCAGAAGCCATGGAATTATGCCGCTATCGCAAAAGGCAAAATCCCTGAAGTAGTGATGTGCCGATATCTCGCCTCCGTAAATTGCATCATTCTCTCTCATGGCAGCTTTTACGAAGGCGTGACCTGTCTTTGATGCAACCGCCTGACCCCCACATTTACTAACGACGTCGGTCGTATTCCAGATAACGCGGGGATCGTGGATGATCGTCGCCCCTTTCTCTTGCCTCAAAAAAATTTCAGCTAGTAGGCCCACCACGTATTCCCCAGGAATAAAGCCCCCAGAGTGATCAAAGAAAAAACATCGATCGAAGTCGCCATCAAAGGCAACCCCAAAGTCCGCCTGCTCCTCGATAACAGCACCCGCTGTCGATGATCTGTTTTCCGTTAGCAGTGGGTTGGGGATACCGTTGGGGAAAGTTGGATCTGGGTCGTGGTGTACAAAGACAAAATTCGTTTTAATACCCATTTCAATAAGCTTTTTATTGATCTCATCCAATGTCGGACCCACGGCCCCATTGCCAGAGTTGATTACAATTTTAATAGGTTTGAGTTTTGAGCAATCCACAAACCCCAAAACTTTTTTAATGTAGGCAGTTCGGGCTGCTTCCTTTTTATCTAGCACGGCGCCCTTTTCTTGCGATGGGACAAAACTGTTGTCTTCTGCCAATTCTTTAATGGCCAAAAATTCCTGATCGCTCAAGGGTTGTGAGCCACGCCTAACGATTTTCATGCCATTGTAGTCAATGGGGTTATGTGAAGCTGTGACCTCGATACCCGCGCAGGCACCAAATTCTGATACAGAGGCATAGAGTTCTTCTGTCCCGGCGAGGCCTATGTCTAAGACATCAGCGCCAGCATCACAAATGCCTTTCGCCACCGCATAAGCCAAATCGGGTGACGTTGCTCGAGCGTCAAAACCCACAGCCACAGTTTTTGCCTTTTGTGCTTGTACTGAAGCGCGTCCAATTTTGTAGGCTATTTCGACATTGAACTCTTCACCCAGTTTTCCGCGTATGTCATAGGCCTTGAAGCAGGTTAGATTTTTACCAGAGGTCACACGGCGTCTCCGATATTGATGGGCTTGCCTCTCTCCTCGGCATCCAATTCATTTTCAAGACGTTTGATCTCCAGCTTCAAGTCCTCATATTCATCTCTTTTGCGCTCAAGAAATAAAACAGTCAGCGATGCCTTGGCCCGAATACCACTCGGCGTGAGCTCATAAATGTAATTTGTCTTTGTTTTGGATCGCGCAAAGTTTTTCAATTTTACAAAACCCTTATCAACGAGAGCAGTGACGCAGTAATAGGCAGCACCGTTGGAAATTCCCGCCCTTCGGGCAATTTCTCGCGTCGAAATGGAGGGGTCTTCGTCCAAGAGGCGCATTACCCTGAAATGCGTCTCTTCCTTCTGCTGCCCTCTTTGGCTAGCCATTCAAACTCCTTTTGACCTAGGCTACCGCATGGGGATACACTTGCGTGACCCTTGGTTTTTTATCCATCAGTTTTAAATTGCATTTTCATGCTCAACTTTGAGCACTGCTAATTCAGTATTTGATGAAAAGCAAATATTATTTTATTAATTTTTCAGTTTGATAATTTTTGGATGTGCTCAATGTAGCTGTTCAAAATTGAACATTGGTCTCAAAAACAGAAGGCTTAAACAATGAAATGGTATCTCCTTCAAACAAAACCAAATTCTCATGTGATGGCGTATAAAAACTTATGGCGGCAAGGTTTTGATGTTTTTTTGCCACTTATCGATAAAACTACAAAAAAATGGCAAATTTATAGATACCAAATCGCCACTGTTTCCTGGGTACCTTTTTATGGGCTCTTCAATCGACCCCATTCCCTGGAAGAGCGTTAACGGGACGAGAGGAGTATCCAAGGCTGTGACGCTCGACGGCGTTTTTCGATCCATCAACGCTATTATCATCGAGGGGCTTCAAAATAGATGCGATGAGTACGGAGTTCTTCGACGATTGAATGACATTGTTGCAGCCGACCGTATCAAAATTGAACGAGGCCCTTTTGCGGATTTCATTTGTACCGTAGACCAGATTAAAGATGATCAGCGTGCATGGGTTCTGATCGAAATCCTTCAGCAGCAGACCAGAACTGAAGTTTCTTTGGATTACCTTTCGAAAATCAATTAATTCGTATTTGTTGAAACTTGTATCTGTCCTTTAACACCATCACAGTTAATTGTCAGTCGACCGTCACTAAGCGTAAAAATAGCTAAACGTTTTCGTTCTGTTACATCCGTAATCTTTGGAGCGATCGATAATTTCTCTTCACTAGTGACAATAACTTTTAAACATTTCTCAAACGAAATAGCCTCTTGCTGAATAATTCTTTCCTCTGCTCCTACAGTATGTGCAATGATTGTAATTACAACTATCACCACCATTTTACAAAAAATGTTATGTAGTAAGTTTTTCATTTTATCCCCAAACTTGCAAATTATTTTAGTATTTCTTTACCACAACTAATAATACGAACTATGCATTGCACTCAACAACCTTGTTAATATAGTGGCGATAATTAATAAAAAAATGAGTTGGTAGTCCTTGGCCAATGAAGAAAGTTTTTAAATACATAAATTTTTTGATGGAATATTTGATGAAGCTCCAAACAAATCAGCAGAAATTAATTCAGGCCATATCAACTTTTGCTCTTTTATTTGTTTTTCTAAGTCAAAATGTAATGGCGCAGAATAAACCACTAGTAAATCCAGGTAATTTTGGCTTACCAGGTATAATTGACCTGCCTACAGCAAAAAAATTTCACGATGGTGAGATTGTCCTTACGCAACAACTTCATAAATATTTGGCCAGGTCAGGCATCTCATTTCAGGCACTACCACGGGTTGGCTTTGCCTTCCGCTACAGTGGACATGGTATTGGTGGAACAGACGCTTACGGTCGATTAAACCACGATAGGAGTTTTGACGCGCATATTTCATTGGTTGATGAGGGAACATATTTACCAGCAATTTCCATAGGGCTCAAAGACTTTATTGGTACAGGTTGGTATTCCTCTGAGTACATTGTTGGAACGAAGTCGATTGGAAATCTTGAATTGACGGCAGGACTTGGCTTTGGCCGGCTTGCGGGAAAAAGTACTTTTTCTAACCCGCTAGGAGTTTTTTCATCAAGATTTGATAGACGCGATGGAAAAAGCTTTGGTAGAGGTGGCACCTTCGGTAACATTAATTGGTTTCATGGAGATGCTGCTAGCTTTTATGGCCTAAGCTACCAAATTGAAGATAATATTAGGCTCTTAGCAGAGTATACGCCCGATATAATGTACAGAGAAAGTGGATATTTAGACATCAAAAGTCCATGGAATTATGGGATATCATACCAGTTTAATAAATTTTTAAACTTTTCTGCCCAATATCTTCACGGTAGCCAACTATCAGTAACTGCCGGCGTAACGGTCAACCCCGAAAGACCTCCATTATTAGGTGGAATGGAGCTCGCACCCGTTCCGATGCGCTTAAGAAGACAAGGCGCTATATCCATAAAAAGTAGTGATGAAAGCATCATAAAGAAAGTTCTCAAAGCAGATCAGTTTAAAATCCATTATTTAAATTTTGAAGTTGATACAGTAAACATTGCCGTTACCAACACAAAGTTCCGATCGACGGCGCAGGCAATTGGCAGAGTGGCTAGTACGTTGCAGCGATTTACTTCTGACGAGATAAAATTTGCAAACGTGTCTCTTTATCATGGAGACTTAAAAATAGCATCGTATCAAGTAGACCTTGAAAAAATCACAAGTGAGCAATTCAACCCAAAACCAATAGAAGACAAAGCTCAAAAAATTAAAGCAGTTGATGCAACTACCATGCCATTTACAGATGACAAAAGTCGCTTCACGTGGGCTGTTACGCCCTACATTGCCCATCGACTTTTTAATCCCGATTTACCTCTAAGTATGGAGCTAGGGGCCCAGTTTGAGGCTAGCTATAAACTAGCAACTGGAATGAAAATTGGAGGAGCTATTCGCAAATCAGTTTTAACCAATCTGACTGATAACCATAGGAGATCAGACTCCGTTTTGCCTCGTGTACATTCGGACTGGCCACTTTATGATCACGCAGGACAAAGTGGTCACATCCACGCTCTTACACTTTCTTATGTCAGCAATTTAGCCCCAGGACTCTATGGCCGTACCCAAGTTGGTCTTTTAGAACCCTTCTTTGCTGGTATTGGTGGTGAAATACTTTACAAGCCTGCCCAATGGCCACTTGGAATTGGCTTTGATATCCACCATGTGCGCAAAAGAGACTACGATATGCTGTTTGACTTTCGCGATTATGAAACCACTGTTGGCCATATCAGTTTCTACTATGATGCTGGCGGTATCTTTGATGTTGAAATCAATGCCGGCCGTTACCTAGCCAGGGATTGGGGCGCCACAACAACAATTTCGCGTAAATTTGGAAGCGGCTGGGAAGTCGGCGGTTACGCAACGTTTACCGATGTCCCGTTTGATACTTTTGGAGAGGGTTCATTTGACAAAGGCTTTTACGTCAGTGTTCCGTTAGATTGGATTACCTCAAAGCCGACCCAAGCTCAGCGAGCTCTAGTTATACGCCCCATAACAAGAGACGGCGGAGCTAATTTAGCAAGTGCTCGCTCATTAAATAGACACATTGAAAGATCCCAAAACACCGCATTTCAAAGAGAATACGGGAGGCTTTGGAAATGATTAGGTTTCTATTTAATTTTGTTTTCGTTTCAGTTCTAGCATCGTGTTCAAACACGCCAGGATTTGAAACCGGAGAGCTGAAAACTCTGGAGTTATTAAAGCAAGCCTTTCAGCAATCAGATCAATCGAAGCAGTTTATTGATGCTCGAATTCTTTTAACAAGGGAGCAAATCGACAATGCTAATAAACCCGTACTCTTTGTTGAACTAGCGTCCGGCCAAAACGGCACCCTAACCCCTTACCCGGGACAGGGTATTGGGCAAACATGGCTAGGGGCGGATGGTGCTACAATTACAATGGAAAGAGGTGTCCTGAAAGCTTCCAGGGGTATGGGTAATGACTTGATGGGATCTATTGTGGCTATGCCAGAGTGGTCTAAAATAATGCATATTTCTGAAACTTACAACCGTAAATTAAGTTATATCACTGGAAATAATAATATTTCTGAACATATTTTTAAGTGTAAAACTCAAAGGTTTGAAAAGAAAGAACTCATCGAAATTTGGAAAGTAACATTTGAGGTCACAAAATTTGAAGAAACTTGCAAGAACAAAGATCTTAAAATTAAAAATACTTATTACATTGATAATCGTGGAATTGTCCGAAAGTCATCTCAATATCATGGTGATACTATTGGTCAAATTAATACTGAGCGCCTGGATAGGTAGAAAATACAAAGCTGTTGAAATTTAGCAACACTAAGAAATTGTAAGCGATTTTTTTAAAGTTCTCTGTTGATTAAAGATAAATTGTATGAAATATCAATAACGTACTTTTGCAAAAGGACTCAATAATATGAAAAAAATATTTGCTAGTTTAGCGATAACAGCGTTAGTCGCTCTACCCGTAGCTGCTCAAGAAGCTGGGTCAGCAGGTGGTAGCGGTGGTGCTGCTGGTGGCGCATCAGGCGGCGCAGCTGGCGGCGCAGCTGGCGCAGGCGCAGGTGCGGCTGCAGGCGCAGCCGTTGGCGGCATAGCCGCGGCAACAGTTGCAGTTGCGGCAGCAGTAGTTGCGGCAGTTGTCGTAGCAGCAACCCAAGACGATGCTACAAGCTCAACTACAACCACAACGACAACAACAACTACTACTACCACTACAAACTAAATTTGTAGTTACAAGAAATACGCCTCCAAACTATTTTGGGGGCGTTTTTTTTATTTCAAGTAATCGTCTATTCCGTCTCTTTTCTTGTGTCAGCATGTAAAATTTTGTACACATAAATAAGATTAAGTACTGTTAAAAGAATGCTACAAAACTCAAATCTTAATGATGAAATTAACTTGCCTGAATTGTTCGCAGCACTTTGGTCTCACAAGCTACTCATTACACTTTTTGTAGGTCTTTCAATATTTTTAGCAGGATACTACGTACTCACCGCTGAAAAAAAGTTTACGGCAAAATCAGTATTTCAAATTGAACAAAATGATAGCGGCTCTAGCTTTGGTCTTTCCAGTGATCTGGGCGCTTTGGCTTCTCTCGCTGGCTTTGCCGGTGCACAGGCAACTTCTAGCATGGATATTCTTCTCGAACGCGCAAAAGGTCGTGAATTTATCATCGATATGAAAGCAAAGTTTTCAATTGATCGAGATCTATACTTTAATACATATGACCCAGATTACGAAGATCCATTTTGGAAAGCTGTTATTAAAAAGATTATTGGATGGCACACAACAGAACTAGAAAAAAATGCAATTATCGAAAATAATGTTCTTGAAAACTACAGACAAAACGTTCTGTTTGAGCTAACAGACGGTGGAGCTATAGAAATTTCAGTCACTCATATCAATCCTGAAAAAGCATCCTATTACGCCAATAATTTTATGGAAGAAATTCGCCAAATGGTTGAAGAAGAAAGCAATGCGTCTCAAGCGCTACGGCTCAACTATCTTTCAGAAACTCTGGCGGACGCACTCCAAGACATGGAAGAAGCTCAAAAAAATCTTAAAAACTATGCTCTTGAAAACAGCACTTTGGCGCAGGAAAACTTCATCGCTGATAGCTTAAAACTCGATCAAATTCGTATGGAACAGCGTCAAGTCAAAGAAATCGCAGATTTACTTTTTATAATAGAAAATTTAGTTAAATCAGGAAACTTGGATAGTAACTCATACGATGCACTCCGATCAAGCCACCCACTTGTCGACGATATTGATTTTAGGCGTATCTTAGGCATGAGCGAAACGATCAGTGCCTGGAGCTGGCCCGACATTGAAACAATCGACGCCGTTAGTGCAACCTTGAGAGACCGCATCAAAAGGTTGGATGTTGATATTTCAAACATTGAAGAGAATGCTCAGATTTACGCCACAAGCGCTGAAGATTTAGCTAGATATACACGCGATGCAAAGATCGCTGAAGCGACCTACACTGTTCTCATTGAGCAAGTTAAATCACAATCCCTTGCAGCTGGCTTCCAACCGGAGACTTTTAAAGTTTTTGAATATGCAACACCACCCTTGTCGCCATCATCCCCCCAAAGAAACCTTGTTTTAGTTCTGGGTACAGTGCTCGGCCTCTCCATAGGATGTGGTTTAGCTTTGATAAATTCGATGCGAAAAAGCGTCTATTACACAAGATCTGCACTTCTATCTAATTCCAATGCTGACCTGGCATTAAAATTAAAACCTATCAGGCGTTTAGCACGAAAATCCGTCCCTAACATTATAGAACAGCTTTCTAAACGACAAATAGCAGTACTTGATGAGTCAGATTTAAAGCTTGCCAGTAAAAAATTCATTTATGTCATGAGCTCTGGTGGGCAAATGACCGCATCAAACACTGCTCGTTTGTTAGCGATTCAAAGTGCAAAATCTGGTAGGAATGTAATGCTATGTGATACAACAGGCCTAACTGAAAAAGACATTCAAGAAAAATCTACAACCGAAGGCTCCGCCTTTCCTATTCACAAGATAAACGACAATTTGAGTGCAATAACTGGTGCCAAGGGAAGTTCTTTTTTTACAGCAACTACCTTTAATACGACAATTAAAGATTTAGCGAAACGCTTTGACCAAGTATTTATATGCACCAGTAATAGAAATGCACAGTTAGGATTGATGGCATTGCTGGAGTTTGCACCCGGTCTTGTGATGATCTCAGGCCTGCGCAAAACGAAAAAGTCCGACATTCAAAACATAAAAGCAAAACAGCCTATAGACCTTTTATTTCATGACTAAAACTTGCACCTATATATCAATTTTTTTTCTAACAGGATTACTCATTAACTGTTCACAAGTTCTTCAAACCGTGGACCTCGACATAAATTCTGAAGATTCTTCTATACAAGAAGATTTTAATGTCGTGGAAAAGACACTAACAATTAGGGAAGCAAAGCTTCATAAGGCTGCTTCTTATCTACGAACTGTGTTGAAAAATGGGCGGGGTGAAAATGCTCAGCCTATTCCCGAAAAACTTGCCCTCAAATCAGAATTTCCAAAGAATCAGGCACCCAGAGAATATATACTTGGTATTGGTGACAGTGTAACATTTTCAAGATTGCTCGAAAACAATCGATCAGATGACCAAGCAAACAATCAGTGGCCAGCAATAAGTAAAGCACCTAACTATAATTTGGGAATTGGTGATACCTTGGCCTTGACCCTTATCAAAACAACCAAATCAAACCAACAATTAGCTCCTAGTAGTGAGAACCAAAGCGTCATCTTCGCTCCTCAACAAATCGATGAGACCATTAATTCAACCGGTCGAATTGGGTCAGACGGCAGTGTTCTTCTTTTAG
>MDSV01177141.1_pt1 | contig 36410 bp, 33 predicted proteins | sample 810851 | NCBI WGS metagenome assembly MDSV01 (sample SAMN05326640, study PRJNA326480) | marine metagenome | isolation source: seawater | place: Atlantic Ocean: North East | collected 2012 | reverse complement strand
TAAAACATGGATGTTGATTTAAATATAGCTAGATTTGATCCTGAATCAGACGAAAAGAAACCTTATCGTCAGGAATTCAACATTGAAGTAGATGAAACTTCTACAATATTAGATGGGTTGATCAAAATCAGAGAAGAAGTAGATGGTACGCTAGGCCTGAGATGTTCTTGCAGAAGCGCCATATGTGGTTCTTGTGCTATGAGGGTTAATGGACAAGCTGTTCTTGCCTGTAATACTAAGATTTCTGATCTAGTTTCAGATGAAACTAAATCAATCGAAGTTGATCCCATTGGAAACATGAAATTGATCAAGGATTTGATAGTTGAGTTTGACACACATTGGCAAAAAATTAAAGCTATAGAACCATGGGTCAAGACAGATTCTCCTCCACCAGAGGCAGAATATATTGCATCTAATGAATCAATGATGGAACTAATAGGGGTAATGGGCTGCATTCAATGTGGAGCATGTGTCTCAGATTGTACAGTTTTGGCAGTAGATGAAACCTTTCTTGGCCCGGCCGCGCTGGCTAAGGCTTACAGATTTTTAGCTGATCCTCGAGATGATGCGAATAATCAAAGACTTAAAGATTTAAATGAACCTAGTGGAATGTGGGATTGCACTAGATGTATGCAATGTGTTGAAGTCTGTCCTAAAGGTGTAGATCCAATGGGCAGAATAATGAAATTAAGAGATTTTGCTATGGAAGCAGGTTATAAAAATACTACTGGTGCGCGTCATGCGGAAGTTTTTTTCGATATCATAAAGAACAATGGGGTTTTGAATGAATTTTGGTTGCCAGTTAAAACGTTTGGAATGTTTAATATCCCGGAAATGTTGAAATTAGCTCCAATTGGTTTGAAAGCAATGATGAGAGGGAAAATGCCTCCAATATTTTATGAAAAAATACCTGGCTCCAAGAACATCACTAAATTATTTGAAAAGACTAAGGTGCTTTAATGAAATACGCATTTTATCCTGGTTGTGTTTCCAAAGGAGCTGCTCCTGAATTGTACAGTGCTACTGTAGAGGTGTGTAATCGGTTGGGCATCGAATTAGATACTGAAACAATGGAAGGTGCATCGTGTACAGGTTCTGGTGTACTACAAGAAAAAAATGAAAAATTGGGTGATACGCTAAACGCACGTACCTTTGCGATGGGAGAGAATTCGGGACTGCCCATTATGACGATATGTAGTACCTGTCAAGGAGTTATGTCTCAAGCCAAATCCCGTATGACAGATCTCGAATACAGAGAGTCAGTAAATTCAAGTCTGTCAGAAGAAAATCTCGAATATAAAGGCCAGGCTGAACCTCGACATCTACTTTGGATCATAATCGAGGACATTGGGATAGAAAAATTCAAAGAAAAAATTGTTAAACCGTTGAAGGGTTTAAAAATAGCTCCATTTTATGGCTGCTATATAGTTAGACCTTCAGATGCGTTAGGTTTTGATGAAAATCCAGAGCGTAAACATTCATTAGAGATGATCATAGAAGCTGTCGGAGCTGAAGTAGCTGATTTTCCTGGGAAAAGTGCATGCTGTGGATTTCCAATCCTAACTATAAATGAAAAAAATTCAATGAAGATGGTATCTAATCACACCCTAAGCGCCAAAAAAGAGGGTGCAGTTGCAATGGTGACCCCTTGTCCTCTTTGCCACTTAAATCTAGATGGTTATCAACCAACCGCATCAAAGCAGGCAGGACAACCCATAGATCTGCCTATTCTACACCTGCCTCAACTGATTGGCCTTGCTCTTGGTATAGACCCTAAAACTCTTAAACTAAACCAACATATCGTTAATACGGAAAAAGTTGTTTCAGCTTTAGCTTTAACTCCATAAACCTTTACTTTCAGTTTAAAACCGCTAATAATTCATAAGTTTTATAATATTAGTGAGAGTGTTAGATAAAACTGACCTTCAATAAACTAACTCAGGATATATATGTGCATAATCCAGTGAGCATAAAAAATATTACGGTTTGGAGTGCTCAACATAGAAATATCACTATAGTTTCATGGATTGCTTTAGTAGTTGCAGCAGGTTTAGTCACATTAACATATATTAACTCAGCTATTACCACTGATTTGGGCTTCACAAATGAACCGGAGTCGGTTGTGGCTGCAGATTTGATCCGTGATAGTGGTATCGAAATGGATCTTGATAGATCCGAATATGAGGTACTGATTATTAGATCTGAAACTTATTCAGTAGATGATCAAAACTTTATCGACTTTTTTGACAGTCTCACTTCAGATTTATCAGATCTCAAAGGTAGTTATTACCAAAACCCTATTAATTACTACAGTACAGGGTTTAAACCTTTGGTTTCTGAAGACCAGAGAGCCATGTTGATTTTATTTGACCCCCCGGAAGAAGATGATTTGAGGCCTATGATCCAAGTTATTGAAAAGGCAAGTATAGATAAACTATTCGATGTAACAATGACTGGTGACCGTACTTTTGATCATGACTTTCAGACGATTTCAAAAAGTGATCTAGAACTCGAATTAAAAGTGGGCACCCCTGCAGCTTTAATCATTTTAATTTTAGTATTTGGTGCTCTAGTTTCTTCTTTAATCCCTATAGTAATTGCGTTAATTTCCATGGTTGTTGCATTAGGAATTACAACGTTGATAGGTCAAGCATGGACATTTTCATTTTTTGTCACAAACATGATTGCAATGATGGGTTTGGCGGTTGGCGTCGATTATTCTCTCTTGGTAGTTTCTAGGTATCGAGAGGAAAGAAATAATGGACTAAGCCAAGCTGAGGCGATTTCGAAAACTGGGGGAACTGCCAGCAAGGCAGTAGTATTTTCTGGCATAACAGTTGTTTTAGCTTTAATTGGCATGTTAATTACACCATTTTCTGTTCTACGTAGTCTGGGTGGAGGTGCAATAGTGGTTGTGGTTGTAAGTGTGACGGCTTCTTTAACTTTATTGCCAGCAATACTGAGTCTGCTGGGAGATAAAATCAATTCTTTAAAAGTACCCTTTATTAATCTCGGGTCTTCCAATGACACAGAAAACCATTCGACGGGGTTCTGGTATTCGTTTAGCAAATTTGTTATGCGTAATTCGGTAATATCAATAATATTCGTTGTATCTTTACTAGTACTTGCTTCAATACCTGCAATTGACCTTAAGTTAGGGCAAAATGGTATAACCACCTTTCCAGAGCAAACAATGTCCAGGCGAGGGTTTGAGGTTTTGCAGCAAGAGTTTTCTTATGGGTTTGTTGGCTCACCTGTGGCAATAGTCCTTAATGAACTTGAGCAAAATCCAGAAATCGAAACTAACAAAGACATGCTAGTGTCATATATGGATGGAGACGATAATTTTGGACCGATTGATCAAATTGAGAGTGATGATGGAGAGATAATCGTATTAAGGGCAGATATAAATGGTGACCCTAACTCCCAAGAGATGTCAGATGCAGTAAAAAGGATAAGGAATGAATACGTACCAAATTCATTTGAAGATGCCTCAAATAACGTTAGAGTTACCGGATTAGTTGCATTCATTGTTGATTATATTGATTTGGTAAACAATTACCTGCCAATTGTCATTATATTTGTTTTGACTATCAGCTTTCTTTTGCTCGCTTTCGTTTTTAGATCGATCATTGTACCGATCAAAGCCGTTCTGATGAATTTATTGTCAGTAGGCTCAGCATACGGCTTAGTTGTATTGGTTTTTCAAAAAGGCTTTGGCGCTAGATTTCTTGGATTTGAGCAAGTTGACGTAGTAGACGGATGGGTGCCAGTCTTTTTATTCGCCGTATTATTTGGGTTATCTATGGATTATCATGTGTTCCTCTTAAGCAGGATTAAAGAATTTTATGATGAGACTGGTGATAACGAAAACTCTATTGCCCGAGGGGTTAAGTCAACATCAGGGTTAATTACAGGGGCTGCAATGATAATGGTGGCAGTGTTTTCTGTGGCAGGTGCTGCAGACATGGTTATGTTCCAACAGGTGGGTATGGGCTTAGCTATTGCTATATTTTTAGACGCTACAATTATTAGATCTATTTTGGTGCCTGCCACTATGAAGCTTCTCGGTAAATGGAATTGGTGGTTTCCAATTAAGACCGGCTAGCAATTATAATAATTTAATGTTGAGCGCAGGCAGCGTTCCCCACCTTAATTACCTGCCATGACCCCTAGAAGTTCTTTAACTGATTCCGCAGATTTATGTAGTGCTTTTAGTTCCGATTCCGTGAGTTTGAACTCATATATGTGTTCGATACCATTCTTGCCAAGTTTGACTGGCACACCCACGTAAAGACCATCTAAGCCATATTCTCCTTCCAAGTACGCTGTACAAGGCAGGATAAGTTTTTTATCTAGGACAATAGAATCAATCATCTCTACTATTGATGCGGATGGTGCGTAATACGCACTTCCAGTTTTTAACAAACCAACTATTTCTGCTCCGCCATCTCGAGTTCGCTGCACAATTTCCTCTAATCGATTAGCTGGGATTAAATCTGCTACAGGGATGCCCCCAACGGTTGTTGGCCCAACGGTAGGAACCATAGTGTCTCCATGGCCTCCCAGAACATATGCTTGGACAACATCTACTGAAACATTTAATTCTTCAGCCAAAAAGCTTCTGTATCTAGCTGTATCTAAAACACCGGCCATTCCAACAACTTTTTCTTTGTTAAAGCCGCTTACTTTTAGAGCCTGTTGCGCCATTGCATCTAGAGGGTTAGTAACGATTATTAAAATACTATTTGGAGATTTTGAGGTAGTTTGTTCTACAACATCAGAAACTATTTTCATATTTGTTAGTAATAAATCATCCCGACTCATGCCAGGTTTTCTAGCAATTCCAGATGTAATCACTATAATGTCTGAATTAGCTGTCTCTTCATATGAGTTGGTGCCTATTATGTGTGCGTCTGAGCCTACTACAGGACCGGATTCTAGGATATCTAAAGCTTTGCCTTGAGGTAATCCCTCTACAATATCTACTAGAACAATATCTGCATAACTCTTTTCAAAAAGCCTTTGTGCGGTGGTGGCGCCAACGTTTCCAGCGCCTACTACGGTAATCTTTTGTCTCATCTAGCTTTGTGCCTCTACGTAATTTTGCCAAATAGAATCAACATTCGCGTTTTCAACAGTGGACATTACATAATCGCCATATTCTTGACTTGTGGCGCCAGTGTCTCGTCCCGTCATAACAACCTTACGTTCATATTGACCACATATATCCAGTGACTTATGTAGTTTACCTCCGATGTCCTCAAAGCCTATATGTTCTAATAACATAGCACCTGCTCGTAACAGAGAGCTTGGGTCTGCATATTGCGCCCTGCCTTCTGTAACCATTCTTGGAGCACTACCATGAATCGCTTCAAACATAGAATATTTTTTCCCTAAATTAGCTGACCCTGCTGTGCCAACACCACCTTGTATTTCTGCTGCTTCATCTGTGAGTATATCTCCATAGAGGTTCGGCAGAACTAAGACTTCAAAATCTGTTCGACGTTTTTCATCAATCAGCTTCGCAGTCATTATGTCTATATACCAGCCCTCCCAGTTTATTCCTGGATATCTTTCCGATACTTTAGCTGCAATATCTAAAAATTTACCATCCGTTGTTTTTACCACATTAGCTTTGGTAACAACGGTGACATTTTTTTTGCCCATCTTTTTTGCATGTCCAAAAGCAGCCTCGATAATTCTTTCTGATCCTTGTGAGGTAATTACACGAAAATCAATTGCCAAATCATCCGTCACATTAGTTCCTTGACTGCCGACTGCATATAAGTCCTCAGTGTTTTCCCTAAAAAACGTCCAGTCTATTCCTAATTTTGGGATCCTGACTGGCCTGACATTTGCAAACAGATCTAATTCTTTTCTCATTGCTACATTTGCAGATTCAATGTTTGGCCAACCATCACCTTTTTCAGGTGTGTGGGTAGGTCCTTTGAGTGTCACATGACATTTTTTTATGTTTTCGAGCACATCGTCTGGAATGGCTTTGTTTTGTTTAGCTCGATTTTCAATGGTCAAGCCATCGATGGTTTCGAACTTTACCTTTCCACTGGAAACAGCATCTCTCATTAAATACTCTAAAACTCTTCTAGTCTCGTCACTAATAGTTGGACCGATTCCATCTCCTCCAAGCATGCCCACAATAATTGGAGAGACTTGTGTGTAATCCACCCAATCTGTTTCTGATTTCATTCTTTCTATTCTTGCTAACTGTTCACCAATTATGGCACCAAATTTTGATTGGGCCGATTGAATTTGTTCTGTATTGTCCAAGTCTATTTCCCTTGCGTTATTAGTTCATAAATCGACGGTTTTTGAATACATAGCGTACCGAGGCATGCCAAATGTGTCGAATCAATTATTTATATTTACAATTGTAGATATAATAAAGTTTAATTGTATGGTAACTGGCTCGTGTTTTCAAAGTGCAGAATCATAATAATCAATTATTAGGTGCGATTATTGCTAATACTGTGCCTTTGTCTACTTTAATCCCAACTTCGTGTGTAATTTCTTTAATAATACCTGAAGCAGGGGAAGGCAAAGTATTTTCCATTTTCATGGCCTCTAGCACAACAATGTCTTGTCCAGTAGATACTTGATCACCTTCATTGACTAGGTGTTTTATGACAATTCCGTTGATTGGAGCTCGTATAACGATTTCATTTTCCTTTAAGTTCGCACCAGCGGAAATGCCTGATTGCTCAGTATGAGTTTCGATGCCTGCATCCTTTAAATTTGCTGGATCAACTTCAACATAAAAGACTTCATTATCAAGGTATACGTTAAATGCTTTCAAATTCCTGGTTTTATCTACGGGAGTTTTATCAGAACTTTGCTCAATTGTTGATTTTTCAGTAGTAGTGTTATTGTCTATGTGGTCTTTTGAAACTGTCTCTAGTCCGTATTTCCCACGTAAAAAAGCTAGGCCAGTGGTGGGGTAGAGGGCATAGGTGAGTACATCATCAATATTACTGGTAATGTCCGATAGCTCTTCTTTAGCTTTTGCCATTTCAGGTTTAAGTTTATTTGCGGGCCTTGATGTAATAGTATTTAACGTACTCTCTTCGTCTTTCAAAACGATTTTTTTTATTGAGTCATCTATTGGTACAGGTGGGCGCCCATATTTACCAATTACATAATCAGTAATGGCGTTAGATACCATTTTATATCTACCAAAAAGGATATTACTAACTGCCTGTGATCCGATCATCTGACTCATCGGAGTCACGAGTGGGGGATACCCAAGTTCTTTTCGCGTGATTGGTATTTCTTCCATTACTTCTTGCAATCTATCTTCAGAGCCAGCCTCCCGTAGCTGCGAGAGAAGGTTTGAGAACATCCCACCTGGTATCTGATGGCTAAGGACAGTTGCGTCGATTACAGAGGATTTTGTTGAATCAAGCATTTCTATATACTTTGATAATCTTTGCTCCAATTTTTTACCAATATCCAGAATAGTTTCAAGATTGAGTTTTGGGTCTCGTTTTTGTGTTTGTAGGGTTGATAACAGTGGCTCAATTGCAGGTTGTGATGTTCTTAAAGCCAATGGAGACAGGCATGTGTCTACTACATCTACACCTGCTTCTATTGCTTTCAATAACGTCATTGAGGCCATTCCTGAAGTGTAGTGAGTATGTAGTTGAATCGGCAAATCAAGTTCGGATTTCAAAGCATCTATCAATTGATATGCATCATATGGAGACAGTAGGCCGGCCATATCCTTGACTGCGATGCTGTGAGCCCCTAAGTCTCTAAAAGTTCTCGCCTTATTTATAAAATATTCCAGATTGTATATGGATCCACCTAATTTACCTTGCTCTGTTATTGAGTAACATAAGGTCATCTGGAGATGTTTCTTGTTTTCCAATACTGCATTTGCGGCTGCGGTAAGATTCCACTCGTCATTGAGTGCATCAAAAACTCTAAATATATCTATGCCATTTTGAGCGGATCTTTCTATAAAGCTATTAACAACATCATCTGGATAGGCTCGATAACCAACAAGAGACTGTCCTCTTAACAACATCTGCAATTTTGTGTTTGGCATTAACGATTTGAAAGTTTTAAGACGTTCCCACGGATCCTCATTTAAAAATCTAGTGCAAACGTCGAAAGTGGCCCCACCCCAGACTTCCATAGAATGGAATCCAATTGAATCCATCTCCTCCGCAATTGGAAGCATGTCTTCAATTTTTAGCCTAGTAGCTAATAAACTTTGATGAGCGTCTCTGAATGTTGTGTCGGTGATTTTTACTGGTTGTAACATGATCTAAATATGAGCTACGAATAACCCTTTTCCACAAGTTTAACTTTGATGATTGCTTAATTACCGGTTGCGACTTCCTTTGCTCACCATTACCTAATATTTTTACTTGTTCAGCATTTAGGTATTCGGCAATCGCTGAGATAATTAAAATTCTCTTTTTATTATTGTCGATCACCGCAACTCAATTCACAATGGAATGCTTCCATGTTTTTTTATTGGTAGAGAATCTCTTTTGTTTGACAACATTTTTAATGCTGAAATCAATTTGATTCTTGTATCAGCTGGGTCAATTACATCATCTATTAAACCCTTACTTGCTGCAACATAAGGATTCATCAATTTTTCACGATACTCTTCTATTCGCTGGGATTTTAATTTATCTGGCTCTTTTGCGGCTTTAATTTCTTTACCGTGTATTATGTTTACAGCACCTTCTGCACCCATCACTGCTATCTCACCTGTTGGCCACGCATAGTTGATATCACCTCCAAGCATTTTTGAGCTCATTACTATATAGGCTCCTCCATAAGCTTTTCGAAGTAACACACTTATTTTAGGCACTGTTGCCTCGGCATAAGCATAAATAAGTTTTGCTCCATGCCTTATTATCCCCCCATATTCCTGAGCAGTTCCAGGCATGAAGCCGGGTACATCTATTAGGGTTACTAAAGGAATGTTGAATGAATCACAGAACCTTATAAATCTCGCAGCTTTAACGGAGGCATCAATATCTAATGAACCAGCTAGGTGTTGCGGTTGCTGCGCTATAATCCCAATTGATTGTCCAGCGAGTTTAGCAAAACCAACCACAATATTTTTAGCCCAAGAGTGGTGAATTTCCATAAAATCACCGTGATCGACGAGCCTGCCTATTACGTCCATTACATCGTATGGTTGATTTGGATCTTCTGGAACAATCCGTTCTAACTCACTATCTGGCTCTTCAATTTCATCTAACTTTTCCGTAATTATAGGTTCTTCCATGTTGTTGGCAGGAATAAATCTTAAAAGTCTTCTAACTTGCTCTAAACACTCCTCCTCTGAACCCAAGCGAAAGTGCGCTACACCGCTTTTGGAAGAGTGACTTATAGCTCCTCCCAAGTCTTCATGTGTGACTTCTTCTCCTGTTACAGCTTTGATGACGTCAGGACCTGTTATATACATTTGGCCCACGCCATTAACCATAAATATGAAGTCTGTTAATGCTGGAGAATATGTTGCGCCACCAGCAGCAGGGCCAAGAATCACTGAAATCTGAGGAACCACTCCAGATGCCAAGGTGTTCCTTAAAAATATGTCTCCATACCCAGCTAAGCTTGAAACACCTTCTTGTATTCTTGCTCCACCAGAATCTATCAGGCCAACAACAGGACAGCCATTTTGTAAAGCTAAGTCCATTATCTTACAGATTTTTTGTGCCACAGCCTCAGAAAGCGATCCCCCGAAAACGGTAAAGTCTTGGGCATAAACAAAAACTGTTTTACCATGGACTGTGCCATACCCAGTTATAACCGCATCACCTAAATATTGAGTATTGGATTCTTCAATATTTTGTATATCTTGAGTTACAAATGGATCCAATTCTTCGAATGAATTTTCGTCTAAGAATAAATTAACACGCTCTATAGCGGTTAATTTACCTCGCTTGTGTTGCGAATCAATCTTTGCTTGTCCGCCACCTTGCTGGCTTAATTTTCTGAGCTCATGGAGTCGATCTATTTTTCGGTCCTTGCGTCTTCTGTTGACCATAGTTGGAATAGTATATATATACGTGAAATATAATCAAAGAGATTCTGGTGGCAATCTTGACTGTGTATTTGCGAAAATTGAACCACTAGTTTGTGATTAAGATGTGATATTTTATTATTAACATTTAAAAGAAGGGGAGTCGTGAAAAAATGCCAGGTGAAATGTCGACTATTATTGGTGGCAAGGAGTTTAACTGGAAGTCTCAAACATTTGTTATGGGTGTTATTAACGTTACCCCAGATTCATTTTCGGGTGACGGCATTGATTCAAATGTTGATTTAGCCGTAAAAAGAGCAGTCGAGTTTGAAAAACAGGGTTGCCATATATTAGATATTGGAGGTGAATCAACACGGCCGTCTATAACATACGGAAAAACTTCTAGAACTCCAATTGAAGTCGAAGAAAACAGGGTTATACCAGCAATAAAGGCCATTTCGGAAGCAGTCGCTGTTCCTATATCAGTAGATACATATAAAGCTTCAATAGCTGAGAAAGCAATTGAAGCGGGAGCATCTCTTGTAAACGATGTCTGGGGCTTTACAAAAGATTCTAGAATGGCTTCTGTCGTATCTGAACGGAATCTACCTGTAGTTTTAATGCATAATCAAGACCATACGTTTTATTCCGACATGGTAAATGACATTATAAATCGTCTAGAAGATCTGAAAAACGATGCTATTAATGCGGGGGTTTCAGAATCAAATATAATACTGGATCCTGGCATCGGTTTTGGGAAGACTGTAACTCAAAATATTGAACTGTTTAGATCTTTAGAAAGGCTGCAGGAATTGAACTCTCCTATTTTGATAGGCTCTTCAAGGAAATCAACAATAGGAAAAATATTAGATTTACCTGCGGATCAGCGCATGGAAGGAACAGCTGCAACTCTTGTTATATCAATATTAAAAGGGGTAGACGTTGTGAGAGTACACGATGTTAAAGAGATGATGAGAGTAGTTAAAATGACAGATGCAATTGTAAGAAGTTGATGTTGAGGTACTAAATTTGAACAAGCTTGTTTATATTGGTTTAGGGTCAAACATGGGTGATCGGTTAACTCATATAGAACAAGCAATTTCTGATATAAAACATAGGTTAAAGTGTGAAATATTAGCGATATCTTCAGTCTATGAAACATCTCCTGTAGGAGTGGAAAGTCAGCCAGATTTCCTTAATTGCGTGTGCCTCGTGAATACTACATTAGATGCGCAAAAAATATTAAAGAAATTATTGGGAATTGAAAAAAGTCATGGTAGAGCTTTGAGTAGTAACATCAGTCCTCGTACTTTGGATTTAGATATACTTTTATTCGGAGAATTGACTGTAAATGAACCTGGACTTGTAATTCCTCATCCTCGAATTACTGAACGAGCGTTCGTTCTTGTGCCTTTAGCCGAAATTAGACCCAATTTAACACATCCGTCATGGACGCTGACAGTGACTGAGATATTGGAATCTCTGACATACACCGATAAAGTTGAAAAGCTGCCGTATTCGAAACCTTATCTAGGTTAACTTGACTGGGGATATTAAGTTGGGGATCCCATCAGATATTGGATAGTCAATCGGACATTTGCCACAATGCATTGTACCGGTCTCTACATCATTGTTAGTTTCATTTTCGATTGTCAAGGTTAGTTGACCTTTACAAGCTGGACACACAAGTATATCCATCAAATCTTTTCTCATTTTTAGGGACCTCTATATAAACCAAAAATTAATAATGGTTAGAGTCGGATTATTAATTAAGGCGTAGTATATTTTCGAAAAGTGAACTGAGCAGTTCAGACAAAAAGAAAACTACAATTCCAACGACTGTAAGGCCATTATATCCTGATAATATCAACTTTGTACGATTAAACCATCCAGATTCCGAAGAGTTTTGATCTAAATCGCTTATAGCAGTTATATGCCGTCTCTCGGAATGCAAAAGTATGAGCATCCATGCTGTGAGTGCAACCTTTATTCCCAGTGTTACAACATATGTGACGGTAATGTCATTGCTAGTTAGGCGATTGAAAACGATTATCGCTCCTGTTGCTATCAATATGATGATGCATATGTCGACTACAGGTTTAAATATCTTGCCTAACTGTTGAAATTCATTTTTGCTTTTAGTTACCCGTATTGAATTTGTATTAGGTTTATATAGGATCATTTGCACTATGTTTGTACCAACCCAAATAGCCGCTGCCATTATATGCAACCAATTTATGACTAATAAAAAAATGCTTGAAATGCTCAATTACTTGCTTTCATACAGATTTAGGTTTATTTCATTTACTCAAGTATTTCCGCGACAAACTCTTGTAACTGCTTATTATCTAACAAACCAGACCATTTTCTAATTATTTGGTGATCTCGATTTATAAAAAATGTTGTTGGAAATCCGATAATTTTATAACTCAATTGTATATTAGAGGCAACATCAGCCCCTACTGGATACGTGATACCAAATTCATTTACAAACTTCCTTCCATCTTCAACAGAATCCAAAACTAAACTCTGAATACCTACAATCACCAGTCCTTGATCCTTATATTTTTTATAGGTTGATTCCAAACTGGGGATTTCTTCTCTACATGGCGGGCATGAAGGGTACCAAAAATTAATAATTATCGGTCGTCCGTCCAAGTCATTGGCAAAGTTTAGATTAGAAAGATCAAGACCTTGGTTGTATTCTAATAAGCTTAATTCAAATCCTGGTGCGTCAACAAACTTTTCACTCGATTGGCCTTCTGAATTACATCCAGTCAAGCTAATTACTGCTATCACACAGAGAAATATTAGTGAGGCAAATTTATGAATGTTCTGCATTGCTTTTGTTCCCCGAGTTTTCAATAATAGAAGAAGCTTTATCGATCAATAAATTCGTACGCTTCTCAGGGATATTCTTTATTTTTAGATACATCTTCAATGCATCAATAGGACTGGTATTTGCGTTGTATTCACCACCCAGGCGCGCGCGCTCAGTGCCTTTTACCGATACAGATACACCTGCCAAATAATGCGCAGCTTTTAAAGCGTTTCTAATACGAGAATCTACCAGTTTACCCTCATATGAACTCGGCATTAATATTGTCAATCTTACAACTGTTTCCTCAAGGTTATGCTTTGATATTTCATTTAAGACCTGCTCAGTCGGATCTATGGATTCAGGATCTATATCTACTTTGATTGTTAAAAGCTTCCTTGCATTTACTTTTATAAACTCAACTTTTTTTAAGCGTGTGTTTGATACTGCATTTTCATCAATTTCAACGGAATAAAATCCTTTCTCATCGTTTTCTTCTCCAAAGTCGATTCTCTCCAGAGATCCGCTGTAGTTGATGATTGGATTATTATCATTAATAGTTTGACGTTTATGTATATGCCCTAAAGCAACATAATCAAAAATTGGTAGAGACACGCTGCTGGTCAATAAAACGTAGTCTTTACCGAGCATCATTGATTGTTCAGAGCTAGTTGTCGCTCCACTAATTGTTACATGGCTAGTTAGTATCGCTGGTATAGAGCTATCTAATTGAGATGCAAGTTCAGAGATTATTGTTGATAACTTATCCTGGATTATTTCATTGACCTTTTCTAGTGACAGGCCTTTTGTTTCCTCGCGAGTAAGAAGGTTGCTTCTCCTAGCCCACGGTATGGTTATTACTTGTATAGGGCCTGATTTTGTCTCTATAACATGGGTTTCTGCTTTATTACCTAATATTACATTTGAGACGTTAAGAGTCTCGAAAATATCTAAAGATGTTGCTCTGCCAAACACACTTGGAATGTCGTGATTTCCCTCTACCAAAACAATTGGTATTCCAGCGCTCGACAACCGTTGTATTCTCTTGGCAAATTCGCGCTGATGAGTTTGAGAGGGATTACGGTTTTTATAAGCATCACCCGCAAATACGGCTAAATCAACATCCTCAGCTATACAATAATCGATTACTTCATCTAAAGTACTTAAAAAATCAACCAGCCTAGATGGCAATCCTGTATCAGAGTCGATCCGTGAGAAGTTTTCTACCCCAATATGGACATCGCTAAAGTGTGCAAGCTTCATTTAGTCTTGCGCTTTATGGGATAGGCGCGCCACTATTTCGTTTTCTAAATCGTTTATCGGAATTCTTGTCTGATTCATTGAGTCTCGCTCTCTTATGGTCACAGCTTTGTCATCAAGTGATTCAAAATCGACTGTTACACATAATGGAGTTCCAATTTCATCCTGTCGACGGTAGCGCCTACCAATACTTTGCGTTTCATCATAATAAACTAAGGGTTTAATAAGCTCAGAAAACTTAAGATTCTTGTAAATTTCACGTGCTAATTCCGAGAGAACATCTTTTTTGCTTAGTGGCAATACCGCTACTTGTACCGGTGCTACTACAGGGCTTAACTTAAGACTAGTTCTAGTTTCCTCTTTCCCTTTTGAGCTAACTACTGTTTCTTCTTTGTAAGCTTCAATAAGCAAAGCCATAATCACTCTATCTAAACCGAAGGAAGGCTCGATAACATACGGAATGACATGTTGTTTTAAGGTCTCGTCAAAGTATGATAAATCTTTACCACTCTGGTCGCTGTGAGCTGTTAAATCGTAGTTGGTCCTATTAGCTATACCGGCGATCTCTCCCCAACCCCATGGAAATAGATATTCGATATCATGTGTAGCTTTTGAGTAGTGAGCCAGTTCGGTCTGATCATGCTCCCTTATCCTCAATCTGTTTTTAGAAAGTCCTAGATTTAAATACCAGTCAAATGAATGGTTTATCCAATATTCATGCCATTTTTCATCTTCATCAGGTGGTACAAAAAATTCCATTTCCATCATCTCAAATTCTCTGGTTCGGAATATAAAATTACCCGTTGTAATTTCATTACGAAATGACTTGCCTGTTTGAGCTATTCCAAATGGAGGGTTCCTATTGATGGTGTTTTTAACATTGAGAAAATTAACAAATATTCCCTGTGCAGTTTCCGGCCTGAGATAGGTAGCATTTGTATTATCCTCGACGGGACCCAAGAAAGTTTTAAACATCAGGTTGAATAGTCTGGACTCACCAAGTTCACCACCGCAGTTGCTGCATGTAGATTCGGTCATTTGATCACTGCGGTAACGGTGATTACATTTTTTGCATTCCACTAATGGGTCCGAAAAATTCGAGGTGTGGCCACTTACATCCCAAACTTTAGGATGCATAATTATTGAGGAATCTAATCCAAAGATATTTTCTTGCTTAATAACAAATTGATTCCACCATAATTCTTTAATTTTCCGTTTTAGCTCAATGCCTAACGGGCCGTAATCCCAAGTGGAGGCTAACCCTCCATATATTTCACTGCTTTGGAAAACAAATCCTCGTCTTTTTGCTAGAGAAGCAAGCTCTTCTAAGTCAATTTGATGATTAGGTGAAGTCAATTAAAGTGAAACCTTTGTATACCTAAATTCACTGAAAGTAATATCAGATATGCTGTTAATCCTATCCTAAATTATAAAGGATTGCTTAATACTTGGCCTCAATTCTAATCAGAGGAAAAGAGGTCCAAATACTAATGCAACCATAGCAGTTAATTTAATCAGTATATTTAGAGATGGTCCAGATGTGTCTTTAAATGGATCTCCAATTGTGTCGCCAACGACCGCCGCATCATGATCTGAAGATCCTTTGCCAGCAAGATTACCAGCCTCGATCCATTTTTTTGCGTTGTCCCATGCTCCACCTGAGTTAGCCATCATTATTGCGAATAAAAATCCTGTTGCTATAGATCCAACTAATAGACCACCAAGAGCCTCAGCGCCTAAAACAGCCCCCACTATGATAGGTGCAGCTATTGCTAAAACTCCAGGCAGAATCATTTCACGCATTGCACCCCTGGTACTAATGTCTACGGCAGCTGCATAATCAGGGTCAGCTTTCCCTTCTAATAGACCTGTAATTTCTCTAAACTGTCTTCTAACTTCTTGTACCATAGCATTTGCTGCTCGACCTACTGCTTGCATAGTCAGGGCAGCAAAGATAAAGGGCATGGTGGATCCAACTATAACTCCCATTAAAACTTCTCTTTGCAGCAGATCTAAACTGGAGACACCTGTCATTGTTGCATATGCTGCTAGCAAAGCGAGTGATGTTAGTACTGCTGACCCGATCGCAAAGCCTTTTCCAGTTGCTGCAGTAGTATTTCCTAAAGAATCTAGAGCATCTGTACGCTCCCGTACCTTTGGATCCATCCCTGACATTTCTGCTATTCCTCCCGCATTGTCTGCTATTGGACCATATGCATCAGTAGCGAGCGTTATACCAAGAGTTGAGAGCATGCCAATTGCTGCCAATGCAACTCCATAAACACCTGCCAATGAATATGTGCCCCACATGGCAATTACAACCACGACTGCTGGGATTAAAGTACTGATCATACCTAGGCCTAGGCCTGCAATTACAACAGTAGCCGGGCCGGTCTCGGCTTGCTTTGCAACGTCCTTGGTGGGTTTAAATTCATAAGATGTGTAGTATTCAGATGATGTTCCAATGATCTGTCCGGCTACTAATCCGATCAACACTACCCAGAAATAATTAAAGGAAAGGTCGAAGGTCCATACACTCAGTCCTGTCGCTATTAAAACAAGACCTCCTGCTCCAAAAATTCCATATCGGAGCGACCAAAGCAAACTGCTCATAGTTGCACCTTCTTTAGTTCGAACTAAGAATGTTCCTAAAATAGAAGAAAATATACCTGAAGCAAGAACTAATATTGGTAGCAGTATCAGTTTGTTAAAACCAAAAATCTCTCCAATAGGGTTGTTTGCATCAAGATACAACACTCCGACTGCCACAAGAGCGATTGTTGCTATTATGGATCCTACATAAGACTCAAATAGGTCAGCTCCCATACCGGCAACGTCGCCAACGTTATCACCAACATTATCTGCAATTGTTGCAGGGTTACGTGGGTCATCCTCAGGTATTCCTTGTTCTACTTTGCCTACTAGATCTGCCCCAACGTCTGCGGCTTTCGTATAGATACCTCCTCCAACTCTAGCAAATAATGCTATTGAAGAGGCGCCGAAACCAAACCCTGCTATTACCTGTGCATCTTGGAATATCCAATACAAAATAACGACACCTAAAAGTCCAATACCCACAACAGAAACACCCATCACAGCTCCGCTACTGAAAGCGACTTTAAGAGCTCCATTGAGTCCCTCGCTTGCCTTTACAGCTGTCCTGGTGTTTGCCCGGATTGCTATTGACATTCCAATAAATCCTGCCATAGCTGAACCTATTGCGCCAATTAAGTAACATACTGCTGTTTTAGGCCATGTTCCGTCACCTTCTATTTGACCCAAAACATCAAGGTCTATGAATATTGCTAGGACTACGAACATTGCCGCCACGAAAAGAGATAGCATCCTATACTCTCTGGACAAAAATGCCATAGCACCTTGTTGTATTGCTTTACCGATAAATTTAACTTTATCGTTACCTTCATCTTGTTTCAAAACATAAAAAGTTAATATGCCTGCGAAACAAAGAGCGACTATTCCTGCGATTATAGCTATAAGAAAAATTAACAAAACTACCCTCCGGGTTATTAGGTTTGTACTTTATGGGGTTAAATTTATGTAGATATAATTACTACACAGTGGCGAAAATTAACATATATTTATCAAACGATTCAACTGGATTTAAGGTCTATACTACAAAAGTTTCTTGTATTTACTAAACATATTGTATGACTCATTACTTAGATTGGAAGATATCAACAAGCTTTTTGGTGGCTGTTTCTGGGTCGTCTGCTAGCGTAACTGCGCTTGCGACGCATATAGAATCTGCACCAGCATCATAAATGCTTGCTGCATTATCAATGTTTATACCGCCAATACCAACAAGAAGTGGAATGCCTCTACTTTTTATTTCTTTTATCGTTTCTATACCAACTGGCTGTTTACCGTCTTTCCCCATGGTCGAAGTAGGGTATATTGGTCCTATAGCCAGATAATCTGGTGCTTCTGATTGAGAGCTTATGGCTTCTTCAACTGTATTATTAGATTTGCCAATAATTTGATTCTCATTAGTGATTAGCCTGCTGCTTTCAACAGACAAGTCGCCCTGGCCAATATGAAGTCCACTTGCATTTGATAAGTTCGATATGTCTGCGTAATCATTAACTATAAAAAGCGCTTCATAATTAGAGCAGATATCTTGCAGGTCCAATGCGTTTTGTAGTATTAAATTTTTATCTTTCCCTTTATCTCTGTATTGAACAGCTGAAGCTCCACCTTTTAGAACCGATTCTGTGATTTCTAAAATAGATCGTCCACCTGTTACTTCAGGATCAATAATTACATATAAACCTTTTAGCTTCTCAACCGAGAGATGTCTTATCTTAATAGCCACTTTTTCCTTGGATCTATTTAGGATTCTTCTAGCTCTGTCTATCCATGCTGTAGTCAAATCACAGCCAGACTCAGGCTTGAATGATTCTAATAAATTAAGACTTGTAGATATATTTTCAATCGTATTTAAGGCGATAGATGACGCATCAGCGATCGATTTTGAAATCTCGGTTCGACGCTCTCTAAGATCAGTTGCATCTAAATCAGAAGCACCTTCAATTGGTAGGGATTGTCGTAGCATTTTTATATCGGAATGCAGTCCGAGTGGCGCAGTTACTAGTGTCTCTAGTAAACGAATATTTTCCAAAAGAGTGGACATTTCACTTTGAACTATTGGTAGCATTTCACACCTAAATTATCTAATAGTTGGTAAATCATGCAGATTATAATTTGCACAATATGTGACAAACGAGTTTATCATGAAGTCAATATTATTGATTTATTATTTGTTGCCATAAAACCCAGGTAAGTTTTCTTGAGTAGATACATTTAATGATGGACCTGACATATCGGTTCTTTTTGAGTGCAAGGCAATTCTATCCAAAAACACATTGAAAGCCTCTGCTGTTTCGAGCACAGGCTTAAAGGAAATCCGATGGATAGCACATGGGCCCAATGTTTTTATTGCGTTAATGTGGTGTTTTGTCCCATATCCCTTATTTGAATTAAACCCGTACGCTGGGAAACGCTCATGTAATTTTTCCATTAACGTATCTCGTTCAACTTTCGCAGCTATCGACGCTGCGCCTATAGATATACATGAAGCATCTCCTCGAATGATAGCTTTTTGAGGTAAATCAGTTCCTGGAATCTTGAAGGCATCTAAAAGTAAAAAATCTGATTCAGCATTCAGGTTATTCAATGCTCTTTTAATTGCTAAGTTGACAGCATCTACTATGCCATGCTCGTCAATTTCTTCTGGTGTAGATATACCGGTTGCAATATTGGCGAAATTACGCAATTCATTCAAAGCACTAATTCTTTTATTTGCTGTCAGCTGCTTTGAGTCTCTTACTAACTTTAGCCATTTATCTTCCATTTCTATTGGCAGTATTGCGGCGCCTGCAACGACAGGGCCTGCTAAAGGGCCACGCCCCGCTTCATCAATACCAGTTATTGATGTGTAACCTATAGATTGTAAATATTTTTCCTCTTCCATTGAGGGGTTAATTCTGGATGAGGTAGGAGACACTTTTGTTTTAGCCATCAATTCCGCGTAACATTCCACGGATATATGATATTTGTCCTATATGTTGGCTTTGCTCCACAACAATGTGGCCAAGCATCTCAGCAATGGAGTAATCAGGACGATTTTTATCAGGACAGATCTTCATGTCTTCTTCATTTAAGTTGTCGATATATGAGTCAGTGCAATTCCGTACTGTTTCCAGGTAATCAATAAGTTTTCTGAATTCGAACTTAGGCATCGAATTTACTTGATCGATTTTCCAGCCCCATCCACTTCTAGGTTCTTCCATATGGATGTTTAAGTTCAGTTTTATCGCCCATTTTTGCTCGTCCCAAATTTGGATTGCCTGTTTGGCAAACGAGTTTATCCAGGTATCTTCCACTCTAGCAATATGCCAAACTATAAAGTCGATGTGATGAGAATCAGGATGGGGAGTGAAACGGCGCTCTTCATCTGTCAACCCTGCAACTATTCTTTCCAGTTCAGAAGCGTATTCTGCACAAGAAAATTGAATAATATTTTTGAAACTCATAAATTAATCTCTGCAGGTACATTTGCTTTTAATTTAATAGGGGAACTAGATGTTTCAATATAACCCCCGCCTATTACCGTCTCATTGCTATAGAACACAACTGCCTGCCCCGGCGTCACTGCTCTTTGTGGTTGTTCGAAATTAATTTCTGCCCAATTCCCGTGAGGGGTTAGTATTGCCGGAGCTTCACCAGCTTTATATCTGATTTTTGCAGCGACTTTTATTGGTTTTTTCGGAGATATACCAGATACATAGTTGACCCTTGAGGCCCAAAGGTTGGTGCGGTATAAATCGTCTTCATTTCCCAAAGTTACCTTGCAAGATGTCGAGTCTATATTTGTCACATAGTACGGAGTAGGAGAGTTTCCTTGCAAACCTAATTTTCGGCGCTGGCCAATCGTGAAAAACTGTACTCCAGGGTGATCTCCAATAACATTACCATCCATATCAACAAATTTACCTGGCTTTGGCTCTATTCTTGTGCTGATAAATTTCCGGTAGTTGTTATCAGGTATAAAGCATATTTCCTGGCTGTCTGGTTTATCCGCAACGTTTAGGCCAGCCTTCTCAGCAATTTCCCTTATTTCTGGTTTTGAATACTCACCCACTGGTAGAAGCAGCTTATCAATTTCATTCTGGGAAAGAGTAAAAAGAACATAAGATTGATCTTTATTGGCATCTACAGCTTTACATAGTTGGGCACTATTTCCGTTTCGGATTATTCGTGCATAATGCCCGGTAGCTATGTAGTCTGCATCAAGAAACATAGCCCTTCTTAACAAAAAGTCAAATTTGATCCGATCATTACATGCTAAGCAGGGATGAGGAGTTCTACCGTTATCATATTCTTGGCAAAAATAATCAACTACATGCTCTTGGAATTCCTTCTCAAAATTTTGTACATAGTGCGGTATGTCTAGTTTTTGACATACTCTCCGTGCGTCGTCTATATCTTCTACTGAACAGCATGGTTTCTTTGACTTTGATACTGCGTCATTTTTTATACTCCAAAGCCTCATAGTTACTCCAACCACGTCATAACCGGCTTGTTTGAGTAAAACAGCTGCTACGGAAGAGTCAACTCCTCCACTCATAGCGACAATCACTTTTTGTTTTTTATTCATCAAAAGTTTATCCTTAACTCATCATACTATTAGTTTATCTGATCTATAATCCATATAAATATGTCTAAAGAAGTAAATCAAACCGAACTTAAAGATAGAGACCTCGAAGAGCTAGCCCGATTCGCTGCAGAAATAGTGTCTGATAGTTTTGCGTCGGATATCTTATTGCTGAACATATCGAATAAAAGTGCATTTACCGACTTCATGATTATTTTAACGGTTGATTCGTCTAGGCAAATGTCAGCTGTTGCAGAGGATCTCGAGATTGAAATGAAGTCTAAAGGAATCAATAAATTTAGAAAAGAAGGAGCTGCTAATAGTGGCTGGGTGGTAGTTGATTTCGGAGATATAGTCGTACATCTTTTTGGAAAGGATGAGCGAGAGTATTACGCACTCGACGATATTTGGTCAGGAGCCCAGCAGTTACTTAGGATTCAATAATCCATCCGTCGATACTTCTCTCATATTTGAATAACTCATTTTCATTGAAGAATATGCTCAATTCTCTTTTAGCTGATTCATCCGAGTCAGACCCGTGTATTAAGTTATTACCTACCGACAGTCCTAGATCTCCTCTAATTGATCCTGGCGTAGCTTCATTCGGGTTGGTAGATCCCATAAGGTTTCTAAGAGCCTGGACGCAGTTAGGGCCTTCTAATGCCAGAGCAATAATAGGTCCAGAAGTAATGAAATCCATAAGGGTCGGAAAAAAAGGTTTCTCTACATGATCAGCATAGTGTAGTTTTGCCAGTTCACCATCCATTCTGATCATTTTCATGCCAACGATTTTTAACCCTTTTTTCTCTATCCTTGATATTATTTCTCCTGATAGTCCTCTCTGAACTCCGTCAGGTTTTACTAATGCAAGCGTCTTATTCATGACTGTCCTTTTAGTTTTATTATTGGTTTTTAACCTTACTTTTCATTTGCCTTGTAGCAGACTCGTATTGGGCCCCGCTGATATACACAGGCTCTAATTTGTCTATGTCTTCTCCACCAAATTCCATAAATTTTTCATATGCTAATGCTGCAAGGATAGATGCTTTACGAGTTGGAGGATTGTATTCTTTTACAATAGCCAAATTACCAAGTTTTGAAACCAGTTCCGTGCCTATTACAGACATTGCCTCACCACAAAATATTGTTTGCGAGGTGGTTTTATTGATTATTTCATCTACATTCATAACTTTAACAGAGTTACCTCCATCAAGATTATTGATCGAGTATACACTTTTAGCTGAGGCTTTTATCATAGCAAAGACGGGCATTTTATCAGGCACATAAGGGTTAATTTCGATATCTAATGTTCCAATAGAAACTAAAGGTATTCGTAGTGTTAATGACATTGCCTTTGCGAATGACATGCCAACTCTAAGAGAGCTGAACCCCCCAGGACCCTTGGCTATAAATACTGATTTTAAATTTGACGGCTTAAGTTTGGCTTGATCCATGATTGACCATATTGCAGGAGACAATTCCACCGAGTGATTTCTTTTTGCATCCCATGTCAATTCTTCAATAACCTTACCTTTATTTGATAAAGCGATTGATGAGAATGATGTAGATGTATCAATAGATAGTTCCAAGTTCAAGTATCCAGCATATTCAGATTGTTTTATGTGATTCAGAATCTATCACGTCATTGATCAATTTTGCATGACGTGAACCCTTAGAAGTTAATTGTATTCGACGTTTATTAGATGATGGACCTTCCTCGTCCCAATCTATTTTTATTGCTAAATGGTCAAGTTGAAAGATCGATTCAAATCTATCTGCCCACTCCACGACACAAATACCATCGGAATGAAAATATTCTTCTATCCCAATACTTTCTAACTCCGCAGTTTGAGATATTCTATATAAATCAGCATGATAGAGTGGAATCCTTCCATTGTATTCCATGACTAAAACAAAAGTTGGGCTTCTTACGTGTTCTAGTGATCCTACCCCATTTAATACTCCTTGAGTAAAACATGTTTTGCCTGCACCCAGTTCTCCAGTCATCAAAATCAAGTCACCTGGCAGTGACAAGTTTCCAATTTTATGACCTAGAGCCTGTGTATCGTCTGGATTTTTCGAATATATGTAAGCTGTATTTTTATAATTATCTGTCATGGATTTTTATTGGAATCGTTTTATTATATTAACGATATCGATGCTTTCAAATAAATATAATTTCAATATCAATGTTGTTAATTTATTAATGATTCCTATTTGAGTTGAGGTATATCAGTGTAGTAATGTGGTCTATACAGTCTGTTTGGCCTTTTTCCCTTTTATATCTATATCAAATAATAAATTGTTAACCCAGGTAATAAAAATTGAAATACGAAGAATATAATATTAGTGATGACACTCTTAATTTTACTGTAGTTGAGCCCAACGGTTTCAACGCAGAAAATGATTACCCCATTATCGTTTTGATGCATGGTTTTGGTGCAAGCAGTAAAGATTTAGCTCCATTAGCCTCAGCTATAGACTCAAGGGGATACATTTATGCTTTCCCTCAAGCTCCAATTGAGATGCGTATGGGATTGGGTGGGGTCGGCTATGCGTGGGCCCCAATATCTGGAGAAGGCATCGATCAATCTATAAACAATTCCAAAAACTTAATAAAAAAGTTTCTAGATGAGCTGGTTAAACTATATGGGAATGAAAACACTAAACTTGTATTGGGAGGTTTTTCTCAAGGCGCAATGATGGCACTCGAAGTTGGACTTACACTACCTGATCAAATATGTGGATTAATATCTTGTAGTGGCTGGATACATTCACCTCAACTCGATATTGAACCTGACCCCAACAATAAACAAGACATATATCTCGCACATGGATCTTTGGATGATATCGTGCCAATTCAAAAATCCATTGAAGCTATGGAAAAATTAAGTTCTATGGGGTATTTAACGGAATTTCAGGAATATGATATTGCGCATGAAATTTCGCAGATAGAAGTTTCCGATATTTCAGATTGGCTAAAGTCAAAAATTCCACCGCTTGAAAGTTGATAATCCTCCGGGTTCATTGTAAATTCGGCAATATCATTCAGGATGCATAGGCACTCTTTACATCCTAAGCGGACTAATCTAGTATCAACCTCCAAGATTATGAAAAATATTGTCGTTAGAAACTCGATGAAAAATCAAAAGTCTTTAGGCTGCTGGATGCCATTTACCTCAGTTCAGCTAATTGAGCTCTTAGCTATTGCGGGGTTTGATTTTGTACAGCTTGATGGCGAGCATGGTCCATTTAGTTTAGATCAAATAGAAACCACATGCATTACTGCTGAGTTGTGTGGAATGTCAGTATTTGCCCGACCTCCGTCTTGTGATGCGGCAGCTATCAATATGTACCTTGAACGTGGAGTTCAGGGGATTGTTGGTCCTCATGTTGATACTGTGGAGCAGGCTATAGATTTGGTGAGATCATGCCGCTTTGCCCCGGAAGGTGAACGAAGCTGGGGTGGTGGTCGTTCTTTGTTATATAACGACCCAGTATCTGTAGAAGATAAGGATGGATTGAGGACCTCAATCATGACTGAAGCCAACTCGCAAATGATCGTCACTGCGCAATTGGAAACTGAAGCTGCTTTATATAATCTCGATGGCATGCTGGAGGTTGAAGGGATAGATTACTTTACATTCGGACCGAATGATTTGGCTCAGTCCATGGGAGTGCCTGGCGAACCAAAACATGATACTGTGATTTCCGCAATCCAAGATGCGACAAATAAAATTCATCAAAAGGGTAAAAAAATTGTTGAGGATGATCAAATATTGACGACTTTACCTGGGTTGATTCTTGATTCTGCACGAGCTTTTGTGTCTTACAATTCTAAAAAAAGGGGATAAAAATTATGAGTAAAATGAATGCTGCTCTATACCAAGGAAATGGAAAACTAGCTGTTAAAAAATTGGATATTCCTAAAATCGATGAGGAAGAAGTTTTAGTTAAAGTAAGAGCTGAAGGTGTGTGTGGATCTGATTTACTTATGTGGACAGATCAAGATGATCCGGCTGGAGTCTGGTCTTGGTCTGAAGAGCCTAACAGCTTACCTCCTGGACATGAGGTTACTGGGGAAATTGTAGAAGTTGGGTCCAAAATAGATTCAAAAAGAATAGGGGACCGAGTTGCAGTTGATATGCTTGGGTTTGGAGTTAATTGCAGCAGCTGTTTTTTCTGTCGGCAAGGACAACCTATACAGTGTATGAATAAAAAACCCGATTCCGGTGGCGGGTATGCTCAATATGTGAAACGGAATTCAGCAGGATGTTTTAAACTGAATGACAATATGGGTTGGGACGAAGGTGCTTTAGTAGAGCCTTTGGCAGTATCAGTGCATGGGTGTCGTCGAGGCAAGCTTGAAGGTGGAGAAACTGTTTTGGTGCTAGGAGCAGGTACTATAGGTCAAACCGCCGTTGCAGCTGCCCGAGCTATGGGCGCCGGTAAAGTAATGGTTACGGCAAGGTACTCGCAGCAGTCTAAGTTAGCAAAAAACCTTGGTGCTGATGTGGTATTACCTGACGGTGGAGATGATTTAATAGAAGCGGTCGCGGATGAGACAGATGGTAGAGGGGCTGATATAACTTTAGAATCTGTTGGGGGAAGAAGTGGAACCACTTTATTTCAAAGCATCGAACTGACGCGTAAACAAGGAAGAATAGTCATATTAGGTGGATTTTGGGTTCCAATTCAAACGGATTGGATGGAGCCCTTAATGAAAGAGCAGTCGATAATATTTTCCAGTTGTTATTCAATACTTGAAGGCAGACATGATTTTGAAGTTGCCATTGATATGATGGGTTCAGGAAGAGTGGATCTTAAACCTATGGTCACTCATCGATTCCCGTTATCTGATGTTCAGGAGGCTGTAGATATTGCTTATGACAAAAATAGTGGCTCGGTAAAGGTACAAATTCATCAAGATTAATAGCTTAAGAAAACGAATGGTGGTAAATCATGAAAGATAAGATGAAAGCGGCCTTATGGGATGGTAAAGGCTTATTAGAAGTCTGTGAAGTTGATAAACCGTTAATAGGGCCTAAAGATGCCTTGGTTAAAGTTAAATCATCCGGTATTTGTGGTTCAGATCTATTGATTTATGCTGATAAAAATGAGGCTGAAACCTTGCCACAAGGTCATGAGATTGCAGGCGAAGTCGTTGACGTAGGTGTTGACGTTGATAAACAAATAATAGGTACCAGAGTAGCAATAGAAGGAATTGGTCATGGGAAAGCCTGTTTAAATTGCTATTACTGTAATGCTGGTCAATATTTTCTATGCGAAGACATTGGTATCGAACGGGGAGGAGGTTATGCGGAATATGTGGTTACCAAAGCTCAGGGACTTTATCCAATAGCAAATTCAATGAATTGGGATGAGGCAGGACTTGTAGAACCTTATGCGGTTGCTTTACATGCAATACGCCGAGGTGAATTAAGTGGAGGAGAAACGGTAGCTGTTTTGGGGTCAGGAACAATAGGTCTTTGCACGATCGCAGCGGCTAGAGCTATGGGAGCAGGCCACATTATTGCTACAGCAAGGTATCCTCAACAGGATAATATGGCCCGTATGATGGGTGCAGATATGGTGGTCACTTCTGAGGGGGATGTTTTAAATGAAGCCCTGTTAGATTATTCAAACGGCACTGGATCTGACTTGACTATTGAAACCGTAGGTGGCCGCTCAGATGCCGTAATAACCCAAGCGGTAGATGTTACAAGAAAACAAGGTCGCATAGTTACAACTGGTAACTTTTATACTCCGATCCAATTTGATTGGATGAAAGCAATCCTCAAAGAGCATTCGGTCATTTGGTCTGCGACATACGCTACAACAAATGGTCGAAATGAATTTCAGATTGCAATAGAACAAATGGGAAGTAAATTGGTAGATCTTAATCCGCTAGTTACCCACAGGTTTCCGTTATCTGAAATACAAAAAGGTTTAGATACATCATTCGACAAGAATGGTGGTGCGATCAAAGTTCAGATTCAGTCAGATTAGGACTTTTTGTAAAGCTTGTTTATAATTGGCGCTAATCTGGTTTTATAAAGGTGTGTCTTTTGAAAAAGTTTATTTTACTTCTTGCTATATTAGGCGGAATATTGGTAGTGGCTTGTGGCGGATCTGATTCTGTGGAATCAGAATCTGCATCTAACTCCGAATCCACTGCGTCTTCGTCCGTATCGGGTGGAGGGTTTGCCGAATTAGGTCGTGATTTAAGAGCTCAGAGAATGCGTTCGGCTAGCGTGATTTTGCAGGATGGTCGTGTTCTAGTAACAGGAGGTAACCAGCCAGCGTTTCAAGCTGGAGCTGTTAAAACTGCTGAGGTTTGGACAGCGGGATCTGATCAATGGGAATTTACAGACGATATGATAGTTGAACGATTTTCTCATTCGATGGTTGTTTTACAAGATGGGCGAGTTCTATCTGCCGGTGGGAGAGACCTGAAAAATACCGGCACCAATAAAGCAGATATATGGGACCCTAAAACCGGTAATTGGACTGCAGCTGCCGATATGATTGAGGCTCATGAGTCTTTTCCTATGGTGCTACTTAATGATGGTCGAGTGATAGTGGCAGGTGGCTCTGCTCGGGATTATAATCCAACTAATTTGGCTGAAATATATGACCCTAATACCGACACATGGACGCAGATCGGCGGTATGTCGGTAGAGAGGATTTGGCATACAGGGACTGTGCTAAGTGACGGTCGTGTGTTATTTGCTGGTGGCGGTGATCCTGACGGTCCCTATATTAAAAATACTGAGATATATGACCCTGCTAAAGACACATGGTTTTCTGCAGGTGAAATGAACGTAGGTAGGACACAACATACAGCTACATTGCTGAAAGACGGACGTGTGCTAGTAGTTGGCGGCCGTGGTAAAAGACAGACTTCAGAAATATATGATCCGTCTACCAACACTTGGGGTGAAATGGCAGACTTAAACGAACCTCGAGCCGAGCATATAGCAATAGTTTTATCTGATGGAAGGGTGTTAGTTATCGCAGGAACTGGTAGCAGGCCCTCGGTAGAAGTATGGGATCCTAGCAATAACTCCTGGGACTCAATCGGCAAATTACAGGTTGGGCGGTATAGACACTTAGCTGAACTGCTTAAAGACAATCGAATATTGGTTTTTGGCGGTAATGGAGAAGATGGAATACTTGCTTCAACTGAAATAATCAATATTGAAGTAGGATCGGAGGTCGAACAAGTTGTATCGACCGGTACAGCTGATCCTCAACTACCAACACCTGCTGCCATAGTAGATACACCGGTGCCTACCGCGACTGCCGTTATAGTTGGTCGTGATGTGTATGAAGAACCTTTAGAAGATCCAATAGAAGCCGAGCCTGACGGTTCGGCCAGTCTGGTTCCTAACGGGCAGCCTGTGAGGTTGCCAATTGGAGGTATAATTGCTAGTCCTAGTTTGCAAACCGGCCTAGTAGCTGTTTTTATAGAGGTGATATCAGATACGCGTTGTCCAACTGGGGAAACATGTGATGAACCTGGAGAAGCAATAATACTTCTGGAATTAAGACAGCAAGATGCGCCTTTTGGTACTACTGAAATGACCCTTGGTGCCGATCAGGCGCTTCCATCGGTTAAAAAGTTAGGGAAGTATTCTACAGTATTTGTAGATCTGGAATATGACTCAGATAATAACCCAATACTTACTCTAGCTATGGTTCAGTGGCGTAAAAAATAAAGTAACCAAATCTTGTCTAGACTTAGAATAGATTATCCGTGTTAAACATCTAATATGGATAATCTATTGGTTTATCCTTATCCGTGCCACCGTTATCATTTGTAGACTCTTTTCCCTTGTCACTTTTATCTTTATCAGAAGTTTTCTCAGGTTCGTTTTCTGTTACATCAGAAGATTTACGTTGAGCCTCAACCATCAATTTTATTTGATTGTCGACCCATCTTTTAACCGCGTCAAAAGACGGTGGGGAAACATAAAAAACCTGGATATCTTCTGGAAACTGTATTTTATGATTTTCATTCACGATCAATAATGCTGCTTCGTCTTTAGGTATAGTCGAATCGATGATTGTAGAGGCATGAGACCACCTTTTAGCGGTCGACTCTTCTAAATTCTTAAGAATTAATGAATATACTTTTTCACTAGTTAGTCCGGCCGAGGAGCAAATACGCCAATCATATTCTTCTTGCACTAAAACTTTATCTTCAAGGGATTCAAGTTTTGCGGTAGATTTACATAACGTGTTTATAAAAGGATAAGCATACGAATTGATATTGTTTACAGATTCTAAGCCAGTTTCTCCAGATTCAAATACGCCTTCGTGATATACCCGGGTGATTTTTGCAAGAGATTGCTCAAGGTTGTCAATTTGACTTCTAACATCCGTCCAATAGGTTTCCAATTTCGATTTCAAGTCGTCAGGCACTCCTTGAAAACCAAACATGGATGCCACAAGATATATTTTGCGGCCTCCCTTATATGAGGATGCTTTAGGTTTAGGTATTTGAGTTAGTTTTTCTGGCATGATTTTGTCTTACTAAAGTTTTATTTTCGAATTTTTCTTATACGAACAGCACACACTTTATATTCCGGTATTTTGGAGCTTTCATCTAAAGCAGAATTCGTCAAAAAGTTTGCAGCTGAGTTTTTGAGCTTAGTGAACGGAACAAAAATTTGCCCTGGCTCCATTTTAGTATCAAATATTGCTCTGGCTTCAAGCGATCCTCGCCTCGATATAACTTTAACCCAGTCGCCATTTTTAATGTTGTAAGTTGAGCCGTCGTTTATGTTAATAGAAACTTCAAGTTCACTGCTACGCGCCATGAGTTTGTCAGACCTTTTAGTAATTGTTCCACCATGCCAGTGATAAAGTGTTCGACCAGTGTTTAGAATTAGAGGGAATTTATTATTTGGCATTTCTTGTGCAGCTATTCCTTGTTCAAATGGAAAGAACTTTGCTCTACTTCCTCTTGGAAAGTCGTCCTGATACAAATAACGAGTTCCAGGATGATTAATATCTGGGCATGGCCATTGAATTCCACCTTCTGATTCTAGTCGGTCATAGTTTATCCCTTTAAACATCGGAGTTAATTTTGCCATTTCGTCCCAAATCTCAGAGGTGTTTTTATATGAAAATTGATCATTTAAATTTAACTTGTAACGATCAGACATTACATGGGCAAGCTGACTAAATATTTGCCAATCCGGACGACTTTCCCCGACAGGTTTTACAAGCTTTTTAACCCTTTGTACTCTTCTCTCACTATTTGTAAAAGTTCCGTCTTTTTCAGCAAATGATGTGGCCGGGAGTACAATATCAGCTAATTCTGCAGTTTCGTGCATGAAAATATCCTGAACAATAAGCAACTCCAGTTTTTTAAATGTTTCCTCTGTGTGTGCTAAATCAGGCTCACTTAATAAAGGATTTTCTCCTGTAACATACATTGCCTTGATTTCACCGGCATCAATGGCTTTAACCATTTCAGTTACCACTAATCCATTTTTATCAGGTAGTTTATTCGCACCCCAGGCTTTCTGGAATTTTCGGTAAGCATCAGATTCGATTGCTTGGTATCCGGGAAAATTGTCTGGCAGACATCCGGCATCTCCGCAACCCTGGACATTATTTTGCCCTCGTAGAGGCGATATTCCTGCACCAGGGATGCCTAACTGTCCTGTTACAAGAGATAGATTAAGTAAGCTGTGGGCATTTGCCGTACCGTTAGTATGTTGAGTTATACCCATTCCCCAGATCAGACACGAGCCCGAAAAAGGAGGTTTAGCGTAATATTTTGCTGCTTTAACGATATCGCTTGAAGGCACCCCAGTGATTTTTTCTACATACTCTAGAGAATATTTTTCAATGACTTCCTTCCATTCATCGAAGTTTTCTGTACGATTTGTTATGAAATCAACATTAGCTAAATTTTGATCCAAAATAACTTTTGCAATTCCATTTAAAAGAGCCACGTCTGTGCCAGGTCGTGGCCTTAGCCATAAGTCTGCATAGTCACACATTTCAATCCTTCGGGGGTTGATCACTATCAGTTTCGCACCCTTTTCTATTACTGCTCTTCTCATTCGAGCCGCCGCGACAGGGTGGTTAGAGTTTGCGTCTGATCCAATTATTAATAGACAGCCTGCTTCTTCATAATCAATGTATGAGTTACTAGTAGCACCACTGCCTAGTGATTCGAGCATAGCTAAAACAGACGGTGAGTGGCATAGCCGTGTGCAGTGGTCGATGTTATTTGAATTCATAAGTAAGCGCGCGAATTTCTGTTGTACATACCCGTCTTCATTCGTTGCTTTTGCACTACATAAAGTGCCAAACTGAGGGCCTTTATATTCCCATAATTTTTCTGATAGAAAATCAAAAGCGGTATCCCAATCCACCTTACGTAATTTACCATTCTTACGTATTAAAGGATGAGTTAGCCTGTCTTTGTGGTGCACAAAATTGTATCCAAACCTCCCCTTAACGCAGAGCATTCCTAAACTGGATTGATTTTCCGGATCATCCATAACTTCAATTATTCGATCAGATGAACTCATGTTTGCTTGAATACCACACCCGACGCCGCAGTATGGGCAGGTAGTAGTAACCGTTTTTACAGTTGGTTCAGGCACTTTTTTCGTTCTGATAGCACCGGTTGGGCATACGGACAAACATTGTCCACAAGTGGTGCAATTTGATTCAATTAATGGCTGATCGCCGAATGTTCCGATTCGGCTATTGAGATTACCTGCCCCAAGGAAATCTATGGCACCTATAAATTGATGACCATCTTGGCAAGCTTGAACACATCGGCCACATAATATGCAGTCACGCATAGCAATATCAAACACGGGATTAGATTCATCAGTTTTTTGTCTTTTGCGTGAGCTCCATCGGGAGTTTTTTATTCCATGATGCTTTAAAGCGGTGGATAATTCTTGATAATCTTTTTCAATATTTTTGCCCGAATCATTATTCTGATGGTCGCCCATAAGCATTGCAACTGTCAGCTCTAAAACACCTGAGCGAGTATTTCTAACATCCGATGTTTCAGTCCAGATTTCCATTCCATCATTCACCGGAGTTGAGCATGAGGCTGGATATCCGTTTACACCATCAATTTTAACGAGACAAGTTCTGCATGCCCCTATAGGTTTCATGTCTGGGTCTTTACAGAGCTGGCTAATATATGTACCTGAACTATTTATAGCTTCCAATACGGTACTGCCGTCAGGCACTTCCATCTGATGTCCATTGATATTTATGTTTAACAATAGATTAGGATCCTCCTAACGGTCGCTATTACCGCTGCCTTTTGTTTTACTTTGACCTAAGGTAAGGCATAGTATACCGGCAAGCGTAAGTCCGATTATGGTGCCAATGTATACTTTTCCAGTGATGGAGCCTATTATGACTCCAATTAAAATACCACCTATTGTGCACGCTATCATCCTAGCGTTAAATTTCATATTCGATTTGCCTTTGTTAACAGTTGATCATTAAAAAAGTGTATTAATGAAAAAACTGGATTTCCTGCTGCTTGTCCTAACCCGCACAGAGACGAATCTTTTATTACCAGCGCTAGGTTTTGCAACTCTTTTAAGTCATCATTAGTTGCATTTTGATCGATAAACTTGTCAATTAATTCAACAAGTTTTGGAGTGCCCTCTCGACACGGTGTACATTTACCACATGATTCGTCGGCATTGTAAGAGGCTAGATGCCTAATAGACTCTACGATTTGAATAGTGTCATCAAGTACAATTACCCCACCTGCCCCTAGAATTATACCTCCGTCACTTATATTACCGGGTGATATTTTTGTATCGATAAGGCTTGGAGGCAATAAGCCGCTGGATGGGCCACCAATTCCAATTGCCTTAATTGATTTAGATGATGGTAATCCGCCTCCGATATCATCTACTAAATATTTTAGAGTGGTGCCAAATGGAACTTCAGCGAGTCCAGTGCGCTTTACGGCTCCAGAGAGGCTGATCAACTTAGTACCTGTCTGGTTGTCAGTTCCAATTGCTGTGAAATTCGAAACAGGATTTGCAAAAATGTAAGGAAGGTTGGCAAGAGTCTCGGCATTATTGATTATTGTAGGGGAGGCGAGGTAGCCAGACTCGGTAGGGAATGGAGGTCTTAAACGAGGTTCGCGCCTATAGCCTTCCATAGTATTGATAAGAGTTGTTTCTTCACCACATACATAGCCGCCTGCTCCTCTTCGAATCTCTATTTTAACTGGCCATTTAGACCCCATTATGCCATCTTTTAAAATACCTGCGTCTATTATTTCTTTTACAGCTGAGTCCATTCTTTCATAGGACAGTTCTGCCTCGGCATTGATATAGAAGAAAACATGTTCAGCACCCACTGCATACGCTGCAATTAGAGCACCCTCAATGATCTTATGCGGCACTCCTTCCATGAGATGTCTGTCTTTGAAAATGCCAGGCTCACCCTCTTCAGAGTTAACAACAATGTATTTACTGTCTCCTTTTGCTTTTCTTGCTCCTTTCCATTTCAGTGCCGTTGGGAAATAAGCACCGCCACGACCTCTTAGGCCGGAACTTTTGACTCTCTCTATTACTTTATCTGGCTCGGATGATACGGCGTTGAATAATCCATAATATCCTTTATTCGAAACATATTCTGAGAGGTTAATTGCATCAATCTCTCCACATGTGTTTAGTAACACTCTAGTCTGGTTATTTGTAAACTCATTCGCATCATCATCGAATCTTAACGGAGACATATTGCCTTCAATTAGCGTGGCAATTCGAACTGCTATAGATGCATCTACCTTTTCAAGATTTACGGCACTTCCATCAGGACTTTCCACGCTCACTTTAGGGCCATTAAAACATGCTCCATCGCAACCAGCGACTACCATGTAAGCATTAGAGGTTAAATGATCAGTAAATGATTGCATGACCTCTTTTGCTCCCAAAGAACTAGAGCAGTGGCCCAATTGCACGGTAACTCTGTATTTATCAGCTTTTGCTGATAAATCTAACTTTGCTTGATTTTGTAATTGTTTATAAAGTGATTCGTTGATCAATGTTGATCAATCCTTGGCCTTAAATTGTTCAATGTTTTTTTAAGCTTGATTGCATCCAGGTTGCTAGACCATTGTCCATCTATACAAACAGTGGGTGCGACCGCGCATAGAAATCCACAAGGAGTTTCTTCTACATCGACGTTATCAGTCTTACATGCAAAACCGAGAGCAATATCTAGGAGGTCATTGCTGTTGGCGATTTTACAACTCAAACCGGTACATACTTTTACTATATGTTCACTTGGTTTTTGCAAACGCATTTCAGAATAGCTTGTAGCAGCTCCATAAGCCTCACTTAATGGCATCTTTATGTGGCGCGCTACCGCTTCAATCGCTGTTTCAGGAAGGTAGTTGTACTTGTGATGAACGTAGTGGAGAGCGGGCATTAATTGGTTATGTTCTCTAGGGAAATGACTTTCTAATGCTTTTTTTAGTTCATCTGAGTTTTGTGAGTTGTTTGATATCGTATCCATTATTGAATCTCTTGATGTGCGCTATTAAAGACTTGGGCAAGATCAAGTTCAATTATTTTTGAGTCTGGAATTGTGCCGTCTTGATTCCAGTCACGAGCATTGTAATAAGATTCGATCATTTTATTTAAATCTTGTTCAGATAAACTTAGATTCTCGTTTGAGTCAGTATGCAGTTTATCCTGAAAAATTCGTCTTGGTAATTTGTCATCCGATCTTTCCCATCCCTCTCGGATATTAAACAACTTTTTTGAATTGTTAATTCGCTCACCGGTCTTAATTAACTCCTCAATTGTTACATCCCACCCGGTTATGCAATTTAAAACCTCTACAGATTCTTGATAAAAATTATTAAAAGCCTTACGAATAAATTTACACCATATCATTGAATCTATAATTGCAGAAAAATCTTCGCTTTGGGCAGTTATAGTTCCTCTATCTTCGCTTATCTGTTGGCGATCTACTTTCTCGGAGAAGTCAGCCTCATATGCTGATGATCGATTGTGGCACGCCCCTCTGGTGCTTACTGCCAAGGCTAGCGCCATTGTTTTTAAACCTCTTGGCTCATAACCCGGCATTTCTAACCCCTTAACATGCATTGCCCATTCCTCGGAATTGTTTCCAATCTTTTTGGAAGCTCGCATAGTTCCGTCAGCTAGCAAATCGCCTAATCCTTTGCGATCAGAAATGGATTTAATTAACGCAATTAAGGATTCACCGTCTCCGAAACTTAATTTATGATCAGCAGAGTACTGTGTTAACAACCCACGTTCCATGGTTTCAATAGCCCAAGCAATTGTAACTCCTGTACTAATAGTATCTAATCCAAGTTTGTCACAGAGCACGCTTGCTCTAATTAACATATTCGGATCAGAGATTCCCAATAAAGAGCCTAATGCAAAACCCGATTCATATTCGATACGGCCTGTGGTTGATTCACCAGAATCATTAGTAGACATAAAATGCTGGCATCCGATAGTGCAGTTGGCACAGTGTGCGTTTCCTGAATAATTTTGTGAATGTAATTTTTCACCCGAAATAGAATCAGCACCTTTAAAGGATGCAAATTGGAAATTGTTAGTTGGCAAAATTTCAAGTCGATTGAATACGGATATGTTCGATATTGTACCTAAGTTTCTATATTTTTCAGTCCCAAACCCCATGCTTTTTTTTGCCATGTCTAGCCTGATTTGATCAAGCTTTTCTGGGTCATTAACTTCAGTATGCTGTGAGCCTTTAACTGCGATAGCCTTTAGGTTTTTTGATCCCATTACTGCCCCGACGCCGGTCCTTCCTGCTTGCCTGCCTCCATCACTGGATATGCTGGCATATCTAACCATGTTTTCTCCAGCAGGACCTATGCACGCTACTTTATATTCCTTTCCAAAAGTATTTTTAATCTTGTTCTCTGTATCAGTCACGTCTTTAAGCGTTAGTTCTTTCATTTCAATCAATTTAATCTTGTGGTTTTCAATTTTAAGTACTGAAAGACGATCGCATGATCCTTTTATTATTAATGCATCAAAACCACAAGATTTAAGTTCAGTAGCTAAGTAACTTGATGCTAGAGAGTCTCCTATAAAGCCGGTAAGTGGTGACTTAGTGACAATAGC
>MDSV01139023.1_pt1 | contig 36427 bp, 30 predicted proteins | sample 810851 | NCBI WGS metagenome assembly MDSV01 (sample SAMN05326640, study PRJNA326480) | marine metagenome | isolation source: seawater | place: Atlantic Ocean: North East | collected 2012 | reverse complement strand
TGGGGATGCCACGTGTTTGCATGTAAAACAACGCATCTTCGTCTAACTGACCTATGGTACAGCCATGACTACACTTCACGTCATCGGCGAAAATCTCCAACTGAGGTTTGGTATTGATACTTGCCTTGTCATCCATTAAAATATTGTTGTTCTGCTGAAAGGCGTTGGTTTTCTGGGCTTCTTTCTCTACAATGATTTTTCCGTTAAATACACCTGTTGATTTTTCAGCAAATATGCCTTTATAGTCTTGGTGACTTTCACAATTTGGCTTTGCGTGGTGCACCAAGGTGTGGTGATCTACAAACTGGCTCCCTTGAATAAGTGTTATGCCTTTCATCGTGGAGTTAATCTCCGGATCCTTATGATAGAAATTTAGGTTATTCCGCGTAAGTTTTCCACCAAACGAAAAAGTGTGCACTTTGGCATGACTGTGCTTTCGTTGCGAAATATAGGTGCTGTCAATAAGCGAAGCTGTAGTTTGGTCGTTTTGGATTTTGTAGTAATCTAGTTGTGCATTTTGCTCGGTAAAAATTTCGGTTACTACATTGGTAAACGTTTCGTTTGTTGTTAAGCTTTGGTGACGCTCCACAATTTGTATCTCAGCATTTTTCTCAACTACAATGAGGTTGCGTGGTTGCAGCAATAGACTTGGATTTTTGTCCGTGGTAAAATGGATGATTTGCACAGGTTTCTCCACCTGTTTTCTTTCTGGAACATGAATGTATGCCCCCTCTTTTGTAAAGGCGGTATTGAGCGCTGTTAACGAAGCGTCTTTTTCCGCAATTTGGTTGAAGTATTTCTTAATCGTATCCGCATACTTTGGGTTGGTGAGTGCCGCCGAAAGCAAGCAAACATCAACACCTACATGTGTGGTTTCAGATAGATAAGCGTTATAAATACCGTCTACAAAAACAATTTTATAAGTATCAACATCTTGTAAGATGTATTCTTTTACCTGATTAAGTTTTAGACTTACCTCCTTTTTGGGGAAAACCGAATAGTTGGTTTTGATGAGGTTACGTAAAGGAGTGTATTTCCAGTCTTCTTCTTTTTTGGTAGGAAAGCCTTGCTGCTCAAAAACTTCAATAGCAGCCGCACGCTGGTCTTGCAGTTTATGGTGCAGACCATCTTGTGCGTTAAATGCCAAATATGAAGATAATAAGTTTTCTTTTAAATCCATTAGGCACCTTGTTTTATCCAGTCGTATCCCTTATCCTCTAATTTAAGTGCCAACTCTTTGGTTCCGGATTTTACAATTTTACCTTCGTGAAGTACATGAACAAAATCGGGAATAATATGGTCTAACAAGCGCTGGTAATGGGTGATTACCACTATAGCGTTGTGTTTTCCTTTTAGTTTATTTACGCCATTAGCCACAACACGCAGTGCATCAATATCTAAGCCCGAATCGGTTTCGTCCAATATGGCAAGCTTGGGTTCAAGCATGGCCATTTGAAAAATTTCATTTCGCTTTTTTTCACCACCAGAAAAACCCTCATTGAGTGAGCGTGATAAAAACCGCGAATCAATCTCCAAAAGGGCTGCTTTTTCACGAATTTTTTTAAGCATTTCGTTAGCAGGCATATCATCCAAGCCTTTTGCTTTTCGATTTTGATTGATGGCTGTTTTTATAAAATTGGTTACAGTTACACCCGGAATCTCGACGGGATATTGAAAAGACAAAAAGATTCCTTTGTGCGCACGTTCATCAGCGCTCAGGTCAGCAATATCCTCACCTTCAAACAAAATTGTTCCCTGTGAAATGTCATAGTCTTCATGACCAGCTACAACTGTCGAAAGCGTACTTTTTCCAGAGCCGTTTGGCCCCATGATGGCATGTACTTCCCCAGGCTTAATGTCTAGGTTTATCCCTTGTAAAATGGTTTTGCCTTCACAGCCGGCATGTAAATTGTCTATGCTTAGCATATATTAATTATTGGGTTTGATAATTGATTTGTCCGTTGGATTCACCAAAGAATCTATATAAGTTATTCGAATGAGCTTATCCCAGCCCTCTTCTGCAGTATTATCTTCCACGATTCCTTTTATATAAACAGGAATCATGTCGTATTCATTGCGTTTGATAGAATTACACAAGTCATCTAATTCTTGCATTTTTTCGTCAATCACAACCCCGTATATTTCAGTACCTGTATTTAATACTGCAGCATCTGACAGGTAAAGAAACTCTCCAAAAAATTGAGGGTTCTGAGCTGATTTTTTTGGCACTTGTGAACAAGAGACCACAAACATTAAGATTAAAACAAAAAGTTGTTTTTTCATAATTGAGTAGGTTTATCCAACAGAGCCTTCCAATGAAATCTCAAGGAGCTTTTGGGCTTCTACAGCAAACTCCATGGGCAGTTTATTTAAAACTTCTTTACTAAAACCATTAACAATAAGTGCAATAGCTTTTTCGGTTTCGATACCGCGCTGATTACAATAGAATATTTGATCTTCACCAATTTTACTCGTAGTGGCTTCGTGTTCTATTTTGGCAGTTTTACTCTTTGCTTCTATGTAAGGAAAAGTGTGCGCACCACAGTCGTTACCCATCAGCAGCGAGTCACATTGCGAAAAGTTCCGTGAGTTTTTGGCATTGGCTCCAACTTTTACCAATCCACGGTAACTGTTGTGCGATTGCCCTGCTGAAATACCTTTTGAAATAATGGTACTCTTGGTGCGTTTGCCCAAGTGAATCATTTTGGTTCCGGTATCGGCTTGTTGGTGATTGTTGGTAACAGCTATGGAATAAAATTCGCCAATACTATCATTTCCTTTTAAAATACAAGACGGGTATTTCCAAGTTACTGCCGATCCTGTTTCTACTTGGGTCCATGAAATTTTGGAGCGTTCGTGACAGATTCCTCGTTTAGTTACAAAGTTAAATACGCCTCCTTTACCATCTTTGTCTCCAGGAAACCAGTTTTGGACCGTAGAATATTTTATTTCAGCATCGTTAAGGGCAACAAGCTCCACCACAGCTGCATGCAGTTGATTTTCATCACGAGCTGGCGCAGTACAACCCTCCAAATAACTCACGTAACTGCCCTCATCAGCTATAACGAGTGTACGTTCAAATTGCCCAGTTCCTGCTTGATTGATGCGAAAATATGTGGAAAGTTCCATGGGACAACGAACCCCCTTAGGAATATAGCAAAATGAACCGTCAGAGAATACCGCTGAGTTTAGTGCAGCATAATAGTTGTCAGTTCGAGGAATGACAGAACCAATATATTTTTTAACCAATTCGGGATGCTCTTTAATGGCTTCTGAAATGGAGCAGAAAATAATACCTTTTTCTGCTAAAGTGTCTTTAAATGTAGTGGCAACCGAAACAGAATCCATTACAATGTCTACGGCAACTCCAGAAAGTTTTTTTTGTTCTTCCAGCGAAATCCCTAGTTTTTCAAAGGTTTTGAGTAGTTCGGGGTCTACTTCATCGAGGCTGTCGTATTTGACTTGTGCCTTTGGAGCAGAATAATATGCAATGCTCTGTAGGTCAGGCTTTGGGTATTTGACATTTGCCCAGTTGGGTTCTTCCATTTGTTGAAATTTCTCAAAAGCTTCAAGGCGCCATTCGGTCATCCAAGCGGGCTCACCTTTTCGTGTAGAAATAGCACGGACAATATCCTCGTTAAGTCCAATAGGGAAAGTGTCAGACTCTATGTCGGTATAAAATCCGTATTCGTACTCTTTCGTTTCGAGTTCTTTTTTTAATTCTTCTTCTGTATATGCCATAGCATTTTTTTAAAGTGAAAAACTCTCACCACAACCGCAAGTGCGATTGGCGTTTGGATTGTTGAATACAAATCCCTTGCCATTTAATCCACCTGAGTATTCTAGTGTAGTTCCAACAAGATACAAAAAGCTTTTTTTGTCTACAACAATGCGCACATCGTTGTGTTCAAAAACCTTATCATCCTCTCCAAGGGAGCCGTCAAATTTAAGTTCATATGACAAGCCCGAACAGCCACCACTTTTTACGCCTACGCGTACAAAGTGTGAAGCAATATCTACGCCATCATTTTGCATCATCTGCACTACTTTTTCTTTTGCCTGTGACGAAACTTTAATCATAGCTTTATTTGGATTAATTTCACAACACAAATATACCATATTTTGGGTTGATAGTATACTATCCCTCATCAGGTTTATATATTGTGATATATGCTTTTTCAATCAGAGTTCGAGTTGTCAACCTAAAATAACCTAATTTTGAGCTATGTTAGAACAAAAAAAAGCATATAAAACCCCGGTTGAAGATCTTGGAGAATTTGCCCTAATCGAACAGCTTACGAAATCGGTTATTGCAACTTTGCCCTCTACCCTACACGGGATTGGTGACGATGCTGCGGTACTCAAGCACGAAGGTGAACTAGTAGTAAGTACCGATATGCTTATTGAAGGCGTACACTTTGATTTGGGCTATATGCCACTCAAACACCTAGGATATAAAGCAGTGGTGGTTAATCTCTCAGATATTTACGCCATGGGCGCACAAGCCACACAAGTATTGGTGTCGATTGCGGTTTCCAATCGCTTCACTTTAGAGGCGATGGAAGAAATATATGCCGGTATTCACTTGGCGTGTAAGACATATGGTGTTGATTTGGTTGGCGGAGATACCACCTCTTCAAAACAAGGAATACAACTTTCGGTTACCGCTCTGGGTATTGCCCCTAAATCAGGCCCAATCATGCGCAGTGGTGCTAAGGAAAAAGATCTTTTGGTGGTTACGGGAGATCTGGGAGCTGCTTACATGGGTTTGCAGGTGTTGGCTCGTGAAAACGAGGTATTTAAAGTTAACCCCAACCATAAAGCTGACCTTGATCCCTACACCTATTTGGTGGAGCGTCAGTTAAAACCTGAGGCACGAAAAGATATCATTGCACTTTTTCAAGCACTTGAAGTAACACCCACATCCATGATAGACATCAGTGATGGTCTATCCTCAGAGGTCTTGCATTTGTGTAAGCAAAGTGAGGTAGGCTGTCGTCTATACGAAGAAAAAATCCCTCTTGACCCGCAGTTTATTGCTGTATGTGAAGAATTTAATGTGGACAGTACAACACTGGCGCTAAGTGGTGGCGAGGACTACGAACTCCTGTTTACCATAAAGCAAGCCGATTTTCAAAAGATAAAAGCCAATCCTAATATGACAGTTATCGGGCACATCACCGATAAGTCCGACAGTGTAAATTTGATTACTCGAGGTGATGAGTTGATTCCAATTAAAGCCCAAGGCTGGAAGGCGTTTTAAGAGTTCATTAACCCCTCAATTTCATCTGGGGCTATAGGAATATTTGCCATCAAATTTACAGGCACGCCAGTAGCTTGCACCACAACATCATCTTCCAAACGGATGCCAAAACCTTCATTTGGAATATAAATTCCGGGCTCAACTGTAAAAACCATATTTGCTTCCATTGGTTCGTCCAATAATCCGTAGTCATGCGTGTCCAAGCCTAAATGATGGGAGGTACCATGCATAAAGTACTTTTTATATGCTTTGGCATTGTTTGACAACTCTTTTTTGGTCAGTAGGCCTAAGTCTACAAGTGCACCACTCATAAGTTTGCCAACTTCATTATGATATGCATTCCAAAGCACACCGGGAGTCAGCAACTGTGTAGCTTCATTTTTTACCTTAAGTACGGCTTCATACACGGCACGTTGGCGGGGTGTAAATCGTCCAGAAACAGGGATGGTACGTGTCATATCAGACGAATAGTTTCCATATTCGGCACCAACGTCCATCAATATTAGTTCACCTTCTTGACATTGCTGGCTGTTCTCAATATAGTGCAACACATTGCAATTGGCTCCACTAGCAATAATTGGGCTATATGCAAAGCCTCTCGATCTGTTGAGTAGAAATTCGTGGGAAAATTCCGCTTCAATCTCAAACTCCCAAACCCCCGGTTTCACAAAACCCAGAACGCGTTTAAAACCTTTTTCGGTAATGTTGCAAGCCTCTTGTATGTGTGTAATTTCTTCGGGGTCTTTTATGCCTCGCAATCCTTGCAAAATAAAATTACTTTTTTCGTAATTCTTTTTGGGGAATTTATTCTTACACCATGATATAAAGCGATCTTCCCTTGTCTGGGTCTCTACTTTTGCACGGTAGTGCTCGTTGGTGTTTATGTAAATATTTTCTGCCTGCTCTGCTAATTCTAAAAATGATGTTTCAAAGTCTGCAGCCCACTGTACATTATCAATCCCTGATACGTCTGTAACCTCATTTTTGGTGAGTTTGTTTCCTTCCCATACGGCAATATGAGCATTGGTTTTTCGCACAAAAACCATTACCCGTTGCTTTGGATTTATCGTATCGGGGCATAGAACGAGGATAGTTTCTTCTTGATCGATCCCTGTGAGATAAAATAAATCACGGTGTTGCGCAAAGGGGAGAGTGCTGTCAGCACTGACCGGATAAATGTCATTTGAATTAAACACGGCAATGCTATTGGGCTTGAGTTTGGCCATGAAGCGTTGGCGATGTTTGGTAAAAACAGTAGAAGGTAGGCGGGTATATTTCATATCGTAAAGTAAAAAAATTATATTCACATAAAATTAATACCCATGAAACATCTACTATTTTGCCTCGTTTTTTCAATTGCATACCCACAACCTTCTGCGACTTCTTCTGAAAAAATTAAGCAAACAAATAATCAGTTGGATGCACTTCTAGCCAGATCATTGGTGGCGGAACTTCCGCTTAATAATATAGGACCTAGTGTTATGAGTGGTCGCGTAGTCGATTTGGACGTAAACCCCAACGCCACACACGAATTTTATGTAGCATACGCTTCTGGTGGTTTGTGGTATACTGATAATAATGGCACCAGCTTTTTACCTGTTATGGACAACAGCTCTACCCAAAATATAGGGGATATAGCGGTGCATTGGCCAACGCATACCCTTTACGTAGGGACGGGTGAAAATAACGCATCAAGGTCCTCTTATGCCGGAACGGGGATTTTAAAATCTACAGACAAAGGGAGCAGCTGGATACATCTTGGATTGGAAGCTGCACACCATATAGGGAAAATCGAAATTAATCCCAGCAATCCCGATGAGGTAGTTGTGGGTGTGACCGGTCCACTATATTCAAATAGCAACGAAAGAGGTATTTATAAAACTACAAACGGTGGACAAACATGGGAACAAAAACTTAACCTGCCTGATCCAACTGGCATTATTGAATTGAGTGTTGTACCAGAGAATTATAAAATACAATATGCTGCAGCTTGGGAAAAAGACCGCAAAGCATGGGATTTTAAATCGAGTGGTACCAATTCTGGGATTTATAAAAGCACCGATGCAGGCAACAGTTGGTACTTAATAAGCACCTCTGAAAGTGGCTTTTTACAAGGCAAGGGGGTAGGTCGCATAGGCCTAGCAGCATTTGATGCCAATACGCTGTATGCCATTGTAGATAATCAAGAGAGAAGACCTCGTTCTGATGCCCTTCAAGCGAAACTCAACAAGTATGATTTTGAAGGGATATCACTAGAAGCTTTTATGGCTATTGATAATAAACTACTACAAACATTTTTAAGTGACAATGGTTTTCCGAAAGTATACACAGCTAATCGTATTCGTGAGGAGGTGCGTAATGGCAACTTAAAACCGTCTGATTTAGCCCTCTTTTTGTACAATGCCAATGATGATTTATTTGACACACCAGTCGTGGGGCCAGAGGTATACCGCAGCGACGATGGCGGGCAGACATGGAGCAAAACACATTCCGGATATCTAGATGACATTTATTACAGCTACGGCTATTATTTTGGCATGGTACACGTATCACCTTCGGATAAAAATCACATTTACATATATGGCGTACCAATTTTGTCATCTAAAGACGGGGGTAAATCGTTTAAAACACTGGATGCTGCCAATCTGCATGCTGATCACCATGCCTTATGGATCAACCCCAAAAACCCAAAGCATCTTGTGAATGGGAATGATGGTGGGGTTAATATCAGTTATGATGGTGGTCAAAATTGGATAAAAGCAAATCAACCCACGGTTGGGCAGTTTTATACAGTCTATGCCGATGAACAAGAGCCTTATCACGTATATGGGGGCTTGCAAGATAACGGTGTATGGGAGGCCGTTCATACTGCAAAAGAAAGCGTGCGTTGGCACCAAAGCGGGCATAACCCTTGGACGGCAATTATGGGGGGAGATGGTATGCAAATCCAAGTTGATAGTCGTAATGCCAATATTGTATACACAGGCTATCAATTTGGCAACTATTTTCGGATTGACCGCGATTCTGACAAACGTAAATACATACAGCCCAAGCACAAGCTTGGGGAGGCTCCTTTTCGATTTAATTGGCAAACGCCCATCCAGTTATCTGCTCATAACAACGATATTATATATCTAGGCAGCAACAAACTACACCGATCTTTGAACCAAGGTGATGATTGGAAAGCCATTTCTGATGACCTTACAAAAGGCGCTAAAAAAGGAAATGTACCTTATGGAACCCTGACGACTATTGATGAGTCTCGAGATGTTTTTGGAATGCTAGTGGTGGGTTCAGATGATGGGCTTATTCACCTTACCCAAAACAGTGGAACAACTTGGCGTTGTATCAGTAATAATTTACCTCAAGATTTGTGGGTAAGTAGGGTGCAATTCTCCAAGCACGACCCAGACCGCATATATGCTACGCTAAATGGTTACCGTTGGGACGATTTTAGTCCCTATGTCTATGTTTCAAATGATTTGGGCGTAAGCTGGACTGATATCAGTAGCAACTTGCCCAGGTCCCCTGTGAATGTAATCCGTGAAGATGCAACTAATAAAAACCTGTTGTATGTTGGAACTGACAACGGACTTTTTGTGAGTATAGACGGAGGAAAAAACTGGCATATTTTTGATAAAAACTTGCCGCGTGTAGCTGTCCATGATTTATTTATTCAAGAAAAAGCAAACCATTTATTAGTGGGTACACATGGGCGCTCCATTTACATGCTTGAGTTGGATGCCGTACAGCAGTTACCCAAAGTGTACGATAAAAAATTTGCAGTAATGCCTCCAAAAATACAAAACTATAATAAGCGTTGGGGCAATAAGACAAGAGTATGGTATGACGCCTTTTCGCCTTCATTTAATTGGACTTTTTTCTCTCAAGAGCCATCTGAAGGTGTTTGGACTTTGGTTTCTGACAAAGGAGTTGTTGTATTTGAGCAAGCGATTAGCTTGCATAAAGGGCTTCAACAATTACCTTACAATTTAACCATAGATAATACAGTTATCAAACAATTTAATCGCAAGCATAAAACGGATTTAAAGCCCGCTGGTGATGGTAATGTATACATGCCTAAAGGGACATATACTTTTTTCTGGAACGATGAGGAGTATACAAAACTCGTTTTGGAGTAGTTTTGTTTCATCTTCCCGGACATATTATGGAAATAGATTAAACAAAACTTTGTAACACATTAGAATCAGTATAAATAAAATAAATCTTTGCTATATACATTTCTATAGATTAACTTTGTAACACATTTAACTGTATTGAAGAATTCAACTATCTTAAGAAAAGTGTCAATGGCACTTTCAGGATTATTTTTAATAATATTTCTGCTACAACATTTTATTATAAACATCACTTCGGTTTTTGATGGAAGTGTATTTAATTGGTTATCTCACTTTATGGGAACAAACCCATTGGTTCAATTTATTTTACAACCTATTCTTATTGCTGGTGTAATTTTTCATTTTGTTATGGGGTTTATTTTAGACTTACAAAATAAAAAAGCTAGAGGCATTAGATATAAGGTTTTTAAAGGAAATAGTAATGCAAGTTGGGTTTCTAGAAACATGATTATTTCTGGCAGTACAGTTCTTTCTTTTTTAGTTCTTCATTTTTATGATTTTTGGATTCCTGAAATTGACTATAAGTATATTAAGGTTTTACCTGATGATCCACACCGATATTATGAGGAGTTGATTCTCAAATTTGATAATTTAACACGAGTTGTAATCTATGTTGTTTCATTTTTTTTCTTAGCCCTTCATTTATCTCATGGTTTTGCCTCCGCATTTCAGACAATGGGATTTAATAACAAGTATACCGTAATAGTTAAATCAATTGGTAAGCTTTATTCAATTGGAATCCCATTCGGCTTTGCTTTTATTGCAGTTTTTCATCACATAAATCACCATTATCTATGAAACTTACATCAAATACTTCCATAATAATAGTGTTACAAAAAATAATTATTACAGATCACAATGTGTGACAAAATAAATATAATAAGGTGAAAAAAATTACGTATTCATTAAATTACAGAAAACCAAAAAAATCATATAAACAAGATGATGAATTGACGGTTTGTTTGCGCTCTTATCAAAAATTACAAAATGGCAAATTTAAAGTAATAAAAAAAAGTACAGGCATTAAATGTAAACTTCGTGATTGGGATTCAGACTGGCATAAATCTTCTGCAAGGAACCCGATAAAATCTTCTGATATCAACTTCCTTGAAAAAAATAGATTGTTAAAAGATAAATCGATTGAATTTCATTCCAGGATTTTCAATTTGTTAAAACCCAATGGGCATAATGAGACTGCTAATAAATCATCTCCATTAAAAGACCACACTTCAGAAAATAAAATTATTCAATCAAACCTGGAAGCTAAGGTTCCACCTGGCCCGATCGAAAAAAAATGGACCACTCACAAAAATAATATTCAACTTGTGAGCCCATCTAACAAAAGGAGGATTGATATAATTGTTGTTGGAACCGGCTTAGCTGGTGGCTCGGCCTCCGCTACTCTCGCTGAATTGGGCTATAATGTAAAGGCATTTTGTTTTCAAGATTCACCAAGACGTGCACACTCCATTGCTGCACAGGGCGGAATCAATGCTGCTAAAAATTATCAGGGCGATGGTGACTCTATTTATCGCTTGTTCTACGATACCGTCAAGGGTGGTGATTATCGTTCAAGAGAAGCAAATGTTTACCGATTGGCGGAAGTTTCTACTAATATTATTGATCAATGTGTTGCACAGGGCGTTCCCTTTGCTCGTGACTACGGCGGACTCTTAGATAACCGCTCTTTTGGTGGGGTCTTGGTATCAAGAACGTTCTATGCTAAAGGACAAACTGGTCAGCAATTGTTGCTTGGCGCCTATTCGGCCATGAACCGCCAAATTGGTCGTGGCAAAATCAAGATGTACAATCGCCATGAAATGCTGGATCTTGTAAAAGTAGATGGCAAGGCGAGGGGTATTATCACCAGAAATTTGGTAACTGGGGAAATTGAACGCCACGCAGCTCATGCAGTGGTAATTGCATCAGGAGGCTATGGCAACTTGTTTTACCTCTCTACAAATGCCATGGGCAGTAACGTTACTGCGTCTTGGAAAATTCATAAAAAAGGTGCTTATTTTGCCAATCCGTGTTTTACACAAATTCATCCTACTTGTATCCCTGTTTCGGGTGAACATCAGTCTAAATTGACTTTGATGTCAGAGTCTTTACGAAATGATGGACGTATTTGGGTGCCCAAGAAAAAAGAGGCCGCCGCAGCGATTCGTGAAGGGAAGCTTAAACCTACTGATCTTGCTGAGCAAGACCGCGATTACTACCTAGAAAGACGCTATCCTGCCTTTGGAAACTTAGTGCCAAGAGATGTCGCTTCACGTGCTGCAAAAGAACGTTGCGATGAAGGCTATGGAGTTAATAAAACTGGCGAAGCCGTTTATTTGGATTTTGCAGATGCTATTGTGCGCTACGGAAAAGAAAAAGCCCACGTTAAAGGCTTGGATGAAAGCGATATGACTCTTGTCCAAAAATTGGGTAAAAAAATCATAAAAGCGAAGTATGGGAACCTATTCCAGATGTATGAGAAAATTGTAGATCAAAATCCTTATGAAACCCCTATGATGATATACCCGGCGGTGCATTATACCATGGGAGGCGTTTGGGTAGATTATAATTTGATGACAACTGTTCCTGGGTGTTTTGCAATAGGGGAAGCCAACTTCTCTGATCACGGGGCTAACCGTCTGGGTGCTTCAGCCCTTATGCAAGGATTAGCTGATGGCTATTTTGTATTACCATACACTATTGGGGATTATTTGGCTGATGATATTCGTACAGGTCCAATAACCACCGATGGTCCTGAATTTGACGCTGCTGAAGAAAGTGTACGTACTCAAATAAATAATTTTATTAATAATAAAGGTTCTAAAACAGTAGATTATTTCCACCGCAAATTAGGTAAAATCATTTGGGACAAATGTGGAATGTCACGCAACGAAAAGCAATTAAAAGAAGCCATCAAAGGTGTAAAATCATTAAGAGAGGAATTCTACAAAGATGTTTATGTGCCAGGCACAGCCAACTCGTTCAACGAACCATTAGCCAAAGCACTTCGTGTGGCCGACTTTTTGGAATTAGGGGAGTTGTTTGCTAAAGATGCGCTTGAGCGCTCTGAATCTTGTGGTGGGCATTTCCGTGAGGAATCCCAAACCCCTGAAGGAGAAGCCTTGAGAGATGATGCTAATTTTACATTTGTCTCTGCATGGGAATACAAAGGCGAACCAAGTGAGGCAAAACTTCACAAAGAAGTATTGAATTACGAAAATATTGAACTTAAAACACGATCATACAAATAGACATGAAACTGACATTAAAAATTTGGCGACAAGAAAATGCGACTGTAAAGGGGAGTATGCAAACGTATTCACTAGACGGTGTTTCTCCTGATATGTCTTTTTTGGAAATGATGGACGTACTCAATGAGCAATTGATGGAAAATGGTATAGACCCTGTAGCTTTTGACCACGATTGTCGCGAGGGGATTTGTGGGTCTTGCTCCATGTTTATTAACGGCGAGGCTCATGGTCCAGACCGCCTGATTACAACTTGTCAATTACATATGCGTAAGTTTAAAGACGGGGACACTATTCATATTGAGCCTTTTCGTGCCAAGCCTTTTCCTGTTATAAAAGATTTGGTTGTAGACCGCACTGCTTTTGATCGCATTCAACACGCAGGAGGATTTGTTTCTGTCAATACATCTGGTAATACGCAAGATGCCAATGCACTGCCTATTGAAAAAGAATCAGCGGACAAAGCATTTGATGCTGCAGCATGTATTGGTTGTGGGGCTTGTGTTGCAAGTTGTAAAAATGCTTCGGCGATGCTGTTTGTTTCTGCAAAAGTATCTCAATATGCGCTGCTGCCACAAGGGCAAGTTGAAGCTACCGATCGGGTATTGAATATGGTTAAGCAAATGGACGAAGAAGGCTTTGGAAACTGTACCAACACTGGCGCTTGCGAAGTCGAATGTCCCAAAGGGATTTCTCTTGAAAATATTGCCCGTATGAATCGCGAGTATTTAACGGCAAATTTGAAAGGCTAAAAAGGGAAATTACCTTTTCTGATTGTTTTGATAATTATTTAATAAAACTATTAAAATAGCAACTACTAAAATTATTAAAATATAGGGGGATATTCATAACCAATATTAATTTTAAGATTTGTATGCAATTTTGCTTTATTAATTGTGTTTCTTGAAACTACAAAAAATATTAACTTATTTGAATGAATTCCTTACATACTGCAATATTACAAGGCAACATTGTTTGGCACAATACTATTGCTAATCAAAAAAAATTTGAAAAGTTGCTTAATAAGCTGGCAAAACAAGTAAATCTCATTGTTTTGCCCGAAATGTGGGCAACTGGTTTTACCATGGAACCTGACCAAGTGGCCGAGACCATGGAGGGACCTTCAATACGCTGGATGAAAGAAATGGCAAAAACACACCAAACAGCTATTTGTGGTAGCCTAGCCATTCAAGAAGGAAAACACTTTTATAACCGCTTTATTTTTGTGCATCCTGACCAGAGAGTAGACACTTACAATAAAGCACATCCTTACACCCCATCAGGAGAATCAAAAGTTTATCGTGCCGGAAAAGGGTCAGTACTAATTGAATATGCAGGTTTTCGTATTCGTCCTTTGGTGTGTTATGACTTGCGCTTTCCTGTATTTAATCGAAACACGGACAATTATGATCTATTGATTTGCGTTGCCAACTGGCCTTCAGCGCGTATTCAGGCCTGGAATGCTCTTTTGCGCGCACGCGCCATTGAAAATATGGCCTATAGTATTGGAGTAAATAGAACAGGAAAAGATGCCTATCATTTGAATTATTTAGGATCATCTGCAGCTTATAATGCTTTGGGAGACGAATTGATTTTTATGAACGAAAATGAAACAACCGCTAGCTTTATAATTGATCTCGAAACCTTAAATAAAACACGAAATAAGCTCCCTTTTTTGAAGGATCGTGACAATTTTACTTTAAAATAAACTGCTCTTGCAATTCCCAGTTGGCCCGAACATCTAGTAGCGATTCGAAATGATAAACGGGTTCTGGTTTTTGTTTTTTTAGATAATTACCCGTATCCCATTTTCCGTTCGCGTTTTCATCAATACGGACCCTTATATAATATTTATTCGGTTGTAAATAAGCAAAGCGGTACAACCCCTGGGGTTCAGTTACATAAATAGAGCGTTTTATCTCCTCTTTTTCATCTAAAATATCAATGAAAATCGGCAATTCGGGCACGTTACCTAATCGCAAGGATAAATTACCATAGTCGACACGGCTTTTGGTACTGAACTTAACGTCTAGAGTATCGTTTATTGTATCAAAAAAATCTGTGATTGCTCCAGGCAAAAGTTGTAATTTATACTTTTCGTTTGGGAAAATATCAAATAGCAGTTGTAGTTCGTGCTTGTTGTATTGCGCCATTTTAAAGGGAACTTCAACAGAATCTTTGTCTATTAATAAAATAGCATCAGAACTGTAACTTTGTAAAGGTGTATTGGTTCTTATTTTTAGTGTATCAGTTAGGTCTAGCGTGCCACTTTGCACAAAAGTAATCATAAGTGTATCGGGCTCTGCTTTTCTGACGCGGTATTCATATGACTTTGTTATGGTGTCGTGTTTGAGTGTAAACTTTAATGAGTCTGTTTCAAAGCCTTTATACCAACAATACAGAGTATCGGTTTCACGATCTTGGGAAATGACAGAAACGAAAGACTCCGGAAAATCTCCATCTAAAACAATCTCAAAATCAGGGCTCCCTTTATAGCCGAATCCTATACGTTGTTCTCCAGCTTGATAAGCACGACCAAAAGCAAAATCAGGTTCTTCTTTAAACAAAGACAGGGAAAATAAGCTGTCGTTTGGTAATGTTATGGGGTTAGAAATAACATCAATTTTATCTACTGATGGATCAAACACATAATTTTTAGAAACGTCTTTTACAGCACCTAATAAATATTGTCCAGCTTTCAAATTGGGTATGATAAAATCGACCAAGCTGTCAAGTGTATTGGTGTAATACAAGGGTTTGTTTTTAAAAATCACAGAATCTGTGAAAGTGCTGTCGATAGGGTATAACATTACTGAAACAAAGTTTTCTGGGTTGCGTAACAAGGCATCGGAAATACGCCCATTTAGTGTTAAAGAGTCGATGACTGATCCAGTTGAAAAAACATATGAAAAAAAGGATAAGGGATTGCCTTCATTGTTGTCCACAATGCTTTCTCCAAAATTGAATGTATAGGTTGTATTGGGAGCAAGGGAGTCCATAAACTCAATATTAATGTATTTGGACGCTATGCTTTGTGGTGAAATAATGAAGGTACTTTGGTCAAGCGGCGGAGAAATTACCAATTGTTCTCTTAATTGGTTAAGCTTAATATACTCGTCAAAGTAGATGCGAATCTTATCTTCTTTGAAGTTTACGGTTTCTTGTGCAGGTTCGGCACGCAGCAGCACTGGAGGTGTTTCGTCTTTTGGACCACCAGTTGGGGAACCACGACGGGCACATTGTACAAATAATGCGCAAATGAATAGTACAACAAAAATACGTTTAAGCATGGTGCAAAATAACGACTATTTTCTTGCTTATGGAAGAATGTTTTATGCATAGGCCATTCCGTGTACAGAAATTTTTTTTGAGGGTTTTGCCACATCCCTAGTAGCACTTTGGAAACTATATTGCAATCAGATCTTTAAGCATCGTAAAAGGTTAAGCTATTCGGAATGTTTAAATTAGGAAACTTATCCTATTTTTGTCCTATGGCTAATCAAGAATTATTCAAAAAGGTATTGTCTCACGCCAAGGAGTATGGGTTTATTTTCCCCTCAAGTGAAATTTACGATGGCCTCAGTGCTGTGTATGATTATGGCCAACAGGGCGTAGCGCTAAAAAATAATCTTCGCGATTATTGGTGGAAAGCAATGGTACAACTCAATGATAATATTGTGGGCTTAGATGCAGCGATTTTGATGCACCCTACAATATGGAAAGCTTCTGGTCACGTGGATGCCTTTAACGACCCACTCATTGATAACAAGGACTCAAAAAAACGATATCGTGCAGATGTATTGGTGGAGGACTATGTTGGTAAGCTGGATAACAAAATTGAAAAAGAAGTAAATAAAGCAGCAAAACGTTATGGCGATGCTTTTGATAAAGCACAATTTTTAAGCACAAACCCAAAGGTAGTTGGCTATAAAGAAAAAGGAGATGCTATACTTAAGCGGTTGGGCCAGTCTTTGGAAAAAGAAGACTTCGTAGATGTAAAGTCACTCATTGAAGAACTAGAAATTGTATGCCCTGTTTCGGGCTCTAAAAGCTGGACCGAAGTAAAGCAATTTAATCTAATGTTTGGCACAAAGCTGGGGGCGTCTGCTGAAAGCGCAACAGAACTTTATTTACGTCCTGAAACGGCACAAGGAATTTTTGTAAACTTTTTGAATGTGCAAAAAACAGGCCGGATGAAATTGCCTTTTGGGATTGCTCAAACGGGAAAGGCTTTTCGCAACGAGATTGTTGCTCGACAGTTTATTTTTCGAATGCGAGAATTTGAACAAATGGAAATGCAGTTTTTTATTCCACCAGGTACTCAAAAGAAGTGGTATGACCATTGGAAAGAGATCCGTCTGAGATGGCACCATTCGTTAGGTTTAGGTAAAGAAAACTACCGCTTTCACGACCATGAAAAATTAGCACACTACGCAGATGCCGCATGTGATATTGAGTTTAAGTTTCCATTTGGATTTAAGGAGTTGGAGGGGATACATTCCAGAACAGACTTTGACTTGAGCAGCCACGAAGAATATTCAGGTAAAAAACTACAGTATTTTGACTCTGAGCTTCAAGAAAATTACGTGCCTTACGTACTGGAAACTTCTATTGGGTTAGACCGATTGTTCTTGGCGGTATTTTCAAACTCCTTACAATATGAAACGCTTGAAGACGGATCTAGCAGAACAGTATTGCGCTTGCCTGCCGTAGTGGCACCTACCAAGGTTGCAGTATTGCCATTGGTTAAAAAAGATGGCTTACCCGATATTGCCAAATCCTTTGTGGAAGACATTAAATGGGACATGACAGTTGCCTATGATGAGAAAGATGCCGTTGGCCGTCGTTACAGAAGGCAAGATGCTTTAGGTACGCCATTCTGTATTACCGTAGATCACCAAACCTTAGAAGATAAAATGGTAACCCTACGCCAACGAGATAGCATGGAACAAGAGCGCTTGACATTAGCCCAAGCCAAAGCTCAAATTAACGAAGCAGTTTCGTTTCAAAATTGGTTGGGTGAGCTTTAGAAACGCTTTCCAATTGCAATCCCTACAGGTGCATGTATTTCCAGATCAGTATCTGTTATGTAACGAGCTGTACCTACAAATAATTCAAAAGAAAAACCACTAGTGGTAACCCATTTTTGACCAATAGTCAAACCAAGGGAAACTTGAAGAGATTCATTTTTGACAGATGCAAAAGAACTAAAGACCTCACCAAAAAAACCTTTTGCTCCGTATTCTTTAGAATTGTAAAAGTAAAACCTATAGTAAGGATTTATAGCAAATTTCCTGTGTGTTAAATTTCCCTCGTTACCTGCATTTATAAACATTGACAGGCCAAGGCTACTCGACTTGTTCAATATTCTTTCATAAAATATATTTAAGTCCTCCTCAACTAAAAAACTTAATGCATTTATCCTGATTTCATTTTTACCCTCTGGAAATGCGGCTTCTAGAGATGAATCTTTTACAATTTGAACCTTTTGAACACTTTCTTCTTGTCCATGAACAATATGGCCAAAACACAATAGAATTGAAAACAAAAATATTTTTTTCATCATTTATATATCATTATTGATTATTTAAACATAAACATTTTATTTTGATTAGTTTGTATTTTAGCATGTATGAACATTATTTCCTATAACGTAAACGGTATTCGTGCTGCCCTGAAAAAAGGATTTTTAGATTGGTTGCAGCAAGCCAACCCAGATGTGCTTTGCCTGCAAGAAACCAAAGCACAGCCCGAACAATTAGATCTTGATATATTTGAAGATGCGGGTTATCCCTATCACTACTGGTTTTCAGCACAAAAAAAAGGGTATAGCTCTGTTGCTCTTTTATGCAAAGATGAACCCAAGCAAGTCACCTACGGTACGGGGATAGATTATATGGATTTTGAAGGGCGAAATTTGCGGGTAGATTTTGAAGATATTTCTGTCATGAGCCTATACTTACCTTCTGGGACTAACCCTGCCCGTTTGGATTATAAGTTTAACTATATGGATGATTTCCAAGCCTACATCAATAACCTAAAAAAAGAATTACCCAATTTGGTCATATGTGGAGATTACAATATTTGTCATAAGGCTATTGATATTCACGACCCAGTACGCAATGCTAAGGTTTCAGGTTTTTTGCCCAAGGAGCGAAGCTGGCTGGACGGATTTATACAAAGTGGCTTTGTGGATTCTTTTAGATACCTAAACACAGAACCACATAACTACAGTTGGTGGAGTTACCGTGCTAATTCTAGGGCCAATAATAAAGGCTGGCGTATTGACTACACAATGGTAAGCGAGCCACTTGCCACAAAAATATCAAGAGCATACATACTTTCCCAAGCGATCCATTCCGACCACTGTCCTGTAGGCGTAACCCTAGATTTATAAGCGACGCATTAATGAAATATACCAACATTCCTCATACCGATCTTCAGGTTAGTAAAATTTGCCTAGGCACCATGACTTGGGGGAACCAAAATACCCCAGCAGAGGGCTTTGAGCAAATGGATTATGCCTTAGAGTCCGGAATTAACTTTTTTGACACTGCGGAACTCTACCCTGTTCCCGCTAGCCCCGACACATATGGAAATACTGAACGTATTATGGGCAATTGGTTTGCAGCGCACAGTAATCGTGACCAAGTGGTATTGGCCACTAAAATAGCTGGCCCTGGGTCTTATACAGCACACATACGTACTACTGGCTTTACTCCTAGTAGCATTCGTACAGCACTGGAAAACACCCTCACTCGTCTAAAGACGGATTATATTGATCTTTATCAATTACACTGGCCAGAGCGAAATACCAACTTCTTTGGTAAACGTGACTATTTTCCTGAAACATCGGAGCAATGGGAGGAAAATTTTCAAGAGATTTTGGAAACACTTGAGGGTTTTGTACAGGAGGGAAAAATCAGACATATTGGTTTATCTAACGAAACGCCTTGGGCATCGATGAAGTACATATCTCTATCGGAACAAAAGGGATTACCGCGTATGAAAACTATTCAAAACCCCTACTCCTTACTTAACCGTACTTTTGAAGTAGGCAATGCAGAGGTAGCGCATCGTGAGCAGTTAGGACTTTTAGCATATTCACCTTTGGCCTTTGGTGTGCTTACAGGCAAATACAGAAACGGACAATTACCTGACAACAGCCGACTAAAACTATTCCCTCGTATGGCACGTTACAATAGCGATCAATCACGTGAAGCCACAGAGGCCTATGCAGCGATTGCCGCTAAGCACAACCTAACGCTTACCCAACTTTCATTGGCATTTGTTACTGATCGTCCTTTTGTTACGTCGAATATTATTGGTGCAACCACCATGGCACAGCTTCAGGAGAACATAGCTACGGCAGACATTACCCTTTCAACAGAAATTTTAAAAGAAATAGATGCGGTGCACGAACGCATACCCAGTCCTGCGCCTTAAAACAAATGCGTCACCAAATCTTGAATGGTTGCTAGGCGAATAACTTCTAAGCCTTGGGGAACCGTTTTTACGGCTTGGGCTACCACCATTCGCTCAAAGCCTAGCTTGGTAGCTTCTTGCATTCGCTGTTCCATTTTGGGAACATTGCGTAACTCACCAGAAAGGCCTACTTCGGCAGCAAACGTATAGCCTTTTGGAATGGCCACATCCAAACTGCTTGACAAAATCGCGACCATCACAGCAAGGTCCAGTGACGGATCATCTAGGCGAATACCACCTGCGAGGTTTAGGAAAACATCCTTAGCGCCCAATTGAAAACCAGCGCGTTTTTCGAGTACTGCCAGTAGCATATTCAAGCGTTTGTTATCAAAGCCCGTACTACTTCGCTGAGGTGTACCATATACGGCAGAGCTGACCAAAGCTTGCACTTCAATTAGCATAGGTCGTATACCCTCAACCGTTGCGCCTATAGCATGACCGCTAAGGCCAGCACTTTCATTTGATATCAGTAAGGCACTGGGGTTGGTAACTGCCATTAGTCCTTCTTGAGCCATGGTATAAATTCCCAGTTCGGCAGTAGTTCCAAAACGGTTTTTGTGTGCACGTAATATGCGATACACATGGTTACGATCCCCTTCAAAATGTAAAACCGTGTCTACCATATGTTCCAATACTTTTGGACCTGCAATAGCGCCGTCTTTAGTAATATGCCCTACTAAAAAAACGGGTGTATGGGTATTTTTGGCAAATTGTATCAACTCGGCTGTACAGGCACGTATTTGTGGGACACTCCCTGCGGTACTATCCAGCATACTGGAATGCAGGGTTTGTATGGAGTCAATTACTACCAAGGCGGGTTTTAGCGTTCCTAAGTGATGTAAGAGAGATTGGGTATTGGTTTCTGTCAGCAAAAAACATTCACTAGACTCTTCAGTTACTCGTGCGCTGCGTAGCTTAATTTGTTGTTCGCTTTCTTCCCCAGAAACATACACAACTTTCCCTTTTATGGCATGGGCTACTTGCAGCAGCAGGGTAGATTTTCCAATGCCGGGTTCTCCACCAACAAGTACCATTGATCCTGGAACGATTCCCCCACCAAGCACACGGTTAAGCTCTACATCTCCAGACGACATCCGCGCGATAGCATCAACGGCAACATCTTGGATACGCACAGGTTTTGACTTTTGAGCGGTACCGCTGTCTTGCCATGTAGCCGTAGTTTTGGGTTTTTCGAGCACCTCTTCTTGAAGGGTGTTCCATGCCTTGCAAGAGCTACATTGTCCTTGCCATTGCGCATGTTGATGACCACAGTTGGTACAGAAAAAAGCTTTTTTGACTTTTGCCATAAGGCGAAGCTAATTATTATTTTTTGGACAAAACAGGCAGTAACAAAAAAGATAGACTACCAAAGATCACAACCATTACAGTTTGTCCGGTCCAAACCACCCAGCCAAAAGCAAGCGCTTGGTTATACGGGATATCAAAAGCTTGAAGCACCGCCGCTACAGCTATGGGATATAAACCAATACCGCCATTGGTGGCAGACATGGCAAAACCGCCAGCTACAAATGCAGGTATTACTGTTGAAAATGACAAACCACTTGTTTCGGGAAGGGCTAGGGTAACCACCCAAAACATCATCAAATACATCAACCAAATAAAAAGTGTGTGAACTATAAAGGCCCATTTATGCTTCATTTGCCGAATGGAAAGTATGCCTTGCAAGAAGCCTCTAAAAAAACCTATAATTTTCACAGCCAGAGGGCGCTTCGAACGTTTAAGCTGACGAATACCTAAGAAAAATACCGTGGCGGCAAACGCCATCCAAATAAGCGGCATTTCGTCAAACGAGGGGTTGCCAATAACTTCCAATAAAAATTCTCCATGCAAAATAAACCCCAGTCCAATGAGTGAAAATAGTAAAACAAAGTCGATAATGCGTTCGGTAATGATGGTGCCAAAGCTTTTTTCAAAAGGGACATCGGCATAGGTAGCTAGAGCAGTTGCACGTAACACTTCTCCAGAGCGCGGAATACCTAGATTTGAAAAATACGATATCATCACCGTGAGTATGCTTATAATAAATTTTGGTTGATATCCCAAAGGGTAGAGTAAATAGTTCCAGCGATAAGCACGTGAAAGGTGGCTAAATACACCAAATAACAACGACAAAAATACAAAACGCAAATCGGCCTGTTTGATGGCTGCAATAATTTGTGCGCGATCTTCTTCAGAAGTATTGGCAAAAGAGAAGTAGACAAGGTATAACCCCAATCCTAAAGGGACAACGTTTTTAAGAAACTTTAAAAATTTGGACATGACAGCTAAACAAGAGAATTGGTCGCTGTGTCAGGGAATATTAGCTTAGGACGAAAGTCTTTGGCTTTATCAATACTCATACTGGCATAGCTAATAATGATGATGATATCACCTTTTTGAACCCTGCGTGCAGCAGGGCCATTAAGCGTTATCTCGCCAGCGTTTTTAACACCTTCAATGACATAGGTTTCTAACCGCTCTCCGTTATTGACGTTGACAACTTGCACCTTTTCGCCTACCACAATATTTGCTGCATCCATTAATGTGCGGTCAATAGCAATGCTGCCTATATAATCAAGTTCGGCACCCGTTACTGTTACACGGTGAATTTTAGATTTTAAAACCTCAATTGTCATGCAGCAAATGTAATTATTTTAATGCGATATTATCAATAAGTCTTACCCCAGCTACAGATGTAGCGATAAACAGCCTTGGCTTGTTTGCAGAAACCAAATCATCAACTTCTTTTAGGTTGTCTTCTTCAGCACAAAGTACATAGAGTAAATCAAAATTCGGATGTGCTGAAAACGCCTCCTTAATGGTTGTGTAAACAGCAGCTTTATCTAACAATTTATTTTTACACTTGAGCATAGTTTGATAAATAAACCCGGCTTCATTTCTGTCTTCTGTAGATAGTTGCGTATTTCTAGAACTCATGGCTAAGCCGTTGGCTTCACGCACAATTGGACAGGCTATAATGCGTGTTTGAATATGGCGATCTTTGCCCCATTTTTTTATTACTTGCAGTTGCTGAAAGTCCTTTTCTCCAAAATAAGCCTGATTGGGTTGCAGAGCTTCAAAAAGTTTGGCAACTATTGTGATGACGCCGTTATAATGTCCAGGCCGATCAGCTCCTTCCATCAAGTTTCCAAGTCCACCAAGTGTTTGCACTTTGGCCTCTAAACCTTCCGGATACATTTCTTTAGCTGTTGGCGCAAAAATATTGATATCAGCTTTTATTTCATGTATGGCAGCTATGTCAGCCTCAAGACTTTCAGGGTATTTATCCAGGTCATCTTTTTTTTCAAATTGAGTAGGGTTTACAAAAATGGTTACCCACACCACATCGCTCTCGCGCTTTGCTCTCGAGATAAGCGACAGGTGACCTTGATGTAATGCACCCATAGTGGGTACCATGCCTAGCGCGTTGCCTTTGTAACTACTTCTCGCTGATTTCAACGCATCTAACTTACGGTATAGTGGCATATGCTTAGGTATCCTTATGAATTGCCACAAAAGTCGGTTAAATTTTAGTAATTTTGTGACTTAACATGAAAAACGTTTATTGCCCTCATGAAAGACAAAAAGATATTGTACATATCATCTGAAGTCGTTCCCTATTTACCTCATAGCGAATTATCGAATTTAGGTTTTGAAATTCCAAAAATGGTAAATGATCTTGGTGGGCACACTCGCATTTTCATCCCTAAATATGGACTTATTAACGAAAGACGTCATCAGTTACATGAAGTTATTCGCCTCTCCGGAATGAACTTGGTTGTCAATGATATAGATATGCCGTTAATCATTAAAGTTGCCTCAATTCCAAAAGAACGCATGCAGGTTTACTTTATTGATAACGACGATTATTTTAAAGGTCGTGGTTTATATTCAGAAGACGATGGTAGTTTGTATAATGATAACGATGAACGTGCTATTTTCTTTGCAAAAGGTGTAATAGAAACTGTGAAAAAATTAAATTGGTCACCGGATATTATTCACGTCCAAGGCTGGATAGCTGCTCTTGTACCCTTATATTGTAAATACTATTACAAAGACGAGCCATTGCTGGCCAACACAAAAATCGTGACTTCTTTTTATGAGCCACCGTTTAGCAACGATCTCAGTGGTGATGTGTTTTCTAAGATAGCTTTTGACAGCATTGATGACGAACACATAGAAATTTTAAAAAAAGGAACCCTAGACAATATGTTTGCTAATGCCGCCCAGCACTCTGATGCTATCATTCTTGCAAGTGAATCAGTAAGTGATGCGGTTAAAAAAGCGGCACACAACAGTACAAAACCTATCCTAGATTTAACCAAAGAATCCGACCCTCTAACCGCCCACGAAACCTTTTACCAGACTGATTTTTAATCATACCATGATAAAAAAAATTACCCTACTATTCACTATTGTGCTAGTTATTGCCTCATGTGACAAAAAATTTAATGACATAGGCGCAGAAGTCCTACCCACAAATCCATTCGTTGGAAAAAGGGCCTATTATCCTGTTGTTGTAAAACACGCTTTAGTAGATGTTGTTCAAACCAATAACATCGGCCTAATGCAGCTAGGAGAACGAGAAGACAAACTATTTGGAAATACAGCCGCAACTATTGTCAGCCAATTAAATTTAAGCCAATACGCCCCAAATTTCGGAGCGTATTCAGCTCAAAGAGAAATTGATAGCAGTTTTAATGAGTTAGAAACTGTGAATGATGTCTGGCTAGAAATCCCCTTTTTTACCAACCAGAATGATGCAGATAGGGATGGTTTGATTGATATATATGATATTGACGATACTGATCCAAATAGTGATTCCGATGGAGACGGTGTAAACGATATTAATGAGCAAATCAACGGAACAGACCCGACCAACCCCGATACTGATGGAGATGGTATTTTAGATGGAGAAGATTCCGAAACAGTCAACCCAAATCCAGATAAAAAACTATATGAAATAGATTCTTTATTTGGAGACCAGAATGCGTCATTTGATGTTGAAATAAATAAGCTCAATTATTTCCTTCGACAATTGGATCCAAATCAAAACTTTGAACAAGGGCAAATATATTACTCTGATTTTTCTCCAAGTCTACATAAAGATCAGCTATTGGCAAGTGAAAGAATTACTCTTGACTTTAGTGAAATCGTAAAAGATGACGCCGATAATCTATCACCACGTATACGTGTTCCGCTAAATAAGCAAATTTTCCAACAGCTTATCTTGGACAAAGAAGGCGATTCAGAGCTTGCAAACTCAAATAATTGGCGTGATTTTTTCCGCTCCATTTCAATCGAAACAAGTAATTTTAGTAGCCCATTATTGATGTTATTGGACACCAACAGTATGGTTATTCGTATTAATTACAATTACATTTCGAAAGTTGCAGATTCTGATCCAGTTGAAAATGTAGAAGTAACAGATGAGTTTTTAATAAATACATTAGGCAGCATACGTTTTAATACACTTGCAAAAACTACTACGGCTAATTCTGAATTAAATGATATTATTAGCACTAATACACCTGCGCAAATTGCCCTAAGCGGTGGGTTGGCTACGATTGTTGATATCCAATTGTTTGAAGACAACGATGTTTTAGAAGATCTTAAAGACAAACCATGGTTATTAAACGAAGCTAACCTTACATTTCATTTGGATAAACAAGTTGTAGGTGCTTATGGCCATACACTTCCAGATCGTTTGTATGTTTATAATTCCAATACCCTTGCACCTATTATTGATTTTGCTCAGGATGCTGTAGCAACTTCCAACTTAGCAAAAGTGGTTTACGGTGGTTTTTTGATCGAAGAGGAAGAAGGAGATAAGCAGTATTATAAAGTTAGGATAACCAACTATCTAAGAAATATTATTATTAACGATTCGATTAATTCACCCCTCCGGGTTGCATTAACCAATGTCCTTCCTAACCAAACCCAAGTTATAATGGCTAAGGTCAATAACTCAAATGTTGCTAAAATACCAACGGGAACTGTTGCAACTCCAAAATCGGGTGTTTTTATTGGCCCCAACCCCTCCAATCCAGAACTATCAAACTTGAAATTGCAGCTGGAGATTTTCTATACGGAGATTAATTAGTGCTCAAAAATATCGTTACAGCTCTTTTCGAAGTCTAGCTACAGGGGCACCGATCATTTCACGGTATTTAGCAACGGTCCGTCTAGCTATGGGATAGCCTTTATCATTCATGATTTTCATCAACTGTTCATCTGTAAGCGGGCTTGATTTTTCTTCAGCATCAATAACGTCTTTCAATACTTTTTTCACTTCAATAGTAGAAATATCTTCTCCATCTGAATTGGTTATACCCTCAGAGAAAAACCACTTTACTAATTTTGTGCCATAAGGAGTGTCGACATATTTACTGTTAGCAACTCTTGACACGGTAGAGATGTCCATACTAATTCGGTCTGCAATATCCTTCAATATCATGGGCTTGAGCTTTTGCTCATCTCCTGTTAGGAAGTACTCTTTTTGGAAATCCATGATGGTTTTCATGGTTTGGTGAAGTGTGTTTTGGCGCTGTTTTATTGCGTCAATAAACCAACGTGCTGAGTCTAGTTTTTGCTTTATAAACTGTATGGCTTTTTGCTGCTCCTGGTTTTTTTGTGTAGTTTCTTTATATCCAGATAGCATATCGCGGTATTCAGAAGAAACATGGAGATCAGGAGCATTTCGTCCATTTAGTATTAAGTTTAGTTGACCGTCGATAAGCTGAATAGTAAAATCAGGGACTATGTGCGTATTTATTTTGGTATTACTGCCGTAGGCAGCTCCAGGCTTGGGGTTTAGCTTTTCTATTTCTAACATGGCTGCCTTAAGCTCGTCGTCGTCAATATTTAAACGCTGCTTTATTTTGATAAAGTGTTTTTTACTAAAGGCCTCAAAAAGATCTTTGATAAGAACGATGGCATGGTCAACCGCTTTGCTTTGTGCTTTTCGGTTTAACTGAATCAGTAGGCAATCTTGTAAGTTAAGCGCGCCCACACCAGGCGGGTCTAACTGCTTTACATCATTCAAGATTTTTCTGACTTCTTCTTCTTGGGCGTAAATATTTTCGGTAAAAGCCAAATCATCAACAATATCGATTAGTTCACGCCTTATGTAACCACTATTGTCAATACTGCCAACTAAAAAAGCAGCAATGCGGTATTCTTCTTCATTAAAAGTAAACGTATCTAGCTGCGCCATAAGCTGTTGGTGAAAACTGATGCCTGCAGCATAAGGCATATGTTTTTCTTCGTCATCTGGACTGTAGTTTTGACTACGTAAACGGTATTCTGGTATTTCATCATCACTTAAATAAGCATCAATGTCAATATCATCGGTTTCGATCACATCGTTAGCACTTTCTTCGGAATTACCAAACTCGTCTAGGTTATCTTCTTTTTCTTTTCCTGATGCCAATGCTGGGTTTTCTTCAATTTCACGAAGTATCTGCTGTTCAAAAGACTGTATGGGCAGTTGTATCAACTTCATGAGTTGAATTTGTTGTGGCGATAGCTTTTGCGAAAGCTTAAATTTAAGTTGTTGTTTCAGCATGTATTATGTTCGGGTATTTAAATGTACAAAAAACCCACGCATTGCTATCTAAAACTCAGCACTTGAGGGAGTTCTTGGATAAGGGATCACATCTCTAATGTTACTCATACCTGTTGTGTAAAGTACCAATCGTTCAAATCCAAGCCCAAATCCGGCGTGTTTGGCAGTTCCAAAACGGCGTAAGTCTAAATACCACCAAAGTTCTTTTAGGTCGACGTCCTTTGATTTCATACGCTCAACAAGCCTATCTAGACGTTCTTCACGCTGTGAGCCACCTACCATTTCCCCGACGCCAGGGAAGAGTACGTCCATAGCACGAACAGTTTTACCGTCTTCGTTCATGCGCATATAAAAGGCTTTTATTTCAGCTGGGTAGTCAAAGATTATTACAGGACTAGTAAAATGTTTTTCTACCAAATAACGTTCGTGTTCACTTTGTAAGTCTATGCCCCAACCGTCTACGTTATACTTAAATTTCTTCTTTTTGTTGGGTTTGGAGTTTCTAAGAATGTCTATAGCCTCGGTATAAGATACTCTTTTGAATTGGTTTTGTGTTACAAACTGGAGTCTTTCCAAGAGTCCCATTGGACTGCGCTTTATTTCTGGCTTTATGGCTTCTTCTTTTGCAAACCTTTGATCTAAAAAGCCCAGGTCTTCTTTGCAGTTTTCAAGAACATACCCCAAAACCGATTTGATAAAGTCCTCGGCTAAATCCATATTGTCTTCTAAATCGTTAAAAGCCACTTCAGGTTCAATCATCCAAAATTCAGCCAAATGGCGTGAGGTATTGGAGTTTTCTGCCCGGAAAGTAGGGCCAAAAGTATATACTTTTCCTAGCCCCATAGCATATGTTTCTGCCTCGAGCTGACCTGAAACAGTTAGGTTGGTTTCTTTGCCAAAAAAATCAGGCTTGTCATCATTTTGCTCTGGATCTTTGGTGGTTACCCGAAACATTTCGCCTGCACCTTCAGCATCACTTCCAGTTATGATAGGTGTGTGCACTTGATAAAAACCAGACTGGGTAAAATATTGATGTACGGCAAACGATAAGGCGGCACGTACACGCATGACCGCACCAAAAGTGTTAGTACGAACTCTTAAATGCGCTTTTTCTCTTAAGAACTCAAGTGAGTGCTTTTTGGGTTGTATGGGATAATCATCAGCATTGGAAACACCTAGAATGTTTATGTTACTTGCTTGAATCTCATATTTTTGACCTTTTCCCTGACTTTCGACAAAGGTACCTGTAATTTCAACTGCAGCACCCGTGTTTATTTCGGCAAGTACCTCTTCAGATACTTGTTCAAAATCCACAATACATTGCATATTGGCTAGACAAGAGCCATCGTTGATGGCAATAAATCTATTGGCGCGAAAGGTGCGAACCCAACCACGAATACATACTTCTTGATTAAGTTGATCTCCTAAAAAAAGCTGGCGAATATCCATATTGCATTTTAAAACAGTAACAAATATAGCGCAATTATTCTGCTTCTTTCTCGGGCAAAATTTGAAATTTAGGTTCTTTCAATGTGTTCTCGTTTGCAATCTGCTTTTCTAGCGAAAGCAACAATGATGGTAATAGGATAAGATTGGCCAACATCGCAAACAACAGCGTAGCCGAAACTAATCCGCCTAATGCTACTGTACCGCCGTAACTGGAAATCATAAAAACAGAAAAGCCAAAGAACAATACTATAGAGGTGTAAAACATACTTACACCTGTTTCTCGTAAGGCACTGTAAACGGATTTTTTAATGTTCCAGTGGTTCGCTTTGAGTTCTTGGCGGTACTTTACCAAATAATGGATGGTGTCATCAACCGATATACCAAAAGCAACACTAAATACTAAAATGGTTGATGGTTTTATGGCAATGCCAAGGAAACCCATCATACCAGCAGTAAGAATTAATGGTATAACATTGGGTAACAGCGAAATAATAATCATACGGAACGAACGGAACATATAGGCCATAAACAGTGCAATCAACAGAATGGCAAGCCCTAATGAAACAACTAAATTACGTACTAAGAACCGTGTCCCCTTGAGATAGCCTAAAGCTTTTCCTGTGATTGAAACATTAAATCGGTCAGTTGAAAAATGCTTATCTATGCTCTTTTTTATTTCCATTTCTATGGCTTCCATGCGCTCTGTAGTAACGTCTTGCAGCATAACTGTCATACGCGCAAACTGTCCCGTTGGGTCTACCAAGCTTTTGAGGAAATTTACCTCTCCATCAAGGTTCTTTGAATGGGCCCTTATAAAATTGTCTTGCTGTTTTGTTGGCAGTTGAAAGTATTTGGGATTTCCATTGAAATAAGACTGCTTTAAATACTTTGCTATTGAAACAGCTGAAACAGGATTTGAGAGTTCTGATATTTCTAGCAAATCATTTTCTAGACGGTTCATGCGATTCAGTGTACTTAGTCGTGTTGCTCCATTTGCCCGCTTTGTATCTATCATGATTTCAATGGGCATGACTCCTTTAAAATGGGTTTCAAAGAATCGAATGTCTTGGTAGAAATCCGATTTTTTGGGCATATCGTCAATAATTGTTCCAGACAATCGAATCTCATATATGCCGATAATACTAAGCATAAGTGTAAGAACTGAAATAAAATAAATAGACACCCTACGATGCTTTACCATACGCTCCATCCATTCGATAAAACCAGAAATCCAGAGTCTGTTAAGGTGTTCTAAATGTTTTTTATTTGGGATGGACATAAAGCTGTAAATAATGGGAATCATCAACAATGAAAGAAGGAATATCATCATTATATTTATGGAAGCTACAATACCAAATTCACGTAATAAACTGCTGTTGGTAAGCGTAAAAGTTGCAAAGCCACATGCAGTTGTCATATTAGTCATCAGCGTTGCATTACCAACTTTAGAGATAACACGCTGAAGCGAACGCGCCTGATTTCCATGTTTCTTAATTTCGTTTTGGTATTTATTGATTAAGAAAATACAATTGGGTACGCCAATGACAATTATTATAGGAGGAATAAGAGCCGTAAGTACGGTAATCTCAAAGCCCAATAGTCCGATAATACCAAATGCCCACATAACTCCAATCACCACGATAGACATCGAGATAAATGTCGCCCTGTATGACCTAAAGAAAAAGAAGAAAATAAGCGTTGTCACTAGGGTAGCCATAAGTACAAATAAACCTATTTCATCTAGTATCATTTTCGCATTTAGAGTACGGATGTATGGCATACCAGACACACGGATATCAAGGCCCGTTTCGTTTTCAAATGCACCAACTTTATTTGCAAGCAACTTGTCTACAAATTGCTGACGCGCACCACTGTTGACTACTTCTGCTTTTAGGTATACTGCTGTTTGAATAACACTCGTTTCTTGGTTGAAGAGTAGCCCGTCGTAAAGGGGTTGTTGTTTATAGAGCCATTCTTTAAGGGCAGTTGCCTCAGCCTGAGTTTTGGGGCGTTGGTATGTTAATGGAGTAATTTCAAAAACTTTTTTTCTGTCGTTGCGTCTGAGTTGGGTAAGTCTGCTTATATCAACCACATTTTCAACGCTGGGGGATGCAGCCAAACTATCACCCAGAGCAGCCCATGCGGCTAATTTTTCTGGTTCAAAAAAGGCATCGTCCCTTACAGCAAGTACAATCATGTTTCCTTCTTCGCCAAAACGGTCTAGGAATTCCTCATAAAAGGCATTAAAAGGATGATTATCGGGCAGTAGATTTGCTTCAGTAAAGCTAAAACGAATGTTGCTCCATTGTGTGGAAAGTAAAAATGTTGTGCTCAAAATAGCCAACAAAAAAACAATACGATTGCGGAGGATAAGTCGCGCCACGCTTTCCCAAAAGCGTGTATTAATCCATTTTATCATAGCAACTATATGTTCATGAGCTGCTTACACAGTCATGATTTCTTTTTCTTTGGTCATATATTTATCATTTATCAAAGTGATAAATTTATCAGTAGCTTCCTGAACATCAACTTCAGCATTTTTAAGTTCATCCTCAGAAAGTTCAATTTTTTTCAGTTCTGCATTTGAGTCTTTTCGAGCATTTCGCACCCCGACTTTAGCGTGTTCCGCCTCTGACTTGGCAAGCTTTACCAATTCACGTCGGCGTTCTTCGGTTAGTGGTGGAATACTTATAATAATCGACTCTCCATTATTCATAGGGTTAAAACCTAAATTCGCCACTAAAATGGCTTTTTCAATTTCTGGAATAAGGGGTTTTTCCCAAGGTTGAACTGAAAGCGTTTGTCCATCAGGAGTGTTGATATTCGCTACTTGACTAAGCGGTGTTTGCGAACCGTAATAATCTACTTTTACTGTTGATAGCATCACAGGGTTTGCCTTGCCAGCACGAATATTTATAAACGACTTATCTAAGTGGTCAACTGCTTTATTCATAGCTTCTTCAGCCATTTCCAAAATGAGATTTAATTCTTCCATGATTTAAAGATTTACCAATGTTCCAATGGATTCCCCCATAACTACTTTTTTGAGGTTACCAGGTTTATTCATATCAAAAACAACAATGGGTAGCGCGTTTTCTTGACTTAATGTAAACGCAGTAGAGTCCATAACCTTTAAGCCCTTACTTAGTACGTCTTCAAAGGAAATATTGTCAAACTTTTCGGCAGTCTTGTCTTTTTCTGGATCGGCAGTATAAATGCCATCAACACGTGTTCCTTTGAGTATAACGTCAGCATTTACTTCGATAGCGCGTAATACTGCTGCTGAGTCTGTGGTAAAAAATGGATTTCCAGTACCTGCGCCAAATATTACTACACGCCCTTTTTCTAAGTGGCGAACAGCACGACGCTTGATATAGGGTTCTGCAATTGCTTCAATTTTGATAGCGGTTTGTAATCTCGTAGGTACTTCGGCATCTTCCAGAGCACTTTGTAGTGCCATACCGTTGATACAGGTCGCTAACATGCCCATATAATCACCTTGTACGCGATCCATACCATTGCTGGCAGCTGCAACACCTCGAAATATATTTCCTCCACCTATAACAACAGCAACTTCTGCACCTAGTGCTACAATCTCTTTGATGTCGTAGGCATACTCGCTTAGTCGCTTAGGGTCAATACCATGCGTACGTTCTCCCATTAGTGCTTCGCCGCTTAGCTTTAAAAGTATTCGTTTGTATGGCATGGAGTATATTTATGCAAATATAAGAAGTTCGGGGGGATACTCCGAGTTTGTCTAAGGCCTAAGCCAACAAAACAACTATTGAATAGGTAATCCTGGCATAATCTCACCAATTTCATCTAGTGAATAATAATCGGTAGGCGTTACGGTATGCGTTGCTTTAAACGCATCAAATGTTCTCTTTGAAATGGTCTTAAAGGAATTAAAATAGATATCTCTTTTGGTGGAACTTATTCCGCTATAATTGATGTCCATTGACAATATATTTTGTCTATTACGCCCTTTTACAAACTTGTTTTTTTCAATAATTTTAAAAGGTCTTTTTATTCCCATTTTTCGTGTATAGTTTTCTGACATATTATAGAGAGTATATTTGTCCAATTGATTTTTGATAAACACATAGGTTCTTTTGTCAAGCCGCTCTTCAAAAAATAATCCAAATAATTTAATTCTAATTGCGTGTTTGTTGTTTTGGTAGGATATTTTATGAATGCCAAAATCAACCACATCAACCAGTATGTAACCACTGTAGTCTTTTTTCTTTTTTGATGTAAAACGCAATTTATAGGTGGGCACGCGCTGGTCATAGACAACTCCCTCATTGGTAAGTTTATATTTATTTGGTTTGTCCAAAAAGGGAAGTGCCCACTTTTTTTCTTTAAAAAGTAAGGAGTTTACCTTTCTTTTTAGTACCCCAAGTTGTTTGTTTGCGTAAGCTTCGGAAGTTATTCCCAAACTGTCTTGAGTAGTCGAATCTGCTTCTTTTGCGTTGTCGTTATCAATCTTCACAGATATTAGCGGCCCTGACTTAACTGTAAAATAGGAGTCATTTTTAACACGTTCTTTAAGGACACCTTGAATGGTTTCCTCCATGGAGGTATAGTTTGCTACAGCTAGGGAATCTTGAAGGCTAGCCGCTTTTGTAACTTCTAACTTGTGGTTTTTTAGTCCGCCGCTATCCCGAAGCCACATACTTTGCACATAATAATTACTTTTCTGATTTCTAGGTATTTCTTGGATGATTTCATCAACAAATGTTTGATCTAATTCCAGGATAGTAGATTTTTTAATTTCGATATTCATTTTTTGAATCACGCTCTTGTTTTTTGTGACCACATATACCTCACTCGAATAAAGTCCAAAGCCCATATTTTTTTCGGTGTTTTCAAGTGCGCGTGCCATGATTTCTTTTGCCGCTAAGGTTCTATTGGATACCACTATGGGTGCAAGCGTCCAGGCTTTGGGAATTAAAAAAAGGGTGTCTTTGAGTTGATCAACTCCAATTTTTTTAGTTCCATAACCCATACAAGAAAAGGAAATGGAATCTGCTGCATTGCTTTGCCAATAAAAAGCTCCCAAGCTACTGCTAATAACCCCTTTATTGCCATCGTAAATGTGTACAAATGGAATGGGTTCTTGGGAAATGCTATCCAACACAGTGATGTGTTGGGTATAAACAGCTGTTGAAAAGCTAAAAAGCAGTAGAGGAACAAAGATTTTCAATGCACAAGCGAATTTAGATATTACCAATATAAAAAAAAGACCCCTATAACGGAGGTCTTAGTTTATTTTTCGCAAAGTTTATGAATTAGCCTAATGCCAATCGCTTAAATCCAGTTACGCTAAGGTCAGCGTGCACGGACTTTACGTAAGCTGAAACGCTTTGTTTGCTGTCTTTGATATAGGTTTGATTAACCAGCGTATTATCTTTAAAGAAACGCTTCATTTTTCCTTTAGCAATATTATCGAGCATAGCTTCAGGTTTACCTTCTTGGCGTAATTGGTCTTTGGCAATTTCGATTTCCTTTTCGATAACCGCAGCATCAACGCCATCTTCGTTAAGTGCGATGGGATTCATGGCAGCAGCTTGCATGGCAACATTTTTAGCCGCTTCAGCAGCACCTGCCACTGCAGCAGAAAGACTAACTAGCGTGGCAATCTTATTCCCAGCGTGGATGTATGAACCTATGAAAGGCGCGTCCAAGCGTTCAAAACCACCAATTTCAATTTTCTCACCGATAACACCTGTCTGCTCAGTTAGCTTGTCAGAAACGCTAAGGTCACCTTCAAAGGTTGTTGCTAAAAAGGCAGCTCTGTTGTCTTGGGTTAGGGCAATGTCTGCAAGTTTGTTGGCAAGGGCTAGGTAGCTATCGTTTTTGGCTACAAAATCTGTTTCGCAGTTAATCGACACCACAACACCTGCGGTTGCATCGTCATTTACACGTGCGATTACAGCACCTTCAGAGGAGTCGCGGTCTGCACGGTTTGCAGCAACCTTTTGTCCTTTTTTACGTAGCAACTCAATGGCAGCTTCAAAGTCGCCACCAGCTTCTACAAGTGCTTTTTTACAGTCCATCATGCCTGCACCAGTGCTTTTGCGGAGTTTGTTTACTTCAGTAGCAGTAATTTTTGACATAGTCTCTTTTATTTTTTTTCTTTAACTTTAATAGGTTTATCTGCTTTAGCAGGAGCAGCTTCTTTTTTGACTGCCTTTTTCTTTTTAGCAGGTTTGTCTGCTTTAGCAGATGCAACTTTCTCAGCAACAACTTCTTCCACTACTTCCTCAGCAGTTACTTCAGTAGGTTTATCTGCTTTAGCAGATGCAACTTTCTTAGCAACAACTTCTTCCTCAGCAACTTCATCCACTTTCGCTTCTTCCACTTCTTCATCAGAAGTTGTTACTTCAGTAGGTTTATCTGCTTTAGCAGATGCAGACGGTGCAACAACTTCACCTTCAGTAGCGGCGGCATCAGCATCTGCTTTGTCTTTTTGACGTTCTTTTAGCCCTTTGTCAACAGCCTCAGTAACCAAAGTCATAATTTTTTCAATAGATTTTGACGCATCGTCATTCGCTGGAATCACATAGTCCACGTCACGTGGGTCTGCGTTGGTATCCACCATAGCGAAAATTGGGATGTTCAATTTTTGTGCTTCCTTAACGGCGATGTGCTCGCGACGGATGTCTACGATAAACAAGGCGCCAGGTAAACGTGTCATGTCCGAAATTGAACCTAAGTTCTTCTCTAGTTTGGCACGAAGACGTTCAACTTGTAGCTTTTCCTTTTTTGATAAAGTATTAAAGGTACCGTCAGCTTTCATTTTATCAATGGCTGCCATTTTTTTTACCGCCTTTCGGATGGTGACAAAGTTGGTCAGCATACCACCAGGCCAACGCTCAGTAATGTACGGCATGTTTACATTAGCTGCTTTTTCAGAAACTATATCTTTCGCTTGCTTTTTGGTAGCAACAAATAAGATTTTACGACCAGACGAAGCAATTTTTGACAAGGCTTCGTTGGCTTCCTCGATTTTAGCAACCGATTTGTATAGGTTAATTATATGAATCCCATTGCGCTCCATGTATATGTACGGGGCCATGTTGGGGTTCCACTTTCGGGTAAGGTGACCAAAATGCACTCCGGCATCCAATAGGTCTTTGACTTTTATTTTAGACATTGTTGTAATAGTTTACGTTCCCTGGTTAGCAATACACAAGTGGCGATGTTCTCGGCCTTGGGCATTTAGATGCTAAACTAATGGCAACAAATTAATGATATTTAAATGAACTTGATG
>MDSV01119639.1_pt1 | contig 36429 bp, 25 predicted proteins | sample 810851 | NCBI WGS metagenome assembly MDSV01 (sample SAMN05326640, study PRJNA326480) | marine metagenome | isolation source: seawater | place: Atlantic Ocean: North East | collected 2012 | reverse complement strand
CCAAATACGTCCATCATTTCTTAAAGATTCAGACATTAAAGTTAATTTTGACTGATAATCTCCAGAAACTGGAATACATGTTGGATGTATTTGAGTAAAGCAAGGATTTGCAAAAAAAGCACCTTTTTTATGAATCTTCCAGGTTGCTGAAACATTACTTCCCATTGCATTTGTAGATAGAAAAAATAAATTACCATAGCCTCCAGATGCAATCACTACAGCATGTGCAGAATGCCGTTCAAGTTTTCCATTTATTAAATTTCTAGTAATAATTCCACGGGCTTTCCCATCAACTTTAACAAGATCTAACATCTCATGGCGATTATACATTTTTATTTTACCTCTAGCTATTTGTCGATTCATTGCAGAATAAGCTCCAAGAAGAAGTTGCTGGCCAGTTTGACCCTTTGCATAAAAGGTTCTTGAAACTAAAACTCCACCAAAAGATCTATTATCTAATAATCCTCCATATTCTCTTGCAAAAGGAACGCCTTGAGCAACACATTGATCAATAATATTCGCAGAAACTTCAGCCAAACGATAAACATTAGATTCACGAGATCTATAATCACCACCTTTTACAGTATCATAAAACAATCGATAAACAGAATCGCCATCACCTTGATAATTTTTAGCAGCATTTATTCCTCCTTGTGCTGCAATAGAATGTGCTCTTCTAGGTGAGTCTTGAAAGCAAAATGATTTAACATTATATCCTAATTCTGCAAGTGTTGCAGAAGCAGAACCTCCTGCTAATCCTGTACCAACAACTATTACATCAATTGAACGTTTATTAGCAGGGCTAACCAATCTAATATTATTTTTGTGTTTAGTCCATTTATTAGCTAGTGGACCAACAGGAACGTTAGAACATAAAAAGGATTTAGAAAAAGATGAAGGGGAGGTGTTTAGCTTAGATAAATAAATCTTAAAATTTCTAACCTTTGATTTTAATAACTTATTTTTTTTAAGAAAATCTTTAGCAGTACTTTTAATCGGAGATCTGTCAGATTGTTTGTGCCAGTTAACGTTCCAATCTGAAAGCATGCATTTGATACCAGTACTTTTCTTAATAATTTTTCCTTTAGATTTGGGAAAAGCCTTATAAAAATATCGTAAACAAATCATTAGTTCATCATTCTGATTATATTGATTTCTTGGTTTACGATAATTTAAAGAATATGTAACTCTGTTCATAAACTAGGATAAATTATATTAAAAAATTAGATTGTAACACAAAAAGTAACACAAAAATAAAAAAATAAATATTTAAATATGAGTTAATATAAAAAATAAAACGCATATAATTTTTCATAAATTAATGTGTTACATTACTTATTAATAAATGATACAAAGCTATAAAACAGAAGCCCAAAGGAATAAATATGGAATACACAATAGTAAATAGATTAATAGAATAATAAAATTTACTATTGGCGCCTAAAGATCTAAAAGATGATGCAAATCCGTGAAGCAGATGTAATGATAGAAAAACAAATGAGACACAGTATATTATAACTTTTATAGGATCTTTAAACTTATGGATAAGCTCAGGATAATATCTATCAGGATTCGCAGGAAGAGATTCAATATATTTATATTTTATTTCTGGGATCCAGAAATCATAAAAGTGTAAAGCTAGAAAAGATAATACAACTATACCTGAAATAATCATATTACGTGAAACCCACGATGAATTTGAAGAGTTATCATATACTTGATAATTAGTTGATCTTGCATTTCTATTTTGCCATTCTAAAATAAAACCCATAACAAAATGAAAAATGACACCAAAAATTAAGATAGGCTGAAAAATAAATTGAATTATAAAATTATTTCCCATAAAATGAGAAAGCATATTAAAAATATTTTTATTAAAGACAGATGTAATGTTTATAATGAAATGTTGTGTTAGGAAAATTATTAAAAATAATCCTGAAAGTGCCATTGCAACTTTACGTATTATTGAAGAACCTAATTTTATTCCCATTAGACAAATATAAATTAGTTTATGTGTTACAAATTTAATACATGAAGTGTTACAATTAAAATAAAAAAGACTATTTTATTTAATTTGGAATGATTCTGAATAATCACCAATCTTCAGATTAAATTTTCCTTTTATAAAATAAAATTTTCCGTTATCTGACTTTTCAAGATTATTTTTTTTAAAATTTTTATTCATGGCCTTGACTGCTTTATCAGTATAATAAGAGTTTAATTCAAATTTTTGAAAGCCTTTTTCTAGACCAATATTCTTTTCTAAAATTAAAATTTCATTTTGATATAATTTAAGTATTACATTTTGCTCTATCTTAGAAAATACTGTAACTTTTATTTTTGGATCAAAATACTCTTCCCAATTATATCTTTTTGATCCACATGAATTACACTGCTTTAAGTCTTTAGTTTGAAAAACAATTCCTTTTTTACTTTTATTAATGTTTTCAAGATAATTATATATGATTGAGAGATCTGTTTTATATATAGATCTTCCGTGGGTTCCAAGAAGAAGATGATTTTCTTTTCTTTGAATGACTATATCATGTACAGCAACCTTGTTTAAACCACTAACAAACGGATCCCAATTATCACCATTATCAAAACTAATATAAGAACCATTATCTGTACCAACATATAAAACATCTTCAAAATGAGGATCTTCTTTAATTACATTAATTGGTGAAATAGGAAGCTTTTTAGCAATTGATTTCCAGTTTTCTCCATTATCATCACTAACATATAAGTAACCATTGAAATCATCATATCTATATCCGTTTAAAGAAACATAAATCTTATTTTCATTATGATTTGAGAAAACCACCCTACTAACCCAAAGATTGCTTGGCAATTTATTTGAAATTAATTTCCAAGAATTTCCACCATCATTTGAGAGATTTACCAAACCATCATCTGATCCAACAACAATTTTTCCAAATTTAAAAACGGATTCATCGATAGAGGTTAATGTTCCATAGGGGACATTCCCTATTTTAATTCCCTTTGTTAAATCTTTTGAATTAAAAGACCAATCATCTCCTTTATTAAATGACACATGTAATTTATTACTTCCTAAATAAAGTATATCCTGATTGTGAGAAGATAGCAATATAGGGGTTTGCCAATTAAATCTTAATTTTTGTTCTCCGAGATCATGCTTTGGCTTAATGAATTTTCTTGTATTTAAATCATTATTAATTCTGTAATAAAACCCAAATTGAGATCCTGTGTAAATAATATTTGAATCTCTTTGGTCTATTTGAATTTGCATTCCATCTCCTCCCATTATAGATTTCCAGTTATTATGACCAGTTTGATGCCATCTTAAACTTTCTTTTGAAGTGTTCTTTGCCATCCAAACTCCATTATCCTGAAGACCCCCATAAACATTATAAGGGTCACTATTATCAACATTAATAGAATAAAATTGACCAACGCTAGGCTGATTAAGTTTTGTCCAATTCTTTCCTCCATCATAACTCATGTTTACTCCTCCATCATTTCCATTAAGTAAATGATCTGAATCTTCGGGATTTATCCACAGATCATGGTGATCTACATGTAAATTCTCAAAATCTATTGACTCATAGGTTATGCCTCCGTCATTAGACTTTAATAGAGGAACACCATAAATATATAACTGGTTTTTATTTGTTGGTGAGACATGAATTCTTCCAAAATAATATCCATAGGTATTATATAAATTGTCTAAATAATAGGAATTCTGTTTTTTCCATGAGATTCCTCCATCATCACTTCTGTAAACTTCTGCGCCAACTATTGGAGTTTCAAACATAACAGTATTTGCATCCTCCAAGAAAAGTTTTAGATCAATTGGAAAAATATCTTTTAATTTAACCAATTCCTTTACATTAACGGCATTATATTTTTTTGGAAAACCATTATTTTTTAAAAAATCATTTAATTCTGTGTTATTTAATTTTAAAAAATCACTATCTGACATTTTCTCAAATGAATTCTTATTTAACTTTCTTTTTTTATTTTCTTTTTCAACTGGTCTCCTTGATTGATTATCCAATATTGCATATACCGTATTCTTGTCATAGATAGAAATTCCTATTCTTCCATTTCCTTGGTTATTTGGGAATCCGCTTTTTGAATTGGAGATTAATTTCCATGTTTCTCCCGCATCAACAGATTTATAAATTGCAGATTTTTTTCCGTTTCCATTAAAATTCCAGGGGGATCTATCTCTTTCCCAAGAGCTGGCAAATTGAATATTGAAATTCTTTGGATCAGTATCAAGATCAATTATTCCAGTGCTATCGTCAATATAAAGAGTTTTGTCCCATGTTTTTCCTCCGTTTTTTGTTTTAAAGATTCCTCTTTCAGAATTTTTTGAATATAAATGTCCTATCACACCTACTACTATTTCATCAGGATTATTTGGGTTAATTTTTATTTTGCCTATGTGATGAGAGTCTCTCAAACCTATGTTTTTCCAATTTTTTCCATTATCAGATGATTTTAATATTCCTATTCCTGCATAAGATGATCTTGAAGAGTTATTTTCTCCCGTTCCCACTATAATTATATTATTATCCCAGTCTACTGCAAAATCTCCAATATTTTGAGTATTTGCATTGTCAAAAACAGGAACAAATGTATTTCCATTATTATTTGTGTGCCACAATCCACCTGAGGCATAAGCAACGTAAAATTCCTTAGTGTTTTTAGGATTTACCTCTATATCAGAAACTCTTCCACTCATAATACTTGGACCAATATTCTCAAATTTTAAGTTTCTAACGATAGATTTTTCAATTGCTTGATTTTGGAAGTTTATCCCTTCAATCACTTGATCTGAATTGGTACTCTCCTGAGCTGAAATTAAAACAGAAAATATCATTAAAAGGAAACTATAAGAATTTTTCATAAGTTTAATATTTATCATTAAAATGAAGTATAAAAGTTTAGATATATTAAATATACTATTTTTGAATTTTAATTATTAATAATGAAATATTTTCCAATTAATAACTCCTTATTTATTAAAAACAGGGAAAAGTTTAAAAATAAAATGAGTGCAAACAGCATTGCTTTTTTTAACTCTAACGATCATTATCCAGTTAGTGCAGATACCATGCTACCGTTCGAACAACACAGAGATATTTTTTATTTATCTGGAATTAATCAAGAAGAAAGTGTTTTAGCTATAATTAACGATGAAAAATCTAAAAAAGAAATTCTTTTTTTAAAAAAGCCCAATGAAATTCTTACACATTGGGAGGGAGAGAAATTAAGCAAAACTAAAGCTTATGAAATTTCTGGGATTAGAAATGTTTATTGGATAGACGATTTAGAAAATATAATTGAAGGCTTGATGAATTCTATCGAAATACTTTATATAAACACCAATGAACATTACAGAGCTAAAGTTGAAACTGAAACTAGAGAAGCTCGTTTTAATACGTGGATTAAAAAAAAATATCCTAAAAAGGCTAATAAAAGGAGTAATCCGATATTACAAGAATTAAGAGCCGTAAAAGAGCCTATTGAAATTGAATTAATTCAAAATGCATGTAATATCACTGAAAAAGGTTTTAGAAGAATTTTAAATTTTGTTAAGCCAGGTGTTTGGGAATATGAAATTGAAGCCGAATTCTCTCACGAATTTTTAAAAAACAGATCAAGAAAATTTGCTTACACACCAATAATAGCTTCTGGAAAAAATTCTAATATCCTACATTACATTGAGAATAATAATCAATGTAAAGATGGTGAAGTAATATTGTTGGATGTTGGTGCAGAATATGCAAATTATTCTAGTGACATGACAAGAACAATACCTGTTTCAGGCAAATTTAGTACCCGTCAACGAGATGTATATAACTCAGTTTTAAATGTTAAAAATGAGGCAGCCAAGTTATTAACTCCAGGAGTATTGTGGAAAGAGCATCATTTAGAAGTTGGGAAAATTATGACTTCTGAACTCCTAAAATTAGGGCTTCTTGATAAAGCTGATTTACAAAATCAAACTAAAGAAAATCCTGCTTTTAAAAAATATTTTACTCATGGCACTTCACATCATTTAGGCTTAGATACTCATGATTATGGAAACATAAATAAACCCATTGAAGCTAATAATGTTTTTACTGTTGAGCCCGGGATTTATATTAAGAATGAAGGTTTTGGAATTAGACTTGAAGATGATGTTGTTGTTCAGGAAAAAGGGAATCCAATAAATTTAATGAAAAACATTCCTATTGAAATTGAAGAAATAGAATCTCTAATGAACTCAAAATGATTTCCAGCCTTGAGAAGTGATTGGAATTTTTTGTTGAGCTTTTGTGACTAAACTAACCCCGCTTTCAGCGCTTGTAATATGACCTACCACACTAAAATCAGAGCTGTTTTTTATTTTTTCAAAATCTTTTTGATTTATAGTAAACAATAACTCATAATCTTCTCCTCCACTCAAAGCTACTGTTGTTGAATTCAAATTAAATTCTTCACAACATGACATAAGTTCTTCACTAACAGGAATCTTGTCTTCATAAATATCACACCCGACTTTCGAATTGTTACATATATGTATCAGTTCTGAAGATAATCCGTCGCTAATATCTATCATTGAAGTAGGAATTAATTCAATACTACTTAAATAATCTATTACGTCTTTTCTTGCCTCAGGCTTTAGTTGCCTTTGAATTAGATATTTGTATTTAGATAAATCTGGTTGATTTCTAGGATTAACTTTAAAAACTTCTTTTTCTCTTTCAAGAACCTGTAGACCCATATAAGCGCTTCCAATATCGCCTGAAACAACTATCAAATCATTTAATTTAGCTCCAGACCTTCTTGTAACTAATTTTGAATCTAAAGCTCCAACTGATGTAATGCTAATTATCAACCCCTTGTTTGAGCTTGTAGTGTCTCCACCTACTAAGTCTACTCCATACTTTTTGCATGCTGCATTGATTCCAAAATATAATTCTTCCAAAGATTCAAGAGTAAACCTGTTTGATACAGCAATATTGACTGTTATTTGAGTACAATTGGCATTCATTGAATATATATCGGAAAGATTTGCAACCACAGATTTATAGCCCAAATGTTTAAGAGGCACATAACTTAGATTGAAGTGAACCCCTTCCACCAACATATCACTTGAAATTACAATTTGACTGTCTTGAAAATTTAGTATTGCGGCATCATCCCCAATTCCTTCAACCGTAGAAAGATTTTTAATATTAAAATCTTTAGTGATATGGTTTATAACTTCAAACTCGCCAATTTCTGAAAGTTTCGTTAATTCTGCTTTAGTTTTTTTTTTCACTCAAAACACTAATTTTTATTCAAATATATATTAATTGAGTTACAATGCTTCATAATTTAGTATGGTTCTAAAATACAACTATTTAAAACCTCTATATGGAAAAGAATTACAAATGAGTTATATTTGCACAGTATTTGATTAGTTAATTATGATAAAAGTTTCTGAACAAGCAAAATCAGAGGTTAGAAAGCTAATGCAAGCAGATGGGTTTGATAGTATTTCTGATTATGTTAGGGTTGGGGTAAAGAGCGGAGGATGCTCTGGACTTTCTTATGATCTAAAATTTGATAAACTAGTTAACTCAGATGATAAAGTTTACGAAGATAATGGTGTTAAAATAATTGTTGACAATAAAAGTTTTTTGTATCTAATAGGAACTACCTTAGAGTTTTCTGGAGGGTTAAACGGGAAAGGGTTTGTTTTTAATAATCCCAATGCTAATAGAACTTGTGGATGCGGAGAAAGCTTTTCACTATAAAAAAATAAATGGCTTATACAGAGGAGGAATTAAAGAAAGAATTAGAGACGCAAGAATACGAATATGGTTTTGTAACAGAAATTGATGCAGATACATTTTCTAAGGGATTAAGTGAAAAAGTTGTAAGAGCTATTTCCAAAAGAAAGGAAGAGCCTAACTGGATGACAGAATGGAGACTTACAGCTTATAGAGCATGGAAAAAAATGAAAGAGCCAGATTGGGCAAATGTAAAATATGCTAAACCTGATTTTCAAGAAATATCTTATTATTCTGCTCCTAAATCAAAAGATAAGTACGAAAGTCTCGATGAAGTAGACCCAGAATTATTGAAAACTTTCGAAAAACTAGGTATTTCGGTAAATGAACAAAAAAAACTAGCTGGAGTTGCCGTTGATATAGTTGTTGACTCTGTTTCAGTAGCTACAACTTTTAGAGATACTCTTTCTAAAAAAGGAATTATATTTTGTTCCATTTCAGATGCTATTAGAGAATACCCAGAACTTGTCAAAAAATATATTGGTAGTGTAATCCCAAGAAAAGACAACTTTTATAGCGCACTAAACTCTGCTGTTTTTTCTGATGGATCATTTTGCTACATCCCTAAAGGGGTAAGATGTCCTATGGAATTATCCACGTACTTTAGAATTAATGAAGCAGGAACGGGTCAGTTTGAAAGAACTTTAGTAATTGCAGATAAAGGAAGTTATGTTAGTTATTTGGAAGGCTGTACTGCTCCATCAAGAGACGAAAATCAATTACATGCAGCTGTTGTTGAACTCATAGCTTTGGATGATGCCGAAATAAAATACTCTACAGTTCAAAACTGGTACCCAGGAAATAAAAATGGAAAAGGAGGAGTTTATAATTTTGTTACCAAAAGAGGAATTTGTCACGAAAATTCTAAAATATCCTGGACGCAAGTTGAAACTGGTTCTGCTGTTACATGGAAATACCCTTCTTGTATTTTAAAAGGAGATAATAGTATTGGAGAGTTCTATTCTATTGCAGTAACAAATAATTATCAACAAGCAGATACTGGAACCAAAATGATTCACATTGGAAAAAACACTAAGAGTACGATAATCTCAAAAGGAATCTCTGCAGGAAAATCTCAAAATAGCTATAGAGGGCTTGTTCAAATAAATTCCAATGCAAAAAATTCTAGAAATTTTTCTCAATGCGATTCGTTGCTAATGGGAAATAAATGTGGAGCTCATACATTCCCATATATAGAAGCTAAAAATAATTCCTCAATAATTGAGCATGAAGCCTCTACCAGTAAAATCGGTGAAGATCAAATTTTTTATTGCAATCAAAGAGGGATTGATACTGAAAAAGCTATTGCATTAATTGTTAATGGTTTTAGCAAAGAGGTATTAAATAAACTTCCAATGGAATTTGCCGTAGAAGCTCAAAAATTACTTGAAATTTCATTAGAAGGGTCAGTAGGATAATTAAAAAATATTATATGTTAACAATAGACAATTTACATGTTAGTGTTGAAGGAAAAACAATTTTAAATGGGATAAATTTAGATGTTAAAGCTGGTGAAGTTCACGCTATTATGGGCCCCAATGGGTCTGGAAAGAGTACTTTAGCTGCTACTGTAGCTGGTAATGACTCCTATGAAATAATTAAGGGGGACATCTTATTTAAAGGTGAAAATATTGTTGAATTATCCCCTGAAGAAAGAGCACATAGAGGCCTTTTTATGTCATTTCAGTATCCTATTGAAATCCCCGGAGTTAGTGTGACTAACTTTATAAAAACATCAATTAATTCTAATTTAAAAGCTCGAGGTGAAAATGAAATGCCTGCAAATAAAATGCTCAAAAAAATTAGAGAAAAAGCTGCTCTCCTAGAAATCGATTCTAAATTTCTTTCTAGATCGCTTAATGAAGGATTCTCAGGTGGAGAGAAAAAAAGAAATGAAATATTTCAAATGGCAATGTTAGAGCCAAGTATATCAATCTTAGATGAAACTGATTCTGGATTAGATATTGATGCTCTGAAAATTGTTGCAAATGGGGTAAATAAATTAAAGAATAAAAATAATGCAGTGATAGTTATAACACATTATCAAAGACTGCTTGACTATATAGTTCCTGATTTTGTTCATGTATTAAATGAAGGTAAAATTGCAAAGTCCGGAAATAAGGAGCTTGCTCATGAACTAGAAGAAAAGGGTTACGACTGGATAAAATAAAAAGCTGTAATGCAATTAACTGAGAAAATATTATCATCATTTTTAGCTTTTGAATTAGATATTGACATTAATTCTTATGTTCATAATTTAAGAACAGATGCAATTAAAAACTTTGAAAAGTTAGGATTTCCAAATAGAAAATTAGAAAATTGGAAATACACTTCTTTAAATCAAATTATCAAAGAAGATTATACCGTATTTTCTAAAAAGAAAAATGTAATAGAATTTAAAAAGGTTAAGGACTATTTTATTGACAATATAGAGTCCTATAAAATCGTTTTTGTAGATGGATATTATGATCCTTTTTTATCTCAAACTAGTCATGATGGATTAGATATCTGTATAATGTCTGCTGCATTAAGCAAAGCTAAGTATTCAAAACATATTAATAAATATTTTAATAAATCTGTTCCTTCTGAAGATTCTTTAACTTCACTTAACACTGCATTTTCAAAAGAAGGGGCATATATTCATCTGCCTAAAAATACTATACTTGAAAAACCTATTGAAATAATTCATTTTTCTACAGGGAATGAAGCTGCTTTAATGCTACAACCAAGAAATCTTATTATTATTGAAGAGAATTCAGAGGTTGAAATAATTGAAACCCATCAAAGCTTAACTATTAATTCAGTTTTTACAAATTCAGTTTCTGAAATATTTGCTTTGAAAAATTCCAAAGTAGATTATTATAAAATTCAAAATGATGTTATATCCTCAAGTTTAGTAGACAATACATACATAACCCAAAAAAGAGACAGTGATGTTAGAGTTCATACTTTTTCTTTTGGAGGAAAATTAACTAGAAATAACTTGAACTTTTTTCAAACAACTCCATCCATAAACTCTACTATGAAAGGCCTTACAATAATTGATTACAATCAATTAGTAGATCATCATACTTTAGTCCATCATTCTAATCCAAATTGTGAAAGTCACCAAGACTATAAAGGAATATATTCTGGAAAATCTACTGGAGTATTTAACGGTAAAATAATCGTTGATAAAATAGCTCAAAAAACTAATGCGTTTCAACAAAACAATAATATACTTTTAGATGATACGTCTACAATTAATTCCAAACCTCAGTTAGAAATTTTTGCTGATGATGTTAAATGTTCCCATGGCTGCACTATAGGTCAGTTAGATCAAGATGCTTTATTTTATTTAAGAGCAAGAGGCATCCCTAAAAAAGAAGCAAAAGCATTACTTACTTATGGCTTTGCTAATAATGTTTTGGAGAGTGTTAAAATCCCTGAACTAAAAATTAAAATAAAAAACACTATTGCTAAAAAATTGGGAGTAAGCTTAGGTTTTGATTTATAAAATGAGCTTTGATTTAGAAAAAATAAGGTCTGATTTCCCAATTTTAAAAAGAAAAATTAATGGCTCCAATTTTATTTACTTTGATAATGCTGCCACATCTCAAAAACCAAATATAGTAATAGATTCTATTTCTGATTATTATAAAAATTACAACTCAAATATTCACAGAGGGGTTCATACTATAAGTCAAGAGGCTACAGATGCATATGAAAATGCTAGAGTTAAAGTTCAAAAACATTTTAATATTCAAAGTTCTCATGAAATTATTTTTACATCTGGAACTACTCATTCAATTAATTTAGTTGCTAATGGATTTCAAGATTTACTTAATGATAAAGATGAAATTATTATTTCTGGTTTAGAACATCATTCCAATATAGTTCCTTGGCAAATGATGGCAGAAAAAAATGGAGCAAAAATTAAGATAATCCCAATTAATGAAAATGGAGAGTTGGACATGGAGGTTTATAATACTATTTTAAATAATAAAACAAAACTTGTTTTTGTTAATCATGTTTCAAATGCACTTGGAATAATAAACCCCATCAAAACAATTATTGAAAAAGCTCATAAACTAAATGCAGCTGTATTAATAGATGGTGCTCAGGCTAGTGCACATTTTAAAACTGATTTACAGGAACTTAATGCAGATTTTTATACCACTTCTGCACATAAATTGTGTGGCCCAACTGGAATTGGAATGCTTTATGGAAAAGAAAAATGGTTAAAGAAATTACCTCCATATCAAGGTGGTGGAGAAATGATTTCAGATGTAACTTTTGAAAAAACTACCTATGCAGAACTCCCACATAAATTTGAAGCGGGGACACCTAATGTTTCTGGAGCAATTGCTTTTGGTGTTGCATTAGATTACCTGAATGGAATAAACTTTGAAAAAATATATAAATATGAATCTTCTCTTCTGGATTATGCTACTAAAAAACTAAATTTAATTCCAAACCTCAAAATATATGGTGAGTCTAAAAACAAAACAAGTGTAATTTCTTTTAATATTGAAGGAATACATGCTTATGACATAGGTGCTTTATTAGACAAATTTGGAATAGCAGTTAGAACTGGTCAACATTGCGCTCAACCAATCATGGATCACTTTGGAATTTCAGGTACTGTTAGAGTTTCACTCTCATTTTACAATACAAAAAAAGAAATCGACGTTCTTTACAAATCTTTAAAACAGGTCATTTCTATGTTGAGCTAATTTGTATCTTTGATTTATAATCTAATTTATGAAGATAAAAGAAATTCAAAATGATATTATTGAAGAATTTTCTCTTTTTGAAGACTGGAAAGAAAAATATGAATATATAATTGAACTTGGCAATTCCATTAAAATAATTGATAAAAAAAATAAGATAGAGTCTAATTTGATTAAAGGCTGCCAAAGCAAGTTATGGCTTCATGCGGAATTAAAAAATGGAAAAGTTATTTATTCGGCTGACAGTGAAGCAATAATAACTAAAGGAATTGCTGCTATATTATTAAGAGTTTTTTCTAACCAAACTGCTAAAGATATTTTAGATGGAGACATTAAATATATTGATGAAATTGGGTTAAAAGAACATCTTTCCCCTACTAGAGCTAATGGCCTAGTTTCAATGATTAAACAAATAAAATATTACGCTTTAGCATATAATAATTAAACTTGTAAAATGAACGCAGAGGATTTAGGAGAAAAAATTGTGAAAGTATTGAAAACTATATATGATCCTGAAATTCCCGTTGACATATATGAACTTGGTTTAATATACGATGTGTTTGTAAATGAGGATAATAATGTTAAAGTAATTATGACATTAACTACTCCTAATTGCCCAGTAGCAGATTCACTGCCTAAGGAAGTTGAAGATAAAGTAAAATCACTATCTGAAGTAACAGATGCTAAAGTTGAACTAACATTTGAACCTCCATGGAACAGAGATCTTATGAGTGATGAAGCAAAATTGGAGCTTGGATTTTTATAAATGAACAAAGAAATAATAAATAAAGTAAACAATAGTAAGCTAAAAAGTGTTGATCTTGATAGTTTAATTCCAGAAAATGAAAGAATTATTCTTGATTTAAAAACTTGGCTTAAAGATGAATTAATTCTAATTGAAAAAGATTTTAGACACGCTGTAAAAAAACACGATTGGCAACAGTATAAGGACAAATTTGTTTCAATTCAATGTTCAAATAATGCTATTATTCCAGATTGGGCATTTATATTGGTTTCAAATGAATTAAAAGAGAACAAAATTGAAAATTTTATAGGACCTTTAGATGTTATGGAACACATAATTATTCGTAATATAATTTATAGCCTTGATTTAAATAAATTTGAAAATAAAATAGTAATAATTAAAGGCTGCTCTAAAAGATCAATCCCTAAATCTTCCTACTCATTTTTAATTGAAAGACTACAGCCAATTGCAAAAAAAATAATGTTTGGCGAAGCATGTTCTTCTGTTCCAATTTTTAACAAACCTATTAATTGATTTTGAAATTAAAACACATATTCAGTTTTACATTATTGATTTTTTCTTCTTTTTTACTGTCTCAAGAAGAAACTGATAGTTTAAATTTTGAGTATCCTTGGAAAAAAAACGGAAAAGCAATTTTTCTTGTTAATCAATCTAGTTTTAGTAATTGGTCTTCTGGAGGGCAAAGTAGTATTTCAGGAACAATAAAATTTGATTATACTTTAAATTACTATGAATATGGTTGGGCATGGGACACCAAAATTATTGGAGCTTTTGGTTTGAACAAAATTAGTGGAAGTGATTTCTTAAAAAAAACAGATGACAGAATTGAAATTAATTCTGTTGTAGGTAAAAAATTCAATAATAATATAATTGGAAAATGGAGCTATTCTAGTTTTGTAAATTTTAAAACTCAATTTGCAAAGGGATATCGTTTTGGAAAAGACTCAAATGGGAATAATATTCGTACAGAAAAATCTCGATTTTTTTCTCCAGCAACTACACAGCTGGGTGTTGGATTATATTGGAAAAGAGATGATAATTTATGGGTAAACGTTGCGCCAATTACAGGAAAATTAATATTAGTTAATCGATTTTTTACAAAAGACTTAAATCCTAACCAATCCTTTTTTGGTGTTAAAAAAAATGGGAATAGTAGATTTGAACTTGGAGCTTCTGTCAGATCTTTTTATAAAACAGAAATATATGAAAACATAATTTTAGAGAATAGATTAAGTCTTTACTCAGATTACTTAGACAAACCTAAAAACATTGATTTTGATTACACTCTAAACGTAACAATGCAAGTAAATAAATTTATATCCGCTAATCTTATCTTTCAATTCGTTTACGATGATAATGAAATTCAAAGAATTCAAACCAGAGAAGTATTAGGTATAGGCCTAAATATTGATCTTCAATTTATATCCAAATCTGGATATAAAAAAGCATTATAAGGGAATCTAGTAATATGTATTTCTCTTACTTTTTTATATAGCTCCTTTTTCCATTTATTAATATCTGTATTGCTTAGTGCTGAAATAAAATAAACTCCATTTTTATATTTCTTTTTTAAATTAAATTTTAATTTATTTAAACTTTTATCTTCATATTCAATATCAAAAATATCATCCATTTTTTCATTTTTATCTAAATATTTATCTGTTTTATTAAATACCAATAAAATCGGTTTATCATTAGCATCTATTTCGCTTAAAATAAAATTTACAGAATTCATATGATCCTCATAGTTTGGATGGGAAATATCAATAACATGAACTAGTAAGTCTGCCTCTGTAATTTCCGTTAAAGTACTTTTAAAAGAATCTACCAATTGTGTTGGCAATTTTCTTATAAATCCAACCGTATCAGTAAGCAAAAAGGGTAGATTTTCAATTACTACTTTTCTTACTGTTGTATCCAAAGTAGCAAATAATTTATCTTCTGCAAAAACCTTTGCTTTTGAAACTGAATTCATGAGAGTTGATTTCCCGACATTTGTATATCCTACTAAAGAAACCCTAACTAATGATCCTCTATTCCCTCTTTGAGTTGCCATTTGTTTATCAATGGATACTAGCTTTTTTTTTAATAAGCCTATTTTATTTCTTACAATCCTTCTATCTGTTTCAATTTCAGTTTCACCAGGACCTCGCATTCCTATTCCTCCTTTTTGCCTTTCCAAGTGAGTCCAAAGCCCTTTAAGCCTGGGAAGAATATATTGGTATTGTGCAAGCTCAACTTGATTTTTAGCATAGCTTGTTTTTGCTCTTTGAGCAAAAATATCCAATATAAGGCCTGTTCTATCTACTATTTTACTTTTTAAAAATTTTTCAATATTTAATTGCTGTGCTGGAGATAATTCATCATCAAAAATAACAGAATTTATATCGTTATTCTTAATATATGAGTATAATTCTTCTATTTTCCCTTTTCCTAAAAAAAACTTAGGATCAGGTGTATTCATTTTTTGGGTAACCCTTTTTACAACATTTCCTCCAGCTGTAAAAGTTAAAAAACTCAATTCATCTAGATATTCATCTAAGATTTTTTTTGATTGATTTGAAGTAATTATGCCAACTAGAACTGTCCTTTCTAAATTTGAAGCTGATTTTTCTATCATATAAATCTATCCATTCTCCTTATAATACTTTAACTCTATATCTTGGCCATCAAAAATAGCATAAGAAAAGTATGAAATCCAATCTCCTAAATTAATATATCTTGAGGTCTCTGAAACTTTTATATCTAAGGGGAGATGTCTATGTCCAAAAATAAAATAATCAAAATTTTCCTTGAATAGAATATTCTTACAGTATTGAACCAGCCATTCATTTTCTTCACCTTTATATTTAATATCTTCAACTCCAGAAAGGAGTTTGTTTTTAGTTGATAGATATTGAGCTATTCTTACACCAACATCTGGGTGTGTAATTCTAAATAAAAATTTTGCAATGCCACTTCTAAAAACTTTTTTCATTCTTTTAAATCCATAGTCTCCAGGCCCTAACCCATCACCGTGTCCTATAAGAAATTTTTTATTGTTAATTATAAATTTTTTAGGATTATGATATACACTAATATTTAATTCTTCTTCAAAATATCCATTCATCCACATGTCGTGATTACCAACAAAAAAATATATGGGAATTCCTGAATCCGTAATCTCTGCCAACTTACCTAATATTCTAACAAATCCTTTGGGAACAACTTTTTTATATTCAAACCAAAAATCAAATAAATCTCCTAGTAAAAAAATAGCTGAAGCATTCTCTTTTATTGAGTCTAACCATCTTATAAATCTTTGTTCTCTTTTTAAACTCTCTTTGTGATTTGGAGCTCCAAGATGATTGTCTGATGCAAAATAGATTTTTTTGCTTTCCTTTAATTGAATATTTATAAAAGTATCCGCTTTATTCATTCAAAATTTTTTGGAAAGATACTCTTTCCTAACTTTTTAGATAATATTATTATTTACAAAAATACATGATTAAATCATAAAACTTTTTCGTAACAATGAAACGGCATGTCACTTTGTTTTCGAAAAAATATTTTTCCAAGTTTTGTATATCCTTGTAATTTATAAAATTTGTTGTTTTTAGCATTTCCACTAAAAGTATCTAGCCTAATAGATTTATATTTTTTTTTTAATGTTAACTGTTCTGCAAAATCCATTAGTTTGATTGCTAAACCTTTACCTTGAAAATCTGGATGAACAGCGAGTCTATGTATATACATATTTTTATCAGTTAAAGTAAGCCATTTAACTTTTTTATATACATCATCTATTTTAGGGGAAATGCAAATACATCCCGCAATTTTAGAATCTACATTAATTACGAACAGAGTTTTATTTTGTACATCCTCATGAAATATTTCTTTATTAGGATAATGTTCATTCCATTGAAAAATATTCTGTGAAATCATATGTTTAGCACAAGCATTTGTAATTTCAACTACTCTTTCTAAATCTTTTAAATTCGCCTTTCTAATCATATTTAATAATTTCTCCTTTAAAATTAACTTTAAACTTCGAAAATGGATTTAAATATCTATCTATTAATATGGCAAACTCTCCTCTTTTGATAATCCTTTTTAAATTAAAGTCTTTTAAGCCTAATTGATTCCATTTTTTTTCAAAATCTCCATTTATTAAATTCTGTTCTCCGCTAACTTTAATAATCCAATTACTAATATTCTTAATAGTTAATAAATTAGGAATTTGATATTTATTAAGATCATAATAGTCTTTTAAACCAGTTATCATATCACTTCTAATTAGATTTTTATCAGGATAAAACAAAGTTTTATTTTCCCAACCTATATTTATTCCTTTACCTCTTAATATACCGCATGCACCTATTTTTTGATAACTTATAAAGTTTGGGCTTTCAGAACTAATATCAGCAAATGGCTGAATGTACCCATTATTTTTCAAAATTTCCATCTGAATGTCTCTGACAGATACTTTATCAACAGGTTTATTTTGAGAAACTGCCAAAGAAGCTGCAATCCCAGCTGCCTGACCAATCTGCATCACAACAGGTTGGAGTCTTGTAGTCCCATTTACAAGATTTGAAACTGAAATTGATTTTTCAATTACAATAAAATTATTTGTGGTTTTTGGGATCAAGCTTCCAAAAGGAACTGAATAAGAAGGTATCGGATAAAAATCAAGCTTAGGTAGTTTATTATAATTTGGATGTGCATTATGATGATGATCAACTGGGTAATCACCAACTGCAATTCCAGTTCTGTATAAAGAATTATTTTGAAAATATGGATTTGTTATATGATTCAAATTCAATGTAACTTGTCCTTTAATTCTTCTAGACTCTCTATGATATGGAATTTTTGGGAAACCGTCTTTTGTTAAAAATTCTTCTTTATCTATTGATAAATAATTATAACCCATCTCACTCTGTATAAAATATAAAAATCTAATAGACTTCTGCTTTGCTTTTTCATAATGAGATATTCTATCTTCTTCACTCATTTCAATTGAATTAACATAATAATCATTTCCATTAATTGGCCAATTAATCATATACTTCCCGTTTGGAAGTTTTCCATAAGAAATTAAAGATTCTTTTGGCCATAATTTTAATTCTGTATCAGAACATTCTCCAGAATCATAAGAACAAATAAATTCATCTCTATTATAATTTATTGGAACAGGAATAGTAACATCTTTTCCATAATCTTTTAAAATCATTACTTGAGTTAAATCTTGAATTATATCATTAGAATTTTTAGGGGCTATTTTTTCATTGTACATACTACTTGAATCCATTCCAATATAATAAGGAATATTTAAAATTGGTATTAGATCTCCCAATTCAGTAGCGTCAATTAAAACTGTTGTTTCTACTTCCTCTAATTTATTTTCAGATTTTATAGAAATATGCCACTTGCCTTTTTGTTTTTTTATTTTATCAATTTTTGAATTGAATATAATCTTTAAGTTTTTTTCTGAGTTTGCTATTTTATTTAGGATTTCATTTCCAACTGAGGGTTCAAACATAACATTGCTAACCCATCCTGTTTTCAAACTATCAAGGCTTCCATAATAGGAAACCAAACTGTCTCGAAATTCTTTTAAAAAACCACTTGGCATTTTATAATTTCCATCTAAGGCACTAACACCAGCTGATGTCATCATTCCTCCTAACCAATCTGAATTTTCAATTAAAAGAGTTTTCGATCCAAGCCTTGAAGACTGAATAGCTGATGCTATTCCGCTAGTTCCTCCTCCAACAACTACTATATCATAACTAGATTTTGTGCAACTAGAAAGAAAAATTCCTATAAAAAAAATTATAAATTTTAAATTCATCTTATAAAAATAATTATGAATTAAGGCTTAATTGCTTTAAAATACTGTATCAGATCATTATTATTTCCTACTAAAATTCCATTTTCATTTTTAATTTTGAGAGGAATAATTTTCTTTGCATCACTAGGAGCATAAAAGCCTGATTCCTTTCTTAATTTAGAGTAAAAACTGCCATCCCCCTTACCAATTAATAATATTCCATTGCTAGCATCGTTTCTAGGTGTTTCGACTTCAGAAGTGAACAAGTTTCCAATAGCTAAAACATCTTTTATTCCATCTCCATTATAATCATCAATAATAAAATCGTTAATAGAGGATAATTGAGCCTCATAAGGTAAATCAATATTAGTGAAAGTTCCATTTGAGTTAATTAGTACCCTACTTTTAAAAGAATTTGCTTGTAACCTCAAGGCATTTTCTAGGTTTTCCTCTCCGTAAGCGCTTTTAACATCTAAAGAGGCAAATAAATCATATTTTTGAAATTTATTTCTTAGTTCTGGGACTTGCTGAGAAGAACAAGAAAATCCTCTGAGAGGAAATTGTATTCCATAATTATAATAAGCAAGTACAATATCTTTGACTCCATTATCATCAAAATCATCATAAAAAACCTCAAAAGGCTCTTCTTTACTTGCTTTATATTTATAATTTTCTCCTAAATTCCCCATTACCAAATCATCTAATCCATCATTATTAAAGTCTCCTACTTCAATAGAATACCACCAACCATAAACTTCATCACAATCATTATCTAATTTTTGTTTTTTAAGAACTCCTTTTTCATTCTTTATTAATGTCAAAGGCATCCATTCACCAACAACAAAAAGATCTTTATCTCCATCACTATCATAATCTGACCAAACAGCATCTGTTACAAGGCCTAATTCATTCAAACTATTATTAACATCATTATATAAAGAAAATTTTCCATTATTGTTCAAAAGTAAATAGCTTGATGCTGCTTCAGGATAGTTCCATGGAATCATTCTAGATCCTATAAAAAGATCTAAATCTCCATCATTATCAATATCATTTGGTTTTACAATCGACCCTGATTTATACATGCCTGGCAATAATTCTCTTCTAAACTTAAAATCTCCATTTCCATCATTGATATACAATCTATCCAAATAAGTACTAGAATTTGGAGCAAATTCATTTCCTCCACTTACAACATATAAATCATTATCCCCATCATTATCAGAATCAAAAAAAATAGCATCTATATCTTCTAAAGCTCTATGTAAATCCCATGGCTGATTTTTAGTTAAAATGAAGTTTCCTTCATTTGTTTGTAAAAATAACTTCGATGATTTTCCTGAAGCACTTCCAATATATACATCCTCTAAATTATCACCATTAACATCTGAAACTGCAATTGCTGGTCCAAATTGAGATAGCTTATGGGGCAAAAGAATTTGTTTCTTATAATCATCAAAAATGTTCTCAACATGAATATAATCTATTTTTGTAGGGTCCTCCTTGAAAAAAATGTCTTTATTTAAATCTTTTAAGATGGAGTAATATTTGCCAGATGAAGATGATATTGTTAGAGTTTGATTAGTCTCCAATTCAGAGAATTTAGATTTTAATCCATTTGGCCAAGTAATTATTAAACTGTCTATTTTGTTATTATCTCCTAATCCAAAATGTATAATGTCTTCACTTGTTGAATAAATCCCTCTTACATTGGTCGTTTCAAAAAACTGATGCTTATTCTTTATATAAACATCTGCTTTAGTTCCAAAAAGGCTTTTATTATTGTCATCTTTTAAAGAAATTCTTAAAAAGGAATTTTTAATGGATTCATTAGTATTGTTTTTATATAAAAATGCCTTTTCATTTACATTATTTACTATAATTTCCAGGTCCCCATCATTATCTAAATCTGCATATGCTGCTCCATTTGAAAAAGAAGGCTGATCAAGTCCCCATTGTTTAGTTTCATTAACAAGTTTTAAATCCCCGTAATTTTTATAGAAATAATTTTTAAGCTTTACGCTAGGAACAATTTCTAGCACCTTGTCTAGGGGAAGAATATCCCATAGATCTATATCTCCCTTGTTTGGATTTTTTTTAACATAGTCATCTGCAATTTTGATTACATATTCGCCTAATTTTTTATCTGCATCAGTATTTCTAATATCTCTCAATAAACCATTAGTAACATAAATATCTTTTAAACCATCATTATCAAAATCTGCGATTAAATTTGCCCAACTCCAATCAGTGGAGGAAGTATTTGTATATTGAGCAACATCACTAAAAGTATCATCCCCATTATTTATTTGTAATGTATTAAACATGTACTGAAAATAGCCCCCCTGTTTCACAACATTCCAAAATGCAGAAGGGTTCATTCCACTCATGTTAGATTTTAATCTATAATTATCCTCAGCTGTCATATCAACTACCATTATATCTAATAAGCCATCATTATTGATGTCTGAAGCATCAACTCCCATACTATAAAAAGATGTGTGCTTTAAAGATTTCTCTGTATTGTATGTAAAAGTTCCATCTCCATTATTATAATAAAGAAAATCAGGAGCATCAAAATCGTTAGCAACATATAAATCTGTAAAGCCATCTTTATTTAAATCAGAGGCAACAACTGCATTAGGGAAACCAGGTCTGTAAAGTCCCGCTTTTTTAGTAATATCAATAAAATAGTTTTCCCCAGTATTTTCAAAAAGCTGAAGAGAATACTCAGGCAATGTTAAATCTGCTCCAAAAAATTTAGAATAACTCCCTGGATTTGGAGGCTGATTCAAAAGATAAAGATCTAATAATCCATCATTATTATAATCAAAAAAAACCGCATGACGAGTTCTTGCAGAAACATCAACTCCCCAATCTTGTGCAGCTTCATGAAATCTAAAATTTCCCTTATTAATATAAAGTTTGTTTCTTCTTAATTCAAGATCATCATCATACAGTTCTTTACTAATATAAATATCTAAAAGTCCATCTTGATTTACATCAGCTATTGATACCCCTGAAGACCAAGAACCATCATCAAATATTCCAGATTTTTCCGTGACATCTATGAATTTAAGCTCCCCTTTATTTTCATATATTTTATCTCCAACAAGATTCCCTGCTAAATAAATATCTTGTAATCCATCATTATTGAAATCAGCCACTCCAACACCAGCTCCACCATAATAATTAGCATAAAGAAGGATGTTGTGTTCCTTTTTATCCTCAATATAATTATTGAAATGGATGCCTGAATAATCAGAATCAATTAATTGAAATACTTTGTCTTGAGCTTTACTTAAATGAAAAGAGAATAAAAGAAGAATATATAGAGTTTCTTTCATAAATAGACATAAAAAAGGGGGAATTAAATTCCCCCTTAAATATAATAAAAACTAAATTCTATTTTTATTGTTTATCCCACCAAACTCTAGTTGTAAAGTTGTTAGGACCTTGTGCGGCAACTGCTGCTTTATAATTATCAGCATTTGTAGACTCTTCACCAGTAGGCCAAATTAGTCTTCTTGGAATAGTTCCGCCTGTAACATTACCTGGGTCATTTGTAGGAGTTAGTACTGGGAACCCTGTTCTTCTCCAATTAGAGAAAGCTTCGTACTCATTTAATAAAGTAGCAGCCCAATATTGCTCACCTATCATTTGAAGACCTTTAGTAGCGTCATAAGGTTTAAGAGCTAAATAAGCCGTAACCTCAGCATCTGTTATAGCAGCTGCATTAGGATAAATTTGACTTAACATCTGCATAGCTGCCTTCACACCATTATTATAGTGAGTAGCTGCAGATCCTGCCGTCCAACCTCTTTGAGCAGCTTCAGCTTTCATAAACTCTACTTCAGCATAAGTTTGAAGAACCATAGGAACATCTTTTTTCGTAATTACATTCCTATTAGGCTCTGCATAAATAGAAGTATCAGGAACTGTTGCAGAAGTACTACCGTTTGGCATTCCAATTAGGTCTGCGATAGCAGTACTTTTATCTGATCTTCTAGCCGCCAAAATTGGTAATCTTGGATCGTCTTTTAACCAGTCTACAAAAGTCTTACTCATTCTTGGGTTTCCATCAGCATCAAAAACTTCACCATGTCCGTTTTTGTTAATTCCTCCAGGACCATCTGTATGTTTAATCAAAGCTATATGGTCATTTGAAGTCATCGTTCCGTTTCCAATAGCTTTTACTGCCCAAGCCTTAGATGTAGCTGGATCTACTTTGCTCAATCTCATTGCAAGTCTAAGCATCATAGAGTTACCCCAAGCTTTCCACTTAGTAGTATTACCTTGGAAAACTAAGTCTGATGCTCCTAAAGTAGTAGAAGCTCCAATTTGAGCAACTGCTTCTTCAAGTTCTTGAAGGAAGCCTCCTGTGCCTGTATAGATATCCTTTTGAGCATCATATTTTGGCTTTAAGATACCATTTGTGTATCCTTGACCTGCCTCACTATAAGGACAGTCTCCATGAAGATCCGTAATTCTTGAATAAATAAATACTCTTAAAATACGAGTCATACCCATTTCAGATCCAGTATTACCAGCAGCAGTCAATTGAGCTCTAATGTCTTCAATTTCTTTAACTGCAGATGGGTAATAACGGTCCCAAAGTGAAGTAGCATATCCATCATTTCTAAAGTATCTATCTCCAGACCAATATCCAGCAGTAGAAGAGAAATGTTGAATCATTACCGATTGGTAGATTAAACTGGCTCTCCAGTTTTCATATCTACCACCTGAAGTTTGCAAAACAACTGATGCAAACTTGTTTGCCACATCAATTTGTGCGGCTTTGCCAGGGTTTACGTTCATTTCCTCAAATCCTTTGTCAAACTCACATGAGGAAAAAACTAAACTTAAAGCAAAAATTGTTAATACTATTTTTTTCATAATTATATAAGTTTAAAATTTAAGGTTTACGTTAAGTCCAATAGTCCTTGGAACAGGAAGACCAAACCATTCTAAACCAGCAGAGTTTGAATTATTATATGCAGACTCTGGGTCTATATTGTCTACACTATTACTTAAGAAGAATAAGTTTCTTCCAATAAGTGAAATAGTAGCCTTGTCAATAAAAGTTCCGTCTAATTTATCAGATGGAATATTATATCCAATACTTAACTGACGAAGTCTCATATAGTCTGAGTCAAAAATAGCTTCCTCAGCAATACTATAAGTTCTTCTGTAGTAGTCTTCTTGTTGTGCAGCAGGGATTGAAGTAGTAATTGCACTTCCATCTTCCATAACTCCAGTTGGAACCCAACCAGCTTCACGTCCTCCTGCAGGGACAGTTTTCTTATGATGTCCATTTCTAATTAAAAATGCATTAGATCCTGAGTATATTTGCCCTCCTGTTTTCCCTTCAAACAATACAGAAGCATTGAAGTCTTTATATCTAACAGAAGATCCTATCCCTAGTTGAGTTGGAGCAACTCCAAATCCTAAGATTTTTCTTGGTCCAATTTTTGGAATAGGAATACCATTAACCATTTGGTGAACAATTGCACCACTAGCATCTCTTACATAAGAAGATCCATATAATGCTCCGTACTTCTCACCAACGATATGTGTAACTCTTAAGTTTCTAGATCTTGGCTCTTGCATAGAGATGTTTCCACCTGTATCATTTGTTGCAACCACTTTACTAGTGTTATTAGTATAGTTAATAGAAGCATTCCAAGCAAAATCATCAGATTGCATAAGCGTTCCTTTTATAAGCAGCTCTATACCTTTATTAGAAATATTACCAAGGTTTGCAAGTGCGCTACCATATCCTGAAGTTGCAGAAGCACTTACCCCTACAATATCTCCAAGAGTTTCATTGTCATAGTAAGTAGCATCTATAGAAAGTTTATTATCAAACATTCTCAAGTCAATACCAAATTCTGTTTCATTCTTTTCAAATGGAGTAATTTCAGAGTTAGGAATAGTTCCTCCACTGATATTACCTAATGAAGCACCTAGGTGACCTTGACCATATATACCATAAGATAAACTTAAAGCATATGGACTATCAGCACCACCAGCTACCTGAGAATATCCTCCTCTTAATTTTAAGAAATCAACTGAGCTTCCTAGATCTAAAGCATCTGAAAGAACAAAAGATAAACTCGCAGAAGTATATAAATCATTATTAGGAGCTTTTTTATCCTTTAAAGATAAAGTTGAAAACCAGTCATTTCTAGCAGTTAAAGTAAGATAAGCATAGTCCATAAACCCTAGTTCAGCAGAACCATAGGCAGAGTTTATTTGCTTTTTCCAGTAACTCCAACTACTTCCTTGATTTTTAGTATTCTTAACGTCTATTAATCCAGGAACAATGAAATCAGATCCACTGACTCCAGTAGCATTATATTCTTGAGAGTTTTGTCCAATTCCTACAAAAGCTGTAAGAGTTATGTCAGAATCTAATTGTAGATTATCCGTTCCTATAAAGACATCTGCATCATACTGTCTAAATGAACTTTTAGTTTCATTCATAGATCCATTAGGCTGATAAGCAGTTCCCCAAGGAGTTGAACCAGTTCTGTGAAGATCATAACGATCACCTCCAATACGTCCTCTAACATATAAGTAATCTTTTATATCCCATCTTGCATTTAATGCTCCGATGAACCTTTCTTTTTCAGAACTATTAATATAGTTCCATGCTGCAAACCAAGGGTTTTGAGAATAAGAATTATCGCTAATTCTAAATTCTGTCAAATCAGCATTTCTACCTAATCCTCCTTCTCCTAACATGTCATTAACATTTACTGTAGGAGCAAATAGGTTAACTGCAAAGTTTCCATTACCAGGTGAATCTGATAATTGTGGATTTCCTTCTTGATCCTCAAGAATATATTTCATATTTACATCAACAGTAATTTTATCTCCTAATTTTTGAGAAGAGTTCAATCCTAAAGAATTTCTTTTTAATGTTGAATTTGGAACAATATCTAAATTGTCCATATTTGTCATAGAAAATCTAGTATTCGAATTATCATCAGAAGTAGATATAGCAATTGTATTAGTATATGTTTCCCCCGTTTGATAGAACTTCTCTAAGTTACTACCTTGATTTGAATACTTTCTTTGAACACCATCCCATTGAGCAACCATGGATCCATCCATTCTTGGACCCCATGCTTGATATGTATCGATAGGATCAGAAACTTTTGAAAAGTCTCTACCTTGACCATAAATAGTTTGAGTATCTCTTAAGCTTGTATTCAACATATCAAACTGAGTAGAGCTATTAAACTCTATTCCTATCCCTTCTTGACCTGCGCCGTTCTTAGTGGTAATAAGTATTACACCATTAGAAGCTCTAGATCCATAAAGTGCAGCAGCTGCTCCACCTTTTAGAACACTCACTGACTCTATCTCATCAGGATTAATACTCGAAATACCATCTCCGTAGTCTGCACCTCCCCACACACCTGCAGAACCTAAATTACTATTATTAATAGTAATTCCATCTACAACGTATAGAGGTTGGTTATTTCCAGTTAAAGAACTAGTACCTCTAATTACAACTCTACTAGACCCTTTAGCACCCATTGAAGATCCAGTTACCATAACTCCGGCAACCTTACCTTGAAGGGCATTAATAGCATTAGTAGTTTTGTTATTGTTAAGTTCTGAACCATCTACTACTGTTAGCGAGTATCCTAAAGCCTTAACATTTCTTTTAATACCAAGAGAAGTAACTACTACTTCCTCTAAAGCATTGTCAGGGGCTAGTACTGCATTCACAGTTGCAGAAGATCCTACAACTATTGATTGAGATGCATATCCAACAAAGCTAAAAACCAGGGTATCCCCGCTTGAAGCCTCAATTGAATAATTCCCATCAAAATCAGTTGAAACTCCATTTGAAGTTCCTTCAACTAAAACAGTAGCGCCTGGAAGAGGCACTCCATTTTCGTCTGTTACTGTACCACTAATTGATTGGGCATGCACACTAAAACCGAAAGCAAAGACCAATAAAAAAGAAGTCAGAATTCTTAAGAATTTTGTTTTCATAGAATATTATTTTTGTTTAATCTGGTGCTAATTTACTAAATAAATTAACACTTCATTAACAGAATCTTAATTTTAAGAGATTTATTTATTAAATCAATAGTTTTTTTCATTTAAATAATGGAAAATTAACTTTATAATCCATTGCTATTGAATCAATTAAATTAAAATTCAATGTCAAGTTTTTTATTAAGATTTTTTAAAAAAATCTAAAAAAGAAAAATTATCTCACTTACGAAAAGCCAAGCAGGCTCCCCCTCTGCAGGGTGATTTTTAGGAAGTTTTTTATTACTTGTTACAACTAATTTAATTTTATCTAGATTCTTTTTATTTAATGGCATTTTATACATTTTCATTTCTGGAATTTCATTAACATCAGGAATTGGCATTACTTTAGATGACAATAATACTTCTTTCCCGGAGCTGATATCAAACAATTCTATTTTTTTAGGAAAAGTAATGTACGCGGGAATTGAAGTTAAAGCATGAATTCCTATATAATTAGCCTGACTTTGCTTTGGCATATTTATTTCAACTATTAAATCTCCTGAACTTGAAGTTTTATCTACATTATTCTCATTATTTTTAATAAAACCATTCCAATGTCCACTTCTAAAATCTAGATTACCTAATGTCCCGTCAAACAATCTATCTACATTTTTATACCTGATATCAGGATTTGTTCTTAATTTATGTTCTGTTATCAATCCTCCTGTTTTTACATATTCTACGGATATGGTTTTACTGCTTTTCCAACCCTTTTTGAAAGCTTTAGCTTTAAAAGTTAATGTCTTGTTGATTTTTACTGGTTCAGTATATATTGTAGAAAGTGAGTCCGGTTCATCACCATTTGTAGTATATCTATATTGTGGATTTCCGAGGGATTTATAAATTTCAATTAATAAAGAGTCCTCAAACATAGTTTGTTCAGACATTATTACAGGTAAAGCTAATGGCATGTCCCTAGCAAAATTATTAGCTCCAAAATTAATTTCAGTTAAATAATTTTCTTTTAATTGATTTTGCTGATCAACACTAATCTTTGTGTTCCATAAATAAGCTTTCTTTAAACTTGAATTTTCAAGAAAAGATTCTATTCCATTAAATGAAACGGATGTATTGTTTAAATTTAGACTTTCTACCGAATTATTAATATAAACAAGTCCCTTGTCACTAATTTTAGTATCATTTAATTTCAAGTATTTCAAGTTTTCTAAGTTTTTTAATTTAGAAATTAAATTATCATCGAGGTTTGTATTGCTTAGATCTAATTTTATGAGTTGATTTTTTATTTTCAATAAAGCATTTAAATGTTTTGATTGAAGTATTTTGCCTAAAAATTTAGCTTCAATAAAATTATTTTCATTGCTATTTCTTTCTAATCTAAAGTTTAAGTTTTGTAATTTTTCTAAATCCTTTTTCTTTGGAATACGGACTATTGCTGCTAGTTTTGGAAAAAATGAGGCTAAATTTTTAGATAAATTAGAGTTGACATTTATACTTTGTTCAAATTTTTGAAAACTAGCTCCAGAATCTATCCAATATTTAATTAATTCTATTTCATATTCTTTTAACTGTGAATTTCCCTTTGGAGGCATATGCAACTCATCTTCTAAGGGAAGAGTTAGATAATTAAACATATGGCTTTCAAGTGCATTATTAGCTACTAATATGTTGCCTGATTTTCCGCCTTTTAAAATATCTTGTTCAGAAACTAATAATAAGCCGCCTTTTGTTTTGGATTGACTATGACATTTAACACATTTGTTATCTAAAATAGTCCTAACAACTTCAGTGTACAGATTTAAACTATCTTTTTCATTAAATATAATTTCATTCTTAGCTTTAGGCAAATCTAAAAACCCTTCACCATGTGTCATACTTCCTCCATAATGACCAGTAATAGTTAAAAGGACTATAGTAAATCCAAAAAAAGAAATGAATTGTTTTTTATAAATATCTTTGTAATGAATCCATAAAAGTCCCCCATTTAAAACAGCGGTAGAAATACCAAGCCACATATGAATATTTAAAGTCTCCTCACCATAATCTCCTCCTAAAGAAAGAAAATATCCTAGAAAACAAGAAATAACAGCAAAAACAAAAGAAAATCCAAGCCCAAATTTTATAGGAATTAAAAAATTTTCTTTAAAAATTTTCTCACAGACAGATAAAAAAAAGGTAAAATATAAAACTCCTATAGGTAAATGAATAATTACCGGGTGATATTTTCCTAAATATTGTAAAAACTCTAACATCTTTAAATAGAATGTTCTGCCTTTAATAATCTGTTCTGGTTTTCATTATCACAAACTGCATAATCGAAGCCTTTTCTTAAACTATATCCAGCATATTGTCCCTTTTTATTTATTGCAATGAATCCAACTTGTAAATAATCCCAATCCGGACCAGACCTATGTATTTTAGAAATTCTATCAACTACTAATTTACATGCATTTAATGGTGAATGACCTTGTCTCATAAGTTCCACAACCATAGCGCTTCCAGAGGTTCTAATAATAGCTTCGCCTAATCCTGTTGCTGCTGCAGCTCCAACCTCATTATCTAAAAATAATCCTGCTCCAATAATTGGAGAATCTCCAACTCTACCATGCATTTTCCAGGCAGCTCCACTTGTTGTACACCCTCCAAATAAATCTCCATTATTATCAATTAGTAACATGCTTATAGTATCATGATTTTCAATATTGATTACAGGCTTATATTTTGATTCCTTTTTCCATTTTATCCAATCCTTTTTTGATTCTGCAGTTAATAAATTTTGTTCTTTAAACCCTTTCGAAATTGCAAAATCTAGAGCTCCTTTCCCTGAAAGCATAACATGAGGTGTTTCTTCCATAACTAATCTTGCAACAGAAATCGGATGTTTAATATTTTGTAAAAAACTAACAGATCCACAATTACTTTTATTGTCCATAATACAAGCATCTAAGGTTACTATCCCATCTCTATCAGGGAAACCACCATAACCCACAGATCTAATTTTAGGGTCAGCCTCAGATATTTTTACTCCTTCCTCAATTGCAGAAATTCCATTTTTTCCCTCCATCAGGCTTTTCCATGCTTCACTGTTTGCTGGCAGGCCATGATTCCAAGTAGAAATTATCCTTGGATAAGTAGCTTGAATATCTGAATTTGATTTTGATGGAACATCACATTTTATCAAGGAAGAAGCTCCAACACTTCCTAAAATAGATTTTTTAATAAAATTTCTTCTTTTATTCATATTTTAGTCAATTAAACCTATCGGTCTATTTTCAGATCCTATTGAATTAGTTAAAACATCACCTATTTCGCTTCTTTTAATTTCAGCCAAAGCCTCGATTTTTTTTACTATATCTGGATAAAGATCAAAAACATTTTTTGTTTCAGATGGATCCTCTATTAAATTATAAAGCTCCTTTTCTTCTAAATTAATATATTCATATTTGATAGGTATTCCATCATTTCTGCCAACTCTATCGTTTAATGTTCTGTATCTGTGAGGAAAATACATTTTCCAATCTCCATACCTTACTGCATGAAGACTATTAACATGGTAGTAAAAAAACAAGGCTTCATGGGGATCTTTTTCAGTTTCCTTAGTTAATATCTTCCAAATATTTTTCCCATCTATTTTATTTTTTGAAAGACTTGAATTAGTAACACTTGCAAAGGTTGGGAGCCAATCAATTCCCATTAATGGAGTAGAAATCACAGAATTTGGCTTAATCTCATTTGGATACCACACAATACAGGGTACTCTTTGTCCTCCTTCCCAAGTAGTCCCCTTTCCCTCTCGGTAAATACCAGTTGATCCAGCGTGTCCACCATAAGAAAGCCATGGGCCATTATCGGAGGTAAAAACTACAATTGTATTTTTATCTAAACTATTATTTTTTAATGCTTCTATTATTAATCCCACTGAGTTATCTATTTCTTCAATAACATCTGTATACAGTCCATTTTTAGATCTGCCATTAAACTCTGAGGATGCAAAAAGAGGAACATGTGGCTGAGGATGTGCTAAATAAAGGAAGAAAGGATTGTCTTTGTTATTATTTATAAAATCTATGCTCTTTTGAGTTAATTCTTTAGTCAAATCTGACTGATCAGTTAAAACTTGTATTGCAGTTTCATTTTCATATAACATTAAATCTGGGTAACTATCGGGTCGTTCAGGATGATACGGCCACATATCATTAGAATATAGTATTCCATAAAAATCATCAAATCCATGTCTAGTAGGAAGGAATTTCTGATTATCTCCCAAATGCCATTTTCCATATATAGCTGTTTGATAACCTTGATCTTTTAACATTTCAGACATTAACAATTCATTTGGATTAATCCCCTTTTTGGAATTTGGGCCTAAAGCTCCACTAAACCCAATTCGGTTTGGATAAGCGCCAGTTAATATAGCCGCTCTAGAGGCAGAACATACTGCTTGGGGCGAATAGTATGAATTAAGTAAGGCCCCTTGCTTTGCTAACAAATCTAAATTAGGGGTTTTAATCATTGGGGATCCGTAGGAACTTAGATCGTTAAACCCTAGATCATCAGTTAAAATAAAAATAATATTAGGAGATGTTATAATTGGTTTTTGACTACAAGAATTTAATAACATCAAAATTATTGCAGTTTTTAATACTATATTTTTAAATATTTTCATTTGTTAAATTATTAATCCATTAATTTTAGTGCTTCCTTAATATTAGTAACAGGAAATTTACATGTATTATTGACGCAAACATAAATATAGGTGACATCCTTAACAAACCTATCTTTAAGCAAATACAAATCAGAAGGCTCATTATATGCGGCTATTACAGCATTAGGCAGATATTTTAATGATAACTCTTTCGCTTTTTGTTTTGCATCTGGTCCGCTAATAGCTAGCTCAAAAAAGCTTTCAGAATAATTTAGTGATGACCATAACCAAAACATATGATCTGTAACTCTATTTTCTAAATTAGCAATAATATTATTAATCATTTTATCTGCATAATTTGAAAAATCTTTGTTTCCTAAATAATGTGAAAGTCTAAATAAATTAAAATTCATAATAGAATTTGCTGATGGAGTAACTCCATCTTCTAGTTGAACTAAAGTATCGGAATAAAGTAAGTCTTGATTTGAGGAAAATTTATAAAAATAATCTTCTTGTTGAAATTCTACATTACAAAATTCTGTAAAAGCAACTGCCTTTTCAATCCAATCTATTTCATATGTAGCCTCATACAGTCCAATTAATGCGTCTATATAATAGCTATAATCTTCAAAAAATAAAACTTGATTTTTTAAAATTTGCCCATTAGTATGTGCAATTTTATTTCCTTTTATCATTTTCTCTTCCAAAGTCTTATTGATTTCTATTGCCTTTTCTAAAAACCTATTATCTCCAGTTGCTTTATAGGCATCAATTAATCCTCTTATTGTCAAAGCATTCCAAGAAAAGATAATTTTGGTGTCAATAATTGGTTGAATTCTTTTTTCTCTATAATTGAAAAGTTTTTTATTAATCCCTTTTAAATTATTCTTAAACTCAGTAGTTGTCATTCCCATATCAGAAGCAAACTTTTCATCTGAAATGGTTTGATAAAAAACATAGTTGTCTCTTTCCCAATATCCTTTTTCATTTATATTATAATATTTGCTGACCCAATTAAAATCTTTTTTCAAAATCTCTTTTAATTCTTTTTGAGTCCATATATAAAAATCCCCCTCTTGTTTAGTGCCATCCTGATAATTAGTATCTGCCGAAATGCTTGAAAAAATTAAACCGTCATTACTTGTCATTTTTAATTCTAAAAAATCATAAATATTATAAATCTCCTCTTTAAATCTTGGTTCATCAAAAGCCATAAAAGCTTTTGAGAAAACACTTAATAATTGAGCATTGTCATACAGCATTTTCTCAAAATGAGGAATATGCCATTTGTTATCAACTGTATACCTGTGAAATCCTCCCTCAACTCTATCATTTATTCCTCCTTGTGAAATTTTGGTCAATGTATTTTTAACAAATGATTCCATTTCCTTATTCCCATTTAATTTGGAATATCTTAGAAAGAAATTAATAAAAGATGGTAGAGGGAATTTCTGACCAACAGCAATTCCTCCATTTACTTTATCAGTGAAATTAAATGCTTTGGTTACAAGTTTATTTTGAAAATCGGATGTATATTTTGTTTCTTTAGTAATTGGTTTTATTAAAGATTCTTTTTTCACTCCATCTTTTACATTTTTAGCATATTCTAAAACGTCTTCCTTTCTTGTTTTATAAAACCCTTCAACTTGATTCAAAACTTGTATCCATTGGTCTTTAGGGACATACGTTCCTCCCCAAATAGGTGTTCCATCAGGTAATGCTATAATATTCATTGGCCAACCCCCACTACCGGTCATTAATACTAGGGCTTTCATATATATCTCATCAATATCAGGCCTCTCCTCTCTATCTACTTTGATATTGATATATTTTGAATTCATAACTTCCGCAACATCCTTATTTTCAAAACTCTCTTCTTCCATAACATGACACCAATGACAAGATGAATAACCTATACTTATTAATAAAAGTTTATCATTCTTTTTAGCTATTTCTAAGGCCTGATTACCCCATGGAACCCAATTTACAGGGTTAGTAGCATGCTGTTTAAGATATAAACTAGTTTCATTTGATAATTTGTTTTCCATATTTTGTCCAGTAATATTATTTGAATAAAACATAGAAAGAAAAATTAAAAACACTAAATGTTTATCTTTCATAATTTTTAAAGCTATTATTTTCATCAAATAATTTTTTTCTAATTTAAATATTTATTAATCAATCTCTTTTATGTTTTATCTTTTTAGTAAAATATTTAGACTTTATTTGTTGTTTTTTGTTTGCTTTTTTGCACAATTAAGTTTCGCTCAACACAATAAAATTGACAGTTTAATTAACTCTAGCATTCAGGATAAAGCTTTTCCAGGAGCTCAAGTTTATATTAAAATTGAAGATAAAGTTTTAATAAATAAATCTTTTGGCTACCATACTTATGATTCTTTAACAAAGGTTAATAACAGTCATGCTTATGATTTAGCTTCACTAACAAAGCCGCTTGCATCAACAATAGCCTTAATGAAAATATATGAAGACTTTGATATTGATTTAAATAGTCCAATCTCAAATTATTTGCCTGAACTAAGAAGATCAAACAAAAAAAATACTTCATTTATTGAAGTCATGAGTCATACTGCAGGATGGATTCCTTATATAAATCATCACTATTTATTAAAAAGAAAAAATGGGAAATTAAAAAGAAGTATTGTTAGAGACAAACAAAATAAACGCTTTAATTTAAAAGTGAGTGATTGCCTATTTATAAGAGAATCCTATCACAAAAAAATTTATAGAAAAATTAAAAAATCGGAAATAAAAAACCCAGGAAAATATCTTTATTCTGGCCTATTCTTTTTTTATGTCCCCAAGCTTATTGAAAAAATTACTTCAAAAACTTATGAGACTTATTTAAATGATATCTTCTACAGCAACATTGAAAACAGTTCCCTCACTTTTAGCCCAAAGAAGAAATCAATGGTTATTCCAACTGAACATGATAATTTTTTTAGAAATACTTTGATTCATGGAACTGTACATGATGAAGCTTCTAGCCTCTTTCAGGGAAAATCAGGAAATGCAGGATTATTTGGAAGTGCAGAAAGCATTGGAAAGCTAATTGAAATCTTTGAAACTTGGAATTTTAAAAGCTCTCCTAATGTTTTAAGAAAGGAGACAATAGAAAAATTTACATCCTATGCTATTCCAGAAAGTAAAATTAGAAGAGGATTGGGCTTTGATAAACCAAATAGGGAATTAGAAGATTCCTATCCTAATAAAAAATTATCAAAAGAAAGTTTTGGTCATACAGGCTTTACAGGAACTTTCTTTTGGATTGACCCTAGGGCTAAAGTTTCAATAGTTTTTTTAACAAATAGAGTTTACCCAACAAGAGAAAACAAAAAATTATATGAAAATAATATTAGAAGTAAGCTTATAGATATTATTTTTGAAAATTCAAAAATTATTGAAAACAATTAAATTTAAAAATCATTATAGCCTATTTTTATTTGTAATTTTTTAATATCTTTTTAAAAAAATATTTAAACATTTCTAATTGAAAAAACATTTCTTATTTCAATCCTTTTTTTCTCTATTTTTTGCGCTGTTTTCTTTTCATGTTTCAGCACAATTAGATTTTGCGAAAACTGATTTAGAATCTGTAGGATTCTCAGCCACTAAATTGTATGCTTTAGATTCCATTATGCATACTTATGTTGATAATAATGACTTTTCTTCAATTCAAACTGCAATAGTTAAAAACGGGGAAATTATACATTATAATAGTTATGGTTATTCTGAAATTGAAACTAAAAAGAGTTTAAAAGAAGACGATATTTTTAGAATTGCTTCGATGACCAAGCCTATTGTATCTGTTGCCTTAATGAAGTTGTACGAGAAAGGAGGGTTTAAATTAAATGACCCAGTTTACAAGTTTATTCCAGAATTTAAAAACTTAACTATTAAAAAGCGAAAAAAAGAAAGGACAATAAAAAATGATATAAAAATTATTGATATTTTAAGACACTCTGCAGGCTTTGGGTTTAAAGGTCCTGAAGGATACCGAAAGTCTATTGAAATGAACTTACAACAGTTTGTTAAAGAATCTATTAAAGCCCCTCTTTTGTATGAGCCTGGAACTCAATGGAGATACAGTTATTCTACTGATATTTGTGGCTATCTCGTTGAAGTTATTTCTGGTATGCCATTAGATGAATATTTAAAAACAGAGATTTTTGATCCCTTAAATATGAACGATACATTTTTTGAGTTACCAAAAGATAAGATTGATAGATTCACAACTTTATATAATAAGGACAAAAAAGGAAATCTAAATGTCTATGACAGTCCTGGTGAATCGCCGTTTACAAAAAATGTAACTCTATTTAGCGGATCTGGTGGGTTATTGTCTACAACGCACGATTATCTCATGTTTTGTCAGATGCTTTTAAACGGGGGTGAATTAAACGGAGAGAGAATAATAAATTCTTCAACCATTAAACTTATGCTAGAGGATCACGCTGATGGACTTAAATATAAAGCATTGGTTTTTGGTAAAAAGAAAGGGTTTGGATTAGGTTTTCAAACAGTAAAAGAAGAAAACACAAAATTTGGGTCTAAAGGCACATATGGATGGGGAGGCATGTTTGGAACTTATTTTAGAATTGATCCCAAAGAAAACATGATTTTTATTTACATGACTCAATCCT
>MDSV01199902.1_pt1 | contig 36440 bp, 41 predicted proteins | sample 810851 | NCBI WGS metagenome assembly MDSV01 (sample SAMN05326640, study PRJNA326480) | marine metagenome | isolation source: seawater | place: Atlantic Ocean: North East | collected 2012 | reverse complement strand
GTGACTGGACCAAAATACCGCATCGACGAACTGCAGCGCATTATGGACACAGCGGAACGCAACCCGAAGGCGGTACAGGATTACAAGACATGGAAGGAGGAACAGGATCGGCGCGCTCAACAAAATGCATTGAAGGAGGGAAATGGAAACAGCAGCGCAAATGCACATGATCACGATCCCTCTCCCCTTGTGCACTGCAGCGATGATGACAATGCTGTGCCTATGGAAGTGGCGTAACAGACGCATCGCATTCGTGCAGAATGAGGACATTGAGACGGGACAAATGAAGAAGACAAACTAGAAGACCATTTTTTTTTAGCCTCTACAGGACAAATCCTACAGCACACCATGAGTATCGTTCGTACATCAGCGATCGCATCCCTGGTGGCGCAATTGTTCCTCGGTGCGGTTACGTCAGTCGGCTTCTTTGTCGACGTGAAGAACACCCAGTACCGTGAAGATTTGAATACGATTCTCGCCTTTGAGGTATCCTCCCAGATCATTGAGTTCCTGTGGTACTCGGTCGTCATTGTGCGATCACAGACGATAACCGCGCGTCTCCGTTACATAGATTGGGTCCTAAGTACACCGGTCATGCTCATTTCAATTGCAATGTTCTTCCGACATCGCGATTCGACATCATCCTCAGTGCTCTCAATTTTCGAATTCTACGAAATTTACGCGTGTCTGGGAGTGAATTGGATCATGCTCGCGTTTGGATTCGCAATGGAGAGTGCATGGATTCCCGACTGGGCAGGATTGATCGGCGGAGGTCTTTCCCTTGTGGGATCGTTTACCCTCCTGGCCGTACTGATATCAATCGACACGATGAGTCATATTTTGTTCTGGGTTACGTTCGGAGTGTGGGGACTGTATGGTGTCGCAGCCGCGTTCGACGACGTGACAAAGAATGTCATGTACAATGCAATCGATATTATATCGAAGAACTGTTTTGGCCTCTTCCTTTTCGTGTACGCACTCACTCTTCAGACATCGGCTTCGAACGTTGCCTCCATGTACGAGGGTGGTTCGGGTTCGGGGGAGTGGTCGTGAATTACGTCGGAGAGGAGAACACCTCCGATGAGACCCTTGGCGAACCCGTCCGTCAGAGGTGAGGATGCGACGACACTCGTCACAGGAGGAACGGAGGGTGGGTGGTAGTAATGCGGACGCAACCAACATGCACTGACCGTGCAAATACCGACGATTACGAGCAGGAGAAACGTAGCACCCTCATCTATTTCATGTCGCACGTGTTGACATCCCGTAAACGGCGGATATGCGCATTGACGCACACCATGTTCGCATTGCACACACAATGCACCCATTGGGCAACAGGCGCCCCCACCACAGCAGATTCCCGGTCCATTTTTGTACGCCACGTCGCATACCCCGCCTGGCCGACAGCAATCGGAACAGGTACCGTACACACGCACGAGATAACACAGGATCCCAAGGATGTACCACATATTCGTAAAAAAAAGTGTTTGGTATTTTTTCATATACAGTAATCTACTGATCCTCGAGAGCGCGCGTGTACCGATCGGACATGTAGAACATACACCCTCCCGACACCTTGGGTTGTGTACTGGGTTCCATGTCACGTCCGATGACGGGAACGGTGCGACCGATCCCCTTCGTACCAAGGGACTCGACGTACATGGGCTGTATCGCCTGCTTTGCGAGACGCACGCGTTCGGATTGTTCCTCCGACTTGGGGATACTCGCCTTGCGCATCTGCTCCTCACCCTCCTCCGACAGTCCCCAAAGCCCCTTATCATCAAACGCACCGTCGAAACCATCCTGTGTTTCCTCCACAGTCTCCGCTGCCCGTGCAGACACTGTATTGGACACCAATGCGCTCGTACATGCGTTACTCGGTTGTTGTGTGGTGTCACGAGCATGTTTCCTTTTATTCGTCAACAATACCGCAGCCATTGCAGTGACCGCCACTCCGATGCTAGCGTTCATGGGTCGTGAAGGTCGTTGTTGTGTAAGTGACACATAAAAAAAATCACGCGATCACCCACGTACACCATCACCCGTTTCCGAATTACATGGGACCGTCCTCATCCTCACCCATCTCCACCGGGAGAGATTCCATCGCCGTATCCGGAACCACAACAGACGGTCCAGCGCGCTCCGCAATCGGAGGCGCGTGCATCATGATGGGTTTCGAGCTTGCAAAGTGAGAGAGGTCGTCCGCACCACCCTCACCGGGAGTCACCATCATCTCCTCCGCCTGCATCGTGACGCCAAACTTGCCCCCTGGAATGATCCAGACGCCGTAGGACATGCTAACAACGGGAACAACGCCTGCGCCCTGCGTGAGGTGTTCCGCCTTCGCGCCATACTTGCGGAACCGACCGTCCTCATTGAGGTGCATGGTGGTAGGGTAATCTCCTCCCGTCTTGACCTTGATCTTCACCACCTTCTCCTCGTCAGCCTCGTCCTTGTAGAAAACGAGGGGCTGGTAGCGATCACGAACCACCGCCTCCGACATCGGTTGTGCGAGAGGTTTCCCTGCCTTGCCGAACCACTCCTTGGAGCACTCCACTGCCTTCTTGATCACCAACTCGTCGATATCCTCCAACGTCTTACGCGTCACGGGGTCGGACACGCGGATCATGAGACCGCGGCGATCGGGGTTGGTGCTGTCCTCGCGAACGGCGTCGAGTGAGTACTTGGTGATCATCGGATCGGCTGCGTCGCGACAGAGGTTGAAACGATTGAAACGATTCGCTTTAGAACTGCTCGTGCCGTCACGGAACATGTCCACCTTGACCTTGTCCTTGTTTTTCCCCGCATACTCCACGGGTCCAAACGTGACAGCGTTGATGTCGTACTCGGAGATGTGCGGCATCTGCTTTCCCGGCATGATTGACTGTGCGTGCGTGTGTGTAATGTGTTCTGCGACAGACGTAGAGCACACCGGTCAGGTATACTGATGCACGCAGGGAGAGACGGGGTGGGTGCAGCACTCGCCTTTCCACTTTGGTTGGTACCAGATTCTTTTCCCTGGTACTGTCAAGATCCCCCTCACACACGTATATGGCATCTTGCGACTCGCCGTTGGTACCCCTCCTCTGTGCAGTGACCGTTCTTTTGATACTCCAAACTCAGCTCTCATGCATGGAACGCGTCTACGACGACAGCACGTTTTTAGACACAGATGCGTCAAGGGCAAGATGACACGCGTTTGTGTGGTCATCAACGACGTAGGAGGAATACCACACACACTTCACGAAAACGTCCTATCAAATAACGCTTCATGGTCAGAGTCGTTTCATCACGGCATTCCACTCCCGAGTACCGATCGCGTTGAGGGGTTCCAGCGTATCACACACGGCACATCCTCAGAAAGCATATTTTCGGTGGCAACCTCACGTGGCGTCGCGACGGTATTCGCGGGACCATCCTGTGGGTTGCGCCGATTTCCGTCGGAAGACACCCAAACTCTATTTGATCCGGAAACGACACTCGCGCACATGGGTGTGAGGCGGTGCTCTCCATACGACGACACGTGTTTCTGTGGACGCAGCGACGTGTACGACGACGACACTCTGCGGTATGCTGCCGACATTGTACGACAACACGACGGAAATGAACAGCTTCTTTTATGGGTGAATTTACTGGCGCTACGCGACGTTGATCAAATCCGCACCTCATCCGCGACATCACAACCGTCGCAACCACGTTTGCTGGACCGTCGCAGTCATCCAGAATCTTTGCACAGCATCGTTTCGCAGGTGACTGATGCGGTGTCGCGTGACTTCTACCAACACGATGATCAACGGTCCATTCCGCGTCATGCCGAGACCGAGTTTTCCAGCCTTTTGGAGCATTCTGTAGATACACTTGAGCGCCACCTGCAACGTGTGCGACGCTTCATTTTATGCACCCTGGAACGGTTTCCTGACGCCAGCGTCTGCCACACAGCGTCACATTCGTTGGCATTGGGAGAACACGGCATGCGTGGAGGTCGTACTCCCATGTCTACCACGTGCACGACCTTCATGTCGTCGCGTCCATTGACGTCGAAATGCGACAACTTGGACGCGGTACTGTTCAACTTCATACTCGACTCATTGCAGCTGTCACATCCACCTGAGGTAGGACAGTCAGTCACACGCATTCCCTCACTGGGGTTGACGCGAACTCTCGTCACCTGGAACGATCACATGTATGCAGTCGTTGAATGTGAGGGAGTGATACAAAATGTGTTTGACCTTTCCACCGATCCGTTTGAGTTGCACGACATCGTAGGAAACGTGACACACATCCGTCGCCCGTTACAACTCGCCCTCCGCGGCCAGACGCACAAGGTGTCTCGAGAGACACCAATGGCGAATGACTACGAACCTACTGAACCGCAACGTCCGAATCCAGTATCGATCCCATCCCCATCTGCGTCCGAGGTATCGGCCGTAACCGCGACCACCACAATTTCGCGTCAGGCATCCTTTTCCCGCCGCCGTACCACCACCACCACCACGAACGCGTCTCAAGTCTCTCAGAATGTGCGACGAGCGGAACAGCGCCTCAACAAGCTTCATCGTTAAAGAGGGATTACCGTACCACCCTAAGAAAAATTTGTACAAAGTGTACCAACGAAAGGGAAATCCCTCGTCACCCTTTGTCATCGCATTCATGTCCACCGTCCTTCCCTCCTACAACGCAGTCTCCAACGATGCGGTTGATATATTCGAGGACTGCACACGCGGACGGACGGACAAAATTACACCCACTCATTGCGTCCTGACTGGCGGGAAGACATATCAAATATACGCCGAGAACCTTGTTAAGCTCTACGCTGCCCTCGGGAAGTACTTTGTGAATGGAGGAATCGAGATGCCTAGCGTATCCGAGTCCCGCACGATGATATTTCCCATGTACTACGATCTGGACATGAAACTACCCATCGACACGTTGGGCAAGGACGCGATACAGAGCATTACACGCGTCGTGGTGAAGCAAACGTTGCGATTTTATCCCGAGGACATACACGAACGCCTTGGACGGTGCATCGTTACGGACAAGTGGTGCATCGTTACGGACACGGCGGGTTGCGCAGAGATGAATGAGGAGACGGGTCTGTACAAGCATGGTCTACACCTACACTTTCCATACATCATGGTGGACGTCGATAGTGCCCGACAGATTCGCATGGGAGTGTTGAACGGCCTCATTTCGTACCTGGGTTCATGGGAGGAACTGCTTGGTATCGACCCCGGTGACAAGTGGGACGACTTCGTCGACGATGCCGTGTACAATACTGGCCTGCGCATGCTGTTTTCACCCAAGGCGACCAAGTGCAAGTTGTGCATCCCAGGTTCTGGTTCATGCAAAAAACCTGGGTGCTGTGGACAGAACAAACGCTTCATCATCGATACGCGCGTTTACGTTCTCTGCATGGTACTGGGCGCCGACGGAGAACGCGATGTGGATTACGAGCACTCGCTGAAACAAAACACATGCAACCTCATCACCAAGTGCTCGGTGCGTGCACCGGAGGGTACAGAAGTGACGCAAGGGTATGCCATCTATCCGGGATGTCCTCAGCTTACGACAACTCAGTTGACGGCAGCATCAACGGGGAAGAAGCGCAAGGTCTCGATTTCATCGTTGGATGGTTCTGCGAAGCGCCCCATGGATCGTCGGTTCAAGGACGAGATCACCGACGCCAAGGCACGCGCCATAGCTCGCAAATATCTTCTCCTCTACTCCCCCAAGTACGCGACGTGCACAATCAAACTCACTCGCTGTGGGAACACGATTCGCGTCAATCTGCGTGGGGACGACGCCAAGTACTGCATCAACAAGGTGGGGTATCATAATGGCAGCAACGTGTACATGGACTTCTATCGCAATGGCGTGAATACGGACGCCTTCATGAAGTGTTACTGTCCCAGCAACATCACCGTAGGGCGCGACAAGGGCGTGGAATGTGGAAAGCTGCATCTTCGCACCAGGAAGGGAATCAACCGTGCCGAGGCGGACGTGCTCTTTGCGAATACGTCAGACGTCGACAATCCCATCGCACAGCAGGATCACGTCATGTTTGGTGGCGAGTCTGCGGCGGCGCAGCGCAAGAAGATGGAGGACATGGCGGACGCGGAATTTCTCCGCATGGGTGGTCTGGACGTGGACGTGGACATATTTCGATGAACATGCCCACTCCTCGCACGACGTGGTTTTTTTTGACGTTCCTAATGGGTAACACACCAACGACCACGTATGCGGCGTTCGAGCAATTGTTCGGCGTACACCGACACTCTGTCCGTGTTTGTCACCGGAACGGCCTCTGTGCCTGGAAACGATGCGTGTACCGTGGACTTGAGACCGACATTCTCGTGTCAGACGAAGCAGTTTGAGCGTCCGGATACGGAGACACATGAACTAATGCGTACGGATGCAGAGGAACAGTTGACTGCGAAGCAATGTGATGTGTCCAAAATGAAGATGGACTTTACGACCAACCTTGTGGGCACGCAGAATGTAGAGTACAGTGCGGACAAGTTGCGCAGTCTGGGTATGGTTTCGAACTGTTACCGCGAGGGGAACGACCCTAACAACGCCACACACCGTGCAGAGGCACGGTGTTTCAACCAGCGTGAGATGACGGACGCGAACGGGAACCGTGTCATCAACACCAACATGCCCATTCTCTCGAATCTGTCGGTGTGCGACATCTCCACTGAGGCGGCGCCGCAGGTTTACGAGGACCTGCGCAAGGTCGCTGCGCTGAACGTCAAGGATCGTGGATATACGGTGGACAAGTCGGAGGACCTTGCGTGTACCTTTTCCATTCTTCCGCAGATCTAGGTAAAAGTGGGCGCGTTCGTCTCTTGTGTATTGTCGAATGTCTTTTTTTTTGCCACAGGAGACAAAAAAAAGGATATGCTGTTCTGGACATGTATGATTGTACTCGCATGGAGCGTTGAAAACTACGAATACGACGAGTTCAGGATGCAACTCCCTAACATATCCATTCCCTTTAGTGAACGTTTGTGGGTAGAGTAAAAAAATGATCGTTCTGTTCCACTCCACCTTCCCCCTTACTCACCTCGTTTCTAAGACTCGATGTATTACTGGTAACTACATGTATCGTCCTTATGCACGCATGTTGGACCGTTCGCGCCCTCGTTCAGAGCACGCTCCTCCCCCACCAGGGGCGGCGTGAAGGTCGTCTCGACGCGCAAGCGAGTCTACCAGCTCCACTACGGAACGACGCTGCGGCGCGGACGAAGGCCGTTTGCTACTGGTTCCGATTGTGGAGACGGTAGCCCGACGTGTGACGACTCCGATTAATGGTGCGCTGCGATCAAGATGGAAGAGAGTAGCGAGCGCGTGAAGCACCCACAAATGTTGCAGAGGCATGAGATGTTGCGCAGCAAGACCACCACCAACGCCCCACCAACCTCGAAGACCGACATCCAGAACCACAATTCCGGATGCGATCAGAAAACTGGTCAGGGTGGCAAGTCGAGGGAAACGAAGAGCGATAGCAAAGAGTACAATGAGACTGGTTATAAACAAAGCAGCGCACGCGAGAATGTTCCACACAATGGATTGCTGTTGCAATTCACACGTGAACACGGTTGTGAATCTCCATAGAACAAGTGTGATTGCGATTGTACAGAGAAGAGTGAAGATGCGCACGGTGCGACGCACTCGATCCGATGCGACTCGTTTGCGGCGCGCACACGCTATAATCATCCAGAGTACGACACCAAGAAGGGTTGGAAGTGACTGGACGACAACCTGCTGGGGAGAGTCTATAAGGATAAGAGCGTCCTCATTGGTCGGTACGATATTTGAAAATTCTCCCAAACCCGTACAATTCGACATGGTGTGTTGATGTATGCACCAAAAAAAAGTATCGGTGCATAGAGTAAGTGGGTGTCCTAAATGGACGGTTTATTTCCCAAGTGTGGCGAGGATGTGCACGTATGTGTGTCCTCGCAGCAAATTTCAGCATTTATGGATGTGGATCGTAGCAATTTGGTATGTTTTAGGTGCGGAGAAACGGGTCACGTTCGATTTCAATGCCTAACGTTCCGTGTACGCCTCTGCCAACGCCATGCGACCGGTGTCTGCAACGAGCGAAACTGCACGTACGCACACGGTACAGGACAGCTTCGTACACCGTGGAAGGCGAGATGTGTGCGCGTCATCAAGCAGGGTGGGCAACTTGTCTGCATCGGTTGCAACTCCAGTGATCACACCTTTCGAAAGTGTCCACTTCACCAGGACGTTTTACTTCTGTGAGGAGCGTCGTATCCCATTTTTTCACGTGTGTTACGTTCACCTCTGAACGCGAGAACCCCACAAAGTACAAGTACAATTAACACCACAATCGTAGTTCTGGTATGTCCTCTTCCCAGACGCGTGTTATAACAGTTCCAGTTTTTCGCCTGTGTCTGGATGAAGATTGGGGACCCACCGGAACTTTTAGAAACCCATTGCCCATTGGACATAGCCATTTGAATTGGGAGACCATGATGTCCTCATCATAATCCATGGAAAAAAAAGTATATCGCCGTTTACAAAACATGGATAACTGGGTACTTGTCGTGGACGGAGACACCGCGTCGAAACGGCAGATAGATGCGTGCCGTCAACACCGTGTGGGACTCCAAGGGTTCATCGAATGTGACAAACCCGAAAATAAGGACGCAAGTATCTGTTCCGCGGTCGATTTCTTTCCCGCCTTTTGCAACATCGCTCAAAACTCATGCGTCTACGGCGTGCGTGACACCGAGAGCACCCTCCTTGCTCTCAAAGAACTTGCTCCGTCAGAACAAACCAAATCGACAGAGCCGCCCCGATCGTCGTCGTGACGATGATCGATGAGATGCACACACATTCCTGACGCTCACGAGACACGTGATTCCAACTGTCGTGCGACATATAACGCTTTATGTTTCTTCACTCACACGTACATTTTTTTTGTCACGTCGACCAACGCCCCATATCCGCGGTGACCGGGAGTACCTGCACCTCGTACCCCTCCTTCGTGTACATGCGCTGCCGAGTCCAACGCATCGATGGGAATATGGACACGTCGTCGACGACGTCGAGAACGAGGGGTGTCTTCTTGTCCTCACAGGGACGCTGAATGCGTCCCACCGCCTGAATGACGCGTCCCTTGGGAGTGGCAAGAATGCACGTATCCGCCTCGCGTTTGTCGACCCCCTCGTTGGCCATGCCGTAACTGCACATGACGACGGGGCGTGCGAGTTGACGCACACGCTCATCGTCGCGCAGACCTCCTTTAAAGACACCCACGTCCTCCGCGGGAATGCCGCGCGAGACGACCATGTCTCGAAGGAGGTCCAGTTGCACGATGCGGTCCGATAGGACCATGATGACGCGACCCGACGCGCGGTACTGGAGAATGCGTTCCACGATGAAGGTGTTGCGACCTGTGTGCCGTGCGATATTGTTGAGCATGGTGGCGACGAGAGGCCGCGATCCATCGCGCGTCATGATCTCACGCGTCGCCCCCTGGAAGAGAGCGATGCTAACGCGCACGGATTCCGATGTGCGCTCCGCACGAAATCCCTCCTCTCCCAGCGACCAATGCAACATGGGTGTGAGACCATCGGGACGATCCTTGGTCGCCGTAAGTGCGAGACGGCGCATGGCGTTGAACTTGAGGAGTGCGAGAGACATGATCGGTGCCGCCATGTGATGTGCCTCATCGCACACTACCATCCCAAAGGAATTGAATATATCGGCCGCCATATCTCGTTTGGCGATCGTCATCACCATTCCGATTACCACATCATATTCGGCTCCCATTTCCCATTTGGTCCCCTGCACGATACCGACCCTCACACCCGGACAAAATCGCTCGAAACTCGCCTTCCATTGATCGCGAATGACAGCCTTGTGCACCAGGACAAAGGTGCGCCGTTTGAACTCACACGCCTCATAGACGGCGAAGACGGTTTTTCCTCCACCACAGGGGAGAGACACGAGTGTTCCATTGGGACCACCCTCGTGATAGTGACGCTGACGTACCACCTCATGCGCTCGCACCTGCGTTTCGTTGAGTGTTCCATGGAACGTGAGCAGGTCCGAGGCCGCATCCCCCATCGTGCGATCGTCAAACTCGGGAGTCCCGTACCGCTGCAGTCCGTAGTAGCGCGGCATGTGAAGGACACCGTTCTCCACAACGTACGCCTCGAATGGCGGCGGAGGCTTTCCAAACGACGTTTTGGGTTGGAGGGTGAGACGCTTCTTTTCCTCCTGCAGGGTTTCCTCCGACAAGCGCGAAATGGGGATGGAGTATGTGGCACCGACGCGTGCGTCACGTCGTACACGACCCGACTTTATCATGTATGCCTGCATTCCCGTTTGTCAACACACCGTTTCGTTGGTACACGTCATATCTCATACTCGTCTCTTGTTGCCATACTCTGATACGACAGGCATCGAAGAAGTCCCCGCGACGGTTTCACAGGGACTTCGAACACAAGTCTACATGTCGTACGCACGATTCCCTCCATCACCTATCGGTTCAGTTCCGAAAACCGAATTAGTACGGGGCTGGGACAACAACGAATCGACATTTGACGAGTTGTGCTCGACATATGCAACACCGTCCGTCATGCATCAACATTTGAAACAGGCATTTTGCACACATGCTGTGTGCACACGAAAAGGTGGACGAAGTCGGGGGCATACTGGATACGAATTCGTAGCATTTGGTACGCAAGGTACCAACACAAAAGAGAAAATGCCACCTACGAAACGCCGCGTCCCCGCACGTCCTACCAAGATCGTACGTGCACGAACGTCCACCACCGACTCACAGTCTACGGCTGTGGATGTCCCCCGTTTCTCCCATCTCGGCACGGCTCCAGTGGCGCAAATCGTACCTCCTCCCTCGCCGTATGAGTCGTTGGTACCCGACCACGACACACGACCACCTACCTCCTGTCCACCCCCAATTCTTTTTGGGTCACGACGTCGCGTATCGCCCTCTACGTTTCCCGCAACGCTAAAGATTCTCAATCCGAATGCATGGCTCGCTCTTTCGTCTCATATCGACAAGACACCACACGTACCGATCTTTGTTCATGGACCCACGGGGTGTGGCAAAACTCGTGGCGTTCATCAGCTCATCACGCACCTGGGAATGCGCCCGGTATGCTTAGATGCGGTGGAGGCGGACGACACCAATCAACTGGTAACGTGGATTCGTCGCACTCGTGAGGCACGCACTTTGAAACGACAGAGCGTCATAATTCTCGACGACATGGAGGGGTTCACTCCGAATGCGCGGGCGGAACTCGCGAAACTCGCCACCGACCAACGCTCGGGGTTGAATCCCATGGTCATGATTTGCAATTCTCGACGCGACCCTATGTGGAAGTCCTTTCCAAAAAGGATCGCAGACGTGCGTCTATTCGCTCCCAATGAGTACACACTTCTCCAATGGTTTTCCAAGTGCTATTCGTGGACCTCTCATCATGACAGAGTGGAACGCGTCGGGGTTTCGGAGGCGGTACTGCGGTCCCATTGCAGTTCACTTCTCCAACACGGCGACATCCGACGCATCGTGACTGCATTGGAGACATGTAATCGATTGGGCAGTAATCTCTCCATCGGCCACGACACGCACGTACTCAACAGTTTTGACGCGTCGCGGCGCCTTTTACGCGGCTCTATGACTCCCGAGTCGTGGACGACGCTAACCGAACCGCGTGACGCTACACTCCTTCAGTATCACGCAACATCTCTCGCAACGGCAGACACGTGTCGTGAACTCGCTGACTGTCTGGACACATTTTCCGTGTGCGACACAATGCTTCCAAACCGCTACGAACTCACGGATGCGCAATTTCCCATGACGCACCTTCTCCAGGCGTCCGCGATACCTACGCAACTTCCCACCCGATCTCTAAATGCCGGAGCACTCTATCCGCCTCCTCGCCTGCCGATGAACACCCGCCTGGTAGAAGAAACCCAGTGGACGAGTCTTCATTCGAGAGAACGCTCATAACCTCCTCACGATCCCTGCATAGGAATGGACGCTTCAGATCGATGTCGAGCCATTCCATGACCTCCTCAAACGTTTCGTAACACACGTAGTCGTGGTTGTACGACCGTTCGGTCGAGCGGACACGCCAACCGTCCGATGTCGATGCAGCAACTATCAGCGTGGGAAACGTAGAGGAGGTTGTCGGGAGGTGGCCGAAAATGTATCGGGGTTCAATCGCCTCATCGTCCGTGATGATGGTGGGGGTATCGGAAATGTCCGACATTACGTAGGAATCGCGTTGCAATGTATGGTAGTGTGTTCGTGAAAAAAACTGATGTGCGTCTAAAATGCACCGCGAAAAAAGGTCATTACTCCTTTACAACATGGAACACCGGTATCAGACACGACGCAGCGAACTTCGTGACATTTCAACGTGTCTGTCGCAACTTTCTGTCCTGCTCGTTGTGAACTCGGCATCCATAGAGGACCTTGTGCACATCGTGCGACGAGAGGACACGCTCATATCGGACGAAGCTCTACGAAACTGTATTCTGCCATATTCCTCACATCTAGGTCTACTCGTCCGCATGATTGAGGAGGTATCCGTGCACCACAACGCGTGCATGAACGGCGAACTCGTGAAGGGTCTCGACTCCGTGTGGAGACAACGTCTCACCGGTTCCGGTGCCTTCAGCGATGTACAGATTACTAAAATTGAGTCGATTGCATCATCCCTCCGTCACACTCGTGATGCAATCTCCTCTCGGGAGGGTAGCGACCATGGATCGTCGAGTCCATCGGATTACTCCGATTCCGAATCGTACTCGTCTAACGACAGCGAAAACGAAGAGGAGGAGGGGGAGGAGGAGGAGGGAGACGAGGAGGAGGAGCCACACCCACCGTCGTTGCGTCAACGCCGTCGATGAGCGATGCCGCCGTTTCAAATGGAGGCATAGTCGCACCACCTCCGCGTGCCGTTTTGACCGGTCGTCGATACGACATTGCGTCGCCGACGGGAGGGTAACGACCTCCCATTCCAAATTGCAAAGAGCGTTTCACACGAACACACACGTCTCACGGCATCGACGTACATATACCCAAACGACAGAAAACGAATGACAATGGACCGCACATCGTCCGGGAAGCGAAAAAGCATCTCCTTTTTTTGTATTACTGACCATAAATGAAATTCCTTGAGAAGTGTGCAGCCAACATTGATGCCGGTGTACCCGCAGCCGATGTGATGCGCGAAATGAGGGAACGTTTCACGACAATGCCGTGTCTGAATAGCAAGTTGAGTCTTGTGCGAAGTATGTGCCGCCCGACGGAGACGTATTCCGACGCGGTCGCCGCAGCTGTTCAATCCGTAGAGGACGAGAATGTGCGACGGCGCGTTGAGGCCATCGCCGTGAACGGTGGTCGTCTTCACGCGAGTGATCCGGATGATGTGCGCACCATCGTACGTTCACTCCCTCCCCGTCTTTCGGAAAACGCGCGCACGCTGCGACTCACCCGAGGCGAGATGCGCGAATGCAAACGGCGTCAGATGACCCACATGATCGAGAAGAACAAGGTACGAACTCCAGTGGATGGGCGGGTCCTTATCACACACGCGCGTTCGGTTGTGCGTGACCCAATGAGATGCAAGGGCGGCATTCCAGAACTCACCCTGTCGCTATCTCTGGTGACGGGTCGGCGTGAATGCGAGCTTTTGAACGGTCAAAGTGTCTTCACACCACACACGACGCATTCACTCGTGTTCCAGGGTCAGGCAAAAAAACGCGACGAGGGCACGGTGCAACGCGACGAGCGCATTATACCGTGCCTAGCACCGTCTCAGGAAGTTGTCCATTGTGTCGCGCATTTGCGTGCACGACAGAAACACGTTGTTCTGACTAATAAAGCATCATCTAGTCGGTACCAGAGTTATCTGTCACGGCACATGCACAACGTCAGTCCATGGCACGAAACGGGAACGCACGTCCACTCTCTGCGCGGAATTTACACATGCATGTGTCACGTACTCTTCGACTGGGGAATGCACACGGACGCGTACGTCGCTATGTGCATTCTGGGACACACGTCCCTTTCAGAGTCGCTCGTATACACGACATTCGCAATCGGAAACGCATTTCGCATCGAGGAACCACAGCTAGGCACCGGTCACCTTACGCCTCCGCCTGATCCTGCGGCTCGTCCAGAAGGCGGTCCGACTGAGGAGTCGGTGCCTGACGAGAGTTGACCTGGCGCACAGCGGTCGGGACCGTGCCCGATCGGGACGTCAGCGACGTCTCGATCAACATGCGTCCAGGTTCGGAGTTGGTCGTCATGCGTTCCGATACAAACCCACGGGCGGGTGTCTGGTGCACATGGTGTGGTGCTCCATACCCCTGAAACTGCTGAGGATGATTGACGCTGGTCGTATCGCTGCACTCGCCCAGACGCGAAAAACAGATCTGAGACATTCTTGTTCGAGGTGTTTTGTTACCTACACGTCGCTCTATTTTTTTCTCCGCGCGTCCAACGTAGGGTTTAAAAAAACTACCACCAAACAACACACTTCCCGTGGCGATGACCGCGCACACGAGCTCCACGAAACGCCGTATCGAGACCTAGGCTATAGTTGACGTGACTCATGACACATGTCACGATGAGGTGACGTTCCGGGCTGAAGTCACAGGGATTAATCTCCATGCTCCTCTGAGGCAGAACGTTATCCACCTCAATGCATTTGCGTACGTGAATGAGATTTTCCTTGGAGTACACTTTAGACGCGACTACCGTCATGATAATTTCAGCAACGTCCCTTGGAGTGATGTCACGTCCGATTGTGTCAGCGTACCTTTCGTAACACGCCGTGGAGGACAACAACGTCGTCGACGCACGCAGGTCTACCACAGTATTCATGACTCTCTTCTTAGTTGGTACGGCGTCCGTTACACACGTACCGTCACGACAGCCACCGACGTTTCGTGTATACAGGAAAACGTGTCATCCTCACTCGTACACGTCACAACGTAACGACCACACGGCACATCTGCGAGTACCGGCTGTTCCGTTTCCACCCCATTACTCCAATGAAACCGTAGCCCAGGTATGTCCAGACCCACACCCATCGCTTCTACGCGTCCATCGCGTGATGTACCGGTAGTGGCATTCTGCACCCTATACTCCTGAACGATCGCCACACGATCATACCGTGCATCGACATCCACGACAATCTCCGCCACCTCGTCATTCGCATCCACAGCGCGTATTCGGTATCGTCCCACCGGCACAGCAGATGCCTCACTCCCTGTTTCGTCTGTCTCCACTGGAGGACTCCAACGGAATTGAATGGGTTCCATGCCGAGTGGACGGCAGGAAATGCTTCCCGTATCCCCCGAGGTCATCGGTTGTGTGATGACAACGTGCATTTGAAATGTCGTTCGTGCAGGTGCGCGCGACGGCATGCAACCCCCCAACATCCGCTATCCTTGATGCTGTCCGACGCGTTTTTCGCGCCGTGTGCCCAAACGCGTCCATACCCCCCCCTCCATTTTCCCCAACTCACTCGCGTCCGTATAGAACCGCTACGACGCTCTTCGGCACACGCACATTGCGCACCGTGTCGCCATTCGGAGCAAGAAACGTGCAAAACAGTTCCACATTCGTGCGACCAGAAATATCAATGAGGGGTGGACGACCTCCATGCTCGATGACGTAAAGTACAACCTCGTCGTCCCACGTCGGGCAGTTGAGTGCGATGCGCTGCATTTCGTACTTGTCACCGCCAATGGTAGTAATGTCGTACGAGCCTCCGCTGTCCATTCTCATAGGCGAGCGAGGTGGAGAAGGGGGTGGAGGCTTTTTGGACGCCGCCGTCCGAGAACGTTTCGATGTGCGTTTGCTGGAGGTGTTCGCAGTCTCCACAGACCGTGGAGCACCTGCCATACACTGAATGTTCGCGATTGAAGATGGCATTTCCGTTGCCACACCAACTTGAACGATGGGAGACTTTGCGTAGCGCAATTCCGAAAGACGTGCGTAGCGCGATTCCGACAACCGGACACTGATGTTGTGCGCCGACTTTCCGACGTTATGCATGGTCATCAGACGGTCAGCGTCGGGAAAGTGAGACGCCAATTGCCGCACCATATCCGCGTGATCCACGTAGTGATGCGTGGTACCCCCGGACACAATGTCGATGTCCATGCGACCCGCACCGTCGTTGAATGTCAACCATCCCCATGCCGCCCAGTGTTCCGGTTGTGGATAAATGGGAATGCGAACGGGGAGTGGCAGGACGCCCTCCTCCATGGGAACGTACGTGCAAAAGGGACAGTCGCACATGCTTTCGTGTGTCCCACTCCACCGATATATCTTTTGTTGGTACATAATCCTTCAATGCCGTACCAGACAACGGGTACGTTCGACGTGACGGACCTGACATCCCGATGGTCTTCATATCTCACAACATGAATGACACACCTACTTTTCCTCTACAACGCCCGACGACGGAGTTTCAGGATTGGGTTGTGTATTCACTTCTTCGATGCGCTCTCTGAGAAACGAGAGGCGACGTCGTACCTCCGGAAACACGACTGAGTGCACGCTGCGACTCAACACACGTGCATCAATGCATCCTATGATAAAGCAGATTAAAAGTGCTACCTCGCTCCAAAATGGAATCCATGAAGGTACCACGACCATGGTGATCGTGAACAGCTGCCACACCCACATGTCGTGGGTATCCACCCTTCCATCATCCAGAATCGGACGCAGAATCGACGCATAGGTAATCAGACCAACGATGATCAAAGTGTTCATTTTATTCTTGTTTTACACGCCTCACGTGACCATGTCCCAATCTGACACTCCTTTTTTACAGAAGCACACGATGCATGTCAACACGCCGTGTGACGTTTGTGACCGTCCTCATCCATCATCTCCTTTCATTGTTCCAGATACTCACACAGACCGCTGGGACTACATGTGTCCTATGTGTCTCGACACGATGCTTCAATTCTTTTCCCTCAACCCTCGCCTCTTTCTCATGAGAGAACTCACTGATTCATACCACATTTCTACGTATTCTTCTTCTCCCCCTCGCCCTCCTCCTCTCCCTCGCTCTCATCCTCGCTCTCATCCCTCTCCTCGAGAATTCCCTGGTACGTCATCCAGTCGCGCAGGTTTGGATAGTCGGTCATTGGGAGTGCAAAACCCTCCCCGTCCATAACGTGTTTCCACGCAGCCGACCAACAAATGTCGGCAAGGGTATCCGACTCGAACCCGTTGAGATGATTCGTTTCACCGTAGCGGAATGAGTCCTCCAGGATCGTTGCGAACACGGCAATGTGATCACACATCTGAAGTGTGTCCTCATTGAACGTATCCGCAACGAAGGGATACATGAACGACTGAAGCAACTCTAGAGAGGAGTCGACCGTAGCACATGTGACTGGGTTGACAGGTAGAAAGCGCCATTGGCGCCCTAGGTAGCGACATACCGTCATGCATCCCGAAACAGGGACGTCGTCGTCGATCCAGAGGGTTGGACGACTGCGCTCTGGAGCATCGACGAGTTTTAACTGCTCAAATGCACACGTGTTCACCAGTTCCGTAACAATCGACTTGTGGATAGAACCCTCGTCACCTACATAAATGCGGATCGATCGTGGAGCCGGGTGTGCATATCCAAGGACAGCGTGACGAATGGAGTGACAGATGTATTGCAGAAACCTGTAGACGATTGAGAACATTATGGTACGGCGTCATTGTGTGTGTACCGTCATGTTTACGAAACTGATTCGACAACTCGCATCAGAGCCTGGATCTGGTCGGTCGCCATGGTGGTTACAATCCGATTGTACTCATCCTTCCACGCGGTGGCATGGACGTATCGTTCGTCGTCGATTGTGAGCGACGACGATGCAACGGTCAAACCACGGCATACCAGATATCGTTCTGAGTTGGTGCGACGACTGGAAGTGGGTTTTATGAGAGACACGAGCTCAAAATGTCGCGTCAGTTGCGAAATGAAATCACGCGTGTCTGCATTAAGACATTCGAAGACCTTCAGGATGTAAATGCCACCCGGTCTGAGACACTGAAGTGCGATTCGCGTCTGTGCCCGTGCGAGGGGTAAGTGCTCCTCCTCCATGCGATCGTGATTCATTTCCACGGCGCCGTCCGCGGTGACGAGATCGACACCGCCCGTCTCCGCGAAGGCGGCGTGAAGGTCCGCCACTACGCGTGCCTCTTCCGACACAACGTCGGCGAACATAAATTGTCCACAGTCCCGAGGTAGACGTCTCTCGTCCACGGCAATGCCATCCCTCAACGTGACCGCACGCCACAACCAGTCCTTGGATGCATCGCGGAGTTGCTCAGCCACGCACTGGACAAACCCACCAGGTGCCTCACAGAGGTGGATGGAGGATGACACATGGGGGAGAACACAGGACATGCATATTTCGTGCATCTTGTGGTAGGCACGGTTGATCACCGTGCGATTGCGATTGCGATGTTCGATGCTACTCGCGATGTTGACTATAGAATTCCATCGTTTCATCCCGATCCGTGACTGTGTCTCGGGGACGAGAGCCTTAATGATCGCGAGGCGTTCGCGCACGGACGCACACCCATCAACCTCGTCTGTGTCTCGATCACCTCGCGGCCGAGACGACGCCCGTGGTATGGGGACCTCCGAGGCGAGCATTGCAATGGTCCGTCCAGGATAGACCCGAGTGACGAGATTCTGACGCAAGAAAGTGCGGAAAAACGTAATGCACCATTCTATGACACGGTTCCGGATGCAGAATGAAGGTGTTACCCCACCCTATGTAACGATACAGTGCGAGAGTAATCGCTGTAGACCCCGTTGCGCTAGCGTCACGCACGATGCGCCACACCTCCCTGTCATTCATGTCGACAACTGTGCTGCGTGTTGACGACCACTTGTACACACACAAGGGTACCGGTATGTATGGGCCTGAAAATACGGACCAATTGACATGGGCACACACGCTAGTACACTCTCGCACATGGAAGAATGCGATTTCGGCGAGTGAGATCGCGATGCGACGAATACCTTCGCACGCAGCGCCGTACAACCACTCCGATCGCAGTTCCGACGGGACCATGAGTGCCTCGTGACGACTCTGAATGTTCTCACGCGAGACGGCGTACAATGCATTGAGAAGTGCACACACGTCCGCATGGATAAGATGGCTTATAATAAGAAGTACGACGTCGTTTGGTAAACGTTCAATGCGAAAACGTCCCTGTTTCCACCGGCAATACCGTTCTAAACGTTCCCAACGTTTTTCACCGATGGGTGACATGTGCATGTACATGTGTGCGTTGAAGGCAGCGTGTCAAAATAGTGAGCAAATAGGTATACACGCGAACGTATGATACCCTCCACGATTCGAACTGGACTTGTGGGAGAGGTCGAAGAGAGCACGGAACACGCGAACACAGTCATCGCCCTCATGAGGGTGTTCATGAAGGATGCCATCGTGGTGGCGGGTCGTTACACGTGCGCACAGGGTCGAAATAGTGTAAGTGGAGAGGACATGCGGCGCGCACTCAAGTACTGCGCACGTACCTTTTTTCAGCGCGACGATAACGATCTTGCGGACGTTGTGCGTTGTGAACAAGAGGAGATGCAAAACGAGAGCACGAGTGATGATGCAGAGAGCACGGATGAGGAGGAGGCGACAGACGATGATGTGGAAAGCACGGATGACACCGAGGAGGAGGGAGACGGCGAGAATGAGGAAACATACACTGGTGTTCCGGAACCCTCCGACGTCCAACTTGCGCGCAACGTGGACACGGTGGTGCAGCATTGGGACACGTGGTACCCGGAGGATCCGGTGCACGCCCTCATCAAACGCGCCATCGACAATACGCCGGTGTAGTGATGACAAGTGAGAAAACAAACGCGTCTCCATTTTTTCCCACACTCTTACAACAAATGGACAACTTCTCGTGGCGCGGCGTGCGTGGACACCCGGACGTGCCCGACGGATCGTACGCGGGCGTCATGTTCGACCAACACAGTGTGGGGTGGTGCGGGTGCTGCTACATCGTAGCCGTGGTGCAGACGGTGGAAGATCGAGGACACATTGTGAGTGGTGCACGTCATAACGTCGACATGCAGACGGTGGTGGACCACTTCAACACGTCGGCGGCGTCGGAGGACACTCCGTGGAACGCCTGTCACGGAGGGTACCCCACTCAGGTGGTCGAATGCCTCATTCGTGGCGTGTGCCCGCTCGTTACAACCCAACGCAAATCATGGAAGGGACACCCCTCACGGACGCGCGAGACGCCTCTGAGTACCGCTCCGTTTCGAGTGACGGACGTGCAGCGCATCCCAACGCGTGCTGTCATGGAGGAAATCTATCGACGAGGTCCCGTTGTGTTGGAAATCGACGGACACGCGCTCAAGTCGGTGGACAGCGAGGGCATCGTCACCAATCGTTCTCCCAACGTACCGAATCACGCCGTAACCGTCATTGGATGGAAAAACATGGCGCATGTAGGTGTGTGTTGGATCGTGCGCAATTCGTGGGGTCAGCACCGCGTCCCCAGGGCGATTCCCGACGACGTCATGTGTGTCAACGAGGATGGAAATCGTTGCGAGATTGAATGGGAATACTGGGTCGGGGATCCAGACGCACCCGGGTTTTGCTACCTTCCCATGTCACTTCCTATATTTCAACAGTCGGACCCGTGGATTGTTCCGACGGTCGTGGCGGCGGTGTGATACTCGTATCGTCGGACTCATTCTCTCAGTTGAGTTTCCGTTTTGCAAAAAATGCAAAAAAAGGGAGCACTCGTCTCACATCGAGGCGAGAAACTCCTGAATCTTGCACACAATCTCCTTCTTCTGGGTGTCGCGAGACGTAATGCACCTGGCCTTGAGCGACTCCTCACGCCTCTTCAGGGTGACGTTCTCCACACGAAGGCGTTCCATCTCCTCCCTGATAGTAGCGATGGTGCGCCTGTCCTCCTCCGCGATGGACCGGAACAGCGCCCGTTCCGTATCCAGTTCCTCCCTCTCGTTCTCCATCTTGAGTGCCTGGCAGTGCGCAGCGTACTCCATGTGTTCGATCTCCTTGCGACGAAGGTCATCGGTCGTCTCCGCAAGGGCGGTCTGCGTCGACGCGTTTGATACATATTTCTTCGTCTTCTCCTCCTCGATGGTCTGCGCCACAGCCTTCTTGACACGTTTCAGCTCCGACGGCGTCTCCTGTGACACGACCGGAGCGATCACCACACCCGTCTCGTTATGCTTCTTCACCATCATGCACATGATCTCTGCCTGACGAGTGTGGCGGATACAGGCGTTGTTGGAGGCCGCGGGACGGCGGCACGGAAGACCGTCGCGACCGGTGAAGCAGCACGGGCGCATCGGGTCGTCCAGGGACACTTCGGACGTCGACGTGTCATTAACCTTGTGTGTCCAACGGATGCGCTCGTTCCGCATAGCGGTCTTCACCTTGCACTTGCCCTGGCATCCGACCACGAGACACACCTCGGAGTCTGCGTTGCCGCGATCGTGATGCTTCTTCCGCCACTGAGAGAACGTCTGACGCCTCTGGAAGCACTCAGGGTGTGCCTTCACCGTGCACCGGTTTGAGCAGGTCGCCATAACTGCGACGTTGGCGTCGGTCACGGTGCACAGTTGGCACTCCATATCGTCTCTGTCGTTTTGTTTGGTACCAATGATCGTTACACGCGTTTCGGCGTACCAAACACAAAAGAAGAACGGTCATGACCTGCGTGCGTCAGGGTAGTCTCGTAGAGATGTTGGACATGGACGGCGGTGTGTGGATGGAGACGGTGGAGAACATCCGACCTGGAGACATGATACGAGACCCCATTTCTGGTCACGCCGTTACGGTCATTACTACTCTTTCTCAGGAGACTGGTGGGTTGTGGCCTCTCGTGCAGTACATGGGCCTCACCGCGGATCTGGCGCAGTTTGTCCACATTCCCGGACGCGGTTGGGTCACAGCTGGTGACGTCGGGACACGTTCCATACAGTTGTGCCCGCGCATCTACGCAATCGTTCTGTCGAATGGAAAGATGGCACGCGTGGATGGTGTGACGTGTTGTGTCCACACACCAGGAGATCTGACTAGCGAGGACAACGCCACACAAGCTGGTCCTCTGTTTTTTTCGTAAAACCGGCACGCGTGCACAGTTCGATGCCAGAATCCAACACACCAGAGAGAGGAGCGACGTCATCAAGGAGTGTAGCGAACCACGTCCCGTACATTTGTATTTTGTAGTTTGCGTGTTCGATGAGATGCGTAAAGCCCAACTCGTGAAAGATTTTGTAACTCTCCGGTTTGTTGGTGCCCGAAAGACGTTTCTTGGAATAGCTCAGGGCAACAACACCCTTTGCCTTCTTCATGATGGCGTATCGATAAGCGTGGAGGGCGAGGAGTTGTCCGACCCCAGCACCGGAGGAGACAAGTGTGTCGATGTAAATAAAGTTGGATCGGAAAAAGGGATCCAGGGTGGCGTTGTCCTCCTCACTTACCGACATAGCGTCCGTGGAGAAGTTCACTGTCCTCTTGAACTTGTACACTGTCATCGCACCCACAAGCGTAGGATCGTCCAGTTTCCTTGTGTTTCGGTTGTAGGACGTTTTCCATGCAAGGAACAGACAACCATTCCCCTTGGCCCCATCGAAGGTGTGTTCGGATGCGATTCCCTCGGCACTAGACAAGGGGTCTACACCCTTGGTCACGGCACTCGCGAAGGTCCTATCCATCGAGTAAATCGCATGGATTAGCGGGTCGCGCTTGTCTGGACAGTGATCCATTGCCTTGATGCGGTTCGCCTCCGCCACATTGGGCGCTGCGTCGCGCGCATCCATCAAGGGTTTCAGAATGCGTGTGAGGTACGTGGACGGAACCTTTTGAATCGCCACACCAGCCGCAGATTCCTGGAATTGCAACGCGTCCTTGAAAATCTTTTGCCGTTTCTCCTTGGTCTGTTCACTGAGCATCGTGGAATGTTGACAGTGTACGCACATTTTTTTACAGTGGATGTCATTAGTGAAAACACAATATGTTGTCCAGCATTTTTCCCACACTTCTCGCATGGCAAATGCAATCCGGATACGTGCGCCCCGTCCGTCATTACCGCATCTCTCCCGAGTTTTGTGATTCTGTACGTGGACATTTTTATGAGGACTGGTTTTTCACGTGGCGCATGTTCTCATGCAGGGACATCGATACCATGATTCGACACGCGTTCGACGCGTGGCAGTACAACTCGGAAACGGTCGTGTACGAGACACGCAACGCATCCGGTGCAGACGTCATGATAGGTACCGACACCATAGGTGAACGTGCGTGGATCGCGTTTGCACGACGGTTCACGTCCGGAAACAATGAAAGCGAGATTCGTATCGATCTGGACACTTGTTGGTACACCGACCGACACTTTTGCAATGCCGTAAACCGAGACTTTGTGCCGCTCTGCGTAGGTCTTGGCATCACATGGGTAGCGTTTATCATCCTTGCGTTTCAGAACCTGTTGCGCCGCCCTAGACCCTTTTATTCCGTTCCACGCATTCTCGTATGGGTGGTAGTCATGGCGGTCCCGACCCTGGCACTCGGATCCCTCCTTCCGTGTCTGATGTGTCACGATTTCACCGCCGTTGTCATCCACGAGGTGGGACACATTCTGGGGTTCGGACATTCCGACGATCCTGCACAAATGTGCGGTTGTGGTGGAGAGCAACGTGCATGCGCGTCAACGCAAGATACCACTTCGGTGATGCACAGCGTCTCGCAACGACGAAACACACTGTGTTTGTCACGGGGCGACGTGGATGGTGTGCGCAGTATTTACGGTGGAGTCTGCGACGACCCCATTTGGTGCTACGAGAGTCCGTCCAATACGGGGTACACGCGCGTGTCCACCGCGTTACTTTACTCCTTTATCGTCGCATCTATCGTCGTCTTCGTCCGTAACCGACTCGTCAACAGACGACGAACGCGATCGGTGGCACTCCCTCCGACCCATCGGAACGATCGGATCGAATTGTCTCGACCTCCGCCGCGCGGACGCACAGCGCCGATGCAACATGCGAGGTCGATGCCGTCGCGGCGCGCTGCCATCAACCGGATTTGAGGACAGAATCACGACGTCGGTCGTCACAAATGCTCCGATTTCCACGATACTCATTCCCACCATGAGACGCTTCGTTACCGTAACGCCTCCGCATGGAAAAATGCGTACTCGCAGCGGGTGATGTCCCGTTGGGATCTCTCTCGCGTAAAGACCAGCGTTCATCAACCATTCCAGGATCGGAGCGCAAACTGCCTGCGTGCAGAAACGAGCGTGAGGTGTGACGCGAAGGACGTCGTCCGCATTCCACACGCGCGCACCGTCGGGCCCGCGTACGTCAGAACGCGGGAGGTCTACGGTCAACTGTTTCGACAATTCATGCGCGCGGCGCATACCAAGGTACGTATCGTAGCATCGTCGAGGTACGATTAGCTCGACGTTTCCTCCCGAATAAGGAGGCCAGCGTTCGGGTGCACAAACGCGCGTCGTGTGAATGTAGGACACATCCATTGATGTTTTCATGACCATGCCTTTTTTTTCGAACAGAGTGCGAGTACCGAAAAAAAAACGACCTTTGTCCGTACCAACCAAAAAGATGAACCACTCCGATGCGGCTGTCATGACGAGCATTTCAACAAACATCCGCACCATAGACACTTCTGTTGCACGGTTCCAGAGATCGCGCACGAACGATGTCCTCAAGGCGTATGCAAGCATCGTGTCACTTGCGAAGATCTCAGACCCCAGCGACCACGCATCATGCATCCACGGTATTGCGCGGGGCCAAGGTGTTGTGGTCGTGCCTCGCACGGAGGTGCAGCAGCTGCGCAACCTCATGGAACTCGGTGGTCGTGTGGATGCGCACGAATCGTGCATCTGCCTAGACGCAGAACGCTTCGACCCGAAGACGCACGCCCTGCTCTGTACCGAACCGACCGTGGTGTCGTACATGGAGGACAACCCCGATGACATTTTGGGAACATGCGCTACTGTGGTAGCGCCTACCTTCAAGTTGGCACTGGTATGGTGGACGTGCGAGTGAGACAGACGCAGGTGACCACCGTTGCTATTCCGTGGATGAGAACCGCCCTCTGCACCTCCGAAATGAGAGGAGACATGGGATCCTGTAGGGACATTTCTACGTTTGGGAGGACGACGAGAATGCACGCCACAAGAGCGTAGACGATGTATTTTGTGTAACGTGTGTCCGAGCGTGCACCGGATAGTCCGCACAATCCGAACGTGAGTGCCGTGAGTATGGACGGTTCAATGCGTACTCCCCGTCGTAACATGTTTGCAATTTCACTGGTTTCTGTGGTCATTGTCTCTGTGTGCGTCAGACGACGCACGTCCAGCCACCATACTACAAACATCCACACCACAGACGGCCACACGCACGCAGCATCGGCACCATTCGCAAAGGACGACAGCACAAGTGGCCATGATGTCGCAGTGACCGAACGCGCGGTGTGTAGGAACTGCATTCGTCCGACCGCATCACGAGGCGGAAACGACGAACCTGAGGGTTGCGAGCGAATAAACGAAACGATCACTGCAATGGTACCGACGAATGAAACCACAACACTCTGATCCATTTTTCCCTCTAATGCCCTAATTTTTTAGGGCCACTTCGACCTGGCACGGCGCAGAGGAGTGGACTCTACGACCTGTTGCTGCTGTTGAATAATCTGGGTATTGGCGATCCGATCCAGTTCATGTTGAATGCGCGTGCGTTCGATTTCGCACTCCAGACGCGAAATCTGTGCGTCGCGTCTCGTACACTCATGGCGCATTAGAGTCTCCATGGAATGAAAGAGACGCGTAATGGTGAGCGCGGAGTCCTTGTCCAATTTGTCCGACCCTGCCAGATGGTTGACATCCTCGCGAATGGTTTCGATATCACTAAACGAGGTATCCTGAGAGGTAGGAACCTCACGTTCGTCAGTCACCCGTACAGGAGATGGTCGTCGAGAGGGTGGGGTGTCGGCCATTATGTACAAATGTGTGTCCAAATTTTTCATTGTCAAGAGACCGCACTTTTTTTTCTCACATACATGATTAAACACACACACAAACTTATGCCTCGTTCGTACACTCTTCATTGCAAACGCGGATCCGGTACCCGTTGGCACAAGAAGTCGGCTACGTGCAGGACGCCCTGCAAGGTGTCGCATGGCGCGGGTCATCGTCGTTCGCCCAAGTCGCCGTACAGCTGCATCAAGACGGGTTCGGGACGGAAGAAGTCGACGACCAAGTCGACCAACCGCGCCAAGAAGGTGTACTCGGCGGGAAAGATCATCGCCGCGATGCGCAAGTACTCCGCCAAAAAGAAGGCGGCGTCGTCGTCGGCGCTTCCCCACTATGCGAAGATCTCGTCGGGCCTGAAGCTTCCCATCGGGTCCAAGTTCACCACCGACTCGGGGACGTACAAGCGCGTCTCCAAGACGGACAACGCCAAGGGCGTCATCAAGCTGTAAGCATCCGCATGTGAATCGTTCGGTTCTTCGTGAATGGGTTGCAGGCGTGCATGGTAATGGCATTGTCCACCACGAGAACGTCCCCATGCTCCCAGGAGCACTCATAGCGTCCCTCCCACGCAACGCGTTGCACGTCCTCCACAAAGTCGTCCGGTATCGGTCGTTCATTTTTTGCCAAGAGAATGGAGTCCGATCCTCTATTGCGCGCGTCGCTCCATCCAGTGTACGCGGCGATCATAGAGTTGTAGAAGGCACACTCGCCACTCCTAGGATGGTGTCGAAAGGCGGGAAGGGGTGGAGATTGCGTCCACAACCCCGCCTCCGACCACCTCCAACTCATTCTATTCATGGCCATGACGCGTTCGGCATCCACACGCGTCGTCACTCCGAAAACGTCCTGCCATGAGCGTCCGATTGGAGAGGTTGAGTCCGTCACGTCCGGGACCGTGCGCCGGTACACCACTCCGTCGTCCAAGTCACACGCGATGTGCGGCCATCGTTGTTTCACATATCGCGCAAGTCGTCGACTGTCCGTTAGGACTGTCTCCCCGCCAGTCGAAGACGGACCTGTGGCGTGAAACAGGAGATGTGTGGGACGTTTCGGAGCGTGTGCCAGTTCGTGGTTAAAGGGTAACGTCACATCACACGGAACGTCATTTACCGTAAGGATTCCATCCGAAACGCGCGTTCGGGGTGCGGCGTCACCCATGTACGCAAAGTCGTGAGCACCTAGAATTGTTTTGAGGCACGAGGAGTCACGTGCATCAGGGAACCCGCGCAAAAGAACTGCACCCGACACCATACATGCAGTAAACACGTTAGTGCGATCAACAACGGACGCCAGCGTCGGTAGGGATGATGTGGGGCGCAGGATGGGAACCTTCATGTGCGCATTGACTGCATGTACCACATTTTTCACATCAAACGCGCGAACGGTGATGCACAAGCGTGGAGTCTGGCGTGAACAGGACTACGTCCGGAGGGGAACGGTGAGTGGTAGTGATGGTGTCGCCGCGGTTGAGAAACCGTCCCCGCACCCGGTCGCATACAACGAGGATAGGGCCCGTCGTGAAGACAAACCAGCACCATACGGAACCGATTCCGCACGGGTACACAACAATGGCAAGGAGAAACGTAAGCGTAAAGAGTGCGGCATTGACGGATGCCCAAAACACGGGTCGCGCCTCCGATACCACCAGGAGCGACGACACTAGGTACACGATGCCGCGTGACATGTCCCAATAGCGAAGACTCAGATGAGGACACCCCTCATTCGGCGCAATGGATGCGGACTTCGACCAGATCTCATCAAACTGCGTTGCCAGCACCACTGCGTAGAGAAGGAGTGCGACATACGCATAACGGAACTCACGGTAAAGACCACCGAAACGAATTCCAAGAAGAAGCGCCAGTGGTTGCGTGATGTTGAGCACCATTGCTAGACGACTAGCGGCGGAAATGTCGTCGTGACCGGCGTCGATTTGCAACCATACGATTCCCTCCGGAATCTGCATCAAAAGCGCATACTGCCACGACCATACAAGAAGAGACGTGGGGGACTGTGTCCGACGGAGGAGTGCGTACGATCCAAAGTTGAACAGTGTACCGGCAATGAAGGTCACAAGAGAAGTAGTCGCACTCCAGCACATTGCCTGTGGTTTGTACATGGTGTACCAAATTAACGGTAGAGTACCAACCCGAAGGACATGAAACATGATTTAATGGAAACGTGGGATTCGGAGGAGGACAGATTGTTGTTGGATCTCATCAATTCACATGGGACGTGCTGGAGGGTAATCGTCAGGTCGTTTCCGACACGAACTGTGTCCTCCCTTCGCAACCGATACCAACGCATTGTCAACGGGTCAAAACAAGTAGGCAAAAATAGATGCCAAAAGTGCGGAATGCTCAAGCGGGGTCACATCTGTGGAGGGGCTGCTGTACGCACGCCAGACGACGACATTATTCTCGCAAGTCCAGTCACCGAGGAGCCGTCGTCGCCCTTGTTGAACACAGAGTTCCGACTCGAACAGGACGATGACGTCGTCGCGAGGGACGAGGATGTTCCATTTCCGTTTCACCTGTTTTCCTGGCACACGGTACACACCGTGCATGACATGGGGTTTGACGACGTGACGCATCCACCTCCTCTCGTTCAAGGGTTTCCGTTTGCGACGTCCCTGCCGTGAGAGAGATTTTTCATGGAACACATGGTAAGGCTATGAATTTTGTTCCGTATGGACGTCACACACAGTACATGAGAACGGGTGACAGTGCCTTCTGTACGATGCACGAAATCTTGTCACGGTACAACTAAACGTATGTGAACGGCACATGTGTTGGTTGAAAACACCTAGTACATTACCCTATGCCGTGAATCCCTCTTGACATTCGCAGAAAAACGTACACTCTTCTTTCGTTTTTTCGAAATATTCTTAACCTGCTCTCGAATATTGGACAGGCGACGAAATATATCATCAGTAAAGGCCTCGGAATTCATCCGTCTCTCCATTTGCAGGAGGTCTGCCATTAGTTTCTGACGCTCACGTTCGTGTCGTTCGCGCATTGCAGAGTGTTTCACCTTTGAAACACCCTTGGCAACGGCGATTGGTAAATCATTGATATCCACATTATGTTTGGCACCTGTGGCGTAGATTGTTTTACGCCGAGGAGAACGAGGCATGTTTAGTGTTTACCCATTGTGTATATACTATTTTTGCTAAGAGTCGAACATCGATCCATAGACTCGATATCCAATTTATCGCATGTTTGGTACGGTACCAACAGACACAAGAAATGGCAGAATCGAAACGCACTACGACACACCGGCCGCTGTGGAAGATCGGTGAGACGGTGTTGGAGCACACCCGTTACGAGACGAATGGGTTCCCCTCTGCGACCGAGCGTTCCTCTCTGGCGTGTCGTCTGGAGGCGTCGGATAGCCGCATACACACCTGGTTCCAAACCCAGTGCGGGACTTTTGCCGAGGACACGAAGACGATCGCATCACTCGGCATGAACACCATCCTTCTCCTCTGCATTTACACACGTCTTCGTCCAGACGTGCCGTACGACTCGATGGCGCGTCACATCTCCAACGTTATTTCTAGTGCGGGAGATGCGGCAGGCGCCCTCGTTCGGTACCACACGCACAACTTCATCGTCATGGAGGCGCAAAAGATTCGATTCGAAACCATCGACCAACGCGACGCCATCGACATTGCTACCACCGGTCTCATTGCACGTGTGGCGGGTGTTTTTGGGGTGAATGCGTTTTGAATTAACACATGACAAATTGAACATGTGGGGGTTTATTTACGAATCCGACACTGGATCTGCGATTTTTGAGCGCATCCGCATCGAATACTGGGTGTGTCATGCCTTTCATTGATAGTTTGTGTGATGCTTTCGTACTTTCCAACGTGAACGTGCACGCGTAATCATTAAACGTCCCTAGTTTTATGCTTTCATTATAGTACATCATCCTTTCCTGGTCCACGCCCCCTGGGGTACCTCCTGGGGTGTAATACGCTATCATGAGGTTTCGTAGGTTGCGGTCTGTATCGATTGTTTGTAACGATTCCACTATTTTCTTGATTGCGGTAAGAAGAACAAGTATTTCACCATTATGTTTGGAAAGGTACAGCAAACGATGTTCGCGCACAATGCTGGATGCATCGACGTCCTTCGATGTCACCCAATTCATGAAATACAGGCATGCAAGGCAGGCACACATACCATCTATGTAGAGATGACTATCGTACGCACCCGATTCAGCGAACCAGAATTGTAGTAGTCTAGATGCACCAGAGGTCACTGACTCCTTTACACTCATGTTCAGGTTTGGAACGCTTTGAAAAGTGACTTCGCACCCCTGGAAGAAGTAGTCACACGCCAATGATGTACTATGATTGAAGTTCCGTGTGACACACAGGTCAGGTGTTGTCTCTCGAAGAGATATCAAATGGGCTGATGCGTCGTTTGCCTTACTGTCGTCATGGAATTGTTCATCTACAATGTTTCCCACGTAATCACGTGTGAGACGTTGAGACAAGTTGTGGACGACATAGTGCATCCAACTGTCCCTGTACCCACGATAATTCTCTGGAATCGACTCGGGTTGACATCGGATGGTGACACTCGCCATGTTCATGTCCCTATCGTATGTGATTTCACGAATCACCCTCTCCGGAGCAACCTTGATCATAATGTCCCTCTTTGTTTCCCCCTCCCATTCTTCGATCGTCATTTCCACAATGTTTTTCATAATACGTCTCACAAGTCTCTCGGTAAAACTACACAGAGTGTCATACGTAGTGTCGGAATGTATCTTTCTCTCCGAATTGTATCGGTCTACTGCGTTTGACGCCCGTGTTCGTGCCGCCCTCAACCGTGGTAAGTCCCGCAACAGTTTCTCCTTTTTTTTGTCGAGTCCCTTGTTTTTTTCATTCTCCTCGTCGGTTATTTCCTTGTACGGAGTCCACAGTTTACGTCTTTTTGTATTGGATGCTGGTGCTACAGGAACCACAGGAGGACCCGTAAGAGATTCTTCACTCTCCAAATCTATGTTAACGTTTGCTTGTGGTTTTACGATGCTGGATTCGATGTCGTCGAGTCCCCTCTCCGCATTCGCAAGTTCTTGTTTGGCCTTCTCAAATGTCGCATTCGCAGTGTCTAGGTTAGTCGTATCGTATTCCTTTGTGGTGTATTCAAATTTCAACCTTACTTGTATCTCGGTTTCAATGATTGACGCGCGGCCGTTTGGATCATAGACGGTAACGGTGAGTGGTTTTTCCGACGAGTGTTCGAACGTGTAAAACAGGTAATGTCCTCCTCCAGCTCTGAAGTGGTACGAAAGAAAACCTCCTCCACTGCGTGCTGTAGCATGGATATTCAGTGGTTCAGAAGTTTGTTTTTCTTCATCCAATGCATCCGTGTTCCTCTCCACAAAATACACACTCTTCATTGGTATGTATTGACGGTTGTCCTCATTGGACACCGTCGGAGGACGATGTGCACCCCAGAACTTATCACCAAACATTGAAAGTACTTTTGCGAATTTCATGTACTGAAAAATGGGTATTTTATATGACTCGAACGTATGCCTCTCCCCCTGTATTTTCTCCATCTCCTCGTCGTAGACGGATGGGGTCAGGGTTGTTGGAGATTCACCTATTGGAGACCCAATTGAGGAAGGTTCAGGCGGGGGGTTTCGAGTCGGTGTCACGAAATCTTTTGCCAGTGCAAGATGTTGTGTTGCTTTAGACGGTGATGTTGGTTTAGAACGTGGTCTATTAAGTGATGTTGATTTCTTGGCACTTGATCGAGTAACCCTGGGGTTTCGTTGATTATCACCAACTCCGTAAAGTGGCTCGACAAGAATGTCACGCATGGATCTTGTACAATAGTACATCAAAATAAACTGGTACCAAACACACACAGAGCGTTTTCAAAAAGAGTCAACCATGTCGGACACCTCCAAGCGTCAGAAGGTCGTGCACCTCACCCCTGCGGAGCAGTGCCGCCAGCGTCCGGACATGTACATCGGTTCCGTCGCAGAGACCACACTCGTCGTCCCCACCTTTGGCGAGACGGAGGTGGTCATGAAATCCATTCCCTTTCGCCTCGGCTTTCTGTCCCTCATGAACGAACTGAGCACCAACGCACTCGACAACCAACACCGTCCCGGAAACATGACCTACATCTCCATCAAGTGGGACGGCACGGCACTCACCGTCGAGAACGACGGCGCGACCCTCTCCGTACTCAACTCCGTGGAGGGACAACCCGAACTCCTCGTGGCGTTTGGGTGGATGCACTCGGGCACCAACTTTGATCAAGAGGACACCGGCAAGAAGGCAAACAAGTACACGGCGGGACGCAACGGAGTGGGAGGCAAGGCGTGTCTCGTCTTCTGCAAGTCGTACGAAGTGACGGCGTGCAACGCCGACGAGGGCAAGGAACTCACGATCAAGTGGAAAGAGGGGTATCAGTCCACGCCGCAACTCTCCAAGGTCAAGGAGTACAAGGGAGACAAGAACAAGACCCGCGTCGTGTGGACGCCCGACCTCACCGTGCTCGGCACCGCCGACGGAGGTCTCCCCGACCACATGGACCTCGTCTGCTCCTTTCTCGCACACAACGCCTCCCTCTGCGCCAACGCGGGGGTTGTCGTCAAGTATAATGGGAAACAGGTGAAGGCGCGCGGTCCCGAGCAGTTTTGCAAACTCTTGGGCGCGACGGCACCACTCGCAACGTGCAACGTCACCAACGCCGACGGAATCGAAGTCCTCCGTCTCTGCGTCGGTGTCCGCGCCACGCCGCTGTCCGAACCGGAACCGGGTCTCACCTACGCATTCGTCAACTCCACACCCTGTCCCAATGGAACGCACGAGACCATGATCCTGCGCAAGGTGTGCGATGCACTCGACGAGATTGCAAAGAAGAAGCGCACGGGAGGGGTCGACGTGCACATCACTCCCGCCTTTCTCCGCAAACACACCATCATCGTCGCGACCGTACTCGTCGACAATGAACGCTTCACCGACCAAACCAAACGCACCCTCGACACACCCGTCAAGGACTATGGGTGGAAGTGGGGCGACGTTCCGGAGGCGTTCACGTCGGCGCTCGGACGCGCTCCCTTTATCGAACGCGCCGTCGAACTCGCCAAGCAAAAGGAACTGCTGGACGCTGCCAGGTCGACCAAAAACACAAAGAAGAACGCACCTACAGACAGCAAATACGAACCCGCGCAGAAGAAGGGAACGCCGCAATCGACCCTCATCGTCTGCGAGGGAGACTCCGCTGCCAACCTGGTCCGCTCCGGTCTCAGCGTCATCGGACGCAAGCACTACGGACTGTACCCGCTTCGCGGCAAGTTTCTCAACGTGCGCGGCGTCAAACCGGGAGACATTGTCCAAAACAAGGAGGCGATGACGCTGTTGCGCATTTTGGGAATCCAAATGGGAGTCGAGTACGACGACGCCATGGTTCGCAAACTTCCGTATCAGCGTCTGATGGTCATGGCCGATCAGGACGTGGACGGGGCGCACATTGCAGGTCTCGTCTACAACTTTGTCGACGTCGTTGCTTCCTCTCTGCTCGCCAAGCATCCTGACTTCATGTACCGTTTCGCCACCTCCCTCATCCGTGTCTCCGTCGACAAGACGCAGATCGGGTTCTACTCGCAAACCGAGTACGACAATTGGGTGACGGAGCGGCGCGCACAGGGTCTGGGTATCGGAACGTGCAAGTACTTCAAGGGGTTGGGTACCTCCTCTGCCACACAGGCCAAGGAGTACTTTCGCAATTTGTCGGACAACATCATCGTCATGCGTCACAGCGGCGAAGAGTGCGCCAATGCGCTGGACATGGCGTTCAACAAGAAACGCTCCGACCACCGCAAGGAGTTTCTGACTTCATGCGATCCAAAGGCGTATGTGGACTACAAGTTGTCGACGACCACCGTGTCCACCTTTGTCACGTCCGAACTCCTTCCGCAGTACGCACTCGCGTCGTTGGTGCGATCCCTTCCGTCGGCCGTGGATGGACTCAAACAAGCGCATCGCAAATGTCTCTACGGCGCGCGCAACATCAAGATCCCCAACGGAGGACTCTCCGTTGCCAATTCCGCGGGAGAGATTGCGTCGTTGACCAAGTATCATCACCGGGCTACGGCATTGGAGGACACGATCATCGGATTAGCTGCAGACTACGCCGGGACATCGAATGTCAACCTCTTTCTACCGCTCGGGCAGTTTGGAACGCGGTTCAAGCATCAGGCGGCGTCTGCGGCGTATCCACTCATCGCGCTCAACGCTCCCCTTGAGTCTCTCCTCTTTCCTCCCGCCGACGATACGATTCTCGTACATAAGGTGGATGAAGGGCACTTGGTGGAACCGGAAGTGTACACACCCGTGATTGCAATGGCGCTCGTACAGGGCGCGCGCGGAATTGCGACGGGTTGGTCGACGGACGTGCCACAGTTCCACCCGATTGACCTTGTTGACACATCGCTCGCGCTCCTGGACGACAAACCCCTCCCCACGCTCGTCCCATGGTACCGCGGGTTTACCGGTCCTATCGTCGCCGACGGCGAGGGGCAGTTCACCGTGTCTGGTGTTGTGGAGTGGATTGGCAACGACCTGCATGTCCACGAGGTGCCTCCGCTTCGCGAAGTGGAATCTTTCAAGGACGATTGGATCAAGCATGGACTCACGGACAAGGAGATTCACATTGGAGAGCGCGGTACAGACGAAATCGTGCACTTGATACTGAAGGACTGCACCGTCTCTCGCACGGACACGCTAAAGGATTTGGGTCTTGTAAAACGGATAGGGTACAGCAACATGCACCTGCTGGACGCAAATGGTATCCTCACGAAGTACGAGAACCCGTACGAGATTCTCCGTGCACACGCGACAGTTCGTCTCTCCGCTTACGAAAAGCGCATCGCGCACGAGATTGCCGTGTGCGAAAAGGATGTGATCGTCGCCGAGGCAAAAATGATGTTCATTCACCACAACCTCAACGGGACGTTCGTCATGAAGACGTTTGCGGACGCAACGGAAGCAGGGGAAGGGTGTCGTGCACTCGATCTACCGGAACACCCCGTCGAGGGCGGGTTTTCGTTTCTTCTCAACATGTCGCAGGTGTCCCTCGTGATGAAGAATGTGGACAGGTTTCGTGCTAAGGCACAAGAGATGCGCGACGAACTTGAACGCCTTCGTTCCCTCACGCCAGGTGGCGTCTGGCGCGAGGAACTTTCGCGTCTCAAGGACGAGTTTGCCAAGGACCCCCGCTACGCTAAAACGGTTCCGATGGAAGAGTAGATCACAGGAACCTCTCTACCTCTACACTCCCCTCGCGAAACCCGTCGAAAAACAAATGGACAACGGAAATTGTGTGTGTTAGGTCCTCTGTTGTGAGTGCCCACGTAAGCCACTGTTTGAGTACAGCGTGTCGTTTCGCCTTACTTGTCCATTTTCGTGACTCGGTTCCTGTGAATGCGTCCGGGTTGTAGCGGATCCACACAGTGCGTTCACATCCCAATGCCTGTGATATGTTCATCATGCGCGTCTGCTCGCATTCGCACGGTCGATCCTTGTGTTGGTCCTCGTCCACCTCGAGGATGACCACACGGTCTCCCCTGTCCCAAAGCACGTCCGGGCGTTCGCGCCGGTCGCAGTCCTTGAGACTCTGTGGTATAACGTCTGTCGAATCATATGGATATTCGGTGAACTCATAGTCCAGGAATTGCAGCACCTCTCGTTGTTTCGCCAGTCGCGGTCGCACACCCGACGTCCATTCCTCACAGTCCTTGCACAATCCATTCGCATTGAGGATGTTCGGAAGTGCGCAGTGCACACACGCACGCTCCACGAGATTGTCGTCACCCATGCGCGCGTGTTCTGCACACCGTTCTGGTTGCGTGATTCCATGCGTCGCGATCTCACGGCACAGACAGCACCGTCGGTTCGGATGCTTCATCGTTCCATTTGGATGATGTGCAGCGCAGTATGACACCCCTTGACCAGGAAATCCGTACGATGGTCGCGACGTGCATCCCACATGCTCGCATCGTTTGTTCTTCACGTCTACCATCCCCGCCGTCTTGTGCGTCGCACAGAAACGTCCGCGTACTTGTCCCTCGACGTTGAATACTGGGCTAAGCGACGTGCATCCCACGTGTTCGCACCGTTTGCTTATAACGTCTACCATTCCCGTTGTCTTGTGCGTTTTGCAGAATCGTCCGCGTACTTGACCCTCAACGTTGAAGGATGGTTGCGACGTGCATCCTGCATGCTCGCATCGTTTGTTCTTCACGTCTACCATCCCCGCCGTCTTGTGCGTCGCACAGAAACGTCCGCGTACTTGTCCCT
>MDSV01040236.1_pt1 | contig 36441 bp, 37 predicted proteins | sample 810851 | NCBI WGS metagenome assembly MDSV01 (sample SAMN05326640, study PRJNA326480) | marine metagenome | isolation source: seawater | place: Atlantic Ocean: North East | collected 2012 | reverse complement strand
TCTTCCGTGTCTTAAGACAAAGTACCATCAGCGCTGAAAGGCTTGACTTCCGAGTTCGGAATGGGATCGGGTATAACACTTTCGCAATAATCACCGGCGATTGTTTTATACATAAATAAAAATTAATGTAAACTGTCTTTTACATAAAAAAAGTATTATTTAAGGCTATTTTTGACAAATTCGTCTACATAATCTTTTAAATTAATCTTTCCAAAGTTTTTATGCACTTTGTTAGAAAGACTCATATTTGATAAAGCAGAAGCAAATCTTTCTCCTTTTCTGGGTGGTAAAAAATTTATTTTTGAACCAAATAATTTTGCAACCTCTAAAATTGAAAAACTTTTTTTGTTTGAAATGCTGTAATATTTACATTTATTTTTTTTCCATGCATCAAAACAAATAGAAATAGTATCATTTATATGTGTAAAACGTCTCTCTTGACTACCAGGTCTGACAACAGGAAGAGGTTTGTTTTTTATATAGCAGTCCTCAAAAATTCCGATTACCGTAGCCATTTTTCCAGTACAAATTTGTCTTGGCCCATAAACATTGTAAAAAAAAATTACTTCATATTTAAAATTAAACCATTTTTTCAAATTTTCTAAAAACTCTAGATTTTTTGATTTGGTAAATGCATACGGAGATAAATTTTTATCTTTCCCTTTGTTTCCTAGTGAAGCTGAGGTAGCTGAATAGATTAACTTAATTTTATTTTTTAAACAAAAATCAAAAACTGCATTTGATCCAATTGTGTTGCTATTGATACATTTATTCATTTCTAGAAAACTATGATAAATTCTAGAAAATTCTCCAAAATGAAAAATCGAATTTATTCTTAACTTATAACTGTTTAAATATTTACTAATGTCTTTAGTATGACCTTTAATATATTTTATTCTTTTGTTTTTAATATGATTTTTTTTTGATCCAGAAGAGTAATCATCTAAACTAATTATTCTAAATTGTGTTTTTTTAATTAAATGCTCAATTAAATTTGAACCCACAAAACCTGCGCCACCAGTTACTATTATATATTTATTCATAAACTATCTATTTTGTTTCAAGAAATCCATATAAGTGGTTTCGAAGCCTTGGCCTAAATCAGTTTTAGATTTCCAGCCATAACTGTTTACTAATTTGGTGCTTAAGATCTTTCTAGGTGTTCCTGAGGGTTTGTTTAAATTTAATTTAATATCCAATTTAACACCTATTTTTTTCATAATAAATTTAGCAAAATCTTTAATTGTTTTTTCTTCTCCCGAACCTATATTTATTAAAGAATGTTTGGTTTTTTTTCTCATAAAAAATTCGCAAGCTTCAGCTAAATCATCAACATACATTAATTCTCTTTTAGCTTTTCCATTTCCCCAAATTTCTACTTTTTTTTGTTTTTTAATTTTAGCGCTATGAATTTTTGAAATTAATGCTGGAAAAAAGTGTGAATTTTTAAGATCATAATTGTCTCCTGGTCCATATAAATTTGTTGGCATTAACGACAAGTAATCTAAATTATATTGTTCATTGTAAGCCTCACACATTTTTATACCAGCTATTTTAGCAACGGCATAAGCGTCATTTGTTGCTTCTAATCCACCAGATAATAAGTATTCCTCTTTAATTGGTTGTTTTGCATATTTTGGATAAATACAACTTGAGCCTAAAAAAATTAGCTTTTTAACACCAGCTAAAAAAGCTGCGTGAATTAAATTTGTTTGAATCATTAAGTTTGTATATATAAAATCAGCCTTATAAGTATTATTTGCCCAAATACCTCCCACTTTCGCAGCTGCAATAATTACTAAATCAGGTTTAATTTTTTTTAAATAATCTTCAGTTTTTTTTTGATTAGTAAGATCAAGTTTATTTTTATTTTGAGTAATGATTTTTTTATAATTTTTTTTTTTTAAAATTTTTAATATAGAAGATCCAACCATGCCATTATGTCCAGCTAAAAAAATTTTACTATTTTTACTTAGTTGCATTTAAATATTGATATTCTGACTGAATCATATCATCTATAAGAGAATTGATATCCTCTACTGGTTTCCATTTTAATTTTCTTCTTGCTTTTCTAGCATCACCAAGCAAAGTATTAACATCTAATGGTCTAAAATAATTCTTATCACATTCAATTATAATATTTCCTTTGGCATCATAAGCTTTCTCTTTTAACCCTTTTCCTTTCCAGATAATTTTCATTTTTAATTTCTTTGCTGTTAAATTAACAAACTGTTTAATTGAATACTGAACTCCAGTTGCAATAACATAGTCATCTGGTTGTCTTTGCTGAAGAATTTTCCACATTGCTAAACAGTAATCTCTAGCATGCCCCCAATCTCGTTTTGCGTTTAAGTTACCTAGAAATAATTTTTTTTGTTTACCAATTTTAATTTTACATAAAGCTGATATTATTTTTTTCGTTACAAAGGTTTCGCCTCTTCTTGGACTTTCGTGATTAAATAATATCCCATTACAAGCAAATATATTGTACGCTTCTCTATAATTTTTTGTAATCCAATGTGCATATAATTTTGCGACACCATATGGACTTAGAGGATAAAATTGGGTTTTTTCATTTTGAGGAATTGTCTGAACTTTTCCGTACATTTCAGATGTGCCCGCTTGATAAAATTTTGTTTTTTTTTCTAGTTTATGAAATTTAATTGCCTCCAGTATTCTCAAAGCACCTAAAGCATCAGCATTTGCTGTATACTCTGGAACTTCAAAAGATACTGCAACGTGAGATTGTGCAGCTAAATTGTATATTTCATCTGGTCTAGTTTTTTTAATTAATGCTGAAACGGATGAAGAGTCCGTAATATCTCCATAATGTAATCTAAATTTGTAATTTTTTTCATGTGGATCTTGATAAATATGATCAACTCTAAAAGTGTTGATGCTTGAAGATCTTCTTTTAACCCCATTAACTTGATAGTTTTTTTTTAATAAGATCTCAGCAAGATAAGATCCGTCCTGACCTGTGATACCAAAGATAAGCGCAACTTTTTTTTTTGCCATAACTTCTAATAAACTATTTGTTTAAACTCGTAAAGGAACAATAACATTGATTATTTAAATAATTTTTCACAAAATAATCTTAATTGTTTTTTTGTTGGTATAAATTTTATTTTTTTTAATAATTTTTTATTTGAAAGAGTAAATGACCCTTTTCTGGATGGGATAAATTCTATTTTTTTATAAAAATCTTTGTCAATCCAAAATATCAGTTCTGATAAAAAAACTCTTTTGGAGAGGGACAAATTATATATGCCCGTGATATTTGATTTAATTATCAAATATAAAATTTTACAAAATTGATCTATAGATAGAAAATCTTTAAATGTATTTTCAACTTTTATTTTTTTTTTCTTTCTATAAGTCAAAAAATTATCAAAAAAAAGATTATGCGTTTTTCTATAATTATTAAAAATTCTCTTTCCAATAACATTGGAAATTCTTAAAGAAATCAAATTTTTTTTTATTTTTGATTTTAAATATTTTTCAGTTTTAAGTTTATTTTTTGAATAAGGTTCAGTTGGTTTTAAAATAGAGTTTTCGGTAATATTTTCATTTAACAAATAAATTTTTCTTGTATTTAAAAAAATATACTTAAAGTTTATTTTACTAAATTTTGAAATAAATTTTCTATCAAAGTCATAATTTTTTATATACTTTTTTTTAACATAATACTTATGAATTGATGTATTGATGATGTGTGTGTAGTTTAAAAAAAAATAATTTTTTTTTTTATAAACATAATCAAAATCTAAAATGTCAACACTATAGTATCTTGAAAGATACTTTTTTAAATTTGAACCTATAAAACTTCTCTTTCCAATTATTAATATTTTATACATTTTCCAATGTTAATTTAGTAATTTATTTATTATAAGTGTAATTACTTTATCTAAAGTATTTTTATTAGTAACTTGAAGCTTTTTTGAAAAAGAATCTATAAAGTCATGAGCTTGTTTCCTTCTTAACCACCACTTTTTTGAAAAAGTTTTGAATTCTTTCGATGCTGAATTATCTAATTGTCTATAATAGGTAAGATACTTTTTGTATATATAAATATCCCCATATTTAAGAAAAGTATAGCTGGCAATTCTAAAATCAAACCATAATGTTTCAAATTTTTTTAAATTTAATTTTAAAAACATTTCTTTAGCATATTCTTTCTTGAGCGATATGCAGCTTTGAGATGTAAATCTAGGCCAATTAGATATTATAAATTTTTTTTGATTAAATTTTTTTTTTTTTAGTTTTGTTGAGTATTTTAAGATTGGCAAATCAAAAATAATTTTTAAATTATCAATTAAATTAAATTCTTTTATTATTTCTGACAGTTTATTTTTATTGTAATAATCATCACTGTCTAGAAAAAAAATATAATCTCCTTTAGATTTTTTAAATCCAAGATAATAAGAATTAATTTGATTATAACTACCGTAAGAAGTTTTTTTTTTATTTAGAATTATTTTAATTTTTTTTTTAAATTTTTTTAAGACTTGCAAAGAATTGTCAGTTGAAAGATCATCAACCACAATAACTTCTTTATATTTATATGACTGATTCAAGGCTGAATTAATACTGTCATTCAATAACTTGGCATTATTAAAGTTGACTATAATTATACTGGCAAGTTTATTTTTTTGTGTTTTCATAAATGTACTCAAAAGATTTCCTAAGATTCATTTTTAATTTGTATTTCAATAAAAAATTCCTCTCATTTAGAAAAAGATTTATATCTGAGAATTTATATTTTTTTTTAATCATCAAATCGTAATGATGCTCAAAATAAATAAAATTTATTTTTTTATAATCCTCACCATCGATTCCGTTTAAAACATTTAATTCATAGCCCTCTGTATCAATTTTTAGTAAATTTATATGATTTATTTTTTGAGATTTAATAATATTTGACAATCTCTCAACTTTAATATTCTGCTGCTCTTGGATTATTTTTTTACTTTTAAAAAAAAATGAGAATATTTTTTGTTTTCTTTTAAAATACTTGCTACCTTCATCAATATTATTGATAGTTGAAGAAGAGCTGTCAACCATTACGTTTAATTTCGTAACCTCTTTTTTATCTCCTAGTGCTTTATTAAATAGTATTATATTTTTAGTTTTATACTTAAACTTTTTTTTTAATAATAAAAAAAGTGTTTTATTGGGTTCAAATGAATAAATTTTATCTATTTTAAAATTTTTAATCATAAGATCTATTGTTTCACCTTTGTGCGCTCCAACATCAATTATGTTTAAAATTTGATTTTTAAATCTACTTTTAAAAAATGAAATGATTTTTTTTTTATTTTTATAATCAATGATGCTAATCAATAATGAAAAAAAATTAATTAAAATTTTATTATTGTTCATTTCTAAAAACCATATTCATCCACAAAAATTTATCTGATTTTAAATTTTTGTCATAAGAGCAAGGTGTTTTTGAGGCCCAACACATTTTTTTATTCTTAGTAGAATATAAAATAAATTTATCGTTTTTGTGAACAAGCTCTGGTTCTACATTATCTATAAAGAAATAAGGACTCTTAATTATATCGTATTTATAAACATTTATTTCTTTATTTATTCTTATCAAATTTCTTCCATTAAAAATTAATATTGTAAGAAAAATTAAAATCATTGAATTTAAATATATTTTATTTTTGCTAAAATGAAATTCTTCTAAAAAGTTAGAAACAAAAACAAATAAGGGAATTGCGAATAAAACATATCCTCCATAACGCATAGCTGGGTGATTTAAGAACCATTCTACTAAAAAAATTAGAGGTAAAATATATGATAATAAATATTTATTTTTATTAATTACATTATTTTTTTTCCCTGATAGGCTAAACATAGAATATACAACGATGCACATCATAATAATTCCAACTAAAGTATCTGAAACTTTATTAAAAAAGTGTCTCTTAATCCAATTATCTAACCACTGAAAATTTTTTATATACTCGTCTTTTTCTAACTCATGCTTGTATCCTGGCCCACCACCAGCTTTTGCCCACCATTCATAATGTGTGGCCATAATCTTAACCTCTGACTTGGGTATTGACCATTGCTGTTTGACCAAACATGTCTTTTCTGCGGGATACAAAAAACATCCTGTGTTTAGATAATTAGTAATTAGATTTAAAAATAAACTTGAAGATAAAAATATAATTAAAAAAATATTTTTGATAATTAAAAACTTTTTAATAAATCTTTTTTTTACAAATATAAAAGGAATTAAAATTAAATAAAGATAATAAATTGCTTTCATGCTTGACGCAAAAAAAATTAAGATTAGTAAAACATTTAATTTTAAAAAAATCTTTTTCTCATTTTTTTCAAAATAAAATAAATCAAAAAATAAATAGAAAATTAATAATAATAAAATTTGAGCAGATCTATCTGTACCGTGCTCACCGATTCTATAGAATACAATATTGATAAATAAAAAAGAAAGTAATAAGAAAAAAAAAGTAAAGTTTATTTTATTTATTTCAAATTTATTTTTAATTTCAGAAAGTAAAATGAAATTTGAAAATATTAATACAAAAAAAGGACCTATATAAAATAAATAAAACTTTATGAGCGGCAAGTACAGTAAAGAATGATAATAAAATAAACTCGAAAATGTTCTAAATCCGTGGCTAAAATTACCAGTACCCACTATAAAACTATTTTCAGACAAATTTAAGCTATAGGTCAAATGATAATAAGCAAAATCATCATGGTTTTTATAAACATAAACACCAATCCAAAATAAAAAAACCAATAAAGCCAAAAGTTTTAATTCAGAAAATTTTGGGTGTAGTTTTATAAAAACTATAAAACCTAAAATTCCAATTAAATGTACAGAGGTATTAAATAAAAAGCTATGGGCAAAAAAAAATGAGGTAAACATGGATATAACGCTCAAGAAAAAGAATCCAATAAGTCCTTGATAACCAATGTTTAATGACAAGTATTCTTTGTTAATAACCCTAGAAAAAATAAAACCATAACCTATGTTCGAAAAAAGAAAAATTATGATAAAAATAATTAATGTTATGTGGTCAATCACTTTAGAGTATAAATTTCATTTTTATGTTTAAAAATTTAAATAACAATTTTTTTAATAAAGAGATAGTTATATTATTTTTTTTATATTTAACACTACTTATAAGTTTTTTTTTAGGAGAAAACTCAACTGGTGGAGCCTTTACTGATTACGCAAGACAGAAAGCGATTGTAAATTCATTTTCAAATAATTTTTTTGAAAGCCTATTAAATTATGATAAATTTTCTACAAGGCACTCTCCTGTATTAATAATTTTTTTAGCTATTTTAGAAAAATTAAGTTTTAGTGATTTAATAATCAGATTTATACATTTGCATTTATGTTTGATTTTACCTTTTTACTTTTATAAATGCCTTAGATTTAAATTTAAATTTATTGATAAAAAAATATTATTTATTTTAACTGGTTTAATATTTTTTTCTCCTACTTTTAGAAGTTTATCAATTTGGCCAGATAGTAGAATTTTGGGATTAACCCTTTTTACAATTGGAATTTTTTATTTCTTAAAATTTGAAAGAGAAAAAAAAATTAATTTTGCAATTAAAAATGTTTTTCTGGTAGCTTTAAGTGCATATATAAGCCCAAATTTTTCTATTTTTTCATTATTCTTTTTTTTAAAATATACATTGTATTATAATTTTTTTTCAAAACCTACTTTATTAATAATAATTACTAATTTAATTTTATCTATCCCAGCAATTTATTATGTTTTTATTTTAGAGATCAATTTTTTTTTGAAATCAGCTGTTGCAGAAATTAATTGGGATGAAAAAGAAAACATTATTTTTAATAACATATTTAACGATTTTATTATTACTTTTTCTTTTTTATTTTTTTATATTTTTCCATTTTTATTTTTAAAAATAATAAATTTAGAAAAAATAATTACATTTAGTAATTTAATTTACTCTTCAACTATTTTTTTGGTTTGTGCTTATTTTTTTGATTATAATTATCTTTATGGTGGTGGTGGAATTATTTTTAAAATTTCTAACTTTTTATTCAATAATAATTATTTTTTCTACCTATATAGCTACCTATCTATAATAATTTGTTTACCATTATTATATAAAAATAAATTTAATATTTTAATTTTTTTAATTATAATTTTAAATAATCCACAATATACTCTCTATCATAAATATTTTGACCCATTCTTAGTAATAACTTTTTTTACAATTTTTTATTTTAATATAAACTTAAATAAAATTATTCTTAAAAATAATTATTTTTTTATTTATATATATTTTGTATTATTTTTAATAATTAATAATTTAAAATCCTTATGGATAACTTAACTTTAGTAATACCAGCTAAAAATGAAAAAGAATCTTTGCCTAAAGTTTTAGAGGAACTTAAAAGATATAATTTAAAAATTTTAATAATTTTAGAAAAAAGTGATATTGAAACAATTAATTCCTTAAAAAATTTTAATTGTGAAATTTTATACCAAAACAACAAGGGATATGGTGACGCTTTAATTCAGGGTATTAACTATGTTAAAACTGAGTTTTTTTGTATTTTTAATGCTGATGGTTCATTTAATCCAATAGAATTAAAATCAATGCATCAAAGAATAAATGACGATAATTTAGACATTATATTTGCTAGTAGGTATGAAAAAGGATGTAGTAGTGAAGATGATACTTTCGTAACTCTTTTGGGTAATTTTATATTTACTAAAATTGGTCAATTTTTTTTTAAACTCAATATTACAGATATTTTATATACATTTGTAATGGGAAATACTGAAAAGGTTCAAAACTTAAAATTAAAAAATACTGACTTTAGTTTCTGTGTAGAACTTCCCATTAAAGCAAATAAACAAAAATTATTTATAGCAACCTCAAAATCAAATGAGAGAGCTAGAATAGGTGGAAAAAAAAAAGTAAACGCTTTTAGAGACGGATTTCTTATATTATTAAGTATGATTAGTTTATTCTTTAATAAATAATCATCCTAATTTTTTTTTAAGCAAAAAGTACAAAAATAAGTAAGTTGCTACGCAAAATATTAGAACACTTATTTGATATATAGAACTGTTGTACTCTAAACTTGCCACATAAAGTACTACAAAATTAAAAATATTAATTATGATACTTACAATAGAATTTAAGTATTTTTTGGGAATATTAGTTATATTTTGAAATGAAATAAATATTAATTGATGCAGATGATTGTGATCTGCTTTAGTTGGAGAAATATTGCTAATTTTTTTTCTTATTATGGAAAATAAATTTTCAAAGCATGGATACCACAACAAAACTATTACGAAATATGGACTAACACTGTATAAATTATTGTTATAAATTGAAATCAGTAAATAAGATAAAAAAAGACCTATTAGATAAGATCCACTATCACCTAAAAAAAAAAAATTAAAAAAATTGCAAAACACTAACAATAATAATGCAAAAAATAAAAAAAATATTTCAACTTGATTAATTTCTAATTGATTTAAAAGTCCTAAATTAAAAATAATGAAAAGAATAATTGTGAAATATCCTAAAAGTAAACTATTCAAGCCATCTATAAAGTTAGATCCATTTATTAAAACTAGAATACAAAAAGATGTAAAAATAAATTTGATATAATAACTTTCAAGTATTTTATCTATAATTTCTACTCTAGTATTTTGGATAGTTAAATCGAAAAAATAAACAAAACTTAATACTGTTAAGATTTGTAAAATTAATCTTTTTTTTGGTGAAGTAAGAACATTTTTGTCGCTTGCAAGTCCAATCAAAAAAATAATTACACAAAAAATAATTAAAGTGATTTTACTAAAAAATAAAATTGAGAGTAAAACTAATATATAAATTCCTCCTGAAAGAGGAATATTTGAAACATTTGTAAATGTCTGATGTCTGCTCCCGTTGTAATTTGGTAGATAATTAAATTTTTTAATTATTGTATTTAATATTAAGATTAGTATTGGAAATAAAAAAAAATTAATCATTTACTCTTTTTCTCATAAAATTAAAGCTTAAAAGAATTAAATAATATGTTGATTTAATAAAATTAAAATCCATATATTTATAATATACTCTAAAACCATCAATTATTTTTTGCAATGTAGAGCTTGATAATGAGGAGTTAAGTTTTCTCCATTTTACCATTTTTCTTTTTATACCAATAATATTTGTATTGTTTGAAATTAACTTCAACCATAAAACAAAATCTTCTTTAGTTTTAAGTTCAGGAAAATAAAATTTTTTTTTCAAAATTTTTTTTTCTAATAATATAGTCGATAATCCAATATCACATGAAGTTAACAAATCATTAATAATAAAAAAACTTTTAGCTTTTCTAAAGCCAATTTTTTTATTATTTTTATCTATAATCTCATAAGATGTATGAGTGACTTTAGCATTATTTTTTTTCATAAAATTTAATTGATATTCGATTTTTGATTTAAACCATAAATCATCAGCATCTATAAATGCTATGTACTTCCCTTTTGATTTTTTTATACCTATATTTCTTGACTTAGAAGCACCTAGGTTTTTTTTATTAATTATTAGTTTAATTCTTTTATCAAGTTTACATATACTGGATATATATTCTAAATTATCTTTGTTTGTTTCATCAAAAATTATAATTAATTCTAATTTTTTATAAGTCTGTCCCAAAACTGATTTTATTGTAGATAAAATATACTTTTTTTTTTTATAATAAGGTATTATAACGCTGACTAAATTCATTGGGGTTAAATCCTTATATCACATGAAAGAAAAAAAACTCTTATTATTTATGCCATCAATTGAAGGTGGTGGAGTTGAAAAAAACTTTTTTATAATAGCTAACTTTTTTTCAAAAAAAATAAATAATTTGTCAATAATTTCAACTTCTATTTCAAATAAGAAGAAATTTTCAAAAAATATTGAACTAATTTTCCCCAAAAGTCTTTTCTGGGAAAAATCCTCTAGACGAATTAAATATTTTATTTGTCTATTTCTATTAATAAAAACAATTATTTTTGATAAAAATTTAACTGTGTTTGCATTTCAGGCAAACTTATACTGTATCTTAGTATGTAAAATTTTTAAAATTAATATTATAACCAGATCAAATTCATCACCTAGTGGTTGGTCAAAAAACTTTTTTAAAATAAATATATATAAGTTTTTTCTCCAAAAAGCTGACGCAGTAATGGTAAATAGTTTTGAGTTTAAAAAACAAATGAAACAGATTTTTGGGGTTAACACAACATGTATTTATAATCCTTTGAATAGAGATGATATTATTTCTTTAAGTAAGAAAAAAAAAAAGAATATTTTTGGAAAAAAAAAATCTCTGAAAATAATTAATATTGGTAGATTTGTGGAACAAAAAGATCAAGAAACTCTCATTAAAGCGCTTGATTTATTAAAAGATAAAGTAAATTTTGAAGCGAGAATAATTGGTAAAGGAAAATTAAAAAATAAGTTAAATAACCTAATAGATGAGTGTAATTTAAAAAATAAAATTAAGCTTCTTAATTTTACGGACAACCCTTTTAAATACTTAGTTCAAACAGATATATTTATTCTTACTTCTATATATGAAGGGTTACCTAATGTGCTTTTAGAAGCTTTATCCTTAAAAAAATTTGTTATATCTTCAGATTGTCCGACTGGACCAAAAGAAATATTGTTAAATGGAAATGGTGGTTTAATATTTAAAACAGGAAATTATTTGAAACTTTCAAAAAAAATACTTTATTATGTTCAAAATAAAAATGAATGTAGAAAAATGTTAAAAAAAAGTTTTAGCAGTCTAAAAAGATTTGATAAAAAAACTAATCTTGAAAAGTACTATAATTTTGTAAAAAAATATATTTAGTATTATTTGAGAAATATATTTTTGCTAGAACCTAATTCAATTTTATTTGCGAAAAAATTTATGTCATCTATTTCCTCAAAATTATCTCCATCGAAAAATCTATAATTTAATTCAATAAAAAAATTAAATAATTCATCTTTTGTATAATTATTTTCTTCAAATAAATATGGTGCTAATTCCATCACTATATGAGGTTTAAATTCTCTCAAAAAGTTTTTACCACTTGTAAATACATCTAATTCATAACCGTCAACATCACATTTTATAATTAAATCTTTAGAAACCTCATTTTTAACTAAAAATTCATCCAAAGAAAATGATTTGCTTCCAGTGGTTTTTTTTAAAATTCCCTTATGTAAACTATGTTTTTTTTTATTATTATGCAAATTCCATGAAGAATATATCTCGTTAGGTAATTTTTGAACTCCAATAAAATATTGAAAACAACTTATATTTTTATTTAAGTTATTATTTAAACTTACATTTTTTTTTAATTTTTTATAAGCAAACTCTGTTGGCTCAATGGCAAAAATACGAGTATCATTAAACTCTTTTGCAAATTGCAATGTATGAACACCTACATTTGCACCTATATCTACAATATCAAATTTTTTTTTTTCAGATAGTTTGTTTATTATTTTAATCAATTTTTTTTCAAAATTCCCAAAAATATATATACTTAAATCTATTCCCTCTGAAATATCTAATTCCCACTTAATTGAACCTCTTGTTACTCTTCGATATTTATAAAAACCAAAAAATGAAACAAAGAGATATATTAATTTTGCAAATAATATTTTGTATTTAGTTTTCATTCTTAAGAATTTTTTCAAGTTTTAAATGATGTTGAAATTTAGTGTAATGACTAGATTTTTTTTTCGCATTCAATCTTTTTTCATATTTTTTTTCTGTATTTAAATATTGAATTAATGCATTATTTAGAGAATTTTCAACATTGCTTTCAAATAATATTCCACATTTATTTTCATCTAAAAATTCTGAAGGACCGTTTGGACAATTACTTGCAATTAAAAATAGATTATTAAACGCAGCCTCAACAATTACAAAGCCTAGTTCCTCCCATAAAGAACTTAATACAAATACATTTGACATTTTCATATAGTCATAAACATTATTTACTCTACCAATTATGTGAACTCTATTTTCTAATTTTATTTTTTTAACTAATTCTAATAATTTATTTTTATCTTCACCATCGCCCAATATAATTAAATCATAATCTTCAGATGTTTTTAAAAATTTTTCATATTCCTTAATTAGGTATAAATAATTTTTTTGTCTAGTAAGCCTTCCTGCACTTAAAATAATTTTTTTATTAGAATTTATATTAATTTTCAAAGTTTCATTTTTACTAAATTGATCTAAATTAATAATTGCATCCTGAAGATAAATAATTTTTTCTTTATCAAAAATATAGTTTTTTTCAATTTTAGATTTTAGTTCTTGTGTTGGACAGGTAATTTTGAATAACTTTTTATTTGATCTCCTCCAAAATAATTTTCTAAAAAAGTTCAGTTTAGGAAAACCTGATATTCTTAAAATAAACCTTGTATTAAAACTAAATATACTTATTAAAAAAAGTGGCAGAGACGTTATTAGGTGCATAATAAAAAAATCTGCTCTGTGTTTTTTAATACAAAATAGTAGTGGAAATAAAGAGAGTAAAAAAATTAAAATATAAGAAAAACGACTAGCAATGAAACCGTTTTTAGGTAAATATGAGTGATAACTAAATGTTAAACTAATTATTTTTATATTATTTTTTTTAAACTCTTCAAGATATTCATCCCATTCACCACAAACATTAATAATATAAACATCAAAAATATTCCCTTTATATTTTGATAAAGCTATAGCAGAATTTTTAGTTGAAATTACTGTTCCTACTTTATTTAAACATGGCGCCCAATAAAATACTTTTTTTTTATTTGATTTCATAAAAATTAAATCTTATGCAAATATTTTTTAGCCCAATTTACTAAGTTAAATATTCCTTTATCTAGGTCAGTAAATTTTTTTAAATTAGTAATTTTTTTTATTTTAGAATTTGATCCATGAGTTTTAAGCACTTCGATCTTGAGCTTATTCTTATATTGAATTTTTGGTTTTCCATATAACTTATTTAAAATGTTTAATATTTTTGACACTTTTATTGGTTTGTTTGAGCATACATTTAATATTTTATTACCTTTAATCTTTTTAAAAATAAGATTTTTTAATACAAAAGTTACATCATCAATGTAAGTAAAATCTCTATAATGATTTCCTTTGTTATTAAGAATAAATTTTTTTTTGGTAAGTTTTGATAGCATATACTTTATCATAAGCATATCGGGTCTTCCCCACTCACCGTAAACTGTAAAAAATCTCAGTCCAATTGAAGAAAATCCGTATTGCTCATAATAAATTTCCGCTAATTCCTCATTATTTTTTTTACTTAAAGAATATATATTTTTTGGATTAATTATTTCGTCTTCTCTAACAGGATAATGTTTTTTATCCCCATAAACTGAGCTTGATGAAGCGTATATTAATTTTTTTATTTTATACTTTTTTGATAAATCTAATACGTTAAAGAAGCCTAACATATTGGTTTCAATATAATCTTTTGGATTTATTAAAGAATATCTAACGCCTGCTTGTGCGGCTAAGTTAATTACAACATCAATTTTCAACTTCAGGAAAAGTTTATCTAATTTATTATAATCTGATATGTCTAATTTGTAAAATTTGAAATTATTTTTTTTTTTTAAAATTGATAATCTTAAATTTTTTAGTCTAGGTGAGTAGTAATTATTTAAATTATCAACACCAAAAATATTTATTTTTTTTGAATCTATATTTTTAATCAAATGAAAACCAATGAAACCTGCGCAGCCTGTGATTAGAATATTCATAATACTATTTTTCGAAAATGTTTAAAAAATTTATAAAAAGCTATTATACAAATTAAAATTATATTTTGATTATTATCATATCTAATTCTCAGCTCCTCAAAAAATGACTTTCTTAAGTTAATTTTGCTCGAAAAACCACCTCTTCTAAATATTCCCACTATTTCATTTTTCTTTGTTGATATCCCTTTCATTTTATAGCCAACAATCATTCGATAAAAATAGTCATAATCAGCATGATATTTATATTTAGTATTATATGGGCCAATCTTTTTTGCAGATAATCTTTTTAAATAAAAACCTGTGGAATGACTAGAGTAAAATCCCCAACTATATTTTATTTTTTTTGGATTATACCCATGTAAAATTCCCCAGTGTTTTTTTACACTACCAAAAAAGAAATCTGCTTGAGGAAATTTTTTAATATACTTAAAAATTATTTTAAGTGCATTTTTTTTTAAAATATCGTCCGAATTTACTATACATATATACTTTCCAGAACACATTTTTAAGCCCTTATTAAAAGCATAATAAATCCCATTATCTTTTTCACTTTTCCACTTGGTAATTCTATTCTTATATTTTTTTATTATATTTAATGTGTTGTCTTTTGATTTCCCGTCTACAATTATATACTCAAAATTCTTATATGTTTGATTTAAAACACTTAAAATTGTTTTTTCCAAATATAACTCATTATTTTTTACTACAGTAATTATAGAAAACATTGGATCTGTGATTTTTTTTTTATATTTTTTTTTATTGAACATTGGCTTACTTGACATTAGTTTAATTTAAATTAGTGAAACCTTACAACAAGTCAATTGAATTATTTGGAATATCTGCAACTGGTAAATCTTATATCAGACAAAAAATTATAAAAAAACTTTCTAAAAATGGTTATGAGATATATGGAACGAGAGAAATAATTATAAGGCATATAGATGAATTTATAAATTTGAATTTATACCAAAAAATTAAAATTTTTTATTTTAAAATATTATTATTTTTAAATATTAAAACAAGTTTGTGGAATTCTGATCTAAATAAAATATGTAATAAGTTTTCTAAAAAATATAAAAAAAAATTTAAAAAATTTGAAAAATTAAAAAGTTATATTTTTATAAATAATGATACTCTACAAGTAAAACATTATGATATATGGTTTAATGAATTATTGATTGCTAACCTATTGTTTGAAAAAATTAGCAAAATTCATAAGAATAAAATTTTTTTTCCAGACGAAGGATTTGTTCAAAAAATATTTATTTTGGCTTATATTACAAACAACTTTAACAAAAAAAAAAATACATAAATATCTTCAAATTATTTATAGAAACAGAACTTTAATAAACGTTTCTTCGTTTTTTAAAGAGATTAATAAAAGAATGCTTAAAAGAAAAAAAACAAATATTGGATGGATAGCTACGAAAGACCAATTATTAAATATGAAAAAAGTTGAAAAAATAATTAATAAAAATAGAGACCAAATAAATATATTTTATATTAAAAACAATAATAATATTAATCTTCAAATTATTAAAATTTTAAATGAAGTTGGATTAAATAAGTGAAAATTTTACACATTGTTGGAGGAAATACTTTTAATGGAGCATTTGAAGGTGCGAAAATTCTTCATCAATCTTTAAATGAATTAGGTTTAGATAGCAAAATTTTAAATGATAGCTCAAAAGATATACCAGAAAAAAATCAAAAAATTATTTTAGCAAATAAAAGTTTTAGGTCAAAAATTATAAACAAAATTTATATTTATATTGAAAAAATTTTAAAATCTATATTCTTACCTAGCCCTCGTTCAACTTTTACAATTGGTTTATTTGGTTTTGATATAACTAAATTTAAAGAATTTAAAGATGCAGATATAGTACATATTCATTGGCTCAACCAAGGTTTTATCAATTTAAGATCTATTTCAAAAATAAACAAGCCTGTAGTCTGGACTATGAGAGATATGTGGCCATTTACAGGAGGTTCTCATTATTTAGTAGATTTTGTTAACTACGAAAAAGGTTTTATCAGTAAAATAATTAAAAATTATAAAAAAAGAATTTATAAAAATAATATTCAATTTATTGCTATAAGTGATTGGCTTAAAGAAGAAGCAAAAAAAAGTATGATTTTAAAAGATCATGATATTCAAACTATCTACAACAATATAGATCTGAAAAATTTAGAAAAAATATCAAAAGAAGAAGCTAAATCTATTTTAAAGATATCTACAAAGAAAAAAATTATTTTATATGGTGCTGTAAACCCACAAAATAAAAGAAAAGGATGGGATATTTTTTTACAAACAATAGAAAAATTAGATAAATCTAAATATTTTTTGCTTATATTTGGAAATTTTTGGTCACAAGATAAATTAGAAAAAATTGGGATTGAGTATAAATCAGCAGGATTTATTAGGGAAAAAAACATTTTAAATGCTGCTTATAATTGTTCAGATATATTTGTATTTTCATCAATACAAGACGCGTTTGGAAAAACGTGGGCTGAAGCTATTGCATGTGAATTACCTGTCGTATGTTTCAAAAATACACCTGCAGCAGAAATATTAGAACATAAAATAAATAGTTATATTGTTGATGAAATTAATTCTGATGGTTTAAAAGATGGGATCGAATGGATATCTACAGAAATTGATCAAGGAAAATTTTTAAATAATTTTAAAAAAGAAAAAATTTATAAATTTGACCAAATAAATATAGCAAAAAGATATATTCATCTATATGAAAGTTTATTAAATAGAAATTAATTTTATGTGCGGTATTGTCGGATATTTCAGCAAAAAAAACATAGATAATCAGAATATCAATTTTGTAATCAGTAAAATGAATGATCTACAATCATACAGAGGACCTGACAGTTCTGGACAGTTTATTAACAACGAAAAAAATTTTGGTTTTAAAATGTGCAGACTTTCAATTCTAGATTTAGAATTAGGAGCTCAACCAATGCATTCAATTGATGGAAGATATGTAATTATATTTAATGGAACAATTGTTAATTCACCAGATCTTAGAAAAAAATTGGAAAAACAAAATGTAAAATTTATATCAAAAAATTCTGATACTGAAGTCCTTTTAAATATGATTATCAAATGCGGTACTGAAGGTCTTATAGAGTTAAATGGTTCATTTGCTTTTGCTCTATATGATAAAAAAGAAAGAAAATTACTGTGCGCTAGAGATCGATTTGGTTTAGCGCCCTTCTACTATTATCACAAAAATGATAAATTTCTTTTTGCATCTGAATTAAAATCAATATTTTATTCTGGGTTAGTCTCAAAAGAAATAAATAGAGAAAATCTTAATCACTACTTGAGTTTACATTGGTCACCTGGGCCAGATACTATAATTAAAAACATAAAAAAATTACAACCGGGGCATTTACTTGAAATTGATCTAAACAGGAATAGTTTAAATTTATCAAAATGGTATAATTTTAATTTCAACCCAAATCACAACAAAAATATTGATGAGTGGAGTGAATCAATTATTGAAAGTTTAGAAAAATCAGTAATAAATTCATCTTTATCAGATGTACCTTTAGCTTGTGGTTTATCGGGTGGTTTAGATTCTCAATCAATCGTAGCTATTCTGTCAAAACATAATAAAAATTTAAAATCTTTTTCATTAGGATTTGATGGATATAACAAAGGTGCTCTAAATGAACTGGAGGAATCTAGAATAGCATCAAAGCATTTTAATATTAATCATCAAGAAATTATAATTGAAAAAAAAAATTACTTCTCAGAACTAAATAAAATGATTTACCATTTGGATGAACCTTATGGTGGAGGACTGCCTCTCTGGCATGTTTTTAAAGAAGCGGGCAAAAAATATAAAGTCATAGTTACTGGATTAGGTGGAGATGAAATATTTGGAGCGTATGGACAATGGTCTTTATTGGAAAGAACCTTTTTTAATATCACTAATAGTCCCCTTCAATTTAAATTACTTTATTTTGACAGAAAATATTTTTTTACAGATGAACTGAAAAATAAGCTCTTACTTGATGGAAATACTAAATATGAAAGAACGACTGATTTTTTATTTAGAAAAATTTCTAATAAAAATTTTAAAAATGTAAGAGATAAAATTACAAATATGTTATTAGAAACTCAACTACCAGATGAATATAATAACATGGTCAATAAATTTTCAATGGCAAATAATATCGAGGCTAGAGCGCCATTTTTAGATAACAATTTAACAGATTTGATCCAAGAAATCCCTGCCGATAAGCGTACAAAAAAAGAGGACTTTAAATATCTTTTAAGAAACTCGGTAAAAAATATTTTACCTAAAGAAAATTTATTTAATCGAAAAAGAGGATTTGTTGGATTGGAGTCGCAAAATATTCAGCATAATTTTGACTATATTATTCAAGACCTGTTCAATAAAAAAAAAATAGAAGCACAAGAAATATTTAATTATAAAATTTTATATAAATTTTTAAATTCATTTAAAAATAATGGAAATTTTAAAGAAATTACCAACTTAGGATATTTAAAAAATTATAATTATAAATCGCTGTGGGGTTTAATTATGTTTCAAAAATGGCACGATATATTTATTGGAACTAAATAATTTATTTTATTAATTTTAAAATTCTTTTAATTAAATAATAAGGTCGACTAACAAAATATAAAATAATACCAAACTTAATCTTGAAAAAAATTTTTTTTTCGATGTCATTAAGTATTGGGTCAATTCTTTTATTTTTAGAGATTAATTCTAATGCCTCAATATATCTTTTTTTTAAAACTAAAATTGCTAAAATTAATAAAATACTGCGTAAGTCTTTTTTATTAATTAAATTATTTTTTTTTATAAATGAAATATTAGTATAAAATTTACTCTTTTTGTTAATTAGATTAAAACTTTTCTTTTGCAAAAAATTAAAAGTTTTAAAAAATTTATAATTTCCTTTAAGTGAAGATGAAAAAACAAAATCCTCAATTGAATAATCTTTTTCCATATATTGTAAAATCTCTGATAATTTATCTTCATTTTTATAAAAATTATATAAACCAGGCTCAAATTCAACTATAAGAATTTTTTTTTGAATACTAGGGGGGATAGACTTAAAAATTTTTAAATCAATTCCCTGTAAATCAAATTTTATCCAGTCTATATTCTTTATTCTTTTTTCAGAAACAATTTGGCTAAAAGTTTTTGTTTTTATTTTAATTTTTTTTTTCAAATCAAATTTAGATTTAAAAGTCCAATTTTGTAATTCCTTATAATTTGGGGATAATAAACTGCTACAAAAAATTGATTTGGTTAAATTAAAATTTAATTTAGTATGTTTGTTAAAAATAATTTCATTAATTATTGTTTGTTTATTTTCATTATAATTTTTTTCTATATTGTCATTTGCATCCAACTTATAAATATGACTCAATTTATAAAAATCATTCCAATCTGTCTTTGCGTCACCTCCCGCACCTAAATCAAATAAAACTGGAGGATTCTTTTTAAAAATTTTGTGTTTTAAAATAAAATTAATCATACTTATTGTTCTATTATTTTACAATTTTCCAATTTATAAATTTTATCACAAAATCTTAACGTGCTTGTTCTATGTGTAATAAATAAAACAATCATTTCCTTAGATATATTTTTCACATCTTTAATAAAATTTTCCTCTGTGAAACTATCTAAAGAATTTGTAGACTCGTCCATAATTAAAATTTTCGGATTTCTATATAAAGCTCTAGCAATTCCTATTCTTTGTTTTTGACCACCGGAAATTCTCACACCTCGATCACCAACCTTTGAAAAAATATCATCATCACTAGAATTAATAAATTCATTTAACTGAGATAATTTAAGAGATTTTTTAATTCTACCAATATCTATTTTGCTTTCTTCTTCCCCGAAGGCTATATTTTCAGCAATTGAACAATCTGCTAAATAAATATCTTGTGGAACATAACCAATATATTTTGTTAAAAAACTAAAATTCAAAGTCTCTTTCAATTTATTGATTACAATTTTTCCCTCCTCAGGTTTCAATAAACCTAATATTATGTCAACTAATGTTGTTTTTCCTGTCCCAGTCTCTCCAATTAGACCAATGAATTGACCTTTTTTTAATTCTATATTTGCTTTATCAAGAATATTTTTTTTTCCATATGAAAATGTTAAATCTCTAAGTTCAACAGTATCTATCTCACCATTTATAACAGTTATTTTTTCATCTACATTTTCTTCAGAACTTTTATCTATTTTGTTTGTTAATTCTCTTGAAACCGTATCATAATGTGGTCCCATGTATCTGATATGTTGCAAAGCAGTATTTATATTTGAGAATGAAGGTATCATTCTAACTAAAATTAGTGAAATTACTGTTAAAATCGGAATTATTTGAACAAAAGTTAAGTTAGTTTTTAAAAGAAAAATAGTTAACACCGCAGTACACGCAACAGCAAATATTTCCAAAAGTAGTTTTGGTAACAAAGCAAGTATTTGAACAATCAAAAGCATATCAAATTGCTTTGATTTTAGATTTTTAAACTCTTTAACAAAAAAATTATAATTTTTTAATGTTTTAATAATTTTAATGCCTCCTAATCCTTCATTTAAAGATTTTAAAATATTTTTTTCAATTTCTATTCCATCTTTACCTAATTTTTTAATAAAGTTTTTTATTGAAATGTACAATATTGAAGAAACAATCAAAATTGCTAATAATAAATATAAAGATAATTTAAAATTTATTACAAACAATCCACTTATAAGAAAAAAAATTAAAAAAATCTCTTTGATAAAGTTTATTATTGTGAAAATATATAATGATGCTGAATTAGTAACGGAATTAACAATATTTACAAGCTCAGCTGGATTTTTATTATTATGAAAACTTATATCTCTGTGTAAATACTCAGAATATATCTTTTTTGAAATATCTAAATTAATTTTATTTTTAATTCTAAGCTCAAAAAATTTATATATTACTATAAGCAAATTTTTAAATAAAAAAACCAAAGTTAATGCAATTCCAAACAATATAATTAACTTATTAATTTTAAACTGTGATAGAAAAGATTGAAGACTCTCGAATGGAATTTTTTCAATAAAAGACTGGCTATCAGATAAAATTGCAACAAAGATTCCAATTGAACCTATCCCAATCATTTCAAATAAAGACAAAAATATGGATCCAAACAATAAAATTACAAGGAAAACTTTTTGTTTTCCATCAACAACATTTTTTAAGTTTTGTTTAAATATCATATAGAAATTATTTTTTATTATAATTGTTAGTTAATTTTCTGTAAAAATATAAAATCTTTAAACTGGATTCATTAATTTTTTTGATTAGCTTAATATTTTTATTTTTCAAGATTTCATTATACACTTTTATTTGATAAATTTTTTTATCAATTTTATAATTACTATAATACAAATATTTATCCTTATTTTGTATTGGTGCATTTCTTATTTTTTTATATTTTTTGAGGTCTGTAAAATTCTTATTCGATTTAAGCTTATATTTTTTATTGTGTAAAAAAAACTCATTATGAGAAGTTTTATACCTTTTTTTATAAACAAATAATATCTCGCCATTTTTAAATGTTAGTTTAACATCTGGTTGTATATCCGATTTAAATTTTTTTCCTTTTTTAAGTATCTGAATTTTTTTTGGAAGATCTAAGTTCAAAAAAACTAAATTTAGAAAATGAGAACAATTGTTTAAAAATCCTCTATTATATAAATATACTGATTTAAAATAATCTTTACTCTTAATATTTTTAAAAAAATTTCTTATTTTCAGATCGTAAGATCTATTATAGTTTATATATAAGTTTATTTTTTTTTTTTTATAAATATTTATTATTTCTTTTAAGTTGTTAAAGTTTTTACACCCAGGTTTCTCAACTAAAACATTTTTAACTGTTTCAAAATTGTGAATTTTTTTTAGTAAAAAAAATAAATTATCTGTGTTAACACTCACTACAATAAAACTTGGCTTATGTTTTAAAATCGAATGTCTTAAATTATTTGATGCATCAATTTTATATTTTTCTTTGAATTTAGATAATTTTCTTTTGTCTTTATCTACTCCACAAACAAAATCTATATAATTTATTTTTTTCAATACTTTTGAATGGCTCAAGAATTGGTTTTCATTATATAAATCATTAGAAAAACCGATTTTTCCTAATCCAATCAATAAAGTTTTTATTTTTTTCATACTAGACTAAATGTATTTAGAATTTTTTCTATAAAACTTATAAAGTTCATCTTGATCAAAACTTTTATTTTTTAATGATCTCAAAAAATTATTATTAAAAAAAGATTTTTTTTGCGAATAAGTATTATTTAACAAATTTAATACCGATTTATTATTTTTTTTTAAAATATATTTTCCTGAATATTTACTAATATTTTTTGGGTAAACCATCTCAATATAATACAAAATTTTTTGTGCTAAATTTATTTGCTTTTTATTTAGAGGTTTAATTTGATTAATTTCATTTAATATTTTGAAATAATTTTTTTTATTTTTACATTCAATATTTATTCCAAATTTAGAATATGTAGAAGAACCTGCAACAATAGGTTTTTTACCAAAACAAGCAAATTCAAGACCAACCGTTCCACGTCCTGTAACTACTGTGTCGCAAATTTCAATTAAATTTTTAGTTCCTATTAATTTATTGTCACAAAGTTTTACGTTATTATTTCCTGAACCTATATAAGATTTAACAATTTCTTCTTCTCCATAAATTTTTGAGGATGGGTGGGGTCTTATAAGCCACAATATATTTTCTGTATTATTCTCATTTATAAAATTCATTGTTTCGGTAAATTGCTCGTAATAGTCTCTAAATATATAATTTATTCCAAAATGATGCGGGGAATCAGCGAATGCATGAGGCGCAAATAAAATTATTTTTTTATAATTATTTTGATTATTAAAAAGTTTTTTAATTAAACTTTTTTTAGTATAATTTGATATTTTGTTATTCGCATTTTTTAAATCAACTGGATTAGTATAAGTAGATTTTAAATCTCCAATAAATCTTCTTTCAAAAAATTTAATTAATTTTTGATCTGAAATAGATATAATTTTATTAATTTTGTTTGGTGAAATATACCTTCGTAAAGGCATATATCCCTCAAATATTTGGTAATTTTTTGCTTCAGTCAAAAATATTCTTCCAAAAGTATTTATTTTAAAAACCTTTGTTTGATTTTTAAGAGCTATTCTCGTACTTATTGTTTCATTATTAGCATAACAATCTGCTTGGACAAATAGATACTTAATATCGTTTTTTTTAAAAAAATTATCTAATCTAAAAACTTTAAATATTGAAAAAAAAAGTATTTTAATTAATTTTATTTCAATTTTAGGATTTAAAAACTTTTTATCATATCTGATATAACTGTCGTAAATAAGATCACCTAACAAAATATTCTTTACAGAAAAATTATTAATAAAATTTGTAAAACCAAAAATTGAGATATTAAATATTGCAATTAAAGTTTTTAATATAGAATAAATTGTAATCTTTATATTTAACAAATAATTTTTTAATCCTGATACAATAAAAAAGTTTAGAAATCCAAAACTTTTAAACACATTATGAAGATCATTATATAATTTATCTGTAATAATAATTGTTTCGAATTTTTTTTTATTTGCAATTGCGGAAACTATAATTGATCCTTGAAGCACAGACATTGGTCTTTCCCTATTTACTAAAGCTATTTTTTTTTTCGATTTATAGTTAATTAGAATTTTTTTATTTAATTTTAAAAATTTAATTAGCATTTTTTAGAAAATAAGATTTAATGATTTTAACAATGTATTTCAGTTCATTTTTTTTAAGATCATTAAATGCGGGGAGAGAGATAGCTGATTCATAATATTCGATAGCACTTTTGTTAGTTAAAAATTTTTTTTTATAATAAAAAGGATGGTAAAATATAGGAATATAATGAATGTTTACTATAATTTTATTTCTTCTTAAATAATTAAAAAAATTGTTTCTAATTTTTTTAGAAATTAATGCAATTACTAAGTGAACTGAACTCAAATTATTTTTACTTATATTTTGAAATTTCATTGGAAAATTTGAAAGCTCTTTTTTATAAAAATTATTAATTTGATTTCTTTTTTTTATAAATTTATTCAACCTTTTAAGTTGAGAAATACCTAAAGTTGCATGTACTTCAGATAATCTATAATTATATCCTAATTCATGCTGCTCATAATGTGTTTCAAGAGTTTTGATTTTTTTATTTTTAAATTTATTTTTATCTCTTACAATCCCATGCTCTCTAAACATTTTTAGTTTCTCAAATATTATTTTATTATTTGTTGTGACTATTCCACCTTCAGCAGTAGTAATCATCTTAACAGGATGAAAACTAAATACAGCTAGATCTGAATATTTGCATGAACCAATTTTGTTGTTTTTTATCTTTGCACCTAAAGCATGCGAGGCATCTTCAATAATTTTAAACTTATATTTTTTCGACAAAATATAAATTTTTTCCATGTCACAAGGATTTCCTCCCAAATGTACAGGTATCAGTATTTTAGGTAATTTTTTTTTTTTCTTTGAAATTTCAAGTTTTTTTTCTAATTTTTGTATATCAAGATTAAATGTATTTAATTCAATATCTAAAAAATCAACAGTTGCACCACAATATTTAGCACAATTTGCTGATGCAACAAATGAAATAGATGATGTCCAAATAATATCATTTTTTTTTAATCCTAAAGACATGCATGCAATGTGCAGTGCCGATGTTGCGCTATTTGTACTTACTGCATATTTTACATTCACACTTGATGAAATATTTTTTTCAAAATTTTTTACTTGAGGTCCTGATGTTAAATAATTTGATTTCAAAACCTTTTTTACAGCTCCAATATCGCCAGAACTTATACTTTGCTTGCTATAAGGTAAATTTTTATTCAAAATCATACTTTTTTAAAAATGTGTGAATAATTCTTTTTAATTCACTTACATTTAAAAATTTTTTATTATTCAGACTAGTATAGGAGAATTGTTTAAAATTTTTTTTATATTTTTTTTTATAATGATTGTGAAGTGTTTTATCTTGGTTAGTTAATATTGCATAATATTTACCCAAATCATATGTATTTAACGATTCTTGATTTGAAATTAATTCTTCCTCTAGTTTTTCACCTGGTCTTATTCCGGTAATTTTAATTTTACATTTATCATCAATTGCTTTTGCTAGATCAAGAATTTTATAACTTGGCAATTTTGGAACGAAAATTTCACCACCGATATTTTTTTCTATTGACCATATAACCATATCTACCGCTTCCTCAAGCATCATATTAAACCTTGTCATCTTTTTGTCTGTTATACTTAGAAAACCAAGTTTTTTTTGTTTTAAAAAATGAGGAATTACAGACCCTCTACTTCCTACAACATTACCATATCTGACAACACTAAATTTAATTTTATTCCAACCTTTTATATTGTTGGCAGCCAAAAATAATTTTTCAGCACAAAGCTTTGTGGCGCCATACAAGTTTATTGGAGTCACAGCTTTATCAGTCGAAAGTGCGATTACATTTGAAACCTTTTTATCTAAAGATGCTTCAATAAGATTCTGTGCACCTACAATATTTGTTTTGATATATTCAAAAGGATCATATTCTGCCTTAGGAACTTGTTTAAGGGCAGCTGCATGTATCACAATATCTATCCCATCAAGAGCACGGTAAATTCTTTCTTTATCTCGTAAATCACCTAAAAAGTACCTTAATTTTGAGTATTTTTTTTCTGGGAATTTTTGTGACATTTCAAATTGTTTTAATTCGTCTCTACTAAAAACAACTATTTTTTTTATTAATTTATGATTTTTTAATATATTTTTAACAAATAGATTTCCAAAAGATCCTGTTCCTCCTGTAACTAATATTGATTTATTTTTTAAAAAAGATTTTTTATTTTTCATTTTTTTTTTGTATTTCTCTAAATTCTTTTTTTAATTGTTCATATTCCTCTGATTTTTTTTTTAAATAATTTAATGTCATTTTAGCTTTTCTATTAAATCCCTTGGGGGTTAAGAGGTATAGATAGTAAAGCTTATTATTATTTTTTTTAAAATTTCTAATTTTTATTAGACCTTTTTTATTTAAAGCTTTTAAACAATAATTTAGTTTTCCCAAACTAAAACCAAGTTCTCTTGCTATCTTTCTCTGACTTTTTCCAGGCTCTTTATCAAGCAACCTAAGTAGATCAAATTCATCGTCAAAGTTATTATTTTTACTGTTATTCATAAAACTGTGTTCAAATTTTGAACTAATTTATGTTCAATTAATGAACTTGTCAATATAATTGGTTTATTAGTTTTATTAAAACATTCAATAATAGACAATTTATTTATTTTAAAATTTTACTGATAAAATTTTTTGGTATTGTTGATTTTTTTCCACATAAAATATTAAAAGTTTTTATACCACACAAATTAGCAATCGGTAAAACCATACTATTATGACCAAACACATAAAAGCTAGACTTAAGAGATTTTGCAAGTTCTTTGTTTTGATCTAAAGTTATATTTAAATTTTTTTTTAAATAAAAATTATATTTTTTTTTATTTTCTGTTGGGTGCAATCTTAATAAAATTTTATGTTTTGGAAAATAGTTGAATTTATATTTTAAAAACCTATCAAAAATTTTTCTATCATTAATTTTTTTAGATTTTATCCGATCAGTATTACTTGATACAAATAAAATTTGGTTTTTATTTTTAATTATTTTAATTTTTTTATAAATTTCTTTTGTATCTAAAAAGAAAGGATTATTTATTAATTTAATATTTTTATAAAATTTAATTGCTTTTTGTTTTGCGTATATATCACCAACCCAAATTTCATCTGGAAAAATTTTTTTCTTTTTTCTTATAAATCTTTTTCTGTAGTTAATCCAATGATCAAGAAAAGTATAAACTTTTTTTCCAAGTATTTTTGATTTTAAAATTGCACTATACTCCAGATTACTACCTAACCCAGATCCTGTAATAAATTTATCTGAAATTTTTAAATTATTTGACAGCGTTATATTTCGGCAATTTTTGATTTTTCTTCTAAAAATACTTACAGCAGGTCCACTTAATGTAAAATTATAATTTGCTTGATTTAATTTTACAAATGAAGATAAAATTTCCGCACCTCCACTATCATGACAAACAACACCTATGCTAAAATTTTCTAAATTTTTTTTTAATGATTCAGTTTTTTCCATACTTTAATAAAAGTATTACAAATTAAATCTAAGTCTTTCTTTTTAAGTTCAAATTTACATAGCTCAAAATTAAGAAAAGCTTTATCCTGCAAAAATTCTGCAACTGGACAAATGCCTTTATTATATCTCGCTTTAGATGAATACGTGGTCCATGGGTGTCCTTTTTTTCCATATGCGATCTTTTTTTGATACATAGGTAGCAAATGTAAATTTGTGTACCCTTCTACAAAACCTTCAATTTTGTTTTTTTTTAGTTCATTTGCTAATTGTTTTCTACTAAATTTAATTTTATCAAGATCAAGAACTAAAGGATAAGTATAAAAACTGTGAGTACAATTTGCTGTTATTTTAGGTGTCTTTAAACCATCTAACTTAGATAATTTTGACGTCAAATATTTGGCAATATTTTGCTTTGATTTTACAATTCTTTTTAATTTTTTATATTGCTCAATTCCTATTGCAGCTTCTACCTCTCCCATTCTAAAATTAAAACCTATCATGTTATTTATTTTTTTTAAATTCTGTTTTTTTACGATTGCCTCAGCATGATTTCTAAGAAGTCTAACTCTATTAGCTAATTTAGAATTATTTGTAACTACAATCCCTCCTTCACCAGTTTGAATATGTTTGTGACAATTTAAACTATATCCTCCAATGTCTGACTCGGTTCCAACAATTTTTTTATTATTTAATGCATAAGGAGCTTGTGCTGAGTCGCTTATGATTTTTATATTTTTTCCTTTAATTGCTCTTTTTATTTCCTTGATATTTGAAGTATGGCCAAATATATCTACAGTCAATATAGCTTTTGTTTTTTTGTTAATCAGGCCTTTTAGTTTTTTTGGATTAATACAAAAAGTTTCAGGCTCTATATCTGCAAAAATTGGTATTGCATTCCAGTGAAGTATAGCTGTTGCAGTAGCAGACATTGTCCAGGGACTCACGATTATTTCATCACCAGGATTTATATCCAGTGCTCCAACAGCAGCTATTAAACCTGAAGTCCAAGAATTAACTACAATTGCATTTTTTACTTTGTAAAATTTTTTTAATTCATTTTCAAATCTCTGGTTATATTTACCGCCTAGAAAGCCTTGCGGATAAGAAGCAAAGTATTCGGACAATTTACCTGATTTTAGTACTTTTAATGCTGCATTTACTTCTTCTTTTCCTATGGAATTATATTTTTTAAACATACTATTTATTTCTTAATTTTAAATAATTTTTCAGCTACTTTCCAATCCTCTAGATCATCTATATCTTGAACTCTATATTTTGGTAATAAATAAATATTTGAATTTTTTTGAAACATTGGTTTATTTGATTGCCAAGTCTCGTAACTGCCCCAATAAAATTGTCCTGCATCATGATATGCATCTTTTAAATCTTGTGATCGCTTATTGAAATTTTTTGAATAAAACATTTTTATTTTATTAAATTTTGTTAAATAAAATGCCCTTTGAATTGGGTAGCTAAATTTTGTGGCAGAAAAAACATATCCTTGTTTATTCAATTTAATTTTTTTGTATGAATTTTTAAGATCTAAGATATTTATCAATGGTGCTGTTGGATATAAACAACAAATATATTTGGGCTTTGAGACATTTTTTTTCAACCATTTAGCAGCATGTGAAATAACTTCTCTGGTGCCAACATAATCTCCAGATAAATTTTTTGGTCTTTTAAACAACACTTCTGCTCCATATTTTTTAGATATATTCATTATGTCGTTACTATCTGTAGATACAATTATTTTATCAAATATCTTTGATCTTATAGCTACTTTAATTGAATAAGATATAATTGGCTTGCCCAAGAATGATTTTATATTCTTTTTTTTAATTCTTTTGCTCCCACCTCTAGCTGGAATAATTGCTACAATCATAATAAATTATTTTTTTGTCAGCTTTTTTGCTAACATATTTAATCTTTTATCTTCTTTGTATATTTCGCTCAAAACTCTAGATGCTTGATTTGGAGCATATTTAAAAGCAATTCTCAAAATATCCATCCAATTTTTGTTATTTTTTTTTCTTACTTTTTCAATTTGATCAATAATTTTAATCTTGTTAATTTTTTTTTTTAGTTTCATAAAAGTTGTTAAAAAAGTTTATCAAAGTATGTAGTTTATTTTTAACTTTTTTTAAAGTATATATAGTTCAATTTTTACTTGGTTAAATTATAATTTTAAAATAATTAATCACCAAAATAACACAAATATGAATTTCATTAAATACTGTAAAAATTGTGTAATACCAGAAACAAGACCTAATACAGAGATTGGGTCTGATGGTATTTGTACTGCATGTAAATATTATTTAAATAGACAGGTAACTGATTGGGATTTAAGAAAAAAAGAACTAATGAAAATAGTTAATAGATATAAACATAAAAATAATAATTATTACGATTGTATTGTTCCATCAAGTGGTGGTAAAGATAGCACCTATCAAGTCTTGAAGGTAAAGGAATTAGGATTAAACCCTTTGGTAGTGACTATTACTACTGACATGCTAACTCCAATAGGAAGAAAAAATATAGAAAACTTAAAAAATAAAGGTGTAGACTATATTGAGTATACTCTAAATCCTTTAGTAAGAAAAAAAATAAATAAATTTACATTAGAAACTGTAGGAGACTTAACTTGGTCAGAGGAGGTTGGCGTATCTTGTTCAGTTGTTAGATTGGCTATGAAAATGGATATAAAATTAATAATTTGGGGGGAGAATTCTGAAAATGAAAATGGTGGTCCAGAAAAAAATTCTGATTTCTTTGAAGAAATTATTCAAAGACATGATGGTGATTGGTTTGAGGAGTTTGGGGGAACCAACGGTTTAAGAAGTTCTGATTTACTTTCCCTTTGGTCTGATGAAGGAATAAATGAACTAGATTTACTTCCATATACTTTTCCCTCTAGAGAAGAATTCAGAAAAAAAGAAATTTTGGGAATATTTCTTGGACATTATATACCCTGGGACGGTCACTTAAATGCTGAGTTTTCAAAAAAAAATGGTTTAACAACTTATGGAAAATGGGTCGAGGGTAATATAGTTGACTATGAAAATTTAGATAATTACCAAATGAGAGTACATGATTATTTTAAATTTTTAAAATATGGATACGATAGAGTTTCTGACTGGGCTTCTTTAGCAATTAGAAGAAATAGAATGTCAAGATCAGAAGCTGTAGAGTTATCTAGAAATTATGGTGGCAAATATCCTAAAGAATACCTTGGAATGCCCTTGAGAGAAGTTCTTGATTATATAGGAATGAATGAAACTGAATTTAAGAAGATTTGTGAAAAATTTACAAATAAAAAAATCTTTAAAAAAAATTCTGACGGATCTCTACTATACGACAACCAAGGTAATTTAATTAAAAACAACTATGACAATATCGAAAAATAAAAGAATACTTGTTGTAGAATCAGAAATAGGAAACACAGGATCAGTATCAAGAGCAATTAAAAATCTAGGATATGATCCTATAGTCTCAAAAAAAAAGGAGGATATTTTTTCCTCTAGTCATATAATTCTTCCTGGTGTTGGGTCTTTTGATCAAGGAATTGCTAAGTTAGAAAAATATGATCTTAAAAACAATTTGATAAAAGCTGCTGATGAGAAAGGTATCTTTTTGCTAGGAATTTGTTTAGGAATGCAGATGTTAGCAACAACTGGCTATGAAAATAAGGAAACAAAGGGGTTAGATTTAATTCCTGGAACTATTGAAAAACTAGAAGTAAATAAATCACTAAGACTTCCTCATATTGGCTGGAATCAGGTAGATTTTAATGTATCAAATAAATTAATAACAGACATCCCAGATAAAAAAGATTTTTATTTTGTTCATAGTTACTTCTTTAAATCAAGGTTTAAAAAATATGAAGTTGGATGTACAAATTATGGTATGAACTTTCCATCGATTATTAATAAAGATAATATATTTGGAGTACAATTTCATCCAGAAAAAAGTTTAAAATTTGGTATTAAAATAATTGAAAATTTTTTAAAAATTTAGTTTTGTGCTAAAAAAGAGAATCATACCTACACTATTATTTAACAACTTAAAGTTAGTAAAAGGAATTAATTTTAGAAGTTGGAGAACCGCCGGTAGCATAATGCAGGCAATTAGAATTTACAACATAAGAGAAGTAGACGAACTAATTCTACTTGACATAGCAGCAACCAACTCAAAAAAAAAAGTTGACCTAGAATTAGTTGAAGAAATCGCAAATGAATGTTTTATGCCTTTAACATTTGGTGGTGGGATAAATTCAATTAAGGATATATCAGAATTACTTAAAGCAGGAGCTGATAAGGTTTGTATAAATACTGCTGCATGTGAAGATTACGACTTTATCTACAAGGCTTGTAAAACTTTTGGGAATCAAGCAATTGTAGGATCTGTCGATTATAAGAATGAACAAAATGAAAATATAATCTACTCAAATTCAGGTACTAAAAAGACAAAATTAATATTTAAAGACCACCTATTAGAGTTAGAAAAAATAGGCGTAGGAGAGGTAATTATAACTTCAATTGATAAAGATGGTACTCTGGACGGGTATGATATAAATACACTTAAGTTAGCTACAACAATGCTTAAAATTCCAGTAATTGCCTCAGGAGGAGCAGGAAGTTTTGAAGATATGTTAAATACTATAGAAAAAGCAAATGTTTCTGCTTTAGCTGCAGCAAGTATTTATCATTTTACAAAACATACACCTTTAGATGTAAAAAAATACTTAAATGAAAAAAAAATACCAGTGAGAATTTAAAAATGAAAAATAAAATTTTAAATAATTTACTAATAAAAAAACCTTTTATTATTGCTGAAGTTTCAGGTAACCATGGAGGTTCACTTAATAAAATGCTCAAAATTGTTGAGGAAATTTCTAAAACAGGTGCAAACGCAATTAAACTTCAGACATTCAAGCCAGATACAATTACTTTAAATTCCTACTCAAAAGAATTTTTAATTAATGATAAAAGTAGCAAATGGCACAGATTAAGACTTTACGATTTATATAAAAAATCTCAAACACCCTGGGAATGGCACAAAAAAATTTTTAAAAAAGCAAACAGATTAGGGCTTTATGCATTCAGTGCTCCATTTGATTTTTCAGCAGTTGATTTTTTAGAGAAATTAAAAGTACCAATGTATAAAATTGCCTCGTTTGAAAATAACCATTTACCATTAATTAGATATGTTGCTCTAAAGAAAAAACCAATGATTGTGTCTACAGGCATGGCTTCCTTTAATGAAATTTCAGAAATTGTTAAAACAGCAACTAACAACGGTTGTAAAAACTTAACTTTATTAAAGTGCACTAGCACATATCCTGCCTCTATAGAGGAAAGCAATATACTTACAATTCCAGAAATTAAAAAAAAATTCAGATGTAATGTAGGACTTTCAGATCATACACCTGGGATCGGAGCCTCAGTGGCTGCTATAGCTCAAGGAGCAACTGTAATTGAAAAACATTTTACTATAAATAAAAATGACGGATCAGTTGATAGTTTTTTTTCTTTAGAACCAAACGAATTTAAAAACTTAGTTGTAGAATGTAATGCAGCATTTAAAAGTTTAGGTAAAATTTTTTTTGGTGCTACAAAAGGTGAGAAAAAATCATTACGTTTTAGAAGGTCAATTTATATCAGCGAGAATGTAAAAAAAGAAGAAAAATTATCAGATAAAAATATTAAAATTGTAAGACCATCAAATGGATTAAGTCCTAAATTTTACTCAAAAATAATAAATAAAAAATTTAAAAAAAATATTAAAAAAAATACACCTTTAAAATTAATACACATAAAATAGTATTTTTTCTTTATGAAAATATTGATTACAGGAGCTAGCGGTTTTTTGGGTAGTGAAGTATCAAATATTCTATGTAATAAAAAATATAAAATATTAAAAATTTCAAGATCAAAAAAAAATTTTTTTAACTGTAATCTTGAAAATACTCAAGATGTCTCAAACTTACTTAGTAAGTTCAAACCTGATATTATTATAAATCTTGCAGCCAAAGTTGATTTTAAGAAAAAAATAAATTCTTTAAAACTCAATTACAAGTTACCAAAATTACTCTCAAATTATTGTAAAAAAAATAACAAATATTTGATTCATTCATCATCAATTTCGATACACGGAGAGAAAGAAAATTATTCAATTAAATCAAAAAATTCTCCAAATTCACCGTATGCTATCTCTAAACTTATGGGTGACAAAAATATAATTAATTCTAAGTGCAATTATACCATTATAAGGTTTCCAGGGATATATGGAGCAAATGGTCCAGATCATTTGTTTATTAATAAGTTAATGAAAAGAGGAGCCGCAAAAAAAATTCATATCGACAATAATGGTAATCAGTTAAGAAATTATCTTTTTGTTAAAGATGCTGCAAAAATTATTTTTAGTTGTATAGAAAAAAAGTCAAAAAATATTGTTTACGTTGGAGGTGAGAAAATTTCTCTAAAAAATATACTGATATTGATGAAAAAAAATAAATTTATAAAGAATTTAACCTTTGAAAAAAATCTAAAAAAAAACCAAATTTCAAAAAGTAATATTAAGTTTAAGTATACAACTTTTATAAAAAATATAAGATTAATTAAAAATCAACTTAAATGAAAATATGTATTTTATCAGATATCCATGGAAATTATGAGGCACTGAAAGAATGCGTTAATGAAGCAAAAAAATTAAATATACGTAAGTTTTTTTGCTTAGGAGATTATGTTGGCTACTATTATGAACCACACAAATGCATAGATTTATTAAATAAAATAAAAGCTATTTGCATAAAAGGAAACCACGAAAATATATTTTTGGAAATACTAAATGATAATAAAAAAATTGAATACTATAAAGAAAAATATGGAAATGGAATAAAAATAGCTTTCAAAAGATTGAAAAAAAAACATGTTGAATTTATTAAAAAATTACCAAAAACAAAAAAAATAAACTTGAAAGGTAAAAAAATTTTACTTTGCCATGGTTCGCCATGGAATACAGATGAATATATATACCCAAACAAATTTAATAAATTTAAAAATAAATTAAACCGTTATAAGTATGATTACATTTTTCTTGGACACACACATATTCAAATGAACAAAAAAATTAATAAAAAAATAATATTAAATCCTGGGTCTGTTGGTCAACCAAGGGACAAAAATCCTACTGCTAAATGGCTAATTATTGATTTAGATAAAAAAAAATTTGATTTTAAAGAAAGTAAATTCAATAGATTTAAAGTTCTCAAACAAGTAAATTTTTACGATAAAAATAAAAAAATACTAACTAAGCACTTACAAAAATGAACTTTTTAATTACAGGAGCAAATGGCGATATAGCAATATCAATATGTAGGATTTTAAAAAATGAATTCAAAAAATCAATAATCGAAGGAACAGACATTAAAACTGATGGTCCAGGAGAATTTCAATTTAAAAAAATTCACAAAATTACTTCCCCAAGAAATAAAAATTATTTAAATGAAATGCTTAAAATATCTAAAAAATCAAAAATTATTATACCAACTACAGAGGAGGAGATAATTTTTTTTTCTAAGAATCAAAAAAAATTTAAAAACAAATTAATTCTTGTTAACTCTTACAAAATAATACAAATTTTTTCTTCCAAATTTAAAACATATAATTTTTTAAATAAAAATAAATTTGGAGTTCCCTCATTCTGCGAAAAATTAAATAATTTAAAAAAATTTAATAAAACTTTTTTTTTAAAGAAAGATTTTGGGCATGGAAATAAAAATTATAAAGTGGTGAGAACAGCTGCACAATTCAAAAAGATAAAAATTAATGATAAAAAAAATTGGATAGCTCAAGAATATTTAGATGAAAATTATAAAGAATATACATGTGCTATAATAAAATTAAGAAATTATGAAAACGCAATAATATTAAATAGAAAACTTGATAAAGGTTATACTTATTATGCTGAGGTTGTTGAGGATGTTCATTTAAATAAAATCCTATTAAATATAGCAAAAAAAATTAACTTGTGCGGATCAATTAATGTTCAAATTAAAATTAACCAACAAAGATATGCTATATTCGAAATAAACCCTAGACTTTCATCTACGGTAATGATGAGAAATAAAATGGGATTTAAAGATTTGGTATGGTGGATTAATTATTTGGTTTTTAAAAAAAAACCAACTTCAATAACTAAGATCAAGAAATATAAAATGATAAAATTTTCTAAAGAAAAATTTATCTAGTTAATATCAAAAAATTATAAAAATTTTTTTCAGTGCATAAATCAAGCCAATTGAGCTATTAGTACTGGTCAGCTGCACGCATTACTGCGCTTCCACACCCAGCCTATCAACG
>MDSV01208995.1_pt1 | contig 36457 bp, 30 predicted proteins | sample 810851 | NCBI WGS metagenome assembly MDSV01 (sample SAMN05326640, study PRJNA326480) | marine metagenome | isolation source: seawater | place: Atlantic Ocean: North East | collected 2012 | reverse complement strand
TCCGACGTAACGGGCCAATTTACAAATGCTAACGAAAGTTACGCACTTGCTGCTTAATTAACCTAGTTAATTAAGTTACGGGGTTTGGGGCACCTGGCAACAGAACGCCCCTTTCGAATTTAAAATTTTCAAAAATTATATTGCTGATTTCGATCATACAACCTGTTGGGTCGTAATGTACTCGTAATTCTAATCAAAGTTTTAGTATTTATTTTTAATTGCAGCTTCTTATAGCTTGAACTATATCTTGAATACCCCTTTTTATCATTTTATAGTCTGCTTGATCCATAGCAGCGATCGCATCCACAATCATTACATCTTTTAATAATATGCCAACTAATGCAACTGCAATTACTGTTAAAATAAAATTTGTGTATCTATTCATAAAAACCTCCTTCAATAATAATTTTAACATAAAATTTCACTCGTAATCTACTCGTAATTCTAATCAATGTTTTTGATTTTAAACTATTGCAAATGGGGTATAATAAGGAATAATTTTACAAGGTTAAGGGCACCTGGCAACAGAACGCCCCTATATTTTTATGGTATTTTCATTTTTGCATTCAAGAAAGGTAAAGTTTTTTCATTTATATTTAATCTTTCGTTAACTGATAAATGGTTTCGGCAACTTTTTTATAACCTTTTATATTATAATGACCAACTGATCCAAAAGGAAAAAGTTTTAATGGATTTTGCTCTTTTTCAAAAACTTCTTTATGAATATCAATAAAGGGGATGTTTAACTTGTTTACAGTGTCTTTTACTAAATTATAATTAGTATTATTATATTTTGTTTTATAACGATAATATTCTGGCAAATAAATAAAATATAATTTCGAATTATTTTTCATAGTTAACTCCTTTGTTAACTCAAGTATTTTTTTAAATTCTGGTGGAGGCGTTGGTTTTGGTGGGGGTGTTGATGTTTGGGAGCTTTTTCTTATATTAGTTCTTGTATTAATAAGTGTAACAAACCTTCTCAATTTATGAGATTTAATTCGTCTTTCTATTTCTTTGATTGCCAATTCATTGATTTTATTTTGCTTAGATTTAAGATTTTGACTAAAATTTAAGTCATTCAAATAATTAATTAAGATTTTATTATCTTTTTCCTCCAATAAACATCTAAAGTCATTAGCTTCAAAATAAAAAAATAACACTTTTTTTACATTTGGATTTAAATACTCTCTCAAAGTGGCGTACTCAATCAAAGGACCATTACCAGCATACCCTAAATTTAAAACTGACTTATTTGATAAACTTCTTAAATTAGAGGCAATGTCATTGGGTTCATTTACACAAGAACCAAAAGCAAAAGAGTCCCCAACTATAAGATACTCATTTTCTTTTTTATCCCATTCATTATCGGGATTTCTAAATCCATATCTATCACTTTGAAACATTGAGTAATATCCATTTTCATTACACATTAACGTCTTTGCATTTGAAACACCTGCTAAAGAAAAGATTGCTTTATTCTCACTTAAATAAATTCTTGGAATAACTGCCATTACAATTTGATTGTCCTTTTTTTTTAAATCACTATAGATTTCATATGTCTTTCTTCTATCCCATTTATTTCCAGTTTGTTTTTCATAAAGTTGTTCTTTTGAAAGTTGATCTTCTGAAATAACTCCTTTTAAAGTTAAATAACCTTCAAATAAATATATGCCTACTACCAAACTTATACCCGAAATGATTAAATATTCTTTTATTGTTTGATTAATAAAAAATGTAATGATTGAAAAAAAAGTTAATGATAATGCTATGAGATAGTAATCAAAATAATACTCTCTTTTATATCCATCGTAATAAATTTCTGATTTATAAAATACATAAATCAATAACAAAAATGAAATCATTAATGCAGCGGGAGAGAATATTTTTTTAAGAAAGTTCATTAAGATATATCAGCTCCAAAATAACCCATCTCCTAATGGCTGGTAATCAAAAATATTAGTTTGAGAGTAAAAGAGAATAATTACGATTGCTTGAAGACTAACTATTTTTGGGTGGCGGGGGCGGGTATGTTTCATTTAATAAATATTTACCACATTAAATTAAAAAAATCAGGACTTTTTGCTGTATTAGAATTATTGCATAATAATAAATACAAAACTACTGTGCCTGTATTCATATTTCTTATAATTTCTCTTTGAATTTTGAGTTTATTCTTTCTTTAAATTCATTAAAAAAGTTTATAATAATATTATTAAAAATATAAAGCAATAAATGCATAACAAGATAATAAATAAAATACAAAAAAATGGTTTTGCAGTTATTGAAAATGTATTTACTCATAAAGAGTGTAATGCTGGTATAAAACAGATTGAAAATGTTTTTAAAACAAGACTTCAACAAAATAAAGGTGTTGGAAATAAAAATGTTCAAGTAATTTTTAACTATTTTTTAGAAAAGCCATCTTTATTAAAATTTGTAGATAATAAATCAATAAATGACATAATGAGAAATCTAATTGATGATGATTATGTTCTTAATACCACATCCGCCAGAAATGTTTCTTTATCAAAGCAAGAAGATTTAATTGAAAAAAAACAAAGTCCCGGTGAAAGATGGCATAGAGACAACCGATTAGTTGGTGATAGATTTTGTAATCCCCCTGTGATTTATTCTGCAATAATATGTTTAGATGAATTTACTAAAAACAATGGATGCACACTTTATATACCCAATTCACATAAATCTCATGAAAAAATAAACTATTCAAAAATTAAAAAATACAAACATTTAGAAGCAAGTAAAGGATCGATAATTTTTCTTGATGGCAACTTGATACACAAAACTGGTGTTCCTTCAAAATTGCGGAGATGGTCTATTTTTGTATTTTATACACCGTGGTTTATAAAACCTGGAGTAAATTTCAAAAGGATGCTAGGTAAAAATAATAAATCAGATAAACTTAAAAAATTATTTCATTTTAATAGCACTGTCCCTAGCTCTTCAGTTAAAGTACCTCGACCAACACTGACAAAATTTAAATATTAATTATGCCCAAAATAAAAAAAGATAGGATTAAGAAATTATATGGTTCAACGAAGTCAAAAGACAAAGTAGGAAAAAAATAGGTCAATCTGACAACGAAGTTTTTTGTAAAATCGTTATATTCTGTATATTATCTAACAAAGGATGAGAAACAAAACGCCCCTAAAATGATATGCCAGAAAAACAAATTGGATGGAAATTTGATAATACCTATGCAAAACTTCCAAAAAGTTTTTTAACAAAAATAAAACCAACACCTGTTAAAAATCCAGAAACTGTAATTTTTAATCACGATTTATCAAAAGAGATAGGCTTAGATTTTTCACTCATTGATGATAAAGAAATAGCATTGATATTTTCTGGTAACAAACTACCTCATGGAGCTGAGTCTATTTCACAAGCGTATGCTGGTCATCAATTTGGGCACTTTACAGTATTAGGAGATGGACGAGCACACTTGCTTGGTGAGCACATCACTCAAAATAAAAAAAGAGTTGATATTCAATTTAAAGGCTCTGGACCAACGCCATACTCTAGAAATGCTGATGGTAGAGCTGGGTTGGGTCCAATGTTGAGAGAATACTTAATAAGTGAGTCAATGAACATCTTAGGTATTCCAACAACAAGAAGTTTAGCTGTAGTCAAAACTGGTGAGGATATAATTCGAGAGACAAAATTAAAAGGAGCAATTCTAACTCGTATTGCATCAAGTCACATCCGGATTGGAACTTTTCAATATGCTTTGATAACAAAAGATAAAAACAATTTAAATAAATTGTTTAACTATACTATCAACAGGCATTATCCGCATATTAAAAATACTAAATCACCTGCAACAGAGTTACTGAATATAGTTATTGAAAAACAAATAAACTTAATTATTGAGTGGATGAGAGTTGGTTTTATTCATGGTGTGATGAACACAGATAATATGGCAATCTCTGGTGAAACAATTGATTATGGTCCTTGTGCTTTCATGGATACGTATGATCCGAAAACAGTATTTAGTTCAATAGATCTTCATGGTCGTTATGCTTACTATAATCAACCAGCTGTAGCCAAATGGAATTTAGAGAGATTTGCTGAGTCTTTAATTCCTTTGATTAATAAAAATGAAAATTTAGGATTGGAAATTGCCTCTGAATTGATGAATTCTTTTACAGAAAAATATAAAAAAAGTTGGCTTGAAATGATGAAAAAAAAGTTAGGATTAATAGGTAATGATATGAATGATCAAGATCTAATATTAGATTTATTAACTTGGATGCATAAAAATAAAGCTGATTACACAAATACTTTTTGTAGTCTAATGAATAAATTATCAATTAAGAATGAAATTTTTAATGATCGAGACTTTTTACTTTGGAAAAAAAAATGGGAAAAAAGAACAAAATTAAATGGTAATACCTCTACAAAATCTCATGAGATAATGAGAAACGCAAACCCGCTTTTAATACCTAGAAATCACATCGTAGAAAAAATATTAAGTGACGCTGAAGAAAAAGATGACTTGGAGAGTTTGAGTGAGCTTTTTGAAGTCATGAAAGACCCTTACAAAAAGTTTCCAATAATTTCAAAATTTCAATCTACCTCTTGCGCAAAAAAAGAAAATTACGTAACCTATTGTGGAACTTAAATTTAAAACAATCTAAAAAAAAAGTTGTTTTTTAGTCTTTTCAATAATGAGTCTCGATCAGAAAAATTTGGTTCGTTTTTACTTGGTCTGCTCTTCCAAACTGCATGAAAATGTTTTCTTTTTTTTATGGTAAAAGGAAGAATTGATTTTTCTTTAACGTAGTAATAGAGAGCTATAGATTTTCTGCTCTCAGTTTCTGGACACTGAACCGGATCTGGGAAGCCGTGGTTAGACTCAAAATCTGTTCTAAAAGCAACAACATTATTTATTAGCGGAGGTGCAGAAAATTCTTTTTTTTTTACATTTTTATCCCAGAGCTCGATTGAACCATTCCACTCTTCCTTCCAATTAGAATTCAAATACAAAAGCAAATTAATAACTCGTTTTTGTTTAGACTTTCTTTTGTAAATAAAATCACTGTGAACTTTTAAAAATCCTCCTTTAAAAGATTGATGCATGCCGCCACCAGTTAAAGACCAATCTGGTTCTAAATTAGTTAAGTTGAAATTTTTTTCTAAAATATTTAAAAATTTCTTACTATAAAAAATCTTAATTATTTCTCTAATAGTTGAAGGCATTTTTTCATATTGATTGAAAACAAGTTTCGTTTTTTGATACCTTTCATTTCCTGCGTCATGTAATTGACTAAACTGTGTAAATTCATTTTCTGCTTTTTTTGCGATTTCTAGAGGCAAGAAATTATTTAAGAAAAAATAAGGAAATGGATCCGTCTTAACAGATATTCTGTTTTTAATATTTTCTATTATCTTATCATTATCAACCATATAATTGATATTACTAAATTAGTTTGAAAAGTTAAATACAAATAATTTATTAAAATCTATTTTATAACTGCATACGCAGTTGGAGAATTAGCCCAACTAAATGATTTAAGTTTAATCTTTTTATTCTTAAAAAATTCATCTACCGCGTCCGACTCTCCATGACCTTGTAAAGCATATTCATCGAAAACGATTATGCCGCCTTTGGCCATTTTTTTGTATAAATTTTTCAGAATTTCTAAGGTGCCATCATAATTATCAACGTCTAAATATAATAAAGCAATTCTAGATCCAAAATTTTCATTAGCATATTTTTTGGTCGTCTTTTTTACATCTCCAGCGTAAAGTTTTAAATTTTTAAAATCCCACTCTTTACACTTTTTAAATAATTCTTTTTGAGTAATTGCTCCAGACTTATGCCATTTAATTACCTTTTGATCTGCTTTGAATTTGGATTTAGTTTTAACTTTGCTCCCGAAAAAATCGAACCCTACAACTTTAAAATTATTATTTGGTTTAAATAGTTTTAAAAGTTTCACCCAAGTAAAAATTCCAGAGCCTTTAAATACACCACATTCACAAATGTCTCCTGGTACATGGATAACCTTTTTAAATAGTTCATATTTTGACAAAACTTTTTGTAATCGATCTACATTTGTATCTTTTAAAAACATGTCATAAATCTTATTTTGATCAAGTTTCATATATGGTTGCAGGTTTCAGTTTTTTTTATTATGTTAAGCTTATTTATTTAAATTTTATAATATATATACTGTTTTTAGAAAAATATGAAAGATTATCATAAAATTCAAAAAGATAGAATCAAGTATCACGCACAGCCTAATAAAAATACAGTGCACAGATCATCCTTGATTGCTCCAGAGCTACCAAATGCAGATACATGGATTGGTTTTGTTAACCATTTTTTAATAAAAAGAAATTACAAATCTGTAGCGTTGAAAGTTAGTGCAATCGGAGCTAGCGGGGAATTGTTAGACTCTTCTACAATAGAAATTAACGCGCCTATAGTTTATTCAATTAATTTAACTGAAATATTTAAAAGTTTTAAAGCAAAAAATTATTTGGTTGAATTTTTTTCAGAAAAAAATCTATTTATTCCTTTCCCAGCTGTAATAATTAGTCATCAAGGTAAAGATTTTTGTAATGTAGTTCACTCTTACAATCGAGTAATAAATGATATTTTTGAGGATGATCAGGTAAATAAGACTCAAGTTTCAGAAGCATCATTTGATGTAAACATTAATTCTAAATATGATACTTTTTTTAATTTGTCCTCAGGAATTAGTTCAATAGAAAATAAATCTTTAAAACTTAGTTATGAAAAAGATAAGAAAAAAATTACAAAAAATTTGAAAATTAATGTTCCTAGACTATCTTTTAAATCTTTTTATCTTTCAAAAATTTTCAAAAAAAAACTTGAGGGAGGTACAGTAAGAATAAAACAACCTAAACAAAATTTATTTTTTGGAAGACTTTTTGCTGGTAAAATAAATAAAAAAACAAAAGCTTTTAGCGCTAATCATTCGTACTATGATGTGTCTAAAAATAAAGAATATTTTTCATCAACTAGAAGTTATAGGACATATCCATACCTATCAAATTCTGTAAATAAAATAGTTATGTATCCAATCTTCAGTCCTTGTAAATTAAATATACAATTAAAATTGTTTAATAATAATAAATCATTCTATTCACCAAAAATAAAGTTTTCTTCAAAGTCAAAATCACCTTTAAGTATTAATGTTAATGAATTTGTAGATTTTAAAAAACTAAAAGACGTCAGCGCATTTACATTAATTGCTAGTAGCTTAGGAAAAAATATTCCTACGAGAGTAAATCATCAATTAATTTATGGCCAGAAATCAAATGTAAATCCGTTGAATTGTTCAATTAACGTATCTTTATATAATGATAAAATGTTTGTTCCTAAAAAGAAGACAGGCTTTGCTTGGGGTCAATTTATAAATCACAAAAACTATAATAGTAAAATTGGATTTTGTTTTGCTTCCCCAGAAAAAGATGCGGATGATTTATCAATTGATTTTTATAATTCAGACGGACTTTTTAAGTCAATTAAAAAAAAATTAAATCCAAATGAGTCAATAATTTTAAGCGCTAATGAAATAATGAAAACTACTGATAAAATCGAATTTTGCTGGTATGTAGCAAAATGTAATAGGCCAGACCTTACAGCATATTCTGTTCACGGAAACATTTTATCTGGGAACTTTTCAGGGGAACATAATTTTTAAAAAATATATTTATCCCCTAAATAAATCAATAATCCAATTGATATACCAACTAATATCCAAAAATGATTTTCTTTCATAATCTCAAGCTAGATGTTTTTTAATATTTGGTTCGAAATAATTTGGACCTTTCATTACCTTGCCATTATCATCATAAATAGGTTTACCATGTTTATCTAATTTGCTCATATTTGAACTTTGAACCTCATCAAAACATTTATCTAAATTAATACCGAATGCATGACCAGCACCATAAGTAACGTACAGAATGTCTGTAAGAGCATCAGCTACTTCAACCATATTATTGTCTTCAATAGCAGATTTTAACTCTGATAATTCTTCTTCAATTAAGCTTACTCTAAGCTTTGTAATTTTCTCACTTGGAAAAGCTGGTGTGTTTTTTACTTCTTGGCCAAAAGTTTGCATAAACTTTTTAACTTTAAGATAATTGCTCATATTAACCTCGATTCTAATTTGTCTATACTTAAATAGAGTGTATTATAGGAAGAATCATTTATGAAATATAGAACTGAATTTGATAGTATTGGAAAAATTAAAGTGCCTGGTGATAAGTATTGGGGTGCTTCAACAGAAAGATCTAACAAATATTTTAATATTGGTGATTTTCTTGTTAGACCTGTTGTAATTCATTCAATTGCAATTATTAAAAAAGCTGCTGCCAAAATTAACTCAAAAAACGGTGATTTAGATCCTAGATTAAGTAAGTATATTATAAAAGCTGCAGATGAAGTAATTAGTGGAAAACTAGATGAACATTTTCCTCTAAAAGTTTGGCAAACAGGCTCTGGGACTCAAACTAACATGAACGTAAATGAAGTGATAGCTAATAGAGCAATAGAATTAATGGGTGCTAAAATGGGTTCTAAAAAACCTGTACATCCAAATGATCACGTTAATAAATCTCAATCAACTAACGATGTTTTTCCGACTGCAATGCATATAGCTATTGCAATTAAATCAAAAGAAAAACTATTACCTTCTTTAAAATTATTAGAAAACGAGTTGGCCAAAAAATCTAAAGAATTTAAAAACATAATTAAAGTTGGAAGAACTCATTTGCAAGATGCTACACCTTTGTCATTGGGTCAAGAATTTTCAGGTTATCATTTTCAGCTTAAGAAATGTATTGAAAGAATTGAAAATGCTTTAAAAGAAATTTATCATTTAGCTCAGGGTGGTACTGCTGTTGGTACAGGGTTGAATACTAAAAAAAACTTTGACAAAAAGATTGTGAAAGAGATAAGTAGAATAACTAAGTTACCCTTTAAACCTGCAATAAATAAATTTTCAGCATTAGCTGCACATGATGAAATAGTTAATTTTTCAGGCACATTAAACACTACTGCAGTTTGCCTTATGAAAATTGCTAATGATATTAGATTTTTAGGATCAGGTCCAAGAGCAGGATATGGTGAATTAATATTACCTGCAAATGAACCAGGGTCATCTATTATGCCTGGAAAAGTAAATCCAACTCAGTCGGAAGCAGTAACGATGGTATGTGTAAAAGTAATTGGAAACCATAATGGTATTACCATGGCTGGATCTCATGGACATTTCGAGTTAAATGTTTTTAAACCACTAATTATTCATAATATTCTTCAATCAATAGAGATTATGAGTGACTCTGCAAGAACATTTAGTACTTATTGTGTAAAAGGAATTAAAGCCGACAAAAAAAGAATTAAATATCTTTTGGATAACTCTTTAATGTTGGTTACTGCATTAGCTCCAAAAATCGGATACGATACAGCTGCTAGTATTGCTAAGGCAGCACATAAAAAAGGAACAACATTAAGAGAAGAGGTGATTAAGGCTGGATTAATTAATGAAAAAGAATACGATAAGATTATGAATCCGAAAGAAATGATAAAACCAAAGTAAAGTTAAATAATTTCTAAAATAAATTCTTTTATTTTTTTCTCTTTAAATATCCCAAAAAAGTTTTCGTTAAACAATTTTCTTTCAAAAATATCTTTAAAATATTTTAAATCTTCTTTTTTTTCTTTTAAAGAATTATCTACCTCGATCCTGCTAAAATTAATTTTTTTGCTAATTAAATTTAATGAACCTTCATAATATAAATCTAAATTATCTCTTTCAAAGTCTTTTTTAATTGAAAATTGTTTAAAAAGTTTTTTTTTATTTGATATTGTAAGCCTACAAATAAAATTTAATCTTGGAAATTCATCAATTAAGTTAATTTCTCCTTCACAAATATTTTCACCACCAGGTATCAAAGTCTTATCACTAAATGTTAGTCGACCATAAGCTAAATTTAAATTAGAAGAAAAATTATCGATTAGTTTCAAATTAAATTTTTTTGATTTATATTTTACTTTATTTTCAATATTTAATTTTTTTATTAATTTTTTATTTTTAAATATTAAATTATTAAGATCTATTTTATTAAAAAATTCTTCACTAATCTCTTTTACTTCAATATCAGAACGAATGTTAAAAAAGGGACTGAATTTAATAATGCTACTCAAATTTACTAAAAGATCTTTATTTTTAATGTGAGCGTTAGTCAATAACAACTGATTATCATTAATCTCAAAATCAAATTTGAGTAGATTATTTGCAACTATTATTTTTGATGTGCCTTTTTTTACATTTTTAAAATCTCCTTGTTTTAAGAAAAAATCAGCATTAATACCTGTGTCTAAAATTTTAAAATTAATCTCATTATAGTTGTTTTTAAAATTGATCTTAAATTTTTTTTCAAAAATTTTTCCTACTACATTACCTCTTTTATAACCGTAATTCGAAGTGTGAATATTTTTTAATTTAAATAACAAATTGTTATCTTTCTTAAAATTTAGATCTAAATTTTTAATCTTTAATTTTTCGTCTAGTTCATGCATATACTTTAATAAGTTTCTATAATTTTTAATTTCAACCTCGAGCTTAGTATCTTTTAAAACTAACTTTTTCGCAGTAAAATCTTTCAAACTTAAAATATTTCTTAAATTCAAATAAATTTCTAAGTTTTTCGTTGAAGATTTGATCAAGCCATCTTGAATACTGAAATTGATATCTTTAAGTGTTAAATTTGGAAGTGGAAAAACCTGATATTTGATTGAATTAATCTTGCTTATTTCTAGAGCGTACTTATCGAGTAAATATTTTTTAATTAGATTTTGTTTTTTTTCATAATCAAAAAGTTTAGGAATAGAAAAAAAAATAATTGTTATAATGGTAAAAAGTACAATTGTGTACTTTAACAAGAGAAAAAAACTGAAAAATTTAAATTGCCTGTTGAGAATTCTTTTAAAAAATTTATTAATCATTTTTTTTATTTTTATATCTAGTGTATAAATGAAATTTTTCAAGTATGGGTAATATTGATAAATTAATTGATAGCTTAAATAAGGAGCAAAAAGAAGCAGTGCTTAGCACAGAGGGACCAAATCTTATTGTTGCAGGCGCTGGTTCTGGAAAAACAAAAGTTCTTACCACTAGACTGATTCATATAATTAACGAGAATAAAGCTTGGCCTAATCAAATACTGTGTGTGACATTCACAAATAAAGCTGCAAAAGAAATGCAAAATAGAGTCATGAACAATATCAAAGGAAGTTTAAATGCAATTCCTTGGCTTGGAACGTTTCATTCAATAAGTGTAAAGTTTTTAAGAAGACATGCGGAAGCTTTGGGATATAAAAGCAATTTTACAATTATAGACACAGATGACCAAAAAAAACTTATCAGAAATATTGTGAAAGCTGAAAACTTAGATGCTAAAAAATTTTCCCCTATGTTAATAATCTATCATATTGATCAGTGGAAAAATAAAGGACTACTCCCTAAAGATATTAAGCTGAATAAATCTAGCTCAATAATAAAATCAATTTTAAGAGTTTATGAGATTTATCAAAACAAAACCAAAGATCTAAATGCTTTTGATTTTGGAGATTTAATTCTTTTCTGTGTTAAATTATTCGAAGAACATAAAGATATTAGAGAAATTTACAAAAAGAATTTTAAATATATATTAGTTGATGAATTTCAAGATACAAATTTCATTCAAAACAAATGGTTAAATTTACTAGTTAATGAAAAAAAAAATATTTGTTGCGTTGGCGATGATGATCAATCAATATATAGTTGGAGAGGAGCTGAAATTAAGAACTTTTTAACTTTTGATAAAATTTATGAAAATTGTAAAGTTTTCAAATTAGAGCAAAATTATCGATCTACAAAAAATATATTACAAACGGCCTCGGTATTAATTTCTAATAATTCAAATAGAGTCGGTAAAAAATTGTGGTCTTCAGCAAATCAAGGTGAATTAGTTAAATTAAATTGTTACAAAACAGGAAAAGATGAAGCTCAAGGCGTTAGTGATATCATTGAACATAATTTAAAAAAAAAATATTCTTTAAATAATGTTTCAATACTAGTTAGAGCGATATACCAAACGAGAGAATTTGAAGAAAGATTTTTACAAGTGGGTATCGGTTATAGAGTTTTAGGAGGCATTAAATTCTATGAAAGAGCAGAAATTAAAGATGCAGTTTGCTATCTTAGAATTATAAATCAAAAATTTGATGATTTAGCTTTAGAGCGGGTAATTGGCTCGCCTAAAAGAGGTGTTGGAGAAAGTACGATTAATCAAATTTATCAATTTGGAAATAAAAATAAACTTTGTTTGGAAGACGCAATTATCAAGTTAATAGAAAAAAATGAATTTAAACCTAAAATAAAGTCTTCCTTATCACAATTAATCAATATGATTCATAAATGGAGAAAAGAAATGTTGAATATGAAACATCATGATCTACTTAAATTGGTTTTAGATGAGTCTGGATATTCAGCAATACTTAAAAACAAAAAAGATTTGGAAAATGAAAACAGACTAGATAACTTAAAAGAATTGTTAAGAGCTATGCAAGATTATGACAATTTACAAAATTTTTTAGAACATGTTGCATTAGCAACTTCCGCGGATCAAGATTGGGATGGAGCAAAAGTAAATTTAATGACAATGCATGCTGCAAAAGGGTTAGAATTTGATGTAGTGTTTTTACCTGGATGGGAAGAAGGATTGTTCCCTCACCAAAAATCTCTTGAAGAAAAAGGTGACTTTGCATTAGAAGAAGAAAGAAGATTGGCATACGTTGGTATTACTAGAGCAAAAAAAGAGGCATATTTATCTTTTGCGATGAAAAGAGCATTTCATGGCGATTGGATGGATACTTTGCCCTCTAGATTTATTAATGAAATACCCGATGATAATGTTGAAAAAAATGAAATGGAAATTGAAAAAACTATTGATGATTTTGAGTTCAATCAAGATAATTCTATAGAATTTGATGAGGGTTACAGAAGCCCTGGATGGGATAGATATAAAAAAAATAAAACATTAAAATGGAAAAAGTAAAAAAATTAAGAAATTATTTTAAATTTCATGATTTAGATGGTTACATAATTCCTAAAAATGATGAGTTTTTCAACGAATATATCCCATCGAACAAAGATAGATTAAATTATATTAGTAACTTCTCAGGCTCATTTGGACTTGCGCTTATTTTAAAAAAAAAAAATTTTTTGTTTGTAGATGGAAGATATACATTACAAGCCAAAGTACAAAGCGGAGTAAATTTTAAAATTGTAACTATTCCTAATAAATACCCATCAGATATATTTAAAGGGAAAAAATACTTAATTGGATATGATCCAAAGCTACATACCAATAAAATGTTAAAAATTTTCTTTAAAAAAACTAGTTTTAAACTTATTCCAATTAAAGATAATTTGGTTGATAAAATATGGGCAAAAACAAATACAATTTCTCCAAAAAAATATTATGTTTTGCCCAAAAAAGAAGTTGGTCAAAGCAATAAATCAAAAATTAAAAAATTATCAAAAACATTGAAAAAAAAAGGAGCTGATTATCATTTTGTTACCTCAAGTGAAAACATCGCTTGGTTGCTAAACATTAGGGGTTGGGACTCAAAGTTCACTCCTATTCCAAATGCTTATTTAATTATAGGTTCTAATAAACATATTCATTTATTTTGCGATTTAAGAAAAATAAATAATCAATTTAAAAGAGCTCTTAAAGGTATTCAGATATCTAGTATAAAAGAAATAGATATTTTTTTAAATAAATTTAAACATAAAAAAATTTTATTAGACTCAACAACTTGTTCCGTTTACTTTGAAAATATTCTTAAATTAAACAATAAATTAATTGGCTGTTCAGATCCCATTTACTTAATGAAATCAGTTAAATCAAAAGCAGAGATTAAAAACATGATTAAATGCCACATATATGATGGAGTTGCATTAACAAAATTTTTATTTTGGGTTAAAAGGAATTTTAAAAGCACAAATATTAATGAAATTAGTGCTGAGGAAAAACTTTTAAAATTTAGAAAAAAAAATAAAGATTTTAAGTTTCCTAGTTTTCCCACAATTTCGGGAGCTGGTCCGAATGGAGCAATTATTCATTACAAAGCATCAAAAAAAAGTAACAAAAAATTGGAAAAAGGAGACATATATCTAGTCGACTCAGGAGGACAATACAATTACGGCACTACTGATGTAACTCGAACTATCTCATTAGATAATAATAGTAAAAGGATAAAGAATATTTTCACAAGAGTTTTGAAAGGTCATATTGCTGTAGCTGAATTTAAATTGAAAAATAATACTACTGGTTCTGCTATCGATGTTGTAGCGAGAAAACCTCTTCGTGAAATAAATTTGGATTATGCTCATGGCACAGGTCATGGAGTTGGATATTTTTTAAATGTTCATGAAGGACCTCACGCAATATCAAAAAAGAACAAAATCAATTTTCAAGAAGGTGTGGTCGTTTCAAATGAACCTGGTTATTATGAAACAAACAAATTTGGTATAAGAATCGAAAACTTAGTTAGAGTAAAAAAAACAAGATCAGGTTATTTATTTGATAATTTAACATTAGCACCTATAGATAAATCTTTAATTAATAAAGAAATGTTAAAACAAAATGAGATACGATGGTTGAATGATTATCATTTAGTTGTATATAAAAATCTTAAAAAATATATGAATAAATCTGAGTTAAATTATCTGAAAGAATCTTGCTCAAATATTTAAAATTTTATACCAATCGTCTTCTTTAATTATCTTGGCATTAAATTTTTTTGCACTTTCAATTTTTTTTTTTGTTGGTTTAGAATTACCAACAACTAGAATATTTAATTTTTTTGAAACCGAGCTCAACACTTTGCCTCCGTTTACTTCAACTATTGATTTTGCTTCCGATCTGCTTATCTTTTCAAATCCACCTGTAAACATAATAGTCTGATTAACGAATTTTCCTTTTTTATTTTTTTCTTTAAATTCGTTTATATTTAATTTTTCTATTAAGTTTTTTACTATTTCAATATTTATTTTCTTAGAAAAAAAATTATTAATTGAGTCAATTTGGGTTTCACCGATTCCATCCAATTCTACAAGACTTTTTAATATTTTTTCTCTTTCCTTATCATCAAATAAATTTTTAAAGTTAGAAATATTTTTAAAAAAACCTGAGAGAATTTTACCATTTTCCTGGCCTATATGTCTTATTCCGATAGAAAAAATAAATTTATCAAGGTCGATATTTTTTGATTTATTAATTGCTTTTCTTAAATTATCTATTGATAAATCTCCCCAACCTTCAAGATTTTTAATCTTTTCATAATCAAGTTTAAAAATATCAGAAGGTTTCTTGATCAAGCTTAGATCCCAGAATTGATCAATTACTTTTTTTCCTAAGCCTTCAATATTCAAAGCATCTTTAGATACAATATGCTTCAATTTTTCTTTTGCAGTGTAATTACATTCGTAACCCCTTATACAACGTCTAACAGCATCTAGTTTTTTAGTAGATTTATTTATTTCTTTATAAGTATCTGATCCACATAAGCATTTTTCTGGAAAAACAAATTTTTTACTACCATTTTTTCTTTTTGAAACATCGACAGATATTACCTGAGGTATGACATCTCCTGCTCTTTGAATAAGCACAGTGTCGCCTACTCTAATATCTTTCCTATTAATTTCATCCTCATTGTGTAAAGTTGCATTGGAAACAACTACACCACCTACTGTTACAGGTTCAACTTTTGCAACAGGTGTAATTGCGCCTGTTCTACCTACTTGAATAACAATTTCTTTTATTTTTGTTACAGCTTTTTCTGCAGAAAATTTATATGCTATAGCCCAGCGAGGAAAAGAAGAAGTATTGCCTAATCTTGACTGTAGTTTTAAATCATTCACCTTAAAAACTAGTCCATCAATATCATAATCAAGAGAGGAACGTATTGAATCAATATAAGAATATCTTTTTTCTATTTGATTTAAGTTTTCAACTTTTTTGATTAAAGGGTTCGTAGAAAAACCCCAATTATTTATTTTATCCAGAAATTCTGACTGTGTCTTAAATATCATTGGTTCAACAGCGCCAAATCCATAAGCAAAATATTTAAGTGGAATTTTAGAAGTTTCTTTAGGGTCCTTTTGTCTCAAGGAACCGCCAGCGGCATTTCTTGGATTAGCAAAGTTTCCTCTAATTTTTTCAAAGTCTTTCTTGCCAATGTATATCTCAGCTCTAACTTCAAGCAAAGAGGGTATATTTTTACTCTTAATCTTTTTAGGAATTTTATTTATAGTTTTTAAATTTTCTAAAATATCTTCCCCAATAGTTCCATCTCCTCTTGAGAGTCCTTTTGTTAAAACGCCATCTTCATAAATTAATGTTGCAGAAATACCATCAATTTTAGGTTCAGAAAAAAAATCAATATCTTTTTTTTTATTCAAAAAATTATTAATTTTACTGATAAAATCTTTCATATCATTATTTTCAAATGCATTTGATAATGAAAGCATTGGTTTTAGATGCTTTACCTTTTTAAATTTATTTGATGGAGGTGATCCTACTGATCGACTTAAGTTTAGTTTTTTTAAGAACTTATTATTAGCTTCTAAATCTAAAACCTCTTTTTTTAAATCATCATATTTGGCATCAGATATTAAAGGTTTGTCTTGGTCAAAATAAAGTTTGTCATGTTTTTTTAATAAATTAAGTTTTTTTTTATATAGATTGATAATTTCTGACTTTTGAACCATTGGTCTACTTTATTTTGTTTAAAATTTTCTTAAAAAAGCTTTGGTCCTTTTGTTTAACTTTTTCTTTTTTAACAATTTTATAATCTTTATTTAAAAGTTTATAAGATTGTTCAAACCATTCACTTGAATTATAATTATATCCAAGAACTTTTGCGTATTTTGCCGCCTCATCTTCTAAACCAAGATAATAATGTATTTCAACCAATCTATGAAGCGCTTCTTCAATAAAGACTGTTTTTTGATAATCCTTTACAATCACTTTTAGTCTATTAATTGCTGGAACCCATTTTTGGGTATCAATATAATATTTAGCAACATAAAGTTCTTTTGCGGCTAATTGATTTTGTATTAAATCCATTTTAAATTTCAAATCAATTGCATATTCTGAGTTAGGATATTTATCTAAAAAAAAATTTATTTTTTTAGTTGCTTTAAGCAAAGGTTCTAGATCTTTTTTTTCATCTGAAATTTGTTCATAATAAACTAAAGCGCTCAAATAATGAGCGTACATTACATTTTTGTCAGCAGGATATTTTCTAAGATATCTTTCTAAGTTTTCTAATGCATCATCGTAAAAATTTATACCATATAAAGCATAACTAGACATGATTGCTGATTTAGCTGCATATTCTACAGATTCAAAATTTAGTTCAGCCTCTGAAAATTTTTTATTAGCGTAAAAATAATCTCCTTTCGAAAATGCCTCAAATCCTTCAGAATATACTTGGAATGGATCAACTTTTTTTTGAAGCTGTGCTTCTATCTCATCTTTTTTCTTAGCACACGATGTATTAATAAAAATAAATATTAAGATTATTATAATTTTTTGAAACATGAACCTATTAATAACAAATTAAGATGAAATGGTAAATTTTAATGATGTTATATACCAATTGCTATTTGGTTTTTATAAGAATTTTGGATTTTATTCTCGTTATTTTTTGAATTATCAAAGGTCCAGTTAGCTTTATCTGAAAAGAATTTGTTTAATAATTTATTTGTAAGAGCGTGTCCACCTTGTGATGTTTTTATGTGACCAAAAATACGATTACCAGATAACATAATATCCCCAAGGCAATCGAGTATCTTGTGATAAATAAATTCATGTCTATTTCTTAAACCATCCTCATTTAGGATTTTGTTTCCCTGCACTACTATTGCATTATCTAGTGAGCCGCCTTTTGCTAACCCCATACTTTTAATGTTATCAATATCTTCATATAGGCAAAAAGTTCTAGAATTATAAATATCTGCTAAACTATCATTACTTAACTTAAACTCTTTTCTTCTAGTTCTGATTAATGGATTTTTATAGACTATTTCAAAATCAACTATCAAATCTTTATCAAGTGGTTCAATTGAAATAAATTTTTCCCCTTCACTAATCTCTACTTTCTTTAATACCTTTATAAATTTTCTTGTTTCAGTTTGTTCTTTAACACCGACTGATCTTATAGCGTCGACAAACTCAACGGCAGATCCATCCATTATTGGAATCTCTGAAGCGTCAACTTCAACTACTGCATTATCAATACCTTCTCCATAAAATGCAGCCATAAGATGTTCAACAGTTGATATAGTTGCGCCATTTTCATTTTTAAGTTTTGTACATAAAATAGGTTCAACGACGTTTTTAAAATTTGCACCAATTTCATTGCTTGATTTTAAATCTATTCTTTTAAAAGTAATTCCCGAGTTTGCTACAGAAGGTTTAATTATTAAATTAACTTCTGTACCGTTGTGTAAGCCAATACCCTTAAGCTCAATTTTTCCATTTATAGTTTTTTGCTTTAAATTTAACATTTTGGTTTTATACAAAATTCAATCTATGAAATTAAAACAACAAATGTTTCCAAAAAAAACAAATTACTAACCAAATATTGACTTGAAAATCCTTGTAATTAGAGAGTTTTTTGTTTGGGTAATTGGTATTGCCTCTTTTTTCCATCCAAAAGTTGTTAGATTTACAGCGCTTAAGATCAAAAGTTCTACATCAAAGTCATCAATAAAATTCACTTTTAAGTTTTTATTCTTAATGAAATATGCTGTAAAGATTTGTTCGAAGTTAGTTTTAATCTTACTGTCCTCTATTAAAAGATAAATGTTATTACAATCCTTTTTAAGGTATTTTAAATTAATATTTAATTTATAAATTATGTCTAAAATTTCTCCAATTCTTGCGCATGCTATATCTTCTAAAAGTTTTTTTCTTATTTTTCTATAATTTCCATTAATAAAATATTTTTTATCTAATAATTCTTCATCATTAACTGTTTTTTTACTACCGAAATTATTATCCAATAATATATTTTCAATTGTTTTGTGATCTAAAGAACAAACTTTAGAAATATCATTAAGAATTATTTTTGATCCAAAATTAAAATTTTCCTTAAATCTAAAAGAGGAATTTTCAAATAAATTTATTTGAGAGACATTTTCATTTATATTTACCAAAAGAAATGTTTCACTACCACTATTCTGTTTTATTAATTGGGTGCCCTCTACAAATTTTTTTATTAATATTTTTTTTATCTTTAAGTTGTTTTTATTGAATAAGCTTTTTAAATTTTTTAAATCATTGTTTTTAATTAAAAAAAATGCAAGTTCGTGATTATAAAAATTCCCAAAAAGTCCTATCGGTAAATTTTCAGTTTCTTGACCATCAAGAATACTTTTTGAATTAAAAATATGTAAAATTGTTTTATCTTTTTCATTTTCTATGACATTAGATTTTAATGAATTCAGTATATAGGTGATGTTTTCTTTTATTAATTGAGAGCCATTTAGTTTTTTAAAACCAGAAAAATTTAAACATGTGTAATCAAAATTATCAATTAAGATTATTACATCTTTAAAAACATAACTCAATTTATCTTCTAGTATTGAAATATTTTTTTTAATGCATTCTTGTGCTTCATCAATATTTGTAATTTTATTATTACTTATACCTTCACTAGATGTAATTATCTTTTCAACAATTTGTAAACTTTGATTTTCATTGTATTTGGCTGCTACAAATATATAATTTGAATAATTTATCTCTACTATGAGAATTGGAGAATCAAATTGCATGTATTAGTTTAAAATAAGTTGATCTTTAATTCTATAGTCAAATATTTTATACTTATCAAAGTTAGTATTTCCTTGAGATAATAAAAAATTTTTAAGACTCGGTAAGTAGTTCTCTGTAGGCAATTTAACTACCTTTTTATCTCTTAATACTATATCCCACCTTCCGGACTCAAAAAAATAAAATTTTTTAACTTCATCCACTGGAAAATTTATACTTAAAATATCGTTATAAAAAGAATAAAATTTATCTTCTTCTCCAAAAACTATTGGCAAATTTTCGAATAATTTTATTTTTTTAAAATCGATTAAGTCTCCTTTATTTGATATGTAAAATTTTTTTTTTTTCTTTTGCAAAACTGCGATGGGTTTTCTCTCAACTATAGTAACTTTTATAGTATTAGGATAAATCTTTTTAATTCTAAAACTTTCTATAAAATCCAGATCTTTTAAAGATTTTTGTATTATATCAAGATTTATTACAAAAAGATTTTCATTTAATAAAAAATTTAGTTTTTTCAAGATTTTGTCGGTTGAAAGAATATAATTATTTTCTATTTTTATTTTTTTTATATTTAAATTTGAACCAGGGCTAAAATTGAAGTTTGGGGTATATGTTGTAAAAAGTATCAATAAAAGAATTAATCCTAAAAATTGTTTTTTCATCTATTTGTACTTGCATTAAGTAAGATCTTTTCTATTAATTCCTCAAATGATATACCTTTATAATTAGCTATTTCTGGTACAAGCGATAAACTTGTCATGCCAGGCTGTGTATTAATTTCTAAAAGGTAGAATTTATTTCTATAAAATTTAAAGTCAGATCTTGTAATACCTTTGCATTCGAGTGCGTAGTGAGCTTTTTTTGCTATTCTCATAACTTCGCTATATTTTGATTTGTTCAAATTAGCTGGCATAATATGTTTTGTATTAGCAGATTTAGAGTACTTAGCTTTATAATCATAAAATTTTCTTTTTGGTTTAAGTTCTATTGCGCCTAAAGGTATGCCATTCAATACTGCAACTTGAATTTCTTGGCCACCTATATAAGGCTCCAAAATTAATTTTTCGTATGACCTAAAAAGTAAACTTATTTTTGAAAACAAGTTTTTATTATTATTGCATATTTTGACGCCAATACTTGAGCCTTCATTAGTAGGTTTAACAACTAAAGGAAATGATAAGCTATTTTTTTTTAAAAAAGACTTAAGTTTTGTCGCATTGAAATCCTTTTTTTCTAGAACAAAGTATTTTGGAGATTTAATTCTATTTTTTTTAAATATTTGCTTTGAAATCACTTTGTTCATAGCATTATGAGAACTAAAAACACCTGAATGAGTATAAGGTATTTTTAAATATTCAAAATAACTTTGAGCAATACCATCCTCACCTTCTTTGCCGTGTAGGGCGTTAAAAATTACATCCACTTTAGTTTTGTCAATTAAATTTAAAGATTTTTTTTTAGGATCAAACATTGAAACTTTATATCCTTTCTTTTTTAATGCTTTCACACAAGCTCGTCCGCTATCAAGACTTACTTCTCTTTCACCTGATAAACCTCCTAGAACTACTAAAACTTTTTTATATTTCATCTCCAATTATCTTTATTTCAAGTTCAAGGGTCACACCTGTTTTAGAATGTACCTGTTTTTTAACTTTGTTTATAAGATCTTCAATATCTGCGGTTTTTGCATTTCCATTATTTATGAAAAAGTTACAATGTTTTTCAGAAATTTTAGCGTCGCCTATATATAGTTTATCGCAGCCAGACTCTTTGATTAATTCCCATGCTTTTTTATTAGCACTATTTTTAAAAGTACTTCCTCCAGTTTTAAGTCTTTTAGGTTGAGTTTCTTCTTTTTTTTTAATTAACTTTTCCTGTTTCTTTTGCACATCTTCTTTTGTAGAAATTTTGCCTTTTAAAACTGCTGATATAATAATATAATTTTCAGGTATATTAGTGCCTCTATATAAGAATTTAATTTCATCTTTTTTAATTTCTTGTTCAATCCCCATATCATTAAGCACTTTTATAGAAAGAAGAATTTCAGAAATGTCTGTTCCATAACATCCGCTATTCATTGTTATTGAGCCACCAATAGACCCCGGAATACAAGATAAAAATTCAAAGTTTCCAATGCCATTTTCTAAGGCAAAATCTGAAATTTTTTTATCTAATGTAGCGGCTCCAACTTCAATAGTGTCTTTAGTTAATAATTTTACAAAAGAGAATTTTGAGCTTAGTTTTATAATTATACCTTTAACTCCCTGATCTCTAATTAAAGTATTGGACCCAGCTCCAATTATTTTCTTACTTAACTTACGTTTTTTAGTTTCAATCAAAAAATTAATTAATTGCTCTTTGTTATCTGGCCTGAAAAAAATTTCTGCTGGTCCACCTAAATTAAACCAGCTGTATTTTGATAAATTTTCATTTAAAATTAGGTTTTTTCCAAACTGTTTTTGTAAAGACTGAATATCTTGGCTCATAAGTTGAATTCTAGCTCTCTCATCCATTGAGAAATGGAGCCAGCTCCCATTCCAATTATGATTTCATCGCTAATTAGATTTTTTTTTAAAAAAATTTGATAATTCTTTTTGATTATTAACAAGTACAACTTGTGTTTTAGAATTTTTTGAAATTAATTTTGCAAAATTTACCATATTAAAGTTTAAATTTTTCTTTTCACCTGCTGCATACATGGGGCTGATTAAAACAAGATCTGACTCTTTGAAAGACTTTGAGAATAATTTTTTCAGAGTTAAAACTCTAGAATATCTATGTGGCTCAAATACTGTAATAATCTTCCTATCTGAATAAATATTTTTTAGTCCCTCTAAAATCGAAGTGATTTCTGTAGGATGATGAGCATAATCATCAAAAAATTCATTTTTATTTTTTGTAAATATTTTAGTCATCCTTCTTTGAACTCCAGAGAAACTTTTCAATGCTTTTTTGATAACATCTGTTTTAACACCTAAATTTAAACATACTGCTATTGAAGCTGCAGCATTTAAAATATTATGCTTACCAATCAATTTTAAATTTATATTCTTAATTTTGATCCTCTCGCTATTTGTTTTTTTATAGTCTAAATCAAATATTGAGTATCCTACATTATATCTTGCATTACTAATTTTATAATTTGATTTATTATTAAAACCATATGTTAATATATTTTTATTTTTAATCTTTGGTAATATTTTTTTTATATTTTTGTTATCTATACAAATTAAAGACTTTCCTATAGGAGGTGTCTTATTCAAAAATTGAATAAAAGCATTTTCTAGATTTTTGTAATTTTTATAAAAATCTAGATGTTCATAGTCTATATTAGTAACTATCGAATAATTAATTGGAAGTTTCAAGAAACTACCATCGGATTCGTCGGCCTCTAAAATCGCCCAATCGCCTTTTCCTAACTTGGCATTACTATTGAAAGAATTTATAACTCCACCATTAATAATAGTGGGATCTAATTTTTGATCGGATAAGATCTTAGCTACTAAAGAAGTAGTGGTTGTTTTGCCATGAGAACCCGTAATAATAATATTTTTTTTTAAAGAAACTACATTTGCTAATACTTCTGCTCTAGAATAAATTGGGATCTTTTTTTTTTTTGCAAATTTTAACTCTACATTAGACTCTTTTATAGCAGAGGACTTAACAACTATTGTTGCATTCTTTATATTATTCTTTAAATGACCTATAAATATTTTTATTCCTACTTTTGCACAGTTCATGGTACTTTTATTTTTGTTTTGATCGCTACCTTGAATCTTAAAACCCATTGTTCTCATAACTTGAGCTAATCCGCTCATTCCAATTCCACCAATACCTATAAAGTGAATAATTTCTTTTTGTCCTATTCTAATATTTTTCATTTGTTATTTCATTTATTATATTATGCACATTTTTATAAACTGATTTATCAGAATATTTCTCTTGTTTTTTTATAATTTCATCCAATAATTTTTCATTATTAATTTTTTTAATTAATTCGAATAATCTTGTATCCAAATACTTTTCTTCAATTAAATAGCTATATCCTTTTTTTTCATAATAAATAGCATTTTTTAATTGATGGTTGTCTGCCGAAGATGGCAATGGAACTGAAATAAAAGGAATTCTGGCATTTAAAAGCTCTGCCAACATTGAAGAGCCAGATCGAGTGATTGCTAAATCAGTCATCGAAAAATATTTAATAATATTTTTACTATAATTGAATATTTCATAATCAATATTTAATTTTTTATAAAAATTTTCTAGGTTATTGTTTTGAGATGGCAAGCACTGTTGAAAGATTTTCAAACTTATGTTTGATTTTTCACATTTTTCAAATATATGTGGAAGTTTTTCGGCAAAAATTTTAGCGGCTTGGCTGCCTCCTAAAACTAATATTGCTAATTTTTCTTTGTTTGATTTGCTTTTTAACTTAAAAGAAAATTTTATAATTTCTTCACGAATAATGTTTCCAACTTCGTTTACTTTATCTCGGTGTTTAGATGGTATTCCGTCTAACTCAGCATATGAAACAATAATTTTTTTGGCAAAAGGTAACAAAAATTTATTAGCTTTACCAACATGTAAATTATTTTCATAAATCACAAAAGGTATACCCATTAACTTTGATGCTAAACAAACGGGAAATGATGAGTATCCTCCCATGCCAAAAATTAGATTTGGTTTTTTTTTAAATAATAAAAATAATGATTTGCAAAATGAGAAAAAAATTAAAAACATTGAGTGAAAAAATTTAAACATATTTTTGTTATTAATTGTTGAGGAACTAATTTTAATAACTTTTAGGTTTGAAAAGTCTTTTAAATATCTTATGCCCCTTGCGTCTGAAGTTATCGTTACATCTATCTTTTTATCTAAAAAATTTTTAGCCAAGCCATAAGCTGGAAATATATGGCCACCTGTTCCCCCGGTTGCTATTAATATTTTTTTAATTTTAGCCATCTATATCCAGTTTTATCTTTGTATAATTCAAAATAAGCCCTGCTAAAATAGCGCTTCCGATTAGAGATGAACCGCCATAACTTAAAAACGGGAGTGTCATTCCTGTTGTAGGAAGTAAACTCGTATTGACTCCTATATGAATGAATGTTTGAAAAATTAGAAGTGAAGCTAAACCACATAAAGATAGTTTCAAAAATTCGTTTTTTATTGAAACACAATTTTTAATAATTCTGAAAGATATATATAAAAAAATTATAATTATCAAAATGGAGATAACTGACCCATACTCTTCAGAAATAATAGCAATAATATAATCTGTATGTGCCTCGGGAACACTGTCTTTTAATATGCCTTCGCCCATTCCTTGTCCCTTAAGTCCACCTTGTTTGATCGCATCCAAAGCTTTAGTAGACTGAAAATTATCTCCTTTAGTAGGATCGAGAAAAGTAGTAAGGCGATCAGTGATATATCCAAATTTTTCTGGCATTAAAAATAAAATACCAGAAACAAAAGAGGTAAATATAATTAGAAAGCTAAAAATATAGGCAATGTTTACTCCTGATATAAAAACCATTGCAATCCAGCTGCCAATTATTAAGATTGATTGTCCAAGATCTGGCTGATCAATTAAAAGAATAATTATAGATGATAATAATAAAAAGCTAAAAAAATATTTAATTTGAGAGTTGTTTATATTTTCATAAGTTAATATTTTAGCTGTAATTAAAATAAAGAAAGGTTTTAAAAGTTCAATAGGTTGTAATCTAAAAAATTTTAAATCTAACCATCTTTTTGCGCCTTTAACCTCAAGTCCAATTATTGGCACTAATATCAAAAGAATTAAAATTATTATAAAAACCGGAATTATAGATTTCTTCAATAAAGACATTTTTACTGCAGAAATCAAAAACATTACTGAAAGTGCTAATAAGGTAAAAATTAAATGCTTTGAAAAAAAAAAATAATAAGTTTTATTCAATCTTTCTCCCGCTAAAGAAGAGGTAGAGGAAAATGAAAAAAAAAGACCCAAAAAAAACAATATCAAAAATCCCATAAGAATATTTTTGTCTAAATTTCTCCAAAATTCTTTAAATTCAAAATTAATTAATTTTTTTTGCATATTTTTTACTTAATCTTTTAAATTCATCGCCTCTTTTTTCAAAATTTTTAAATTGATCAAATGATGCTGCGCCTGGGCTGAAAAGAATTTTACTATTTTCGTTTTTGTGAGACTTTAAATCTTTTATAACTTTTAAGAGTGCAGTTTCTATATTGTTGCATATTTTAAATTTAATTTTACCTTTAAGTTTTTTTTTAAAAACTTGGGTGCTTTTTCCAATTATATATGAGCAAATTATATTTTTCTTTACTTTTCTTAAATTAATTTGGTCTTTATTTTTAGGAAGGCCTCCTGCTATCCAATAGATATTGTTACTATTAGACAAAGCAAATTCTGAAGATTTCAAACTAGTTGCTTTAGAGTCATTTATAAAAGTTATTTTTCTTTTTTTTAAAAAAATTTCATATCTATGCGGTAATCCTTTAAATGAAGTCATAGATTTAATAAATGCAGTTTTGCTTATTCTTAAAATTTTTGACAGCGAGTAAACAAATTGCATATTATCATCGTTGGCATTAGATTTTAAATATTCGTTACTAATTCTTGATTTAATCTTTTTGTACTGACTTGATTTTATGTTAGCTAATTTTGATGAGTATTTTTGTTTTTTAAACAAATTTCTTAAGCCTTGATTTATAAAAGCATAATTATCTTTCTTTTGGAGTTTAAAAATTTTCATTTTAGAAAACATGTAATTTTTCATAGATCCGTGCCAATCAAGATGGTCAATTGTTAAATTTAAAAGTATGGCAAAATCAGGCTTAATAAATTTAGAGTGAGAAAGTTGAAACGAAGAGGCTTCAATAACAAAATAAACCTTTCGTTTAGTTTGAAAATCCAAAATTGGTTTCCCAATGTTGCCACCTAATCTGACATCAAATTTATTTTTTTTAAGCAAATGAGATATAATCTTACAAGTTGTGGATTTTCCATTGGTCCCTGTCACCACAATTGATTTAAAATTGGACTCAAATAAGTATAATAAATCTAAATCAGTTATAATTTTGTTTTCGTATTTTTTTAATTCACTCTTGTGTTTTGATTTAAATAAACTAATTCCTGGGCTTAAAATTATATAATCTACATTTATTAATGACTTTTTAAGATTGGAAAAATGAGTTATTTGATTATTCTTTTTTTTTTTAATTTTGTCGTCCCAAATTACAAAGTTTTTTACTTTCTTTTTTTTAAAATATTTGATTACTGATTGACCAGTAACACCCAGACCGTAAATTAAAAATGATAACTTTTTTAAATTTAAATTTTTGGACATTCACTATCTTAATTTAAGTGTTGCTAATCCAACTAGAGCTAAAATAATTGCAATTATCCAAAATCGAATAACGATAGTAGACTCTGCCCATCCTTTTTGCTCAAAATGATGATGGATTGGCGCCATCTTAAAAATTCTTTTACCAGTAAGCTTAAATGAAATAACTTGAATTATTACCGAAATAGTTTCAAGTACAAATAATCCTCCGATAATAGCAAGAACAATTTCATGTTTCACAATTATCGCAACTGCTGCAAGAGATCCTCCAAGAGACAAAGATCCGGTATCCCCCATAAATATTTTGGCTGGTGGCGCATTGTACCAAAGAAAACCTAAACATGAGCCAACGATAGAACCACAAAAAATTGAAAGCTCCCCTACATCAGGGATATATTGTAGCTGCAAATATTCTGAAAAAATTGTATTCCCAACCACATAAGAAATTATCGTAAAAGAAAGTGCCACTAGCATTACTGGAACAGTGGCTAATCCATCAAGACCGTCTGTTAAATTTACAGCATTTGAAGAACCAATTATAACAAATAGACCAAAAGGAATAAAGAATAATCCCATTTGCCAAATTAAATTTTTAAAAAAAGGGAAGTATAGATTATACAAATATTCATGATCAGAATAATTGATTAAAATAAATATTGTTATTGTGCCAATAATTAATTGTCCGAGAAATTTTAATTTTCCGTTTAGTCCTCTAGAATTTTTAAATTTTATTTTTAATAAATCATCGGTAAACCCTAAAATACTTAAACTTAGAGACACAAAGATTAATGTCCAAATATATACATTGTTTAAATCAGCCCACATTAAAGTGCTACTCAACATACCAATTATAATTATTACTCCACCCATTGTTGGGGTGCCTGATTTCTTAATTATATGGTCAATCGGACCATCCTGTCTTATCGGGCCAGAAATCATATTGTCTGAAAATATTTTTATAAGTGGACCACCTATAATAAACACAACTATTAATGATGTAACTACTGAAAGTCCTGTTCTAAAAGTTAAATATTTAAAAACGTTTAAGAATGAATATTGATCTATAAAAGATGTGAGTAAATTAAATAACATTTAAATTCCTTTAATCATCGATTTAGTAATAGCATTTAATCCTGTAGCGTTAGATCCTTTTATCATTAAATAATCATTATTTGCGATTATATTTTTTAGAATAAGGTCAATATCTTGATTTGATTGAAATATATTTCCTCTCTTATCTTTTTTAAGATACTTGTATGTGTAAAGGCTTTTTTCCCCTTTAATAAAAACCTTATCAATATCAGAACTGTTAATAAGTTTTGATAATTTTTTATGATAAAATTCTGATCTTGATCCAAGCTCTAGCATATCGCCTAGTAACAAATATTTCTTAAAATTATTTTTTTTAATTTCAGATAAATTGATTATGGCATTTTTAACAGAAAGAGGATTGGCATTATAACTTTCATCGATTAAATTAAACTTTTTATTGTATCTCTTGGCTTCATAAATTTTTCCTCTACCTTCAGATGGTTCAAAGTTTTTAAATAAGTGAATTATTTTGTTAATATTTAGTTTAAGCTCATAAATAACAGCTAAAGATGCAAGTACATTATATACGTTAATATTTTTTATCTTAAACTCAAGTTTTAGATCATGAACTTTAACGTTAATTACTTGAATATTTTTTCGATTTACAATCTTTATTAGTCTAACATTAGATTTTTTTGATTTTCCAAACGAAATAACTTTGAGTTTTTTTAATTTTGCTTTTTTATTTAAATAATTAAAAAATTTATCATCACGATTTAGAATAATGGATCCATTATCCTTGATATTCTTTATAATTTCACTTTTTGCATTTGCTATACCTTTAATATCATTAAAATTTTCAATATGTGCTTCAGCAATATTTGTAATTACTGCTAAATCTGGCTTAACTAATTTAGATAATTTACTAATCTCTCCAGATTTACTCATGCCTATTTCAAATACTCCAAATTTATGGCCAGTATTCAAGTTAGATAGACTTAAAGGCACTCCGATATGATTGTTGAAAGATTTTGGTGTTACAAAAGTTTTATAATATTTTTTAAGTATAGTTCCTAACATATTTTTTAATGAAGTTTTTCCAGCACTTCCTGTTATTCCTAATATCTTTGCGTTACAATTTTTTCTTTTAAGATCAGCAAATTTATTTAAAAATATTAATGGGTTTTTAACTTTTATAGTCCTTTGTTTATACTTTTTATTAATAACTCGCGAAACAACATAAGTTGCACCCCTCTTAATTGCTTTTGAAATAAAATTTATACCATCCCTTTTTTTTCCCTTGATTGCTAAAAATATATTGTCCTTAATTACATCTCTTGAGTCTATTGCTGCTCCGTTAACTCTGTAAAATTTTTTATTATTGAAGATTTTATTTAATATTTTAGAATTTTGATAATAGTTTTGATGTTTTTGATTTATTGTATTTTTTTTAATTTTAATTCGCTTAATAATCCTTTTATCTGAGATATCAATAATTTTATTTCCATAATTTTGTGCTGTTTCATGACCTTTGCCAGTAACAATTATAGTTTCACCAGGCTCTGCGTTTAAGATAGCGCTTTTAATAGCTTTAGATCTGTTACCGTTTTCATAATACTTGCTTCCCTTTAAGTGATGGATAATTTCTTCTCTAATTTTTGCTGGATTTTCGTTTCTTGGATTATCATCAGTAATGTATATTTTTTTACATAAAGATTTAGCAATTTTAGCCATTAATGGTCTTTTTTTACGATCTCTTTCTCCACCGCATCCAAAAACCAATGAAATATTATTATTAAAATTTTTTTTTACTGATGTAATTACCTCACGTAAAGCGTCTGGTGTGTGTGCATAATCGACAAATACCCTTATATCATTAGGATATTTTTTCACCAATTCTAATCTTCCATTTACATTTTTAACAAGTTTAATGGCTTTATTGATTTTAAATTTTTTTAAACCACATACCTCCGCAGCTAAAGCAGCCATTGTTAAATTCTTTAATTGAAATTGTCCCACTAATGGAAAACCATTTTTTTCAATTTCATCTTTCTTTTTAGAGATTTCTAAAAACCTTAATCCCTTTTGTTTTGAAATTTTTTTTAAAGTCGAATACTGATCTATCGATTTATCGCTTATTACATAACTATTCCGCTTCAGTAATTTAGAAAATAGAATTAACTTTGAAGCAAGATATGCTTTCATTGATTTATGGTAATCAAGGTGATCTTGGCTAAAATTAGTGAAAATACCACTCTTAAAGTTCAATCCATCTAATCTTTTTTGAACTAATCCATGACTAGAAGCTTCTAATATTACATTATCAATTTTTTTTCTTTTCAATATATAAAGATTTTTGTGAACTGTAATTATATCTGGTGAGGTAAGGCTAGTCTTAATTATTTTATTTTTATACTTTATGCCTAATGTTCCTATTGAAGCTACAGGTACGCCGTTAGACTTGAGTATTTGACAAAAAAAATCAGCAACAGAGGTTTTGCCATTTGTCCCTGTTACTGCAATAATATTTTTTGGTTTAGCTTTATAAAAATTTGAAGCTGCTTCGCTTAAATAATTTTGTAAATTTTTTGTCTTAATCAAACTAATTGTTTTACTTTTAAAATTGCAATTTTTAGAGCAGATAATAAGGCTTGCTCCTCTCTTAATGGCTTGATTGATATAATTCTCACCATTTGATTTACTTCCCTTAATTGCAAAAAAAATATAACCATTTTTCACGTCTTTACTATTAATTGCTAAGCCCCTAATCTTAATATTTTTTAGGTTTTGAGGAGATCGCTTAATTAAGTTTTTCAGCAACATGATCGTTGTAAAACTCTTTGTTATTTATGGCTAAAATAGGTCCAATTTTTTTTATAATTTTGCCAGCTGTGTAAACTGAGTTCCAGCCCGCCTCATTTCTTGTTCCTTTAATCTTGATACCTCTGTAATCATAGATTAAATCGTGAGCAATTTGAGGGTTTTCTAACATTACTAACAAAACATATTTTGGACTTTTAGAAGGAAAAATAGAAATAAATGTATTTAGGTTTTTATTTTCATTGCTATATTTTTCTGATGTTCCTGTTTTACCGCCTACGTCATAGCCATAAATATCAGCTAAACTGGCTGTACCTTCTTTATGGGTTACCACTTTCCTCAAAATATTATTAATTTTTTTACTAGTTTGTTCTGATACTATTTGTCTTGTTTTTACAAAATTTTCTTTTTTTATGATAGTTGGCTTTATAAGATGACCTCCATTAGTCAGTGCTGCATATGTTGCAGTAGCCTGCAAAGGAGTAATCGCAATACCGTGACCATAAGAAATAGTTTCTAATTTGCATTTATTCCATTTAAAATTTAGAGGAGTTCCTAGCTCTTCTAATTCTAATTTTGGTTTGCTTAAAAGACTAGTATTTCTGATGAAATCTTTAAATTTTTCTTGACCAACTTTTTTAGCTAAAATCAATGTGCCAATATTAGAAGATCTAATCAATATTTCTTCCACTGATAAATCTTTAGGAAATTGTTTTAAATCAGAAATATTGTGAACAGAGCATTTTACCTTTCTAGGAATATCTTTTATTAGTGTCTCAGGTTTCACTAGATTGTTGTCGAGCGCCAAAGCGACGGTGAAGGTCTTAAAAATTGAGCCTAATTCATAAACGCCTTTTGTAATTTTATTAATGTAGTTTTTATCAATGATTTGACTTCTTTTATTTATATCAAAATTAGGTAGAGAAACTAATGACAAAACTTCACCATTATTAACATTCATTAGTAAGGCTCCTCCACCTGTGGCCTTAAAGGTAGTTATAGCCTTGCCGAGTTCATTATTAATTATATATTGAATATTAGTGTCTAAAGACAATTGTAAAGGTTTATCTATCTGACTCTTGTCTTTTAATTCTTTATCGAAATATTTTTCTACTCCAGAAACTCCATAATTATCATAATCGACTTGCCCAAGTATGTGGCTGAATAACTTGGAGTGAGTATATATTCTTGACTGAAATGGTTCAAAAATTATACCCTTTTCACCAAGAGACCACAATTTTTCCTTCTCCTGTTGATCAAGTCTTTTTTTTAGATAAAAATATTTTCCTCTATCTAATTTTCGCTCTATATTTTTAATTTTTAAATCTGGAAAATTAAGTCTTATTTTTAATAAAAAATTTTCTTTGTTTTTAATCACTATGGGATTTATTGCTGCATGAAAAGAATTAATATTTCTAGAAACAACAACGCCATTTCTATCTACTATGTCTCTTCGTAATGTCTTTTGATAAGTTGTATTATTTGTTTGATAGTAATTTTCAACACTCTTTAAAGAAACTAAAATTATCTTTATTGAAAATATTGTAACTAATGAAAAAAATAAAAAAAATAAAAGGTATACCCTGTCTTGTGAGATAGTTGATTTTTTTACTTTTTTGTTTCTGAGGTTTGTTTCAAAATAATCTTCAAAATAGAAACTTTTTTGATTTTCGTTATATGCTTTATTTCTTTTATTTTTTTTTTTCATTGTTTGTATTTAATATCGAAATCTTTTTATGTGATTTTAAAAATTCATTAAATGTTAAATATATTTTTGAAAAATCCATAGGTTGGTATTCAGTTAAATCTAACTGGTTAATTTTTTTTGATAAATTCATTGGCGAAGAAAGATAGAAATAATCTAATTCCGTTTCATGTGAGTCACGTTCAATGATTGCAATTTTTTTTTCAATCTTTATGATATTTTTTTCAATAATTCTAGTTTGGGTTTTCACAATTGATGTTAGTCCAAGCAAAACAGAAAAAATCATTATGGATAGTATTATTTTTGTGTTAGGCATGAGATCCTTCTAGATCTAAATATTTTTTAAACTTAATTTTCATTTTTTCAGGAAATACAAAACTATTATTACTTCTTACAGCGTATCTAAGTTTTGCAGATCTTGATGGAGGATTTTTCATTATTTCAAAGTTTGTAGGTTTAATGATTTGATTTTTATATTTTTCGAATAAATTTATATTATTTTTATCATTTTCAGGAAAATATCTAGATGGATTTGATCTATTTAAAGAAAAATTATTAAAAAAGTATTTAACAATTTTATCCTCTATTGAATGAAAACTTATAACTATAATCTTTCCTCCAGGTCTTAAAATTTTTGTTGCATAAATTATTCCCTTAACAAGTTCAGTTATTTCTTTATTCACAAATATTCTCAAGGCTTGAAATGTTTTTGTACTAGGATTAATCTTTTGTGAGTAATTTCTTTTTTTACTTTTGTTTACTATCTCTGCTAATTGATTGGCTTTTGTAATTTTTTTTATTGCTCTAAATCTTATTATATTCTTTGCGATTTTTGATGCTTCCTTTTCTTCTCCTAATATTTTAATTATCAACTTAAGTTTTTTTTCGCTATAATTGTTTACAACATCTTCTGCAGATAAATTTGTTAGTCCCATTGACATATCCAGAGCTTGTTCAGATTTAAATGAAAAACCTCTTCTAAAATCATTCAATTGAATTGAAGATAATCCGAGGTCAAATATAATAGCATCAGCAAGTTTGTTATTAACTATATCACTTATTTTACTGAACTTACTTTGAAAGAAAGAAAATCTTGTTGGATATTGTTTTTTTACTTCTTTAGCAAAATTAAGAATAATTTTATCTCTATCTAAAGCAATCACCTTTGTATTAGAGAATTTAAGAATTTTTTTTGAAAAACCTCCTCCTCCAAAGGTACAGTCTATAAATATGCCACCTTTTTCAGGATTACTTAAATTAATTATCTCGTCCAACATCACCGAAAAATGAGGGGACTTCGGTGAATATGTTGGATCGATCATAATATTTTAAGGCTGTCATTAAAATTTTTGTTTTCTTAAGAATGCTGGTATCTCAAAATCTTCTTCATCATTAACTTCTGGCTCAAAAAGTTTATCAGATTGTGTTTCACTTTCTTCACCAAAATTGCTTTCATCTCTAGATTGTTCATCTTCTGAAAAAAGTTTAGGTGTGTACTCTTCTTCAGAAATATTAGGGTTATCTGCATTATTATCTGTTGAGTTTTCATTTAAAGACTCATGTTCGTTACTTTCCAAATATGATGTGCTTTCAATCGAAATTCCATTTGGCAAGTTGTCCTCTTCTAAATTGGTTGTTTTTTCAATTATTGGCTCAGTGAGATTGGTATCAATTTTATTAATTGAAGAACTATATTCTTGTTCATTAATCTCATATTTCTCATCTAATTTTAAAGCTGTAGCTCCATCGATTGAAGTTATATTATTGCTTTCTAAATTATTTGTTTGAGAAAATAATCCATCTGAATAACCTGGATTTCTATTATGAATACGAGATACCATATTTAAAACAGTTCTATTTTCAGTTTTATGTCCATCTAACGCAGTTGCCACAATAGAGACTCTCATTTTACCTTCCATGGTTTCATCTTGAATTGCACCAGAAATTACCTCAGCTTCTGGATCAACTTCAGCTCTAATTTTTTGAACTGTTTGATCAACTTCAAATAATTTTAAATCTTTGCCACCAGTAATGTTAATTAGTAATCCTTTTGCACCCTTTAATGAATACTCATCGATTAATGGATTGTTTAAGGCCATTTCGGTTGCAGCCATAGCTCTATTTTCTCCTTCAGCCTCCCCTGTTCCCATCATTGCTTTTCCCATTGAGCTCATCACCGTTTCTACATCTGCAAAATCTAAATTAATCATACCTGGCCTAACCATCAAATCAGTTACGCTTTGCACGCCGTGCTTAAGAACATCATTGGACAAATTAAAGGACTCTTCAAAAGTAGTTGTTTCGCTAGCTATCTTAAAAAGATTTTGGTTAGGAACAACAATCACAGTATCTAAATGTTTTTTTAATGCTTCTAAACCTCCTAATGCAGTCCTCATTCTTTTAGGGCCTTCATATGAAAATGGTAAAGTTGTAACACCCACTGTTAAAATATTTAATTCTTTTGCAGCTTTAGCTATAACATGCGAGGCTCCTGTTCCAGTTCCTCCACCCATACCTGCTGTTATAAAAACCATATTACTACCTTGAATATAATTCACTATCTCGCTCAAAGATTCATCTGCTGCTGCTTGACCGATATTATGTTTCGCGCCAGCGCCTAAGCCTTTTGTTAAATTCATACCAATTTGTATTTTAGCATGTGCTTTGCTCATTTTAAGATCTTGAGCATCAGTGTTAACTGCAACAAACTCTACCCCTTCCATTCCAGCCTCGATCATCGCATTAATTGCATTACCACCTGCGCCACCAATGCCTAAAACTAAGATCCTAGGTTTTAACTCTTTAATTTCTCCTCCACCAACATTTATACTCATGCTTCCCCCTTATTTTGTTTGTTTTCCCATTTAAGATTTGATCTATTTTGATATGCCTTTTTTCTTGCTGTCATTTTAAATTTTTCAAAAAGATTTGGCTCCCAAATTTGAAAAGTTTTTCCCAATCCCACAAATAGTATGTTGCTTTTAATTTTTGCATGACTAAGTAACTTATCAGTGAAAGAAACTCTTCCCTCAGTATCAAATTGCAAGCTGACACTCTCTGATAAAACTGAAGTAGCAAAATAATCTCTTTTTTCCTCGAACGGATTTAATGAGTCTATCGTGTGAGATAATTTTTCAATTCTATCCTGAGAGCAAGCCTCTAAAGCGGTATGATTAAACGATGGATAGCTTATGAAACCATTATAACCCATTGATGAAAGATAGGACCTAAAAGTTGCTGGCACGGATACTCTCCCTTTTTTGTCTAATTTGTTTTCGTAACTTGATAAAAACATTATTTTTATTAGCCCTGGTATTTTTTAAAATTTTCAAATCACCCTCCATTATGGGATTATTTGGGATAGTATGGGTTTATAAAAAATAGTCAATACAATTGTTAATGCTGTCTAAAGCACAAAAAGGGAACATTTTATGATTATTTGCCAGATAGTCTATAAGCCGGGTTCTGTCATTTAAGAGGTCATTTCTCTAGACTTAAATTCGCATTTAAGCTCAAGCAGCTAACCCAGGAAACTAACTAAAGACTGTTTTTTGCAAAAAATGCTTTGTTTCCTCTATTTAGCCTTGCTCCCAGTGGGGTTTACCATGCGTTTTTTGTTGCCAAAAAACCGGTGAGCTCTTACCTCGCCGTT